>JGI24661J20069_1000886_pt1:7500-10327 | contig 10327 bp, 7 predicted proteins | sample MalvirmetaMSP144_FD_20069 | JGI IMG/M metagenome (IMG submission 20069) | reverse complement strand
TACAATTTGGATTATAATCGCTGTTAGAATAGCTTTCGGTATTAATAAGAGAATTTTTCAGCGCAATCGAGAAGAATTTGAAAAACGCAGTAATTAACAATTACTGTAGCGCAATCAACTTCTGTAATAGAATAGTCATCCCCTTTTCGGCCTTTGCTGCCGCTGCCAATATTTTAGAAAGTTCAGCCACTTCCAAGTGATCTGGGTCACACAAATCAGTTATAGCAGAAATAGCAAACACAGGAAGATTCATATGTCGAGCTACAATTACTTCTGGTACAGTAGACATTCCTACAGCATCTGCACCAATGATTTTTAGAAAACGATATTCAGCTCTTGTTTCTAAATTAGGGCCGCTCACGCCAGCGTATACGCCTTCATGACACCTTATCCCTTCCTCCTTCGCAATCGCTAAAGCTTGATCAATCATATTACGTTCGTAAGGCTCGCTCATATCAGGAAAGCGCCCTCCAAATTCATCAAGGTTAGCACCTGTTAACGGATTCTCCTTAGTCAAATCAATATGGTCTTCAATGATCATTAAATCGGCCACTTGAAAATTCAAATTCAATCCCCCTGCGGCATTAGAAAGAAAAAGTTTCTTAATCCCTAAGAGCTTCAATACGCGGACAGGAAAAGTTACCTGCTTCATGTCATAGCCTTCGTAATAATGAAACCGCCCCTGCATAGCAACAACCTTCTTTCCTGAAAGTTCTCCGAAAATCAGCCTACCACTATGGCTCTCTACCGTTGAAATGGGAAAGTGAGGTATCTCCTTATATTCAATTGTATGCTCAATTCTAATCTTATCTACTAAAGCGCCTAAACCAGTCCCCAATATGATACCAAATTCAGGCTTAAAATCATTTTCAGATTGAATATAGTTAAGTGCTTCAAAAACTCGTTTGATATAGTCCATAGTGTCAATTCTCGATTCGGTTTCAAAGATGCAAAAGATTTCATTTTGAGAGGAACTTTAGAAGTCAAAACTTAATTCCATAATCATACTTCTATAAAAGCTTATAGTCCTATGCTCTTTCAGACAAAGGCCTTAATTTCGAATTGAAATCAAATCACAGTATGATCACAATTGTAGTAGGAACCAATCGTAATAATTCAGTTAGTAGACAAGTCGCAGATTACTATCAATCCATTATTCAAGAAAAAGGCATTACTGCCGAAATTGTTGATCTCGTTGACTTACCTCATGATTTCACTGGAACGGCTCTTTACGAAAACAATGGAAATAACGCTATTTTCAATACGATGAGAGATAAAGTCCAAAGTGCTAAAAAGCTAATTTTCATCGTCCCTGAATACAACGGTTCCTTCCCTGGTATACTTAAAACATTCATCGATGGATTAAAATACCCTCAAGGAGTTAGAGATAAAAAGGCTGCATTAGTAGGTATTTCTTCAGGCGTACAAGGCGGAGTTTTTGCAATGTCTCACCTCACAGACATTTTTAATTATTTAGGGATGCATGTATTTGCTCTTAAACCTAAGCTAGCAGGCATTGAAAGAAACTTCTCAAATGGAAAAGTCACAAATCAGCTATATAACGAACTTATTAATACTCAAATAGAAAAGTTCATTGAATTCTAAGCAAACAGTAATACTAACCTCTTACTTTCCTCAGTTCGGTGAACAAATTGTAGCTCAACAATCAATTGAGTACCGCTGTAATTACACTTTCAAGCTGTTCTTTACTTAACTTTAACCCGGTTTCTTGCTTTTTCTCTTCCATAATTTCTGTCGTTATTAATTAGGAAGTTAAATGTGGAAAACCTCTTTCTTTTTACACTTTTTACAAAATCAGACACACTACTTGGGACGGTATGTATGTCAGTACTTAGTACCCCCCCTACTTTCTTCCCCTAAAGCATAGGGCATAAAAAAACCCCAAGCTATTCGCAAGGGGTTTTTGATAATAAATTGGCAGCGACCTACTCTCCCACCGGTAAAGGCAGTACCATCAGCGCTGGTGGGCTTAACTTCTCTGTTCGGAATGGAAAGAGGTGGGCCCCACCGCCATAGCCACCATAAAATCTTAATCTCATAATGAGATACAATTTCTTATAAGCAGTATGAACTACTAAATTGACATATTAACTGTAAGAGTATTACACAAAAAGAGGGCTTTCAACGGAAAGTTTACGGGTAATTAGTACTGCTCAGCTATGACATCTCTGCCTTTACACCTGCAGCCTATCAACGTCATCATCTCTGACGTCCCTTTAAAGAAGTCTCATCTTGAGGGGAGTTTCGCACTTAGATGCTTTCAGCGCTTATCTCTTCCCAACGTAGCTACCCAGCAGTGCCCCTGGCGGGACAACTGGTACACCAGCGGTTGGTCCAACCCGGTCCTCTCGTACTAAGGTCAGGTCCTCTCAAACTTCTCGCGCCCACAACAGATAGAGACCGAACTGTCTCACGACGTTCTGAACCCAGCTCGCGTGCCACTTTAATGGGCGAACAGCCCAACCCTTGGGACCTTCTCCAGCCCCAGGATGTGACGAGCCGACATCGAGGTGCCAAACCTCCCCGTCGATATGAGCTCTTGGGGGAGATCAGCCTGTTATCCCCAGAGTACCTTTTATCCTTTGAGCGATGGCCCTTCCATGCGGAACCACCGGATCACTATATCCGTCTTTCGACCCTGATCGGCTTGTAGGCCTCACAGTCAAGCACCCTTATGCTATTGCGCTCTGCGTACGGTTACCAAGCGTACTGAGGGTACCTTTGAAAGCCTCCGTTACTCTTTTGGAGGCGACCACCCCAGTCAAACTACCCACCACACACTGTCTCCGCATTCGCGGATTAGGCA
>JGI24661J20069_1000886_pt1:0-2500 | contig 10327 bp, 7 predicted proteins | sample MalvirmetaMSP144_FD_20069 | JGI IMG/M metagenome (IMG submission 20069) | reverse complement strand
TTAATTTGAAATTAATTTTCTCAACTCAAAATCCCTACTCTATCCTTTCAAAATCTCCCCCGTTCCGCTTAAACGGGATGCAAATGTACCACTCTTATTATCGAACTTCCTAACTGCTACTCAATATTTTTTGAAGTATTTTGTAACTCCCTTTACTTCAATTAGAAACAACTCGTGAGGACTTCCACAACGGCACACTACTACACGCCTCTCCATACATAAGTGACCTTACAATGGGCTGAAGTAAAACCGTCAACTCAACAAAAGCAGATTCTGGAACTGGCAAATCACCACAACCTTTAACCACTACTGGGCGATTTTCTAGATTCTTTAAATCAATTTTTGAGAGCGACTCTTTAAAAAGTGCGTATTCAAGCACATCGATACTTCCAAATACAACAACTTTATTTGCATAAGGTTGAAGCCTTGTTGTTAGTAGCATATAAGCCCAAGTGGGAACGATTGCATCTTCGGAACAAAACAAAGCGATATTCTTTTCTTTGTATTGAGACCAATCATGATCTTTTACGAAAGCTCGGAAATCCTTCTCCTTTAAAATCAACCCTTGATAAAGGTGTTGGGCAATATCGTAGCTTAACCTCTCTCCTTTATGATAGTAATCTTCTAGGTCGATAGTGACTATTGGGCTATTTGCAACGCGGTTTATTATTTCCCTTTCTTCCATTATAATATCTTTTTTGGTTTGGTTGCTACAAAGTCCTTCAAGTAGTAAGGCTCAAAATAGGCCACATCTTCAAAATCACTTTTGAGAAATGCTTGATGCGCCAAATGCCCAACACTCCATGCAGAAGGAGTGATTCTATCTATAAAAACAGCATTCGGCACATCTTTCTTTAAAGTGATGAACTTTTCAGCACCATTTCCGAAGAACAACACTTGATTGTGCATCAACGTTTCATGAAAAGAGTTTTCTTCTAGAATTTTAGCGGAAGTCTTCTTCAACTCATTGAGTTCTCCATCATACAAAGCCGTGTACACCTCCATTCTTCTGGCGTCAATCATTGGGCAGAGCAGATCTTGGCTATGATTATGAAGGTTAACTTCGTTGGCCATTGCGTGCAAAGTATTGACTGCTATGAGTGGTTTGTCTAAAGCATAACAAAGTCCTTTGGCGGTTGAAACTCCAATTCTTAATCCTGTATAAGAACCTGGTCCTTTCGATACAGCTATTGCATCTAACTCTGCCATTTCTATTCCAACTTGCTTCATGATTTGCTCAATGACCACTGTTAGTAAAGTGGAATGGGATTTTTCGAGATACAATTTTTGACTGGCCAATGTGTTTCCATCGGTAGTTATTGCTACTGAACACACTGTGGTAGACGTTTCTATGCTTAAAATTTTCGGCACGGATTATTAAATAAAGTGACTATAAAGTGCTTTTTAAGAGAGAAGTTGGATTAACTTATCGATAATCACTACTCCTAAAAACGACACAAAGATATAACTGATGGTTCGATTGGAAAGCTTTCTGGCAATTCTTACTCCATAGGGAGAACCAATTATCACACCTAGGGACAGAACGAGCACCAAAGGCCAAACTACATAACCAATATTCTGCCCATTAATATTAGTCATTGGCTCGGCTAACAGGTTGGAAATTGACATTACCATAGAGGTAATAAAGATTACGCCAAGAGAAATGGACTTCGCTTTTCTCATGCTTTGATTGAATCGCAAGTTAAGAATGGGAATTATTACTACTCCTCCGCCAAGCCCTGATAGGGCTGATATACTTCCTGCCAAAGCTCCAACAACTCCCAATTGCCCTTTTGTTGCTTGCTTCTCTTCACTTTCAAAATTAGAAGCGCGGTTGCTTTTGAGTGTTCGGAATACGACAAATGACATAAGCAGGATAATAACTACATTGAATTTATCGCGCTGATACCAGTCTGTTTGAACAACGAATTGCAAAACCAACAGGGAGATGAATATTCCGAATAAGCCTACTATTAAAACTTCTTTCCAGAAGAATTCCTTCTTCATTATTAGTGCTACGTTTCCAGATAGCGCTGCAAACATGGTTCCTACCAAAGAATTGGCAATGGTAAACTGAACAATTTCGGTGTCCGGATAGCCCATGTTCAGCAAAACATATGGCAAAATGAGAATATAAATTACCCCTCCGCCTACTCCTATGAGGCCAGCCAAAAATCCGCCTAGCAACCCCATGATAAATAGGAGTATAAATTCAATCATTTAATGGAAGGGTTAAGACGCAACTTGGTTTTAAGATCAGTTTCCAGCCAAGGTTTTTTCATATAAACTTTGGTCTGAAAGTAATTCGAGTGCTTTGCTAAGGTCTTTATCTTTTTCGAATGAAGCTTGAAGGCGACCTTCTTCCAAATAGGTTCTCATTACAAATTCTTCTTTCAATAATTCCTTGATTTCTTCCTTGGCCTGTTCAATGTCATTTGATTTGCTATGAGAAAGTTTTGCTTCTAAAGCTGAAAACTCAGCACTGATATTTTTCAACCCT
>JGI24661J20069_1000855_pt1 | contig 10516 bp, 10 predicted proteins | sample MalvirmetaMSP144_FD_20069 | JGI IMG/M metagenome (IMG submission 20069) | reverse complement strand
ACGACAACCACAACCGTCACCAAAAGGATAAAGCCCAGGGCCTCCGCCATGCCCGCCTCAATGTCCTTGCGAGCAGCAGCGACCTGCCGGTCTATATCGGTAATGTAGACACCTGCACCGATCATCCAGTCCCAGTCCGCGATAATGGTGGAATAGGACATCTTGGGTTCTTCATTGCCGGAAGCAGGGTTCATCCAATCATAGCCATAGAATCCCTCACCGCGGGCAGCGGCGAACAGATCGGCCACCAACCCCCTGACAACCGGATTCTTGGTCGGTCCTTCTTTGGATGGGTCCGGAGCATAGGCCAGGTTGTATACATCCCGGGTATAGGCGAACACGTAGTTCGTCTCATCAAAACGGATCGAGCGCAGGCGCGCCGCTGCCGCCTCCTTCGCTTCCGCCTCCGTCATCGATGGGTCATTCTTGGCCTCCAGAACCACGGCCTCTGCGGCATCAATGAGGTTCTGTAAACCAGCCTTCCGTGCTTCGAGGAGGCTGTTCTCAAGACGCTTGAGCTCATCTTCACCATTGGCCTGAATCTGACTGGCGGTGATCCACGCCAATGTTGCCGCCGTGACGAGTACCGGCACAAGCACCGCCACCAGCAAGCGCGTGCGTATTTTCACTTTGCTCAAGACATTCATCTTTCCGAACTCTCCAGGGAATTTCCGTTGGTGAGGATTATCCACGGACCACTCAGAGTGATCTGTTCCAGTTTGTTAAGGCAGGTTTCAGCAGGCGCACTGATTCGCCAAGCCGCCTGCCAACGGACAAACCTTCCACCATTATTTTCAGCTAGGTACAGTAACGGCAGTAACCCGATTGTCTTGAGCGGGAATCAGACTGAAGGATCACTACGAAGGTAGGCCAATGAAGCACCTGTTTCTGGTACGCCACGCCAAGTCCAGTTGGGCCGATGAATCACTTTCTGACCGGGAACGCCCCCTCAATGCGCGGGGTGTCAGCCAACTGGCCCCATTGGGAAATGCCCTGAAATCTGTCGGCGCGTTCGAAGGCGAGATATACAGCAGCAACGCCAGGCGGGCCGTCGCGACACTTCAAGGCATACTTCCCGACACAGTCGCAGCCGAGCGCTGCCATACCCTGAGTGAGCTGTATACCTTCGACTATCGGCGACTACTCGCATGGCTTGAAGAGCAGGCAGACGCCCCACAGATTACCCTGGTCGGCCACAACCCGGCGTTACTGGAACTGGCCCAGTCGCTCCTGAAGCAGCCCCCGGAACAGCTACCCACCGCCAGCGTTATTCACATCCGGCTTTCGATCAAACACTGGCGCCAGATTGGTCGCGGCAAGGGCAAACTGGTGACTCTGATAACGCCACAGGATTACAGCTACGCCCACTGCGAACGAAAGCTTAAAAAGAGAGCCAGAACCGCGGGGGACGATCCTGCAAGGGACATTCCCAAGGCCCTTCACCATCAACTCGATCGGCTAAGGCAACTGGAACGGGGCGTCGCCCTTGGCCTGGATGACGAATTCCTGCACCAGTACCGGATTGCGATTCGACGCAGCCGTGCTATCGCCGAATCGGTTCAGGACGTGACTGCTGACAAGTCGCTGGCCAAGGGGGTTAAAACCCTGAAGCGCCATGCAAGGGCAACGGGCCCACTGCGCGACCTTCACGTGTTTCTTCAGGACCTGCCGGAACTTTGCGCAGATGACGCGGAAATTCGGGCAGCCTTGCAGATCTGGTTCGAGCGCGAAGCCGCCAGCCATCATGAAAAGCTGGCAAAGCGACTGAAAAGCAAGCGCTACCGGGACAGCCTGGAACACTGGCGCAATCTGATTGATTCGCGAAAGTTTCAGAAATTGGCCGCAACACTCCGGCCGAAAGACATCCGAAGGGCCGTGGAACGTCGTATCAAGGAGTTCAATAAACGCACTGCCGAGCTGATGCATACTTCACCGGATGAAGATATCCATCGGCTGCGCAAGCAACTCAAACGAATCCGTTACCTGATGGAACTGGATGCAAAAACCTGGAAGCGCAACCTGAAAACGTTAAAGGAGCGGCAAGAGCTCTATGGCCGGTTCCAGGATCTGCACGTTCAGATTTTGCTTCTCGACCAGTTCCGCCAGGCGGCGCCAGAGGTACTGCCAGCCGCGCTCAATGGGATCGTGGAAACGCTGGAAGACCACAAGGCGAACGCCCGGAAACAGATTCTGACCCTTGGAGGACTCGATGGAGCCCCGTTATGACACCCTGTTTTACGACGGACAATGCCCTCTTTGCGCCAAAGAGATCCGCACCCTGCGCAAACTCCAGCGTGGCAATCTGATCTTTGCAGACATCCATGAACAGCGTGAAGGCAGCGCCAACCTGCCAAGTCACGAAGCCCTGCTCAGGCGCCTGCACCTGATGACCTGGACCGGCGAGTGGGTCATCGGTCTGCCCGCAAATGTTCGCGCCTGGTCCCACACGCCCTTTGGTTTTCTGTTCAAACCCCTGCTGTGGCCAGGTATCTTCCAGGTGGCCTCGCGCATCTACGGGAAATGGGCAGACAAACGCTATGAGCGTAAATACGCCTGCGCCATCGGAGATAACGAAACCGCTTAGTCATGCATGTACGGGGTGTCGCCCGGCGCCTCAAACCCTTATCCTGAGGTATAACCTTATTCCATCAGTATGAGGAGCTTACCCATGAAAACTGCCCACGATCTGGTTGAAGCCGCCAGGAAAGAGATTCAGGAAGTACCTCTTGATCAGGCGGAAGACGCCATCAAGAACGCTGACTTACTCCTCGATGTGCGTGATGCGGATGAGTACCGGGCCGGCCACATACCCGGCGCGGTCAATATTTCCCGTGGTTTGCTGGAGTTCAAGTTCACCAATGATCCGGCGTTCGAGAGCCGCAACATGAACATCGTCTGTTACTGCAAGACATCCGGGCGCGCCGCGCTGAGTGCCAAAGCCCTTAAAGAAATGGGCTACATGCACGTGCAGTCCATCGCCGGAGGATTCGATGCCTGGCAGGAAGCCAACAAACCGGTTGCCAAACCCGAACTGCCGTCCTTCGAGTAACGGGCGTTTACAGGCAGCAGGCCTTGTGCTTTCGGCCACTCCCGCAGGGGCAGGGTTCGTTGCGACCGGGCTTCAACTGGCCCTCGCTGGTATCACCTCGAAGGTAATACCAACGACCCTGCTCCCGGACAAAATCGGAGTTTTCTTCAAGAAACCCCCAGCCCTTGCCCAGACGACAGACCGCACGAAAAAGCACCGTACCACGATCGCCGGACTGGTTGGTTTCCAGGATCTGCAAGGAGGTCCAGTCTGGTGAGTCTTCCAGGCTGAGTGTCTCTGGCCGTGAGCTCTCGTGCCAGGTGGCCCGCAGATAATCGGGCAGCTTGAGAACGAAGGCCGCGTACCGGGATCGCATCAGCGCTTCCGGAGTAGACGCTGCTTCGCCATGATGGAGAGGCTGGCAGCATTCGCTGTAGGATTTACCGCTGCCGCAGGGGCAGTTTCGATTTTCAGTCTGTAGAATCATCGGGCTTCGATCGTTTCGGCTATGCTCGTAATCCGGCAGTGTATCAATATCAAACCGGCGTTGCTCCGGCCTACTCTCCTGACCTTTTTGGTGATTTCCTTTGACAGATGTGTCGCTGTTACAGATTCTTCTGGCCAACCTTGCCATTCTTGCCGGAGCCTGTCTGCAAGGCGTGGCCGGCTATGGCATTGGCACACTGGCCGCGCCATTGCTATTCCTGATCAGCCCTGTGTTAGTGCCCGGCCCCCTGATTCTGAATGCCACTCTGCTCACTGTATTCATGCTGATCCGCAATCGCGGCGCATTGCAGGTCAGGGAAGTGCGTTTTGCTATCGGTGGCGGCGTGGCCGGGGCAGTCCTGGCAGCACTGACGTTGCTGGTGATTTCGACCAAAGGCTTCGAACTGACCTTCGGCATTCTTATCCTTGCCGGCGTAGCGCTCAGTGTTGGCGGTCTCAAGCCGGCGCTCAACGCACGGAACAGCGTGCTGGCCGGAGCCGCTTCCACCTATATGGGCACGATTACCGCCGTGGGTGGACCGCCCATCGCGTTGATCTACCAGAATGAAAAGGGTCCGCTGGTCAGGGCCAACATGTCGGCCTTCTTCCTGGCTGCCAGCGTGCTGAGCCTGTCAGGCCTGCTCGCCTCCGGCTACCTGGGAACCCGAGAGCTTTTCCTGTTCGCAGTTACTTTCCCGGGAGTATTCCTGGGCTTCTGGCTGTCAGGCAAACTGGTTCACCGTATGCCCTTTGAGGGGCTTCGCCCGGTAATTCTAGGTATCGCTGCCATCGCCGGAATGGCGGCGCTGATTCGCGGGCTGATCTCACTCTAGGAATCGGACCAGAGGCGCACGCGGAATCGGTTTTTCTTCCACAGCAAAGCCAGCCAGAGCGCGTGAGCATTGATCAGGAACGCCAGAATCCACTCGAATGCATCGTCCTTTCGGCTATAGAACTCGGGCGCCACGCCATTCAGGATGACTGAAAGAATGCCTACCGCCAGAATAAGTTGGCAAAGATTCAGCAGCCTCATGCCCGTGTTCTTCCACAACGGATGGCTGCGCAATCCGGAACTGACCAGCAGCTGACAGATGAACGTGAGCGAGAAATACAGAACCACGCCAATACGGCGGATCAGGTTGAAGCCGTCCCCTGCGTGTCCCAGAGCCAGGGTATAGGCGCCGAGCGAGACGCTGGCCACCAGGCCCAGCCAGGGAATCCAGGCGACCCCCGACGAATGGACGCCCAGTTGGCGCAGCCACCGGCCGTTTAGCCACCAGAACAGAATGCCCAGCAGGGCCGCGGGCAGCATGGTACCTTTAAAGATGAAGTAGGAGGTGCCGTGACGACCAGTCCGGCTGATGCTGGTGCAGCTGTCCCAGTAGGGATTGCATAGCTCCACATGCCCTTCCAGCACTGAAACTGCAAACGTGATATGGATGGTTAACACCGGGATAAGAGCCGCAGCGAGTGCAAGCCACCAGAGATGGAAAAAGCGGTGATCCGACATGACGGACGAGTCCCGTTCAAGTATCGAAAAGCGAATGTCGACTATGCTTCAGGCGCTTGACCCGTGCATGACAAGCGAACACTATTTGACCAGATTTTGCAATTCAGCGTCCGCTTTCATCTCCTTCTTCCCTCAAAATGGCAGCAACGGGTGATAGTATCTATTTATGAACAAAAGCCATCAGGAAATTGTCGAAACCCAATTAGACGTCGCCGAACTTGCGATTGGCATGCATGTGGTTCGGCTGGACCGCCCTTGGGAGGACACCGATTTTCTGATTCAGGGCTTTGTGATCAAAGACCAGTCTGAGATTGATGCGCTACGCGCACAATGCGGATTCGTTTTCATTGAGGGACGGGTTCAGAAAACGAATACCGTTCATGAGGGAACCAACCGCAATCAGAAACCATCAGGATTGCGCCGGCTTTTCAAGCGCAAATCAGCATCAGAACCGGCACCCCAAAAACCTTCCGTACCTCGTAAGCGAGTCACCTACATCAATAAGGTCGACGCTGGCACTGAGATGGCTACGGCCAGGATCCGATTCGAGGACGCGCAAGAGACCGCCAAAGCGATCATGTCAGGATTGCGGGTCGGTCGCACCCTGGACATCAACAATGCGCGCAAAGTCGTCAAAGGATGCGTTGAAAGCGTGCTTAGAAACGAGAACGCACTGATGCTACTTACCAAGATCAAGCATCAGGACGCGTATACGGCCGAGCACTGCATCAACGTCTCGATTCTTTGCGCAGCGTTTGGAAAACATCTCGGTTTGTTACAGGGCGAAATCGAGACCCTTGCGCTCTGCGGTCTGTTGCACGATGTTGGCAAAACAAAAATCCCGGACGAAATCCTGAACAAACCGGGCGCTCTGACTCCGAAAGAGTTTGAACTGATGAGGCACCACACCACTCACGGCAGAACGATTCTCATGGGCACCAGCCATTCGCTCAACACCGCGGTCGATGTTGCGTTCAGTCATCATGAAAGAATGGATGGCTCAGGTTACCCCAGAGGCCTCGAAGCACATCAAATTCCCTACTTCGCCAAGATCGTGGGCCTTGTCGACACTTACGACGCCATTACCAGCGACCGTGTCTATGATAAAGGCAGGGCGTCCATGCAGGCGCTGGATATCATCCACAAACACCGGGGTACCCAGTTTGACGCTGAACTTGCGGATGAGTTTATCCAGCTCATCGGCATCTACCCGCCGGGCTCCATCGTGGAAATGATCAACGGAGAAGTTGGCATCGTTGTAGAGAGCAGGCCGGAGCACAAACTAAAGCCTTGCGTTTTGCTGGTCAGGGAATCTGACAAAAGCGTGATGACACCTTACCGAACGGTCGATCTGAAGGTCAGCTCGGAGGATGCCGCAGGCGAAATCTATCGAATCGCCCGCGAGGTTCCGGACGGTACCCACAACATCATACTTCAGGAGTTTGTAGATCAGGGGCTGATCGTAACCAGACCAAGAGCGCCCGCCGAGCAGCCCTGAAACCCAACCAACCTCTCTCAGCCTGGCCGTTTTGTTACCGCCATGGTCAGCCGCGAAACACAGGTAGTTTTCCCCTCTTCGTTCTCCAGAAGGATTTCCCAGACCTGAGTCGCACTACCAATGTGAATAGGCCTGGCTGTGCCATACACCCAGCCCTTGGTAACCGGGCGGATGTGATTGGCGTTGATATCCAGTCCAACAGCGACAGTTTTCGGGTTTTTCAGGCAGCAATTGGCCGCCATACTGCCAAGGGTTTCCGCCAGCAGCACCGATGCGCCGCCATGCAGAATGCCAAAAGGCTGTACGGTGCGTTCATCAACAGGCATACGGCCTTTGACATAGTCGTCGCCAATTTCAAGGTACTCGATACCCATGTAGCTGACCGCGGTGTTTTCGCTGGATTTTGCCAGGTGTTCAAGGTTCGGGGTTCTGGTCCAGATTGCCATAGGGGACTGGTCTCGATGTTGTTTGAAACGGATTAGAAGCAAGGTACCAGTTTATACAGATAGGATGCGAACTACCAAGCCCTCCGCTTTCGATCACCGATTGCTTGCTCAATCAACTTCTCGAACTCCAGCGCTGGGAGCGGGCGGCTGAAATGGTAGCCCTGGAAACGGTTGCACCCCATGCCAACAAGGCGTTCCAGTTGCCCTTTGGTTTCCACACCTTCGGCCACTGCTGACAGTTTGAGCGCAGAGGCCAAGGCCAGGATGGTCTCTGCGATAGCCGCATCATTAGGATCATCCAGGATGTCTCGCACAAACCCCTGATCAATTTTCAACTCATCCAGAGATAGGCGCTTCAAGTAGCCGAGGGACGAGTAACCCGTGCCGAAATCATCGAGGGAGATCCGTATTCCCATGCTTCTCAGGGTTCGAAGTGTTTCCTCCACCAACTCGAGATCGTAGGCAAGAGCGCTTTCGGTGATTTCTACTTTCAGGTTTCTTGGGGAGGCACCGGTTTTTCTCAGCAGTGCCATCACCGTCGAGCAGAACGAAGGCAGGTGAAACTGCCTTGCACTCACGTTGATCGAGACCTGGAGCTGCGACAACGCACCGCCTCGCTTCTTCCAGCTGGCCACCCGGGAGAAAACATCCTCCAGCACCCAGTAGCCGACCGATTCAATGAGGCCGGTTTCCTCGGCCAGAGGAATGAACTCGGCGGGAGAAACCATACCGCGCCCCGGACAGTGCCAGCGAAGCAATGCCTCAGCACCAACAGGATCACCTTTTTCGTTAACCATGACCTGATAGTGGACTGCCAGCTGCTTCCTCCGTATCGCCATCCTGAGGTCCGACTCAAGAGCCAGCCGCTCAGATACTTTCTTCTGCATCATGGAGTCGTAGAAGCGGATGCAATTGCGGCCGTCCTCCTTGGCCCGAAACATGGCCATATCGGCCTGGCTCAGAAGCTCTTCAAGGGACGTTTCGTGATCGTAAAACAGTGTGATGCCGATGCTTGGAGTGCCCGTATATTCTATGCCGTTGAGATTATAGGGCTCGTTGAGGGCATCGCGGATTTTCTCGCAGACTTTCTCAACCTTGGCAGCAGCATCGGCCGGCTCGGCGGGAAATCCCTTCAGAATGAGAACAAACTCGTCCCCACCGAGCCGGGCAACGGTATCCCAGTCCCGGACCGTGTTTTTCAACCTCTCCCCCACCTGGACCAGAAGCTCATCGCCGGTCAGATGACCCGCGGAATCATTGATATTCTTGAAGTTGTCAAGATCAATAAATACCAGAGCACCATGATTATGATCCCGATTGCTCCCGGTTAACGCCTGCGCCAGGCGATCCCTGAGCAGGCGCCGGTTTGGCAGGCCGGTCAGTGGGTCGTAAAAGGCGAGCTTCTCGATTTCGGATTCCGATTGCTTACGGTCCGTAACATCGAAAAAATAGCCGTGCCAGGTCATGCTGTCGTCCGCTAATCGGGCTGGCACCGACCTGGCTTCCACCCAGGCCATCGTGCCATCGCATTTGTAGGCTCGAAAGTCGGTTTCAAAGGGGGTCATGCGCTGGCGAGACTCATTAACCTTTTCAAAAAAGGATGGCTTGTCTTCATCCTCGATCAGGTCGAGCAGAGGCTGGGCATCGACACCAAGCAGATCAGCCGCAAACCCGAAAAGATTTTCAACTTTCTCGCTGATGAAAGGAAAAGTTACATGTCCGTCGGGATACATCCTGAACTGGAAGATAACGCCCGGGAACTGGTCGGAATAACGATAAAGGCTATTCTCGAACCTGACGTTCCGGCCTGCCAGTATCTGTCTGTGAACAGATGCCCCCAAAACCTCACCAACCTGAAGCACGAACTCTTCTGTTTCTGAATCCAACACTCGAGACTGGTCAAGATAATCGAAACCCAGGATGCCCCGGACCTGACCTTCCAGCCTCAAACCAACCAGCACGAGACTGCGGATACTCTCCCGCTGGAACTCCAATTTCTCCTCTTCCGCATCAGGGGGCAGTTCTTGGACTTCGGGGATGACAAGCATCGATAGGGTTTGCAACTGATCCATTAGCCAGGGAAAACGGGCCATCGGTACGTTCTGAACTGCATCTCTCTGGGGTATAACGCCACTTCTGCAGGCTTCATGCGTGATGGAAATGGTCTGGGTAGCTTCGTCGAACATGATCAAATAGGAGCGATCAGCATCAAGCCGATCTCCAAGCTCAGCGATGAAGCTATGGATGCTGCCATCAAGCTCGTCGACAGTGGATCTCGACAGGCCAAGAGATAGCCTGTAAACGAACTCACGTTGATCTTGGGTCACTGCCTTCACCATCGCCATGGACTCCTTCCCAGCAATTCTTCCTGTTTGTTTTCTACCTGCTCGGAGTGTCTCTCTCAAGTTACGACAGGCGCCACATTAAAGTTCACGCCCATCTGAAAGAGACCTCCACTTAACCTGCTCCTGTGTAAAGGTCTTTATACCGCCGGATTAACTCATCGACCCGGCCAGTATTCACAAGCTCGTATAGGCTCTCCGCAATACGCTCCCTTAGCTCAAAGGAGTTACAAGGAGAGGCTTTGGAAAAAGTAAAGAACAGGCCCTCACGACTCACCGGGGGCGACAGGGAAACGAATTGATCAGCAATGCCCAGATATTCGAGTTTTACCCCGCCCTGCAACACTTCATAGAGGACATAATCCACCCGGTCAACCAGCGCCATCTGGAAGGATTGCTCAATCGACCTGACTCCCTCAATGAGGAGATTTTCTTCTGCATACCGGTCGAAATTCTGGCCAAAACTGTTGTTGATCAGTGTGCTGCCCCGCTTACCCATCAGGTCTGGCCAGTGGCGATAGACAAACTCCCGGCCTTTGGGGACCCAGACAGCGGTCGGCAGGTGCGTTATTGGCGGCAGCAAATAGTCCATATAGCCAATGCGTTCCGAGGTAATGAACGCGCCCGCCACCATGTCGATATCGCCCTGGCGTGCCATGCGCTGGACCCGGGCCCAAGAGCCTATGTCCCTCACTTCCACATTCACGCCCAATGGCTCCGTAATTTCCTTGAGCAAAGCAGGCACCGCGCCAATCAGATAGCCCGGGCGCTGCTGGTCGCGCCAGAGCAGGGGCGGATACTCCGGATTCCCGCTCACGATGAGCGTATTGCAGGAAGGGTCTGGCAATGCGTGAACCGGGGCCAGAAACACGGAAGCCACTGCGAATACAAGCGACCTACCGACAACAGAAGTAAATGACTTATTCAACTCTGACAAGACCCTCTTTGTGCCAGCCCAGACGGCCAGTTTCAACAACCTGGCGACGAATTCCCGGCACCGGCCGGATCATGAAAAGATCGCCGTTTCGGCCCACCATGGCACGGGGTACACCAGTTGCTTTGGCAATGTCAGCGTGCGCTTCCATGTGTTCAGCCTCACCATGGACCGGAATGGCAATGGCAGGCTTTACCCACTTATACATTAACTCCAGTTCTTCCTGCGCGGGATGACCTGAAGCATGAATTGGCAAATCAGCATCCTCGGCC
>JGI24661J20069_1000854_pt1 | contig 10526 bp, 6 predicted proteins | sample MalvirmetaMSP144_FD_20069 | JGI IMG/M metagenome (IMG submission 20069) | reverse complement strand
TACATGCTCGTCACGATCCAGGATCATCACGCCATTCTGGTCGGTAACCGGAACGATGGACTTTGAAAAATAGCCTTTTTCCCAGGCGTTGGCGGCCTTTTTTTGTGACTTCACCGCAAACCCGTCTACATCCTCCCGGCTAAAGCCTTCCAGTGTCGCAATCAGGTCCGCGCCGATGCCCTGTGGCATAAAGCCAGTGTGCAGGTTGGTGGCCGGGTCCGTGGCCCAGGCACCGCCATCGGAACCCATGGGGACACGGGACATGCCTTCAACACCGCCGGCAACCACCAGGTCTTCCCACCCGGAACGAACCTTCATCGCCGCCAGGTTGACGGCCTCAAGGCCGGATGCACAGAATCGGTTCAGGGTGACACCGGCTACAACTTCGTCCCAGTCCGCGGCCAGGGCGGCGGTTTTGGCAATATCCGCACCCTGGTCGCCAACCGCGGTCACGCAGCCCATAACGATGTCGTCCACCTGGGCGGTGTCCAGGCTGTTTCTCTCCTGTAGCGCCTTGAGAACGGTGGTCAGCAGGGTAATGGGTTTAACGCTGTGCAGGGCACCGTCTTTCTTGCCGCGCCCCCGGGGCGTACGAACCGCATCGAAGATATAGGCTTCGGTGGTCATTTCCTGTCCTCTGTTGGTCGTTGACTCAGTAATAGCATCGCGAAGGGTAACCATAGCGGGTCCTGACGGGTAAGCGTAATGACGAGCACTGCCAATCGAATTGGCGAAACTGCTCAATCCGGTCATGACAATTTCAGGGTAGGGTTCTATGGTGTAGACAGGTACCCATCACAAGCAGGAGCAAGGCGATGTCCCTGAGAGATGCCATCGATAACTTTTACGAGCCGCTGGTTGCGGAAGCCATTGATGAAACAAGAGGGGATGGTGACAGCCAGGACTACCTGACCGACGTGATGTGTGTGGCGCTGAATCGGCTGCCAGCCAAATACTACCGCCACAGCATCGATATGATGTTCTACCTCGCCGACGGCGAACTCGAGACCATGAAAAAACAGGCCCTGACCGCCGTTCGGGAGGCCAGGGAGTTTGTAAAGACCCATCAGCGGGACGATTAGCTCTCGCTCAGTACAGCCTCCAACGCCTTGCCAAGCCGTTCAGCCAGGGGCTCACTGACAACATCCACTGGTTGAACCACACACCAGTTGGCAACCAGCATTTCCAGTTGCCTTGATTTGTCGCTGTCCGAAGAAGCGTTGCCCATGCCTTCGGCAAGTCGCTGTACCTGAATTTCCATGCGACGGCCCTGGTCTTCCGCCGGTGACGGCACTTCCGCCAGTATCTCCGCCCGAATCACCAGTTCTACCGGGTCTGGCTGGCCCACATCGGCAGCCAGACCGGCCCAATGCTGTGGCAGTGCCTCGCTGTCCAAGGTGCTTGAACTCCGGGCGTTGATCCAAGTTTTCCAGGTATCTATCTGATCCTGCAGCTGGCGGGTCGAAACCAGCCCTGAAAGGCGACTGCGTTCCTGGCTGACTCGCTCTTTGCTGCCCGCAGACAATGGCTCGTTTCTGAGCGAGTCAAGTTCAGCCAGTGTCGCTTTGAGCACATCAAGGCTGCTATCGGAGCCCGCCGATTGGCAGGCTTCAAGCACCGGCCCCGCTTTTTCATCCGCCTCACGGGAAAGCTGTTCCTGCTCATTCTTGCGGGCATCCCTTCGCGCGAAGATCTGGTCGCAGGCTTTGCGGAACGCTTGCCACAGTTTTCGGTCTTCGCGGTGTCGGGTAATGCCAATGCTCGTCCACTCTGTTTGCAGGGCTTTCGCCTGGCTCATGGCATCGCCCAGGGGCTCGTGTTCAATCAGGGCTTCCGCTCGCTCAACAATGCCCTGTTTAAGAGCTTCGTTCTTCTTACGCTCGGTATCCAGCGGCGCCTCGAGCTGTTTCAGCAGGTCGTCGAACCGTTTCTGAACCGGGCGATTGTCGCGAAATTCCACGGGCCAGGCCGCTTTCCACTCTTCACGTGCGGTCTGGTGTATGCGTTCGGCCGCTTTCCAGTCAATGTTATTCCAGTCGGCGTTGTCGAGGAATGTGCCCAGCTGATCGCAAATCGTCTTGCGGGTTTCCAGGTTTGCCTGTTTCAGCCCGGACTTGGCAGAGAAATAGGCCTTGCAGGGCTCATACGCCTGATCCGAGGCCTGCTTGAACCGTGACCACAAGTCGCGATCGGAAGAACCTCCCAAGCCCCGCCACTCATTCTGCAGTTCCTTGATTCGCTCAGCCTTGGCTTCCGGTTCCATGGGCTGGTTTGCCAGGTATTCCATCTGTTCGCAGAGCGACTCCTGTTTCGGGCGCGTTGCAAAGCCCTGCCAGTCTGTCAGTTCGCGAAGCTGGCCGCCGAGCAGGTGCATTCGTGGTTGCAGTGATTTGCCGTGGCGAGGATCAAGGCCTTTTGCGAGTTGTTGTGCGGCCTTGAAGTGCTGGCGGGACTCCTTCAACTGCTTGGATTCGAGAGCTTCCTCCAGCTTATCCAACACCTGCCGAAGCGAATCAGCCAAGGCCTTCTGTTCTTCCGAATCTGGCTTGTTGGTTTTTGCAGGGCGGGGTTTTCCCGCAAGGCGATTCAGAGCGTCCAGCAAGGTGGGGCGCCTGAAATCGCGGGGCCAGTCGACGGTTTCCAGTATCACCCTGGCTTGATCGGTCTGCTTGCTATCATCGGTGTCACTGCTGTCGGTGGCTTGCAACGCCATGATCTCGTCGCGGTGCTGGCCGAGGCGCTTGACTGCGGATATATAACTCCGCAGCGACTGCATCAGGTTCTCGTAGGTTTTCTGTTCCTGTTTCTCCACCTGGGTGTCCCGGGTGGCTTCCAGCCAGCGGTTCTCCTGGGTTTTCTGCAAGGCATCCAGGGAGGCCAGGGAGGGTTCCAGGTCCGGATCCTGATGTTTCAGTTCGTCAAGGGTGTCTTCCAGTAAGGACAACGTTTCCGCCCGTTGGCTCTTTTGCTCTTGCTGATGCCTCAGCTGATCCTTTTCGGCCTGCATCTCGCGCAGCCGTTCGCGGCATTGGTGAACAGCCTGCAGGAACTCCGTGGTTTGTTCCTGTGAGGCCTGAGCTTCCACATCAGCCCACTTTTGGAGGAGTGCGTCCAGACGCGCCTCAAATAACTTCGTGTCGTCGCTGCGGGCCTGCTCAACCGCATGACGCACGATGGTTTGAATGGTTTCGGCCAGTTTTCGTTGTCGATCTTCGTCGTCGCGAATACGTTGCAGCTTCTGGCGAACGATTTGATAGACCCCTTTGTCCTTGCCTTTGGCAAGCTTCTGGACGCGCTGCAGGGTGGCTTTTTCTGTCAGTGCTTCCGCCGCCTCGCTGCGTATACCTGCTGTCAGGCCGCCAATGGCCAGTTCCTCGAGTTCGCCTTCGGACGGGTTGGCTTTCAGTGCTTCTGCCTGCAGCTCTCGTTGGTCATCCTGCCTGCTTGTCTTGTCGGCCTCTTCTTTCGTGGCTTCCTTGCGAGCGGTAACGGCAGTCGCGGTTGCCTTGCGATTTCCAAACAGTTTCTGGATGAATGCGGCCATGGGGTTATCCTTTGATATTGAAACCAGTTCCCGGTGCCGGCAAAGTAAGCAGGCACCAGCCATCGGCGTTGTCCGGAGTTCCGGGTGCCGGGTACGTCAGCTGATCGATCCATGGAATTGAACGGTCAGCTGTATTAGGTGGGGGCTAGTCTAGCGTTTTGTCGGCATTTGCGGGAAGAGTCTGAATGGGAAAAGCATCAAATCCGGAAGATCAGGACCACAAGGCGCGTTCCGCCGCGTTGCGACTGCTCGCCAGACGGGAGCACAGCCGTTTGGAACTCGCGCTTAAGCTCAAGCAGAGGAAGATCGAATCGGATGTTATTGAGCAGGTTCTGGACGACTATGAAACCGAAGGTTGGTTGAGTGATGAGCGATTCGCGGAGGTCTATGCCCGGCAGCGGATGGATCTGGGCTACGGGCCGCTGAGAATCCAGGCTGAACTCCAGCAAAGGGGTATCCAGGAGACGCCGTCCTGCGTCCGGGAAATGAACGACACGGACTGGTCCGACCGGGCGACGCTGCTTCGGGAGAAGCGGTTCGGGCTCAGCGATATCCGCGATGACTGGGATGAAAAAGCTCGCCAGGCCCGCTTTCTTGCCCGTCGGGGGTTTTCCTCCGAGCACGTGGAAAACGCGCTTGAGCAACGGCTATAGCGTTGGTGGGACGAAACCGAATTCCTCTGGCAGCGACGCCCTGATGTCGCTGTTGTTTTCCTTGCCATCGACGGGGCCGACAATCTTTTCCATACCCTCCAACTCTTTGAACCAGGGCTTTTCCTCAGTTTCCGCTACCTTTGTTGGCTCCGTCAGCCAGGCCAGGAAATCGTAGTAGCGGCGTATGTTCTGAACGTAAATCACCGGTTCATGCCCCCTGGCGTAGCCAAACCGCGTTTTGGAATACCATTCCTTCTGGGCCAGCAGAGGCAGGAATTCCTTGACGTCCATCCAGCGGTCAGGGTTTCTGCCGGCCCCCTCGGTCAGTCTGCGGGCATCCTCCACGTGCCCCCAGCCAACGTTATAGGAGGCGAGGGCAAACCAGGTCCGGTCCGGTTCGGGAATGCGATCGGGGACCCGGCTATGCACGATGGTGAAATACTTTGCGCCACCCTGGATGCTTTCCTCGGCATCGAGCGATTATTGATGCCGATATGGCTGGCTGTGTTCCGCGTTAACATCATCAGGCCGCGAACACCGGTCGGCGAGACTGCATTAGGGCGCCAGTGGGACTCCTGGTAGCCCATGGCGGCCAGCAGTCGCCAGTCCAGTTCGTAGGTCTTGGCGTAATCGCGAAACAGGCTTTCGTACTTGGGCAGGCGGTTTTCCACGTGATGAACAAAGGTCCGCGCGCCAACATAGTCCAGGCGGTCGAGATGACCGTAGAATCGCTCGGAAATATGCGCCAGTGTGCCGTCGTCCCGCAGCTCCTGAATAAACTGTTCGGCGGCATTGGCCAGACTCTGGTCCTGCTCGCTGGGAAAGAGCCACAGTAATGGTTCGGGCTCTCCGAGGCTGAACGCGCTCTTGACCTTCGGGAAGAACACATGGTTCAGCTCGAGTTCGTTGGAGGATACGATGGCCAGCGGGAACTCGCCGGACTCCACGCGTGAGAGGATGCCAGCCGCGTCCAGGCCGGCGTGCATGGTCCACTGCAGGCCGCTGTTGTTGGCGCTGAACTGTTCCAATTGGTGTTCGTGATTGCTGTCCGCCACCAGATGGATAGTCTGCCCCTCAAGATCCTCCAGGGATTCCGGGCGGTCAACTTCGCGGTTATAGACCACCACGGATTCGGCTTCGATGCCGTTGGCAACCTTCTGGTAGCGCTGCTGAAAATCGGGGCGCGAGGACAGTCCTGCCAGACCGATGTGAGCGTAGTCCTGATCGAGTATCGACAGCACGCTGGTGTTGTCCTTCGCAACGCGAACCTTGAGCTCAACGCCCAGGTCCTCTGCGAACAGGCGCGCCAGTTCGTAGTCATAACCAGTGGGGCCATCACGGCCTTCAAAATAAACCGATGGCGCATTCCGGGTGATAACGTGGAGCACACCCTCGGAACGGATCTCCTGAAGAGTGCTTGGCCTTGAGCATCCTGCAACTGTCAGGATTATTGACAGTAGGCAGGTGAATTTCGCGATGGCCGTGTACGGCTGACGACGGTTCTTAGGCAAATTCCTGAACTCCCTTGATGCAGGACGCTGAGTGTTACGGTGTTTCCCCTGATGTCCGATCACTCCCTGCTACCTCGCTCGCACTTCTTGCATTACTAAAAAGCAGCAAGTGGCATGCCAGCACAGCTTTGGGGAGTTTAACCGATGTTCACTCAATACGGAGCCTCCCTGGCTCATCTGTAATGATCCCCGGTCATACTGGGGTGGTCAATGAATCTGCTCGGTTAATGTGCAAAACAATGTAAATTATAGCGGCCGGTTTATAACCTTTTGACGCTGTATCCCGGTGCGTGTTTCAAGTATCATTGCGGCCTTTCAGATGGCCGGCCTTTTCCTGTTTGCCTTGTACTCCGTCGATACGGAACACAGGATGCTGCACCGGCTCCCAGTCTCGCGCGTACAGGTTTTGATCATGCTTGAACTTCGCGGCGCTCCCGCGCTCTCGCCCTTTCGTTCCCGCAAGCTGCATACTCGCCTCCAGGACATCGTGCCTGCGGTGGAACATGTGTATGCCGAGTTCATGCACTTCACGGATCTTGAGTTCCCGCTGTCCGAATCCGATCAGGCGGTACTTGATCGCCTGCTGACATACGGTCCCAGTGTTTCCGCCGAAGAGCCTGATGGCGTACTTTTCCTGGTGGTTCCGCGCCCGGGCACCCTTTCACCCTGGTCAAGCAAAGCGACGGACATCGCCCGCAACTGTGGCCTGCGGCAGATTCGGCGGATTGAGCGGGGTATCGCCTATTACGTGAAAGCCAACCGCAAGCTGAGCCTCGAGCAGCGGGAGAAGATTGCGGCGTTGCTTCACGACCGCATGACCCAGAAAGTCTTCCACGAGATGGGCGGTGCGGAATTGTTGTTCCATACCGACGAGCCGCGCACCCTTAACCGAGTTCCGGTGCTTTCTGGTGGGCGTCAGGCACTGGTAGATGCCAATCGCTCACTGGGCCTGGCGCTGGCTGAAGATGAGATCGATTACCTGGTGAAGTCCTTCTCGGACCTGGAACGTGATCCCACCGATGTTGAGTTGATGATGTTCGCGCAGGCCAACTCAGAACATTGCCGCCACAAGATTTTCAACGCCTCCTGGGATATCGACGGCGAAGGGCAGGAGAAATCCCTGTTTGCGATGATTCGCAATACCTTTGAGATGAACAGCGAGGGCGTGCTTTCCGCTTATAAGGACAACGCGTCGGTCATCGCCGGCAGCCGTGGGGGGCGTTTCTTCCCGGAGCCCGAAACCGGTGTGTATCGCTATCATGAGGAAGATATCCATATCCTGATGAAAGTGGAAACCCACAACCATCCGACCGCGATAGCGCCGGCGGCTGGTGCTGCAACCGGTTCTGGTGGTGAGATCCGTGATGAAGGGGCAACCGGGCGTGGTTCCAAGCCGAAGGCGGGCCTCAGCGGGTTCACGGTATCCAACCTTAACATCCCGAATGACCCGCAGCCCTGGGAACTTGGTTACGGGAAGCCGGAACGAATTGCCTCGCCTCTGGATATCATGATTGAAGGTCCCATTGGCGGTGCTGCCTTCAACAATGAGTTCGGCCGTCCCAATCTCGCCGGGTATTTCCGGACCTTTGAGGAAGTGGCGCCCGGTGCCGGTGGCGAAGAGGTACGCGGTTATCACAAGCCCATCATGATCGCTGGCGGCCTGGGTAATATCCGGGCGAACCATGTGGAGAAAGGCAATATTCCTGTGGGGGCCAAGTTGATCGTCCTCGGCGGCCCGTCCATGTTGATTGGTCTGGGCGGCGGCGCTGCATCGTCCATGGATTCCGGATCCAGCAACGAGAACCTGGACTTTGCGTCGGTCCAGCGGGATAACCCGGAAATGGAACGTCGCTGCCAGGAAGTGATTGATCGTTGCTGGCAAATGGGCGACGACAACCCCATATGCTTTATTCATGACGTGGGAGCTGGCGGCCTGTCCAACGCCATGCCGGAACTGGTCAAGGACGGTGGTCGCGGTGGCCGTTTCGAACTGCGTGACATTCCCAGCGACGAGCCGGGCATGTCGCCCCTGGAGATCTGGTGTAACGAATCCCAGGAACGTTACGTGATGGCGGTGGCGCCGGAGAACCTTGAACAGTTTGATGCCCTGTGCCGCCGTGAGCGTTGCCCCTATGCGGTGATCGGCGAAGCCACCGAGGCGCACCATCTGGAACTCGGGGATTCCTATTTCGACGACCGCCCGGTTGATCTGCCGATGGACGTTCTGTTCGGCAAGCCGCCCCGCATGCATCGCAGTGTTTCGCGTTCCTCATTCACTAAGCCCATATTTGATTCCACAAAAATTGATCTGAACGATGCGGTAAGCCGTGTTCTGAGGCTGCCGTCGGTGGGCTCAAAGAGTTTTCTGATCACCATTGGTGACCGGACCATCACGGGGCTTGTCGCGCGTGACCAGATGGCGGGCCCCTGGCAGGTGCCTGTCAGTGATGTGGCGGTTACCTCGTCGTCTTTTGATGTGAAAACAGGCGAAGCCATGGCCATGGGTGAGCGCACACCGGTTGCGGTTATCGATGCGCCTGCATCCGGGCGCATGGCAGTGGGCGAAGTGATTACCAACCTGGCGGCCGCCCCTGTCGCCAAATTGTCGGATATTCGGCTGTCCGCCAACTGGATGGCCGCGGCAGGGCACCCGGGTGAGGATGAAAACCTCTATGAAACCGTTCGTGCGGTTGGTATGGAGCTTTGTCCTGCACTGGGTATCACCATTCCGGTGGGCAAGGATTCCATGTCCATGAAGACGGTCTGGGAAGAGGATGGCGGCGAGCAAAAAAGTGTTACGGCCCCGTTGTCGCTGATCATCAGCGGTTTCGCACCGGTGACGGATGTGGACAGAACATTGACCCCTCAGCTGGCGACAGATGCGGGGGATACGGATCTGATTCTGGTTGATCTTGCGGCGGGACAGAACCGCCTCGGTGGTTCGGCACTGGCGCAGGTCTACCGGCAGGTGGGTGCGGTAGCACCGGATCTGGACGACCCGGAAGACATCAAGGCGTTTTTCGCGGTTATCCAGGGCCTGAACGCAGACAGCAAGCTGCTGGCGTATCATGACCGTTCGGATGGTGGCCTGTTCGTCACCCTGGCTGAGATGAGCTTTGCCGGGCACACCGGTATCGACATCAAACTCGATGGTCTTGCGGAAGATGCGTCCCAGTTCGCTCGTGAGCTCTTCAATGAGGAACTTGGCGCCGTGATCCAGGTTCGTCGGGAGGATACCGGGTTTGTACTACAGCAGTTTTCGGCAGCGGGTCTTGGTGACCACACCTCGGTGATCGGTACCGTCAACCAGGACGACCACATCCGCTATACCTTTGAGGGACAGTCGGTCATATCCCGACCGCGGGCGGACCTGCAGCGTCTTTGGGCGGAAACCAGCTATCGCGTGCAGTCGCTCCGTGACAACGCCGATTGCGCTCAGGAGGAGTTCGACAACCTGCTGGACAGCAGTGACCCGGGGCTTCACGCGGAACTGACGTTTGACCTCAACGACGATGTTTCCGCGCCATACATCAACACAGGGGCCAGTCCTCGGGTGGCGGTGCTGCGGGAGCAGGGTGTTAATGGACAGGTTGAAATGGCCGCCGCCTTTGACCGTGCCGGGTTCGAGTCCGTGGATGTTCACATGAGTGACCTGCTCTCCGGCCGGGGGGGGGGGGGGGGTGGCTTCTCTTATGGGGATGTTCTGGGTGCAGGTGAGGGCTGGGCCAAGTCCATCCTGTTCAATGATCGGGTTCGTGATCAGTTTGCCGCATTCTTCAACCGTCAGGACACCTTGGCACTTGGCGTTTGTAACGGTTGTCAGATGCTGTCCAACCTGCACGAACTGATTCCCGGCAGCGAAGGCTGGCCGCGTTTCGTACGTAACCAGTCGGAGCAGTTCGAAGCCCGGTTGGTGATGGCGGAGGTGCCCGCTTCTCCGTCGGCGTTCATGGAAGGCATGGCCGGCTCCAGGATGCCGATAGCGGTTGCCCATGGTGAGGGCAGGGTTGAGTTCCCGGCTGGAACGTCTGCAGACCAATTGAGTGATAGCGAGCTGATCGCGCTGCGCTACGTGGATAACCGCGGCGAGGTCACCACACGTTACCCATGGAACCCTAACGGATCTGAGGCGGGCATAACCGGTGTGACCACAAGGGATGGACGGGTCACCATCTTGATGCCCCATCCCGAACGGGTATTCAGAACCTCCCAGCTTTCGTGGCACCCTGCCGATTGGGGTGAAGACGCGCCATGGATCCGAATGTTCCGTAATGCGAGGCGTTGGTTCAGCTAAAGCCATAGCCTGAGCTAAAAAGCCGGCCCCGGACGCACCATAAAGGTGACTCATCCAGGGCCGGCTTTTTTGTTTCTGGCGACGGGAGTTTTCAAGAATTTTCAAGGGAAATTTTTGTTTATAAGTGCGAAAATCCCCTTGACTCAAACGGTTTATGCACATTCCTGGTGCCATGCTGTGTGCAATGTGCACAAAGCACTGGGTTTAGGTTCATTTTTTGTTCGACAACTATAACTATATGAAATATAAGAACTTAATTAAGTAGGTGAATTTGTCGCCAATTTAACAAAAGTGCAGTAATTCCGGGGGATGGGGGCATGTTCCCCAAAACTTTCCCCAGAGTTATCCACAGATTCTGTGGGTAAGTGGCTAAATGCTTAATCTGTACAAAAATTATCCGTTGGAAGGGTGTCGGAATGGCCCGATTCTGTTCTGACACAACGGTGTTCAAGGGAGGATCTGACGAATGTACAAGATGTGTTATTTCGTGCCTGAGAGTCATCTTGAAACGACCAAAAGCGCCC
>JGI24661J20069_1000852_pt1 | contig 10541 bp, 10 predicted proteins | sample MalvirmetaMSP144_FD_20069 | JGI IMG/M metagenome (IMG submission 20069) | reverse complement strand
AGCATCAGAAAAGCATCAGAGAACAGCAGATCCAGATCGGCCCTCAGGTCTTCAGAGAAATCGCTCATGGGTCTGAGTGCCAGGCCCGAGAGAATATCCGCGTGATAGTCAGCCGGGTTCAGACCGTCATGACTGGCTTGTTCAACCGAATCAATCAACTGCCGGCGAAGCTCAGCCGATTTCCATGCTGGCTGGTATCCGTTGGCCCCGTAAAAGGCTGACAGTGCCTGGTGGGCCATTAACCGGCTTCCGAGCACCTGAACCGGGAAGCCGGCTTCCATGGCCTCAATCCTGGCAACAATGGCTTCATCGGCTGCCAGGCAAACGGGGTGCCAGAGGGTGCCCAGCAGGGCAAACAATGTTGTGGCGAGGGAAAAACGTCTGAATCCATGCATGGGTGTTCTCCACCTCTTCCCTGAGAGGCGTTAATCGCGGTGGTAAAGTGCAATAGTCTGATGCTACCACAGCGGCATTTGTTCCCCACCTGGCCGCCGGAAAAGATCACCTCGCAGCGGTTCTTCTGCATGGAGGTTCAGCCCCAAACGCCGTGCTTTTTTGGTGAAACGCTGGCGAATCAGGTCCGAGTAAGGGCCCGTGCCCGTCATTCTGCGGCCGAAGGTGGCGTCATAACTCTTGCCGCCCCTGAGGTCGCGCATTCGGTTCATCACATGCTCGGCCCTTTGCGGGAAGTGCCGCTGCAGCCAGTCCTGGAACAGCTCGTCCAGTTCATGGGGTAAACGCAGCATGATCCAGCTGGCACGGGTGGCGCCCGCCTCTGCCGCGGCTTCCAGAATTGACTCGATTTCGTGATCGTTGATGAAGGGGATTACCGGCCCGAGGATGATACCGGTCGGAATGCCGGCCTCCGAGAGCTGCCTGATCATCTTGAGGCGGGTGGCCGGTGCGGCCGTCCTCGGCTCCATGCGTCGTTTCAGATCGTTGCTCAGGCTGGTGAGGCTGATCCGCACAGAGCAAAGCCCATCAGAAGCCATTTCGCGGAGCAGATCAAGGTCTCTGAGGATGAGAGCGCCCTTGGTAATGATCGACACCGGGTGGCGATACTCGGCCAGAACTTCCAGCACCTGGCGGGTAATCCTCTGGTCCCGCTCCAGTGGCTGGTAGGCATCCGTATTGACGCCCAGGGCGATGGGCGACACCCGGTAGGCGGGCCTGTCGAGCTCTTCTCTCAGGCGGGCGGCGGCGTTGGGTTTGGCGATCAGCCGGGTTTCGAAATCCAGCCCCGGTGACATGTCCCAATAGGCGTGGGTAGGGCGGGCGAAACAGTAAATGCAGGCATGCTCGCAGCCACGGTATGGATTGATCGACTGGTCGAACGGTACGTCCGGTGAGGTATTTCGACTGATTATGGATTTTGCGGTCTCAAGGACGACTTCCGTAGCGAGCGTATCGGGGTTCAGGTCGTCTTCGGGGTCGTGATACCAGTCATGGTCTGCCTCCCGGTCAGTGACAATGGGCTGGAACCGGTTGTGGGGATTCAGGGCCGTGGCGCGAGTTTTCATGGGCATGCTTGATACTGTTTAAATGTACAGTATCGAGCATGCTAACGCCTGGAACCCTGCCGTGCAACCTGTCCAGGGCCCGCTGTTACAGACGGAAGCCCTGTGAGGCCTGGGTCAGGGTGGTTACCTGGGATGATAGTCGTCCGATATGGGCGTTGAGCTTCTGGCGGATATCCGAGGTTTCCCGGGTGTGCCCGTGGATCTGCTCCACCTTCTGGGCGATTTCCTCGGTGGTCGTTGATATCCCCTCAACAGAGGACACCACCTGATTCATGTCGCCAGCCAGTTGTTGTATCGAGCCGGTGATCTGTTCGATCGAGTGCGCCGCCTCTCTCGAGCTTTCCTCTCCCTCACCTGCGGAATTCAGGCCCTCTTTCATCAGTCTGGAAATGGCCTGGGTTTCACGGTTGAGGGATTCCACGATCTCGGCAATCCCGTTGGTTGCCGATACGGTCTTCTCTGCGAGGGACCGAACTTCGTCGGCAACAACCGAGAAACCGCGTCCGGCCTCGCCGGCTCTTGCCGCCTCAATCGCAGCATTCAAGGCCAGCAGGTTAGTCTGTTCAGCCAGGCCGTTGATTACGCCAACGATGGAATTGACCTTCTCGCCGGTTTTGCTCAGCTGGCTGACCTGATCGTGGGTTTTCTGGATTCTTTCGGCCAGTTCGGTCATGGTTTTGGCGCTTTGCCTGACCACCTCGGCACCGGAATGGGCGGCACCGTTGGCGCTCTGAACAGCGTCATTGACTGACTGGGTGTACTGGGCAATATCGACCGCCGTGTGTGAGATTTCCTGCACTGCAGTGGCGGTCTGCTCGGTCTCATCTTCAACCTGCTCGCCGTTTCTGCCCATTTGTTCTACCAGAGCATCCAGTTCAACCTGAAGCGATGACAGCGTGCGGTTACCCTCGACGACTTGCCCGATAACGTCCGAGACATCGTCCAGCATCTTGTTGGCCGCTTCGCCCAGGCGATTNAATTCATCGTTCGGATTCCTGCCTGGCTCAAGGCGCTGACTGAGGTCGCCGCCGGCGACCCGGGTGAGCAGGTTTACGGTCTCATTGAGTCGTTTCACCAGGGTTCTTGAGGCGGTCGTCAGGGTCAGGATAAGGATAATCACCACCGCAGCAGCGGTTGCAATGATCAGCCAGGTTGAGGCGGCGCGGGCCTCTTCGGCCTGCTGGCTGGTTGCCACAATAATGTCCTGGCGGAGGAGGGTGTTCTGCTCGGCAATCAGATCGCGAATACGGGTGCCGGTGGCTGACAGTTGGTTCTCAATGGCAGACAGGTTGGCGATGAGCGATTCGGCATCGGAAAAGGCATTGGCGAACGCCTGGACAGCCTGGCCGATGTCAATTTCCTGCCAGTCCATCTCGGTGACGGTGGTCTGCATCCGCGCCAGGGCCTCACGGGTTGACTCGGCGTAGGTCGCATCGAAGGTAGACAGGTAGTCGCGGTAGGTGGAGGCGATGGTGTTGATGTCGTCGTTGAAGATGGAAATGCTGATTTGCCGAAGCCTGTCGTTTATGGCTTCGGACATTGTTGCTCTCAGACCGCTGGACGGAGTGAGGCCTAGCTGTTGATTCAGGGCCAGCCATTCGGTGCGAAGTCGGGTATACTCCGCAACCTGCTCCTGGATTTGTTGTGCAGTGGTCTTTACCGCGTCACCCGGCAGGGTTCCGGCGGATTCACTGAGCGCCGACGACTGGACCGCGAGCGACGCCAGTCTCTCCTGATAGTTCTCAACCTGGTTCGGTTCCAGATTCTCACTCGTTCTCTCGAGTGCCAGCCAGTCGTTCAGCAGGGTCAGGGACGCGGATTCATAGGCTCTTGCTTCGCTTCGGGCCTCATAAGCGTCAGATACCTTGCCGAGCCCGCTCAGGGAGGCCAGAGTGGCAATCGCCAGACCAATCAGCGTTGCAACAATCAACAGCAGGAACTTTTGTTTCCATGACAGGGCCATTCACATCCTCCGGGGAATGTTGTTTTTCTTCGCAACTAACTGAGCTTAGACCAGTTCCGGATAAACGACGGCCCTTTTGACGACAACCGGGAATCCATGTCTGATCTCGCGATTTACCAATATCTGCTGATTGCCCTGATTTTCGTCTGGAGTGGTTTTGTCCGCTCCGGGCTGGGATTCGGTGGCGCCGTTCTGTCCCTGCCATTTCTGTTGCTGGTTCTTGATCAACCGCTCGTCTTTCTGCCGATCATTGCGGTCCACCTTCTGGTGTTTTCATCCCTGACAATCTGGATGAACAATCGCACCGGGGCAGGCAAGCAACGTGAGGCGGGCTCGGGCACTGTCGACTGGCAATACTTGTGGCGGATCCTCGCCATCATGATTGTGCCCAAGCTGATTGGTGTATTCGGGTTGATTACCATGCCCAGTGACATCCTGAGTGCCATCATTTTCGTTATCGTGGCGCTTTATTCTGTTTCCTACATCATCAACCGACCTTTTCGCAGTGGCAGCAAAACGGTCGACGCGATATTCCTCATGGTGGGCGGATACATCAGTGGCACTTCCCTGATCGGTGCGCCCCTGATCATTGCCGTGGCAGCCCAGCACCTGCCCAAAGAAAAACTGCGGGATACCTTGTTCGCGCTCTGGTTCATTCTGGTGCTGATCAAGATGGCCGCTTTCGTCTGGGCCGGCATCGATCTGCAACTTATCCATCACCTCTGGCTGCTGCCATGCGCAGCCGTCGGCCATGTAATCGGGCTCTACGCCCATGACCGTATTCTCCAGGCGGAGACTCCGGTGTTCTTCCGTCTGCTGGGAACCGTACTGCTGCTGGTGAGCAGCGTCGGTATCGTTAGCGTGCTCTGGTAGCAGCCAGGGCGCGAGCCTCAGCCTGCGCGCCCGAATACCCGTTCAAAGAAACCGGTCACCCGCACGTCTGGTATTGGCAGGCTGTCGACTTCGTCCATGGCCCGTCGCCAGAACTTCTCGGGGTCGTCCAGGTGCGCAACTTTGGCGCGCTCGTCCGGACTGTAGTGGTTGTGCTCCCCGGCAATGCCCTCGGCCATCAGTTCCTGGGTCCAGAGGTAGATTGCAGCCCGAACGGTCCTGAGGAGCCGGCAATAAACGTCGCGACTCAGGTTGATGGCCAGCTCGGCGGTCAGGTTGATCTGCTTCTGCAACACGGCCATCTCGTCTTTTTCCAGCAAAACCCGGTTGCCGTTGCCCTTTTTGCAACTCACACAGGTTTTCTCAAGAGCTTTCACGCCCTCGAGCAGATCCATGTAGCCGAACTCCTCTTTTTGCTGATCATCGACCGGAGCGGGGATCCAGCCATACTGGGGGGATTTGGCAACAATGTGCCCGTGTAGCTGCCTACGATAAGGCGGTGCGGCAGCAACATCCTGATATCCATCAAATTCGGTGCGTAGCCAGGCCGCCATTTTACGGTGACGAAGCATCATGGCCAGGGTAATGGCAGAGGGCATGATCTCTTCGAGCAGCTCTGCGGAGTCCCGCGTGCGTTCGTCGAGGTGGTTTACGGATGTCGACATTTCTCCTCCTCGGCAACGGGTTGGCCGGTTCGTGGACCCGTTGTCCGTTTGTTGTTTTTGGCATTCGGTGGTTGTATGTGTCATTACCGATGTCTAAAAAGTAGACAGATAATCTCAAGCGCGCCGTTGTAAAAAAGTTACTGCTTTGTAACGGCCGGTAAGCAGCCAGACCAGGGGAAGGAAGAGCGTCATGAATCAGGACAATGGCTTCGAGTTGCAGAGAGCGTCCATGGTGGATTATCAGCTTCGAGCCCGTGGAATCGGGTCGCCGCTGGTGCTGGAGGCCATGGGTCGGGTGCCGCGTGAGCGCTTCATTCCAGAACGTATGAAGGACTGCGCCTACGATGATGGTCCTCTTCCGATAGGCGCGGGGCAGACCATTTCGCAGCCTTACATCGTGGCGTTGATGACGGAAGCCCTGGATCTGGAGGGTGGAGAAAGGGTTCTGGATATCGGGACAGGTTCGGGTTACGCGGCTGCCGTTCTGGGCTGTATTGCAAGCGAGGTGTTCAGCATCGAACGGGTTCAGGAACTGGCCGATCGCGCAGCCCGAACGCTGGCCGCCGAGGGTTTTGACAATGTCCGGGTTCGCTGTGGCGATGGCACAATAGGTTGGTCCGAGCACCAGCCTTTCGATGGCATCATCGTGGCTGCCGGTGCGCCAGCGGTGCCGGACTCATTGAAGCATCAGCTGGCGGTTGGCGGGCACCTGGTCATACCGGTGGGGTCGGAGCATTCGGTTCAGTCGCTGGAACGTATTACCCGGCTGGGGGAGAACGAATTCCGGACCGAGGACCTCGGCGCAGTCCGTTTCGTTCCCCTGATCGGTGAACAGGGGTGGTCGTGACCGCGAGTCTTTGCACGCAGACTCAGCTGCCGGCGTTCGTGCTCTCGAAGATCTTGTCGGCCGATGCCGCTACGAAGCCCGAGTAGAGCCGGCCATCCGGTTTCGGATAACGCAGGGCAAATTCGTAGAAACAACTGGGTATGGTTACCGTCTCGTCGGTAAAGGTAACCGGCACCCGGTCGGCCATGGTTGAGGACTGCTCCAGCAAGTCTTCCGGGGAGCCTTTTACTTCACCGCCGGATGAATTCACCGTATAGCCATGATCTTTCAGCAACTGATTGATTTCCGGAACCGAACCGAACTGTTCCAGATGGTTGATGCTGACCGTGAAATGGTTTGCGCGGTAGCCCCAGGCGGCCATCCAGGCGGCGTACTCGCTTTCCTTCATCAGCTGGCGGTAGGTGTCGTAGTCGACCTCCCAATGGCGACCCGAATAGAGAAAATCATCGGCAGTAACCGCCTCCGGCTTTACCTGGCCGACAAGACTTTTAACCACCGATTGCAGCTCTTGTGAGCATTGCTCGACAAGCAGCTCGGAAATAAACACCTTGGGCAGTTCCCGGGAGGGGTGCTCATAGTGGCGGGCATAAAGCTTTTTGGCCTCGAAGTGGTATTCGCCACCTTCTTCATAGCCGAGGCTGAGAAAATGCTCTGCCAGAGCGTCCAGCCGAACAGGGTCCAGGTTGAAGGTGCGAAGCGCAATGTGGTCGTTGACGATGGCCTGCCCCTCTTCGGCGCCCAGGATTTTATGTATGCGATCGGCCGAAGGGGTTACCTGGCGGTACGACTCCCAGAGTCTCGCAAACAGGGTGTCCGGATCAGTGTGCATAGCGAATCTCCTCAGTAACCGGTTTTTGGCAGGGCTGTTGACGCCCCTGTGACTCTTCCCTGGACTGGCTCAGTGGCAGATAGCAGGCCTGGCTATATCCGCCAAGGTTCAGTTCGTTCGCCAGTTGCTCTGGCACTGACAGGCTATTGGCATCGGGGTTCGGCAGGACCTGCTCGGTTACCGTAGCCCTGAAGCCTGAACAGCCAGCATTGGCAACTATAGCGGATCCAACGGTGTTTCCAGCAATATTCCAGGAACTCCGGTTGCCTTTCTGTAGCCTTGCGCGGGTAAGAAGGGTATCGCGCACGCTGGCGATGTCCGATCTGGCGCACTCCAGTGTTGGCCCTCCATCCAGAAGATCCACGAAGCCCCGGTGGCGAAAACCTTCGCGCTCCAGCATGTGTCGGGCAGGGCGCGTATCTTCATGGACCTGGCCGATAACCGCCCTGGCTGCATCGGTCATCTGCCGGGTGAACAATGGCGTTGCGGGGATAAAGCGTTCAACAAAACCGCTCTGGCCACAGCAGGCCAGCTGTGTGGCAGACATGAAATCAAGATCTGCTACGTGATGTTTGAGCCAGTCCCAGAACGGGGATCGGCCGGCATGGTCTGAAACGCCGCGCATTTCTGCAATAACGGTGTCCGCAAAACGCTCCGGGTGCAGTGCCATGAACAGAAATCGAACCCGGGACAGGAGCTTGCCCGCATTGGCCCGGCGAAATCCGGGCCGAAGATACAGCGAGCATACCTCGGTGCAACCGGTGTAATGCTGGCATCGGGTAAGGCTTTCCTCGGCGTGACGTTTCCGGGGATCTTCCTCGTGATGGATAACCGCGTTACGGCGGAAATGCACGAGCGGGCGGGATAAGCCAGCAGCAGCTTCTATGCCGGTGGTCCCCATAATCTGGCCGGTCGCACTGTCTTCAAGCACAAAAAGATAATGCTCATCGCCGGGAGTGGTCACAGTCCGTGCAAAGCTCTCAACCGAATGATCGATCTTGCGGCTCAGGGCATCGCGATCCGGCATCAGCGAGGTGAAGCCGGGGCCGGATTCCACTGCGATCTGCATCAGGGCGTCAAGATCCTTGGGGGTAATCGGTCGAATAATCATGGCGATCTTCCTGGGCATTGTTTTGGGCCCAGTATGAAAGCCGTCAGCGCCATAATGCAGCTGCAGAATGATCGAAATGATCTACAATGGATGCAAACTGTAAAGTAGGTTTGGCAATATGATCAATTCACGGGACCAGAAACTGCTAATGCTGCTGCGGCAGAATGCCCGGACCAGTGTCACCGAGCTCGCCAAAGCCATGCATGTGTCACGGTCGACGGTGCAGAACCGTATCGCGCGGCTGGAGGCCAGCGGTGTCATCCGTGGTTACTCGGTTCAGTTGGGGGGTGAGTTTTCGGCGAGCCAGGTGGAGGCTCACGTGTCGATAAAGGTGTTCCAGAAGCTCACCGGCAGAACCAATGCTGCCCTGGAGCAAATCAGCCAGGTATCGCAGCTGTTTTCCGTCAGTGGGGAGTACGACCTAATTGCCATTGTTCAAGCTCAGTCCCTGGAGGAACTGAGCGCCGTACTGGATGACATTGGCAACCTTGAGGGAGTTGAGAGGACCAACTCTGCCGTTGTCCTCGAAACCCGGTTTCGGCGTTAAAACGGTTTTCCCGGGTCAGGTGCCCAGCATGCCCGCATAGGCGCTGTAGAAAAAGGCACCGGAACCCAGAAGAATGATGCCCCAGGCCGGAAAGATTAAAAACGAACGTTTTGGTTTGCTCATGGCTACATCCAATTTGCTCGAAAAGGAGGGTGTACACCCTTCACACTAGCTCAAACTTGACAAATGTTACGAAAAATTTTGAGTAACAGTTCTCGGGCGAGGATTAATTTGCCAATGGCGCGGGCACTAATTGCTATTGAGCGGGTCTGAAATGACGCTAGTATGAATCGCAATGGCATGACCTAAACACGAAGGACAATAACAAAAAGGAGCCGTTTATGGCGGTAGACCCCCGGAAGCAGACCTCACTCCATTGCCTGTATTACTGGGCAGAGGAGACCCCCGACAACGTTTACCTTACTCAGCCTTACCCGGATGGCCGGGTGGAAGATATTACCTGGAGAGAAGCAGCCGATCAGGTATCCCGCATGGCGGCTTACCTAGACAGCCTGAAGCTTCCGGAACCCAGCAATATCAGTATCCTCGGCAAAAACAGCGCGCACTGGATCCTGGCCGATCTGGCGATCTGGGCGGCAGGCCATGTTTCGGTGCCACTTTATCCCACGCTCAACGGAGATACTGCTGCCTACGTTCTCGAGCACAGTGAGGCAAAGCTCCTGTTCCTCGGAAAACTGGACGGGACCGCGGACGGCTGGAACGACATCAAGAACCACATTCCGGCAGACTTGCCGCTCATTTCCCTGCCCCTGTCGCCACGGGACGATACGCCCAAGTGGTCGGAGATTGTGGCCGAACAGTCGCCTGCGCAGCCCAAGTTGCCGGAACCGGATAACCTGGCCACGATTGTCTATACCTCCGGCAGCACCGGTCGCCCCAAGGGCGTCATGCACAGCTTCCGGACCATGATTTCAGTAGCTGATGGCCTGCAGCAGCTGTTCCCGGTTTCCTCTGACGAGCGCATGCTTTCTTACCTGCCCCTGGCTCACGTGGCTGAGCGGGCAGCTGTCGAAACGCAGTCCCTCTACTATGGCTTTCATCTCTATTTTGCGAATTCCCTGGATACTTTCCAGGAGGACCTGCAGCGGGCAAGGCCGACGCTGTTTTTCTCGGTCCCGCGCCTGTGGATGAAGTTCTATCTTGGTGTAAACGCCAAACTTCCGCCAAAAAAGCAGAAGCTGCTCTTCAGTCTCCCCATTATCAGCGGCCTGGTGAAGAAGAAGGTCTTGAAACAGCTGGGGCTGGATTATTGTCGGGCAGCCCTGACCGGCGCAGCGCCACTGTCAGCGGACATCGTTAACTGGTATCGCAACCTTGGGCTCGAGCTGCTGGAAGTGTACGGGATGTCGGAAAACTTCGGCTATTCTCACGCCAACCGACCAGGCCAGGCTCGCGCCGGTTCGGTAGGTATGGCGAATCCAGGGGTTGAGCACCGCATCGGAGAGGGCGGAGAAGTCCAGGTTAAAAGCCCGGGCCAGATGCTGGGTTACTACAAGAATGAGGAGAAAACCAAGGAGGACCTCACCGAGGATGGCTTCCTGAAAACCGGAGATATGGGCGAGATCGATCGGGACGGCACCCTCCGTATCACAGGCCGGGTAAAGGATTTGTTCAAAACCTCCAAAGGCAAATACGTGGTGCCGGTGCCCATCGAAAACCGGTTTAATCATCCAAAGGCCGAAGTGGTCTGTGTGGCCGGTGCCAACCAGCCGCAGCCTTGCCTGATGGTCCTGCTGTCGGAAGAGGCCAGGGATGAACTGGAGACCGGAATGGATCGCGGTGAGCTCGAGCAGGAACTTGCGGCCGAACTGGAGGCGGTGAACGCGGAGTGCGAGTCCCACGAGAAGGTAGCTTTTGTCGTGGTGGTTCGGGAGCCCTGGACTATGGAAAACGGCATGCTGACGCCGACCATGAAGATCAAGCGGAATGTGATAGAAGATTTCTACAACCAGAAGATGGACGACTGGTTCAGCCAGAAGAAAAAAGTCGTCTGGGAATTCTGATCCGCTAACGTAAAACGCCGTTGGTTCCCTGGGAGCCAACGGCGTTTTCAAATCCTTATGTTCTTTCTGTTCTCAGCCTGAGCGATCTCCCCGCTCATGCCAGATTCGGCTGGCGTTTTAGTGGCCGCCCTGCATCTGGCTCAT
>JGI24661J20069_1000834_pt1 | contig 10697 bp, 10 predicted proteins | sample MalvirmetaMSP144_FD_20069 | JGI IMG/M metagenome (IMG submission 20069) | reverse complement strand
TACCAAGGAAGTGCCCGTCGACATTCGGGTACTGAGTGCCACCCACAAGAATCTGCCGGAGCTGGTCCAGGAAGGCAGCTTTCGCCAGGATCTTTTCTACCGCATTAATGTGATCGAACTGGCTGTACCGCCTTTAAGAGAGCGACCGGATGACATTCCCCTACTCTCAAACCACATTCTTGAACGGATCGCGAAGGAATATGAGTGCGACCCCGCCGCGTTAACGCCTGCAGCCGTCGAACGACTGCGGGGCTATGATTTCCCGGGCAATGTCCGGGAACTGGAAAACGTCTTGGAACGGGCTTTTACTCTGTGCGACGCCGATCAGATTGACGCGGCGGATCTTCACCTGGGGAATGGAGTTCAGCATGCAGCCACCGCCTCGCAGATCATTGCCGATGGACAGGCCGGCGAGGGAGAGGGAATTGCTGTGCCCGATGGTGAAATCGATCTGGAAGGGTATCTGGAGAAGATTGAACGACAGGCTATTGAGAAGGCGCTGGAGGCGACTCGGTGGAACAAGACCGCTGCGGCTAAGAGGTTGGGGATTAGTTTTCGGGCGTTAAGGTATCGGTTGAAGAAGTTGGGAATGGAGTAAACTAATTACCTAAATTTGCACTTTGCGACATAGGACCAGCAAAAGCATCTTTAGCTCGCTAGGGTAAACAAAGGGCAGGAAGCCCTGATCAAATTAAATTTCAAGGAATGAAAGATGAACCCCAGCTCCCATGGCAAGGGTTACACCCTTATTGAATTGTGCGTAACTCTCGCAATAATGTCGGTACTGGCGTTCTCAGCCGTATCGATAGCACCTCAAATCTTGCAAGCAAAACAAGCAGACAATGCTATAAAGAACGTCTTTCGATTGTTCAGGCTGGCGCGCACAGAGGCAATTACAAAGGGTTTAGTAGTAACGATCTGTCCGCTCGACCCTTCTGGAAGATGCACAAATGAATGGAATCAACCATTGTCCTTGTTTGTTGACGAGGACAATAGTCGGTCCCTCAATCAAGGTGAGGCAGTAGTCAAGACAATTAAGCCGCCCTCCTCTGGCCGCATCGAAGTAGCACCACAAAATAGACGTTACTTTCAGTTTGGCCCATTGGGTGGCGCAAAAGGCACTCTTGGCAATGTAACGTACTGCTCCGAGCCAGCTTCTGACAGGATGAACACCCGACAGATAGTCATAAGTTTCTCTGGAAGACTAAGGTTGGCCCCGGATGAAGACGGGGACGGAATAGCCGAGTACGCTAATGGTATCCCTGTCACTTGCAGCTAGATCAATAGAGTATTCAGCGCCAACACTCGGCGTCACCTGACTCGCTTGTGCGAACCCCGGCCTGATCAATTCTGAGCCATCCACAGTCGTCATTTGTCTGACCGTTCGCAGGAGTAGCCTGCAAAGTAAAAGTATTTCTTGCAACAGCGCCCTGGAAGCCATAGTTGTAGAAGACTGTCCCTCCCTGCCTTGGCTGAGTAGTGAAAGGCAGGGCAGGAGCGCTCCCGTCTGCTTCCCGGTAGTCATAGCCGTTGGTATAACGACGCTCCATGAACTGGGCAAGCTCCAAAAGATCACCTTGCGCTGTCGTCCGACGTGTGGACTCGACGTATTGCTGATAGCTGGGCAATGCAACTGCGGCGATGATTCCGATGATCGTAATGACGATCATCAGTTCGATCAACGTAAACCCATAATCCAAATACTTTGCCTGACTCTTCATCATTTTCCACCAACTACGCAACTTGAAAATGAGAGGCGGAGGGCATGTCCCTCCGCCCGGACATTCAACAATTAACGAAGCTCCTCCCAATTCTGGCGACCAAAATTAAAGCCTTCTGCATCGCCACAAGTGGGTCCCTCACATGGAGGATCACCGTCGTCATCGTCGTCATCCCCCTCGTCGCCTGGTTCAGGTTCCGGGTCAGTTGTCGGGTCCACTGGGCCGTCGTAATCATCAGGTATGTCAACGATTACTGACTCGACGAAAAGATCCGTGGTGTTATCCAAAACCACCCTTATCTCCTCGCCTGACACCACGCCTTTGATTCCATTAACGACACTCGAACCGTAGGCATCCGACGTATTGAAATCACCGTCCCGGTTTAGATCAAAGACTGCGTTATCAGTCTGGCCGCCGTTGACCAGATCAATGTCCATAAGATAGCCCTCTCGACCACCCCCGCAGTCGTTGTTGTCCGGAATCAACGTACTGAAACGGACCCGCTTGACCGGAAAACCTGAGGGGAAAGATGGCCTACTGATTACACGCTCACCACTGGACTGATCGAGATCAATAAACCAACCGTCATCTCCGGTACCCAAAGCGTTGTCAGAGATAACCCTTACATCCACTGTTTCAGCCGATAATGTCCCGTCACGATCAACCTGGTAATCCGTTTGAGTCTGCGCAGTGATGGTTTGTTCCACGAGATCCCCGCGATCGAGGTTGCTCGCCGATCCACCATCGAACACTCCATACAAACTCTGCACCTGATTATCACCGCTATCAGTCACTCGGAAATACGAGCCCGTGCCAAAAACTACAACCAAATCCCCTGGACCACCATTAGGATTGAAGGTTAAAGATGGTGCTGCAGTGATTGGTTGGGGAGAGCCACTGGATGGTTCAGCCGTAAAGAGCTTGCTTCGCGCGCCATTTGAACTGAGATTGCTAGCTGTGAGATCTACTCTCCACAAATTTCCCAGGAGATCCCCGGCATAGGCCGCTTTCGCAATACCGGTTGTCTGATCTACCAAGACTGCTGGAGTCGCCATGCCATTAGGTGTGTCGGAGTCGCCCTCGCCAGTTTCTACACGGGCAACCAACGAGCCATCTTCCAGATCGACTACGAACATCGCAGATTCATTGGATGAGCTATTATAGCCGTTTCCAAAGATCGCCACCCAAGTGCCGGAAGGCAGCCTGGTAATCTGCGGAGATTCAACGCCAAAACCCAGTTCAGAGTCGGTGAACTCCCAAAGGACATCACTCGCCGAAAAATTATCGGGGTCACTAACATCAAGCGCAAACACTGTCTTACCCCCGGCGCCCATCGTTCCAACCAAAATAGTTTTCCATTGATCGTCAATGTAAGCGTCAGCAATTGTCGGTGTTCCGTCGACGAAATACCGATGACCGTAATCGGGTTCTATCAAAGTGTTTATCTGAGCAAAGTCGGACCCTGAAGCCGGTTCGAGAAGCTCGCTCGGCATGTAGGCGAAGAGCTCTTCGCCCGTTAAGGAGTCGAACCCATGCAGGTAGCCATCATTGGCTCCAACATAAATGACATCAGGTCGTTCTTGATAATCAGTGCTTGAACGATAAGTGGCGTAAGAAGAGCCCTCAGTGCCGGGCAGGCGCCGATGGCCAAAATTAGTCTTGCCAGCAAACTGGGGATCGGAACCGATGATATCACCGAGCAACCTTAACCGGTCTTCACCACCATCTGAGGGATCGTACAGCCTATCCCTGAACAAAGGGTTGGCACCATTGTCACCTCGCAACCAATCGACCCTGTCTTGGCCAAGATTGTCCAGAGTACCGTCAGTGGCGGTATTCAGAGCGTCCTGTTGGGCTGACGATAAGGCTCCCAAATTGCTCAGCTCCACGCCAGATCCCCCGGAGGATGTGAACAAGTTACGATTAGCGGCGCCTTTGCTTTCTAACCCATACTCGGCATCCCAAATAAGCCGGCCTCTAGCGCCTCCTGACAAAATCTCTGCGGCCTGAAGCGCACCACTCCAATCTGTGCTTCGAAATCCGGCACTGAAACTCAGAGCATCTTCACGAAGAACTGCCGAACTAGCCGCCGCCGATGTTGAGGACTCCTCGACTCGAGAGACTATGTCGAAGAGCACGCTGGAAAGCTGATCGGCGAACGTCTCGGGATCTGCCGCATTGAAAAAGCCACCTCGCCCATTGACCGCAGCGTGGAGTAGATCATCCACTTTTGCTGGATCGCTGTTAGGGTTAGGCCAGTCGATTTCATCGCCGGATAGAATCGCATCAAATGCCGTTTCTGGATCAATGCTACCCGTAACACCCAGGCCAACACCGAAAGTAACCATATGCTGCCAAAAGGCAGGATCAATGTTACCTTCTTTTTGACTCACAGGAACTTCATTTGGCAAGTCGTCACGAAGGTCTCGCGCCCAAAAATGCATTGCCACGTCAGCCAATGTATTGTCGTAGTCATCCTCGAAGGGAGCAGTCGGCTCATACTTATAGTCGCCTATCTGGTCTCCATCGCTGCCGTCAACGTTACCCAAGTTTTCAGAAAGCGAGCCGCTACGATAACCATCAGTCATCAGAATCGTGAACGATTGTCGGCATTCCAGATGATCAGCATCATTATTTCCGCCTGGTTCCGCAGCCCAGGGCCCTGCATTGTCTGACCGCTCGTAGTATTTTCCCGCCCGGTAGAGAGCGTTGCGCAATGGCGTACCTGCATTTGGAACTTCATCGGTATATAGGCGAGTGAAAAAGTCCTCTCGGTCGGAACCCTTAAACACCCGCACGCCATTGACGATGACCGACGTGTTGACGCCGTCTACGCTACTCCAGTTTTTGTTCAAGCGACCATATCCGACCCGCATACCTTCTGATTGTTCAGAGAAGGCCGCGCCAATACCTGACCGGGCAGATAATGTGCGCGAACGGTGGTAGGAAAACCAATTGGCAAAATTCTGGGCTTCTTCTGCCACAGTTCTGGTAACACCATCGTGGACAAACTCAGTCACAGTCACGCGGTTACCAGAATCTAAATCCTTAACGTATCCAGTCGAGCCCCTGATTTCATATTCGAAATAGCTATCTTTATCCCAAGGATCCGAATTGGGTGATCGCAGTTTGTAATAGGTGATTGGCCAATAGTTGCGATCATCGTTGTTGTCGTAATCCCCATCGTCTTCAACCCAGTCATCGTAGGTCCGTTCAGAGATCAGGTTCAACGTTCCCGACGCGGTTCTCCCTGGGAAATAGGGCGCAGCATCTGGCGGGGCATCAGGCCACTGCGACCTGTCACCCCTGTACCAGGGTTCATAGGTTTTAGTTGGGTCGTAAAAGAATGGATTATTGTCCGATGACCTGAAATATCTACTATAGCGATTGTTTTCACTAAAAGTGAAAATATTGCGGGTATAAATACCATCGCCGTACATATTGCTGACCGGAGGAAATAAATATTCTGTCCCCCTATCATCATTTGTCTCCGGCATTTCAAACTGCATTGAGCCCGAGTCATCAATTATAAACATGATGTTGGGAGCTACCGACCCACCAAGGAAAGGAGGAACACTTGCTATCTCAATTGGTGCCGCCAACGCCGAATTAATGGTGGCCAAGCTGAAAACACATACGGCTAAAGCCTTGCCCGAACGCTCCAACAATTGTTTACCCACGTTATTTTTCATCTCTATTCTCCTACTCAAAGCTCAGTAAAAGGTTTCTTTCCGATTAGAGCGGTTGAGGCATAAACATTGATTGAAGGATAACGACCGAAGAATCTGTCCCACCTTGCGCCCGTGATGTAACGGAAAAACGATCAAAGCATGCGGCACCAGCCTGCGGACTTGGGCAAAATACAGAAACCCAACCTGCGTGATAATCCGGATCTGCAGATAGCTGACCATCACCTGTGGCAACTGTTACGGCATTTGCACCGGTACCGTCCCAACTTTCCGGATCATCCAATCGGTCATTGGTTTGCGCTACTCCGGCATTTGCGGCGACCCAGTTCTCTCCCACACGGAGCGCTCGCTCACTTGCCTGGAAGGCAATATTGCGATCGTGCAGGTTGGACGCCATTCTTTCCTGAAGAATCGTGCCCTGCATGCTCCCAACACCAATCAAGGAAATAAGCAGCAGCATGATCAATGACACTATGAGCGCACTACCGCGTTGTTCAAAATGGGCAAAGTTTCTAGTCATCGTCATTACTCCAAACGATTTCTGATTCCAATGGTCGATGTCGCTACCAAACGCGCACGACGGTCCGTTGGCGAGGTCACCTCCGTCCCTAACAAATTGAACACCCTCGTGACATCCTCACTGTTGGCACCATCATCGCTCCGAGCCACAAAAGCCACTCTAACGCTGACAACGTTTTCCCAATTGGTCACGTTGTCCGCAGAAAGGTATGCATCTGCCCGCTTGAGGACGCCAGTGGATACTCCGTATAACACCTGCATAGATTCCACACCCTCGACCAATTCCTGCGGACCTTCCGGCGCAGTATCCAAGCGCTGCCTGAACAATGAGGGGGCGCCTGAAGTGCCAACACCAATGTAATAAGCAACCGTGCTATGAGCAGCCACCTTCGCGCCTGCGTTATACGTCAAGGCGAAAGTCGAGGGGGAATTGCCAGGATTAAAACCACTACCCGCGATTGTTACTGAGTTAGCAGTTGCATTATTCGCCTTTTGAAAAAGCTCTCCCGCAGAACAATCTTCAGTAACCGCGAGGATAATTCTGCCTTGAGGGATACCGGAGGCTGCGTCAACATCAATGCGACCAGTGGAGCTACCGGTAACTTCAACCGGCAAGCTTTGAACACTGTTGACGATCAGCACGTCAGTACCCGCAACAACTTCACCAACCAGTTCGGCTGGAAACACTCCAGCACCTCCACCCTCTGACCAGCCCGAAGCATCTGCAGCCAGGCTGAACTCACTTTCATGCTCATCATCAACGCCAGTGCCATCGGCTTCCCATCCGAGAATCCCATCGCCTATTGGCACAACTCGGGTACCTTGCAACTTCACAGTCACATCACTTTCGTTCTGCAAACACGCAAGCCCCCCTGCACCACGAACGTCTCTTTGCATCATTGAAGAAGCAAACCTGATGTTCTCCTGTATGTGGGCAACGGCATCTGTCAGCCGGTACGTTTGACTCGTTCCCAAGTAGACCTGCGTGGCTCCCAAAGTGAGTATGACGCCGAGCAACAGAGCAATCATCAACTCGATCAGCGAAAGGCCGGCCATTTTGTAGAAAGCAGGAGGGGCACTAACAAGCACCCTGCAACAAGAATCTTGTCTCATAGTTAGATTACCGTCCTCAGAGTCACCGCTGCACCGTCGGCGTCAGCCTTCTCCCAATCAACAACTACGGTCACTTCTCCAGTTGCATTATTAATGTTGACCGTTCCAGAACCCTCTGGAAGCAAACAGACAATTAAGTTTGACCACTCCGAAATGTCGTTGGCACTGACGGTGGCACCGCCAACAGGAGCCCAATCAGTGGCACATGCTGTGTCGTCCGGATCAACATCTATTCCATCGTAGTCTGCAACATTTGGCCGATTGGCTCTGATCCGCTCCATGATGTCCGCCGTGAGCAGCACTGCTTGAGTCCTTTGCTCTGCACCATTTGTCATTTGGCTCGACTGGACCTGCATGGCTGCCATTCCAAGTAAGCCAATGGCCAAAACCAGCACCGCCACAAGCACTTCAATCAAAGCAATACCTGATTGAAAGCCCGCCCCCGTTCTATTCAAGTTCCTCATTGCCAGACCCTCAATCACAAGCTTCCAGACCAACCGACGCGCGTCCGGCAAGGGACACAGAAACCACTCTCATTCGATTATCACCTGCAGTGCATCCAACCGGCTCCAATTCCAGCCTGACATTCGCTCCTGGAGAAGATTGGTATCCGCGGGCATCGAAAGTAATTCCTGCGACTCCTCCTTGATCCAAAACTACTCCCTGAAGCGCAGGAAATTCCCTTAACATCAGATTGTTGTCCCGGGCATCCTGACACCCATCAAGGCCACCGGTAATAACACACCAACCGTCACCAAACCCGCCAGGCTCATTCTGAATGGACACTTCAGCACCCTGTTTTACTGCTTCGCTTCGGGCAAGATTCACTGCACCCAGCAAATTGTTGGCCTGAGTGGTGACACGGCTATTCTCGATAAGATTCACAAAGGAAGGCACAGCAAACGCAAGAACAATTGCGAGCACTGCGATTGTCACCAAGAGCTCTATGAGAGAGAAACCTGTGGATACTTTTTGTTGATACATGACGGACCCCGAATTGTTACACACTCACAGTAACCATGACGGTAAAGGCACGCCAGATCCTTTCGACAAGCGGCACAATTGCACGGATAAAAGGAAGGTCACTCAAATAATTCGTGATAAGAATCACGACAGAAAACAAGGTGAGATACAGCCTAATCGGGCCAGAGGACACGCAGGAAAAAGATGTTAAGAGATATCCACAACATCTATCCGCAACTCCCGCGGCATAGAAAACACAATATTCTCCTCACGCCCGGCAATTTCCTCCGGAACGCTGCCGCCAAGCTCTTGCAGGCGAGTAATCACGTCGTTCACCAGAACCTCTGGAGCAGAGGCGCCGGCAGTAACCCCAATCGAAGTCTTACCTTCCAGCCAGGCAGCATCGATCTGGGAGGCCTCATCAATCAGATAGGCCGGCGTGCCCATTCTCTCCGCGAGCTCGCGCAGGCGGTTTGAGTTGGAGCTGTTCGGCGAGCCAACCACCAGCATCAGATCGCAGTCCCCAGCCAGCTGCTTCACGGCATCCTGACGGTTCTGGGTGGCGTAGCAGATATCGTCCTTGCGAGGGCCCTGGATCTCCGGGAACTTTGCGCGTAGCGCGTCGATCACGCGGGCCGTATCGTCCATGGACAGGGTGGTCTGTGTAACGTAGGAGAGCTTACCGGGGTCTTTAACCTCCAGATTCGCCACGTCCTCCTCATTCTCTACAAGGTAGATTTCACCACCATTGCTGTGGTCGTACTGCCCCATGGTGCCTTCGACTTCCGGATGGCCGTGGTGGCCGATCAGCACGCATTCCCTGCCATCGCGACTGTAGCGCATGACTTCCAGGTGCACTTTAGTGACCAGCGGGCAGGTGGCGTCGAAGACTTTCAGGCCGCGGCGGGCGGCTTCGGTCTGTACCGCCTGGGAAACGCCGTGGGCGCTGAAGATAACAAGCTTGTCATCCGGCACTTCGTCCAGCTCGTCCACGAAAACGGCGCCGCGGTTGCGCAGGTTATCCACCACGAATTTATTGTGGACCACCTCGTGCCTCACATAAATGGGCGCCCCGAACACGTCCAGCGCCCGGTTTACAATTTCAATGGCACGGTCCACGCCGGCACAAAAACCTCGGGGATTGGCGAGTCGGATCTGCATATCAACCTGCTGCTCTGGTTAGTGGGCCGGGCCTGCCGGTTCCACGTCGATGATTTCTACTTCAAACGTCAGTGTACGCCCTGCCAGGGGGTGATTGAAATCCACCTCCACTTCGTCACCTTCTACACGGCTGACAACACCGGGCAACTCGCTCTGGCGCGCGTCGGCAAAGGAAATCATTACGCCGGGTTCCAGCACCATATCGGGGCTGAACTCATGGCGCTTGAACGTCTGTACGTTATTCGGGTTGTGCTGGCCAAAGGCTTTCTCGGGCGGCACCTGGAAGCTGTCTTTGTCGCCAGCTTTCATACCCATCAGGTAGGCCTCGAAATTCTCCGGCAGGTTGTCATCGCCGATTTCCAGGGAGGCCGGCTCTTTCTCAAAGGTCGAATCAATCACTTCGCCATCCGGGAACTTCAGGGCAAAATGCAGTTTTACCCGGGTACCCTTGTCGACAGGCAGTTCATTCATAAGAGTTACTCACTCCTTTGCGCATCACCGTCCGAATCGGCGGGTTTGCGGAACATATCAAGTATCATCATGGCGGCACCGATGGTGATCGCGGTGTCGGCCAGGTTAAAGGCGGGAAAGTGCCAGTCCTGCCAGTAAAAGTGCAGGAAATCGACCACGTAGCCGTGCACCACCCGATCGTAGACGTTGCCAAGTGCGCCGCCGAGTATGAGTACGATGGCAATGGCCGTCCAGGTTTCATGGCGCTGGAGGTTTTTCAGCCAGTAGATCAGTACCACGCTGACCACCAGCGCCAGGGTTACAAAGAACCAGCGTTGCCAGCCAGCGGCTTCGGCCAGGAAGCTGAACGCTGCGCCGGTGTTGTGGAGCAGCGTCAGGTTGAATATGGGCATGACCGGCACAGGGTCGCCATAGGTCAGCATAGCGGTGGCCATGGCCTTGGTGCCGAGATCCAGAACGATCACCAGCACCGCCAGCCACAGCCACTTCAGTTTGCTCCCGGTGACCTGCTCTGTCATGGTCGCGTCCATCAGGCGTAGGCGCGGGCTTCGCCGGGCCCTTCCACGTTGGTCACACAGCGACCACAGAGATCGTCGTATTTGGCATTACGGCCGACATCTTCCCGGTGGTGCCAGCAGCGCTCGCACTTGGTGTGGGCAGCCGGAGTCACCTTGACCCGAAGGCCCTCGTGGGAGGTCATTTCCGCATCGCCGGCTTCTGCAACCGGCTTCACGGTAGCCTCTGAGGTGATCAGAACAAAGCGCAGCTCTTCGCCGAGGTGCTTCAGATCGGCTGCCAGATCGCCTTCACAGAACAGGGTGACTTCGGCACTCAAAGAGCCTTTGATCTCACCCCGTGCCCTGGCCTCTTCCAGGCACTTGTTGACCGCCTCTTTCACACTGTACATCTTGCGCCAGTAGTCGCGGCCAAGCTCGGCGTTATCCGGCAACGCAGTAAGGCCTTCATACCAGGTTTCATAGAACACGGTATCGCTGCGCTTACCCGGCAAATGCTGCCAGATTTCATCAGCGGTGAAGCTGAGAATCGGGGCAATCCAGCG
>JGI24661J20069_1000804_pt1 | contig 11035 bp, 15 predicted proteins | sample MalvirmetaMSP144_FD_20069 | JGI IMG/M metagenome (IMG submission 20069) | reverse complement strand
CAAGCTCAAAACGCCGAAAAATCGGGCTAGCAAACGGGTAATAGGGCTTACCAAAACCGCCATTGATCTCCTGGTGTCTCTGAAACCGGTGTCAGCAAGTAATCGGCTGAAGAGAACCTACCTCGTGAAGCAAGAGGATAACCGAAGCGACGTGAAAGAGCGGCTTAGGATAGTCTTCCTGAATAGCAACACGGGGGGGCCTATAAAGACCGACGCCCATTACTCGCGCTATTTTCTGCAACCTTTGCTTGAGGAGGCTGGAGTTCGCTATCGGCCTCCGAATAACGGGCGGCATACTTGGGCGAGTCAGATGCTAACCCAAGGCATTCCTACAGCTTGGATTGCAGCTCAGCTTGGTCACGCCTCCGAACAGATGCTTTACAAGCACTACGGAAAGCTGATCCGGCAAGACATGCCTGATTTCGTTGAGCAGCAGGATAGGGTTTTTTCTGAGGTTGCATAGCTTTAGGAGCGGGCAGAGTCATTCTGCCCGCTTTTGTTTATTCCTGGATTTATAGCTCCGCAGATTCTTCTCATAAACCTTTATCCAAGATTTGCTCTCTTCGTCTAAAGGGCTGGTCCAATCAAATGGAAGAGCAGCTACCTGCGCCAACAGAAAGAAGGTCTCAAGGTTTCTGTGCATTAAAACCCTGTACCGATTAGTCGCCTCGGGAATATTTTGTAGAAGCATCAGTTGATCGAAAAGAACTTTGAAAAGGTCACCAATCTCTTCCGGCCTTAGGTTCGGGTCATTGATTAAGTCTCTTTCACCGCTTGATAAATGGCTCACCCGCTCCATATCTTTGCCAAGAAAGCACTCAAGAGCGACTGGCTGAGGCTCGTTTTGTCTATCATCGAAAATAGGTAGCGTGTAATTCCTCTTTGAGGTAATCGTGCGCTCGATTTGATTGATAGATTCTACGATATCGTTGATTTTAGCCTCGGTTATAAAATGACGCGCCTGGCTTTCTGCGGAGGCGCTGGTTTTGGCCAGCTCTTCTCGAGTCAAGGTGAGTTCTTCTCGAGTTAAGCCAAGTTCTTCCTTTGAAATTCGAATAGCTTTGTTCTGCAAAATGATGGTCAGTAAAAGCGCGAAGAATGCAAAGAATGAAATTAACGGCCCTACTGTTCCACCAATAAAAGCCCCGAACTCAGACCATCGTTGGTGGTCGTTTGATAACCCAGCTTTGAAAGTGAGCGCGTATATGAAAATAATCGCAGCGGCTGAAAACAGTGAAGCTTTGAATATTGCCAAGAGATTGTTTTCTAGGGATTTATCGTTTGAAATATTCGGCATCCAGCCCAGCTCCTTTGTAAATTGTTTCGGCTGTGTGGAAAGTACTAATGGGCTGCTCCCCTGTTAGCCGCATAGTCTGTGAACTCCTCAGCAGTCAGGAACCGAACCGGGGCCGATCTTTTCGAATTGTTCCAGCAGGCAATAATCAGCCGAGCCGATTCTGAGTCCGTTAATTCTCTCATCCAGCGCCTCTGATTCTTCCAAGCGCTAGAGTCCTGCTCATCCATCGTTAGAATCGTTCTGTCAGTGTACTGAGCTACTACTTTCAGAAGATGTCGGTCTTCCCAAATTGTATTGCCCTCTGTGAAAATTAATTTGTGGCCCGGGAGTTGGTTAGATAAGCGTCGAACTGCCGTTGAATCGTAAGTGGTCCAGTTGACGACCGTGTTGGCGGCGGCCTGGTTCAGGGCTTCACGCCAGTCGAGTATTTCTTCACTATCTATCCAGCTGTAGACAAACTCTGGAAACTCTCCGTGCATCTGGAATAGTTGGCAGAGTTCCTTTTGCTCGATACTAAGAGGTGTATAGGATAGGTCACAATTCGCTTCTCTCAAAATGAGGAATGGTGCTCGTAGTCCAGTGAAGATCGAGGTCAAGAGCTTTACAGTCAGGGGCTCATACACCTGATGCTCAGGACTAGCTCTAAGGATAGAAAATAACTTATCTAAGCTAGATAATTCTTGTCTAAGCGACTCCACAGACCGATTGAATGCGAGTAAGTTCATTGGCCATTCCTGTTAAATTGTCTTCCAAGCTTGAGCTTGTTCTGACGCTGATTTATCAGCCAAGATTAGTGTCTTAACGGCCTGATAAGCTTCGTTGCAAGTGCTTGCATTTTCAAATTTCATCCCACGCAGTCCTTCAGTAGCTAAACCATGCCCCCATGAATATGCTTACATATGTGGATTTTCAAGCGACCAAGCCCGCCAATAAATTTTAGAAACTATCATTCATTTTTCTCGCTTCTGTTCGATCATAGTGCAAAGTTATCACCTATAATCGTTCCGGCTGATTGCATACTAGAGCTTAGACATGAGATTGGTTTGTATTTCTGACACACACAGCCTGCATGAGGAAATCAAAGACCTACCTGCGGGCGACGTGCTCATTCACGCCGGTGATTGCACTGGATCTGGCACACTTAGGCGCGGTTTCGAGTTCGTAGATTGGTTTGCAGCTCAGAAGCACCAACACAGAATTCTGATTGCCGGAAATCATGATTTTTGTTTTGCCGATTATTCTGCATGGATGCGTGAACACTGCGAGAAACAAGGTGTCATCTACCTTGAGGACGAGTCCACCGTGATCGATGAAATCAAGTTTCATGGCAGTCCATGGACTCCAATATTTCGTGATATGGCTTTCAACGCCAGCTCCGCTCTCATGGGGGAAAAGATGGCCCTGGTGCCGGAAGACACCAATGTCTTGATTACCCACGGTCCGGCCCTGGGGATCTTCGACTGGATTCCTGATCTGGGCGAACGTGTCGGTAGTTTTGAGATTGCTACGATTATCGATCGGCTGCCAGAGCTCAAGGCCCATATCTGCGGTCACATTCACGAAGGCTACGGTTTTGGGATTCGTGAAAGGGATGGCATCAAGTTCGCGAATGCATCAACGTGTACTGAAAGGTACAAGCCAACAAACCCACCGATCATTATCGACCTTCACGTGGAATCTTAAACCGCTGGCTGACAGCTGATCTGGAGGCTTAGCTATGTGTGTTCTTGCCACCATATTTTGGAAGCTCCGGCCAGGTTGTGGTGACAAACGCCGCCAGTTTTGGCCCGCGCCCCTATTCCCACCTAAACAAAAGCGTTAGCTTTATCGAGGAAAGCCTTCTTGGTCTTTATCAATGCCATAAATTCCGCCGAGCTCATTGAGGCCCTTCGGCAGACAGATATTTCGGTACCAGCCAGGACAGATGGGCGGAAAACAGAGCACTGCGAACGGTGGTCCATATGCCGTTTTTTGGCGACCTTCGCTAATACAGACCAAATTGGCTTCCCCCTAAGTATCGATCATAGGGACAGGCCAGATTTCCTAATGAATGTTGGGGGCAGCACCATAGGTGTTGAAATTACCGAGGCTGTGTCGGAAAACGCTGCCGCAATAGACGCATACAGAGAACATAATGGCATTGATGGTCCTTTCCCAATGGTTCATCACCACCCAGAAGATGAACGGTTGCGCGGTAGCCAACTTGTCGAAGCCGCGAGTGCGCGGGAACTTGGATCTGCATGGGCTGGAAATGCCCCTGAGAGAGAGTGGGTCGAAGCTATGCGTGCCTTTATAAGGCGCAAGGTTGATAAGGCTGATAAACCCGGTTTTGATAAGTACTCGAATAACTGGTTGCTGATTTATGATGGTTGGCCGGTTCCGGCTTTGGACAGAGACTTTGCAACAAGGGTGTTATTTGAGTCTTTGACCGATACAGACTTTGGTCACTTTCAAGCTGTATTTATTGAGTCTTCAAGTTTCATATGGGCATTCCGGCCAGAAACTTATGAGGCTTTTCCAATCAATGACCTATGGAACTAGAGCTAACATGTCACAGAAGACGAATGGCTTTCAGCCTCCGCTTCGTTCAACGTTGACCGTCATCTGCCGTTACCTTCCTACTTAGAGTTTTGATTCGCTGCCTGAGTGGAGATACACTAATTAAGTGCCATAGGGGCTGGCCAGCTCGTCCGTGCGAAGATCTCATCGGCCTCTGAATTGAACATACAACCTTGATCCAGGTTTGTTTTCTCGACCTAGATTACGGACGCAGAAACCGAGAGAGCAGACTTGGTGGGACAAGGGGTATGTCATGCCACAGATCGACTATTTCAAGGCTCAAGCCAAGAAACTTTTCAAAGACTATCGAACTCAGTCGACCCATACAGATGAGGTCGGTGGATTCACTTACTTTACCTACTCTCCAAAGTTCTTCGACATCGACCGAATATTCATCGATTATGATTGGGACGAAGAGAACTTCACACTGATGAAGGCGCAACACCTGATTGCGGTTCTAGTCGGATTTGAGAAGTGGGGTGATCTAGTTCAAGCTTCGAGAGACGAGCTTGAACTTGCGAAACTCCTCTGGGAAAACCAGCATAAGATCCATCCGGAAGAGTGGGGTGACTACATCTTGCAATTTGAAGCAGATAACGGCATCAAACTCACGGCCAGAGAAAGGCTGGACGTCTTAACCAATGTATTCGTCAAAGTAGATGGGCACTCCAGTCCGTTTGGCGACTATCGCCTAAAATAATGTCAAAACTAGTCAGTAGTCGTGAACTGGAAGACGCCTAACAAAAGCGTCAACTGGTTTTCCGCTGGAGCTACAAAATAGCCAGAAACGCGGGCGTTTGATCCTGGAGACGAGAAAGAGGTAGTGCATGTACGAGTACGCAATCTACGAAGCTCAAAGCCTAGTCCGCGGCCTTCCGTCGCCTATTGATAATAGATCTCCTACGGTCCGCTACCTCTGTGCGCTCTTTTCCGAACTTGCCTACTACCACATCCCGCAGTGGGAACTGGATGACAAAAAGCGGGCGAAACTGATTCCGTGTGAAGTATACCGAGCTCTGGTTGCTGGCACAGGCGGTAGTTCTCCAGGCGTGGCTATCGACTTTCAGAGTCTTGATTTGCCCCGCGGATTTGTTGTCGCTGACCGTGGCGTTGTCGCAGTTGGCATGGTTCTCAACCGCCTATTATTCATTGGGTTTCGGGGAACGCAGTTCTTATTTGATTGGAAGGTCAATTTGCGTTCAAAGCTGGTACCAGTGAACGCGGGATTCCACCTTCGACCGCCGTTTATTTTCAACACGGTCTGCGGGAGGCTCCACTCTGGCTTTTCCGAAGAAGCTGCTCGGATATCGATACGTGTGCTGGAAGCCATCCGGGATGCTAACTTTGGCGAAATTGATCATGTTTTCCTGACGGGTCACTCGCTTGGTGGGGCAGTTGCTGCCATATCCGAAAACTTCATCAAAGTCGCTCCGACGTCTGTATGCATACTCGGCGCGCCTAGGTACTCAGACTTTTCGGCGTATATCAGCTTGTCCCATAGCCCACCCGCACAGGTGCGCAGAGCAGGTGATGTTGTTCCAACCGTGCCGCCTAAAGCCTTTGGATACGCTGACCATCCTTATGAATTTACAACGAGTGGCACAGAGTATGTTGATCCCGCACCGTACTCTTTAAAATTCGGGGGCCTCATTCGTTGGTTCCAGTTTTTGGCTGGGCGCTTCGAACCGCACGACATAGAGGCCTACCGAAACGAGCTTGGTGCAACGGCTGGTGCTCAAGGAGCTATGGCTCCATTGACACCAGTCGAGCGGCTCAAGCCCGCCCACATGGTGTCAGCTACATGATGTTTGCGTGCAGTGGTCTAACAAGTTGTTATGGTTCGTTCCGACCTTCGGCTTCCTCCGGACGCCCCTGTCGGGCCGCCGCTAAACCGAGGCGCTAGCCCGTCAGGAAAGCTTGAAGCAATGTCTCAACGCTATTATTCAAACATTTACTGGCATTTTACCGGATCACCAGAGGGTGTTGACTGGTCTCTTGCTCGGTGTCCGAAGGATATAACTGAACAAGGTACTGCGCTGGAGCCAAAAAAGGGTGTTGAAACACTATGTTTGATTCTTGAATCCTCAAAGTTGCTGGCAACGTGTAAAGAAACTATCGCTGACGGTTTAAATACTGATAGTTTTTGTTGTGTAACTGATATTCCGCTCAAAGACTTGCCGTCTCACTCTCCTTATTACGGAAAAGTAGCAATTGGATTCAAGGCCGAAGCAGTCCATAAAAGCTTCGTTCCTGTTCTGTATATCCCGAAACATAACTTGCCTGCTGTGAAAAGGCTTATCCCGAATCCAGAACTTCAAAGAATGGCCGGGGAGTTTCTTGGATACGGCCCGGGTTTTTGGGAGCATCAAGGAATGAAGATGCTTCACCAAGCAGAACAAAATAAACAAGAGGTGGTAGAAATTAAAAAAGAGGAAGTTGGCGGGTTCTTAGCTAATTTCCTTAAGATCACCGACTTCGAGAGTGACCCCCAGAACACCTATTATCGTGAGCGCGAGTGGAGGTGTATTGGTGATTTTCAGTTTGATAAAACCGATATCGAAGCAGTAGTCGCCCCTAAAGAGACTTTGCCGATGATTCGGGAAAAGCTAGCGGAGCTCGGCATCACAGAAACAAGCATTCTCGCATGGGAGTTTATCGAGGATGCGTAGTGGGCTACCAAATGCGACAGCTGGACCGCTTTGTTCCGCTGCCGCTTCACAAATTGGCCCGTTACGCCAGCGTAAGGTGTAAATGTGAAATTCCCAAGGCGCACGACACTAGATGGGCTTTCTAGTAACTTTAAAATCGAGTTTTGTGCGCACGGACCAACTGAAAAGAGTTGGTCTGGTCACTACTTGGAGTGCCCATCTGTATAGACGTGTAAGAAAAGGGCGGTCGCCACAGTTGCACTTGTCGAAACATATCCATCGACGACGGAATGCTACGAGTAACGCTCGCAAATGAGGATAAAAGGCAGTAAGAACTTTCTGTGCCTATAAAAAATAGCTGCAAACCTGCCGGAACACCTAACAATGCCAGGCACGGCGACGTCGTTGTACCGGTCTTGGCGCAATCATGGAGGAGTCATGAGATTTCTTTTTGCTCTCACTCTCTTACTTTTTACGGCATCTGTTCAGGCAGAGCTTCTGATGGAATGTGAGCGGTACACGGTTGAAAATGATCGGAAAGAGGACAGAACATCTTTTCGCCTTTCCCTGAACAATTCTGTTCTGATCTATGAAAAGATTTCTGGAGATGATTGGTTTTTGTCTTCTCCCTCGACCTTTAAATTAATCTGGGTCTCAGAGAATGGCCTTAGGGCGGTGGCTAAGTGGATAGCAACCGACTATGGCTCTAGTGACGAACGTTGGAGCCCGGTTTATATAATTGATGTGGATTTCAGTGATCCAGGGTTTAGAAAATCAAGCCACGGTGGCTTTGCTGATTTTTCTGAAATAGTTTCCACACCATGGAAAAGCGAATGCAGGCGGCTCAATTAGCGCAGCACAACAAGGTGGTTTTGCCGCGGGGGCAAGATATCCAGAAAGCCACGGTGTGGGTCCACCTTTTTGGTATCAGGTCGTTGTTCACTGCCGTTTGGATTCAAGGCGAAATAGTTTCCGATCCTTATCGCGTGTAAGGAAGCCGTCCATTAAGTTCATAAGCTTTTCCTCGGGCCATTGGTTTAGCTCGATTTTCTGAAGAATAGCTGCCCCTACGAGAACTTTTCTGCGCGTATCATCTTTGCGCTTTTGGTTCTGAATTTTTGCGTTCTCCCGCCTCTTTGCACGGAGTATCGCTTCCTTTTCTGCTTTTAGCTTCGCTTCAACTTGAATCCGTCTTTTTTCAAGTTCCGCAATCCGTTCCTCAGGTGTTTTCTTAGCCATAACCTATAACCGTCTGAAAATGAGTTACTTTTGATACTCTAACAAAAACGGTGCAATTTCATTTTGGCCCAACGAAGAGCAGTAAATAGGCCGCATTTGCGGATGGACGAGAAACCGAAGGGCGCACTTATACAAACTTCGTTTGTGTGCGGTCTGCGACGCTCTCCGACTAACAGTCTCCGCACCCTTTGGCCCATCGGCCGCAGGGCTTGGCAAATACACTGAGATAGACGATGGCGATTTACCATTTTTCTGGACAGATTATCGGACGCAGTGCCGGTCGTTCCGCGACGGCCGCAGCGGCCTATCGTGCTGCTGAAAAAATAGTAGATTGGACCACCGGTGAGACCTGGGATTTCACTCGCAAGGTAGGCGTGTTTGGATCCGCGATACTCGCTCCCTCCCATGCACCCACCTGGGCAGTGGATAGACCAGAATTGTGGAACCGAGTAGAGGAGTCAGAAACCAGGAGAAACTCTCAGCTTGCTCGGGAATTCGATATTGCTATTCCGGTTGAGCTAAATGAGCATGACCGCATTGAGCTGGTCCGCGACTTTGTCCAGAGCCAATTTGTCGATCGCGGCATGGTCGCAGATGTCGCCTTCCACGATTTCGAGAGCCACAACCCTCACTGTCATGTGATGCTCACAACCCGTGACATCACTCCAGAAGGGTTTGGAGCAAAAAACCGAAAATGGAACGATCGAACACTCATCGACAGCTGGCGTAAAGAGTGGGGGAGTTACGCTAATCGATACCTGGAACGTGCGGGATTGGGTGTTCGCATCGATCATAGATCTTATGAGTCCCAGGGAGTCGATCTTATCCCCAGCAAACACATCGGGCCGGCTGCCGCGACCATGGAGCGTGATGGCGTCGAAACGCGTGTTGGCAAAATTAATCGTCAAATCGAGTACGTCAATAAACAGTACATGGACAACCAAGTATCTTTGGAAGCGGAGCGGCTGAGTATTGTCGCTGAGATCGAACGTATTCGTCAGGAGGCGTTAGCTCATCCCTTGGCTTCTGGCAGAATCGAGATGGATGAGCCCCTCCACGACGTCTCAGAGCGGGCCGACCAGGAAAGTGTAAGGTTTAGCTCTGGTGTGGGAGTCTCGATTGGCGATCGCTACAAGGCGAAGCTGTACCGGGATCTCTGGCACTCTGAACTTGATCCAGATCTTTTGAAAAAACTGAAGTGGGTTGACCTCGAAAGCAGGGCGCTCACGCTTAAATCTGGCGAACAGATTGTTGATAAGGGCGTTTCCGTAAACCTCACCAAGGGCTCTGATGATGCCATTGTCGCTGCGGTCTCCATTGCCAAAGCTAAAGGCTGGGAATCTGTGTCGGTTAATGGTTCGGATGAGTTCCAATGCCGGGCAGCGCTGGCCTTGGAAGCGGCGGGCATGAGCGCACGGATCACGAGTGACGTCGCTAAGGCGCGATATCAGGATCATCTAATGCGAGGTCAAGCAACGCTCGAGGCGGAACCAAGTTCGTCAGGCTCAGTCCCGGAATCCCCGAGCGCCATTGACGTACTGAAAGATCAAGTGCGATACGTCCTTTACAGGAATCCGCTCAAATCGATCCGGTACTTTGAAGATGACCCGAAACGTTTGGAAAACTGGACTCGGGCTCGCTGGGGAGAGCTGATTCGTAATGGAGAACCTGAGGGGCTTGCAGTTGCATTCCGGGTAGTAGCAGAGGAGCTCGCTTATGTTGCTGGCTATTCGGTCCGATCGGTGCGGGAAGCTGGTATCGATGATGCCTTGAGTAAATCCATGCCAGGCTACAAAAGACCAAAAGCCTCCCGTCCGGGCAATTCAAAGCCGAGGCCTCACGAGGGCGCGGGTCGAAAACGGCATCATGACATGGGTGATAAACCACCTGGCACGTGAAGTGAGATGGATCCATTCCCTCGCGGTAGTCAGATGATGCTTATCACACTAAGCTGATGATCTAAGACAATGCGTTGAGGCGATTATGGGAAAAGATCTATTCGGACTGGGTGATAACGATATCGCGGAGCTCGATCGTAAAAACCGTGATGAGCTGCTTGCGCGCAATCCCGACAACCAGCCGGAAGTGACCTTGGAAATGTGGACGCTTGCCCACCTCACCCGCGGTGACCAAAAGGTGAGAACCGTGGTATTCGGCGTCGTGAGTGAATGTCTGACTGATGACTACATGACTGGCGATATCGTGTGCAGCACTTCCTTGCTAGATACGCCACCGCACCCGAAGCGGCGGATCTATGTTAGTCAGATGCTACGCTATGAGTGTAAAGGTGCCGGGAGTGAAATCACGATCCCAGAAGATGAGCTCAACAGCCGGCTACCGGCTCCCGAAGCGGGAGTTAATGATTTTGAGCATCACCAAAGCAGTGGTGAACAATGAGACCGTTACTGTGCCTCGATCTTGAAGGAACATTGATCAGCAACGCTGTATCCCAAATCCCAAGACCTGGTCTTTTCCAGTTTCTTGAGCAAGTAGCAAAACTCTGTGATCTGATGCTTTACACCAGCGTGAGTTTTGAGCGGGTAGAGGGTATTCGAAACCTTTTGGTAAAAGAGGATGTGGTTCCCGTCTGGTTCCGAGATATTTCCGTTATCCGACCGGAGAATACTCACAAGCCGAAGATAGCATGCGGCCGGCAGGACGCTTTTTTGCTTGATGATCAGTCCGGTGTAATAGTTCCAGGTGAAGAGGATTGGCTGGTCGCAATTCCTGAATATCTTCCGCCTTATTCTGATAATGACCGAGCACTCGACCGCGCGCTTGAAGATATTAAAATTCGAGTTCGGTTATTGGAGCCGTCCGTTCGAATTGAACTCAAAGACCTGTGACGCAAGTGCGTCGAATCCCCAACCCAGCTTTAATCCTGCATAAAGATCGAAACAACTTTCGTCGCACATGAGTTGGTGAGCTACCATCTTGGAAATACTTATTTAGACCCACTCAGACAGAGCGCGGCAGTTTAAATCACAATATTAATGATTCATTCCATCATTCAAAATGTAGCAAAGCGATTAGGTTCATGAGAGATCTTGGATTAATGGGCGAGAACACCTTCTCCCTATGGTGTGCAGAGGCAGGCTTAGTGGCGAACCCATCGAACATAGACAAAACGGGCTGGGATTTCTTTGTTGAGTTCCCATTCAAGACCGGAGTGATTCCCTCACAGGTCCATCGGCCGGCATTTGAGTGCAAGGTTCAAGTAAAATCAACAGACAAAACCGATAGAAGTCTGCAAATAACTCTCTCTAATCTGAGGCGGCTTGTTACCGGACAG
>JGI24661J20069_1000802_pt1 | contig 11057 bp, 7 predicted proteins | sample MalvirmetaMSP144_FD_20069 | JGI IMG/M metagenome (IMG submission 20069) | reverse complement strand
CTGATGCTGCGCACCCACTGCCAGACATCCGGTGTCAGCCTGACCAGCAAGGACCCATATAACAACGTTATTCGAACCACGATCGAAGCCATGTCCGCTGTACTGGGTGGCACCCAATCCCTCCACACCAACGCACTGGATGAGGCGTTGGCCCTGCCAACCGAGTTCTCCGCTCGAATTGCCCGTAATACGCAATTGGTCATTCAGGAAGAAACCGGCATCACTAACGTGGTGGACCCGCTGGCCGGTTCCTACTATGTGGAAAGCCTCACTGACCAGCTCGTCAAGGAAGCCCGCATCCTGATTGAGGAAGTCGAGGAAATGGGTGGGATGACCAAGGCGGTGGAGTCCGGTATGCCGAAACTCCGCATTGAGCAGGCGGCGGCAGAACGACAGGCCAGAATTGACCGAGGGGAAGAAGTCATTGTCGGTGTCAATAAGTACCAGCAGGCTGAGGAATCCCCGGTGGATATCCTCAATATTGATAACAGTGCCGTACGCGAATCACAGGTAGAGAGATTGCAGGCTCTGCGTGACAACCGCGACAACAATGCCTGCCAGCAGGCGCTGGATGCACTCACCGCGGCGGCGGAATCGGGGGAGGGCAACCTGCTGGAATTGGCGGTAGATGCCGCTCGGGCCCGCGCCACAGTGGGGGAAATCTCATTTGCACTGGAAAAAATCTGGGGTCGTCACAAGGCGATAACCCGTACCATCAGTGGAGTTTACGGTTCAGCTTATGAAGGTGATGAGGCCTTTGCTGCCATTCAGGCGAGCGTCTCGGCCTTTGCCGAACGGGCCGGTCGCCGTCCCAGGATGCTGGTGGCAAAAATGGGGCAAGATGGTCACGATCGTGGTGCCAAGGTCATTGCCACGGCTTTTGCCGACATCGGTTTTGATGTGGATATCAGCCCGATGTTTCAAACCCCGGAAGAGGCGGCCCGCATGGCGATCGAAAATGACGTCCATGTGGTGGGCGTGTCTTCCCAGGCCGCTGGCCATAAAACCCTGGTGCCCCAGTTGATTGCCGCACTGCGTGCCGAGGGTGGCAGCGATATCAAAGTGGTTTGTGGCGGTGTTATTCCGCCTCAGGATTACCAGGAGCTCTTTGATGCGGGAGTGGCCGCTATCTATGGGCCGGGTACCAATATTCCTCAGGCGGCTGCCGAGGTGATTGCGCTGCTGAGTGAACAATAAGCTCCGCTTTTTGAAAGGGGCACCGGCAAGCCAGTCTCTGGCGGGCGTGTGTACATTATTAGAACAACAGAATGAGGTGTTGCCGGGTTTTGATTCGGTAGCCAGGATTGGGAGAACCCTATGTACGAAATTATGGAACAGTTGGAAGCCATGCGTGAAAAAGCCCGTATGGGCGGTGGGCAGAAGCGTATCGATGCCCAGCACAGCAAAGGCAAACTGACCGCGCGTGANCGTATTGACTTGCTGCTGGATCCCGGTTCCTTTGAGGAGTGGGACATGTTTGTCGAGCACCGCTGTACCGATTTCGGCATGGAGCAGGAACATATTCCCGGCGACGGTGTGGTCATTGGCTACGGTACCGTCAATGGTCGGCTGGTGTTTGTGTTTAGCCAGGACTTCACGGTTTTTGGTGGTTCTCTGTCGGAAACCCATGCAGAGAAAATCTGTAAGCTGATGGACCACGCCATGAAAGTGGGTGCGCCGGTCATCGGGCTGAATGATTCCGGTGGTGCACGTATTCAGGAGGGTGTGGCCTCCCTGGGTGGCTATGCCGACGTGTTTCAACGCAATGTCATGGCGTCCGGTGTCATTCCACAAATTTCCATGATCATGGGCCCCTGTGCGGGTGGGGCGGTGTATTCCCCCGCCATCACAGACTTTATTTTCATGGTCAAAGACAGNTCCTATATGTTTGTGACNGGTCCCGAGGTNGTNAAAACCGTGACCCANGAGACGGTCACNGCGGAGCAGCTCGGAGGGGCCGTCACCCATTCGTCCAAATCCGGCGTGGCGGACCTGGCGTTTGAAAATGACGTAGAGGCCCTGGTCAAATTGCGCCGTTTCATNACATTCCTGCCAGCCAACAACCAGGAGAAACCACCTGTCTGGCCAACGGAAGACCCGGCAGATCGAGCNGANGCATCTCTGGATACCCTGATTCCCGATGACCCGAATCAGCCCTACGACATGAAAGAGCTGATTGTAAAAGTGGCGGACGAGGGTGACTTTTTTGANTTGCAGCCNGACTATGCCGCCAACCTGGTGATTGGTTTTATCCGCATCGAAGGGTCTACCGTGGGTGTGGTTGCCAACCAGCCGATGGTGCTGGCCGGTTGTCTGGATATTGATGCATCNAAAAANGGNGCCCGCTTTATCCGNTTCTGTGANGCCTTCAATATCCCGGTGCTGACGTTTGTCGATGTGCCCGGCTTCATGCCCGGCACGACACAGGAGTATGGNGGCATCATCAAGCACGGTGCCAAGTTGTTGTACGCCTATGCGGAATGTACCGTCCCCAAAGTGACCGTGATCACTCGCAAGGCNTACGGTGGTGCCTACGATGTGATGTCGTCGAAACACCTGCGNGGTGATGTNAANCTCGCCTGGCCAACGGCGGAAATCGCAGTGATGGGNCCGAAAGGCGCCGTGGAGATTATTTTCCGCAAGGATATCGGCAANCAGGAAAAAATTGCNGCCCGCGAGCAGGAATACCGGGAGAANTTTGCCAACCCNTTTATTGCCGGTAAACGCGGGTTTATCGATGATGTGATNTTGCCCAGCCTGACCCGCAAGCGGGTGGCGAGATCGCTTTCCATGTTGCGCGACAAGCANCTGGAGAANCCCTGGCGGAAGCACGGCAATATTCCGTTGTAAGTGGGGGATNGCGCCAGGGCCTGTATTTACAAAANCAGGAAAACGCCTNCAANCTGTAGGCAGACAATAAAGAAGAGACAGTAATGTTTAAAAAAATTCTTGTTGCTAATAGAGGTGAAATCGCCTGTCGAGTGTTCCGNACGGCCAAGGCAATGGGCATCGGAACGGTTGCAGTCTACTCCGATGCAGACCGGGATGCCCTGCATGTGGCTCTGGCGGATGAAGCCGTTCACATCGGNCCCTCAGCCTCCGCTGAAAGCTATCTGNTNATCGACAAAATTATAGCTGCCTGTCAGCAGACCGGTGCTGATGCGGTGCACCCCGGTTACGGTTTTCTCTCGGAAAACAANCTGTTTTGTCAGGCGCTGGATGCCGCNGGTATTGCCTTTATCGGGCCCGGGGTCAGGGCGATTGAGTCCATGGGTGACAAGATCACTTCCAAGCGGATTGCCGCNGAAGCGGGTGTCAGCACNATTCCCGGTTATACCGATGTGGTGAAGGATGCCGANCAGGCTGTGGAGATTTCCAATGANATTGGATACCCGGTGATGCTCAAGGCCTCTGCCGGTGGTGGCGGCAAAGGCATGCGTGTGGCCTGGAACGATGAAGAATGTCGCGACGGTTTTGAGCGCGCCACCAACGAAGCCCGATCCAGCTTTGGCGACGACCGTGTTTTTATTGAAAAGTTTATTCAGGAGCCACGGCACATCGAAATCCAGGTAATGGCCGACAGCTACGGCAACACCATCTACCTGGGCGAGCGTGAATGCTCCATCCAGCGCCGCCACCAGAAAGTAATTGAAGAGGCCCCATCGCCCTTCCTGACCCCGGAAGTGCGGCGAAAAATGGGTGAACAGGCCATAGCGTTGGCCAAAGCGGTGGATTACAAGTCGGCCGGTACGGTGGAGTTTATCGCCGATGCCGAGATGAATTTTTACTTCCTGGAAATGAATACCCGCCTGCAGGTGGAACACCCGGTGACAGAGCTGGTCACCGGTCAGGATCTGGTGGAGCTGATGATCCGCGTTGCCGCCGGTGAAAAACTGCCGCTGGCTCAGGAGGATGTAACACTGACGGGCTGGGCGATTGAAACCCGTGTGTATGCCGAGGACCCATTCCGTAATTTTATGCCCTCTGTGGGTAGGCTGATTCGCTACCGTCCGCCAACGGGAGAGGGTGTCCGGGTGGATACCGGTGTTTTCGAAGGCGGCGAAGTCTCGATGTTTTACGATCCGATGATCGCCAAACTAATTACTTATGGTAAAGATCGTAAGGAGGCCACTCAGCGGATGGTGGGAGCGCTGGACGCCTACTATATCCGGGGCGTCAATCACAATATCAGTTTCCTCAATGCACTGATGGTTCACCCACGCTTTGTGGCCGGTAAGTTGACTACCAATTTTATTGCCGAGGAATATCCTGAGGGCTTCAGCCCCGATCTGGTACCCCAGGAGGATCCCGCGCTCTGCGTGGTGGCCGCCGCCGTGATCAATAAGAAATTCCGCGATCGCAGTGCCCTGATTACCGGCCAGTTACCCAGCCTGGAATACTGTCCCTCCAACGATTGGGTAGTGATGATGGAGGGCGATGATACTCGCTATCCCATTTCGGTGGATACTTCTGTGGAGCCGGTCGTGGCGACCATGGGTGGCGATGAATATCGGGTGGAGACAGACTGGAAACTCGGTGAGCCGCTGTTCAAGGCGGTTATCAACGGGCAGGCCGTTTGCATTCAGGTGGATCGCGATGGCTGGCTGTTCAGGATGTTTCATCGCGGTGCAGAAAAACACGCCTATGTGGTGACTCCTCGCACTGCAGAGTTAAGTCAGCATATGCTGGTCAAGGAGCCCGCTGACCTGTCCAAATTCCTGTTGTCCCCCATGCCTGGTTTGCTGGTGAAACTGAATGTGAAGGAAGGTGATCAGGTGAAGGCCGGTGAGGAAGTGGCTGTTGTTGAGGCCATGAAGATGGAAAACAGCCTGAGAGCGATATCCGACGGCGTGGTGAAAACTGTTTCTGCAGCGGCCGGTGACAGCCTCAAGGTAGACCAGCCGATCATTGAATTTGAGTAATCGCCGGCCTCTCTGCCCGCAATCGGGTTGGCAGCCTGCATTGGCCGGGTAAAATGGACGCTGGTACGAGCTTGGAGATGGTCATTGCAGATTAATCCACAGGAGCTTGCCGAGGGTATCCGCAGCGGCGACCGTCGTGCCCTTGCCAAGGGAATTACACTGGTCGAATCGACCCGTGCAGATCACCGGGAGGCGGCTGCCCGTTTGCTCGAACTGATTATGCCCTACACAGGCAACTCGATTCGGCTTGGTATTTCCGGTGTGCCCGGCGTGGGCAAATCGACGTTTATCGAGTCCTTTGGCAACCATGTGATCAGCCAGGGGCATCGGTTGGCCGTGCTGGCTGTAGATCCCACCTCGGCACTCAGTGGTGGCTCGATTCTGGGCGACAAAACCCGTATGGAAACACTCGCCCGCCACCCCGATGCTTATATACGACCCTCCCCGGCCGGACAAACTCTGGGCGGGGTAACCCGCCGCACCCGTGAAACCCTGCTGCTCTGTGAAGCGGCGGGATTTGATGTGATCATTGTGGAAACTGTGGGTGTCGGTCAGTCGGAAACCGCCGTGGCACAGATGACCGATATGTTTTTGTTGTTGCTGTTGCCCGGTGGCGGTGATGAGCTGCAGGGTATCAAGCGCGGTATTATGGAGCTGGCAGATTTGATTCTGGTGAACAAGGCGGATGGCGACCAGCAGGCGGCCGCCAACCGGACTGTAGCGGACTATCGCATGGCAGTTCACTTCCTGCACCCCCGCAGTCGACATTGGCAGGTTCAGGTTGAACCGCTTTCGGCGCTGCAGGGAGAAGGTGTGCAGAAAATATGGCAGACCGTTGAAGAATATCGGCAGGTGCTGGGCGATGCGGGCGAAATCGAGTCCCGCCGCGCTGCGCAGGCTCGGGCCTGGATGTGGAGCGAAACAGCTGACAGTCTGCTGGGCGAACTGAAAGAAAATGAGGCGGTAAAAGCCCTAGTGGATCAGCTGGAAGCTGATGTGACAGCTGGCCGAATCCCGGCTACCGTGGCGGCAAAACAACTGGTGGAAGCCTTTCTTGGCTAGCTTTTTGGGTGTTGCTCAAACGCCTTTGGCTGTATTGAATTTAACCGGATATCAAAAGGTAATCCTATGATAGGCAAACTGAATCATGTCGCTATTGTGGTCCCTGATCTCGACAGGGCGATGACCACCTATCGGGATGCGTTGGGCGCAACCGTCTCCGAACCCATTGATCTGCCCGAACACGGTGTCCGGGTCGCCTTTGTTGAATTACCGAATACCAAGATCGAATTATTGTTACCCCTCGGGGAGAATTCGCCCGTGGCGAAATTCCTTGAGCGCAATGTGGATGGTGGTATGCACCACCTGTGTTACGAGGTGGATGATATTATTACTGCCCGCGACAAACTGGTCGCTGCGGGTGCCCGGGTGCTGGGCAATGGCGAGCCGAAAATCGGTGCCCATGGCAAGCCGGTGCTGTTTCTCCATCCCAAGGATTTCTGCGGTACGCTGGTGGAAATTGAACAGGTCTGCCTGTAAAAAATACTCTCCGGGGCTAGATGACCTTGCCGCAGTTAAGCAGGCAATGGGGATCGAATAACTGTTTCAACTGACGCATTACCTGAATTTCCGTTTCATTCCGACTGATCTGCAGATAGGCTTTTTTCTCCAGGCCGATACCATGTTCTCCGGAAATCGAAGCCCCCCGCTCCTGCAATGGTCGATAGATCGCCTTTTCCACTGCTGTACGCCGGGCTTTAGTGTCGTTGCCGAGCTGGACTGCCAGATGTAGGTTCCCATCCCCCAGGTGACCGAGGGTGGCTATAAAAAGTGAGCGGTCGATGGCCTTCAGATTTTTTTCCACGGCCAGTAGATAGTTTTCCATGGTGCTGACAGGCAGACTGACATCAAACAGAATCATCGGTTGATAGGGTAGTAATGACGGGATGTTGTCGCGAATGGCCCACATGGCCTGCTGTTGCTGGCTACTTTCAGCCAGTACGGCATCGGCCAGCAATCCCGATGCAAGCGCTTCATTGAGTGCCTGCAGGAATTCTTCCCGGTCAGCGTCTCGATTAGCACCACTGGCCTCGATTAATACATAAAACGGATAATCGGGCGGCAGTGGAGGGGCGCCCATGCCATCGCCCCGGCAGGCAATCTGATAATAGCTTTGCCAGAGTGCCTCAAAAGCACTGAGTTTACCGCCGAGCGCGCCAGCCATATGCCGCAGCAGTCGGGACATCTGGTCGAACCGGGTCGTTGCCACCATGGCGGTATGACACACCGGCAACAGGGGGCGCAGCCTTAGCACGGCTCGAGTGATGATACCCAGCGTTCCCTCACTGCCGATAAACAGGTGCTTCAGGTCGTAACCGGCGTTGTTTTTCAGCATCTGATTCATGCTGCTGAGAATGCGCCCGTCGGCCAGCACCACCTCCAGTCCCAGCACCTGCTCGCGCGCCATACCATAGCGGATAACCTGGTTGCCACCGGCGTTGGTGGCGATATTGCCACCGATAGTGGCGCTGCCCCGTGCACCGAGATCAAGCGCGAACATCAGGCCTGCCGTTTCGGCCCGTTGTTGTACCAGCTGCAGAGGGGCCCCAGCCTGAACAGTCATGGTGCCATTGATGAGGTCGACAGACTCAAGGGCGGTCATGCGCTCCAGTGAAATGACCAGCTCATCACTGCTGCTCACGCAACCTCGGGTCATGTTGGTACAACCGCCGTGAGTGACCACTTTTTGCCCTGCGGCGAAACAGTGTTTCATCACTTCACTGAGTTGACTGGTATTGGTGGGTCGAATAATCGCGGGTGCGCGGCATTCGGATGCTCCCCAGCCATCGGTAACCCGTTCAGAAATACCGTTTTCGATAATACCCTGAGGATCCAAAATTTTCCGTAATCTTGCGAGCAGCTCATTCATTGCCCAGTGGTCCTGTTTGTGCGTGGCAGGTATGCGGGGTTTTGCCGCTTATGGCCCGGTTAAAATTGCCATAGCCACCATCAACCATTTTGCAGCATACATACAGTCATAATATCTAGGACGGTAACTTCATACCAACTACCGTGATCTCGCGATTATCGAGTTGTCGCACCACAAAGATAGCTGTGCCAATGTTCACCTTGTCGCCGATAATGGGTGGTCGGCGCAATTGTCCGGCAATCCAGCTGCCAAGATTCTGGTCGGCATCCGGGGGTTCCGGCAAGTCATAGAACTGGCAGATTTCCCCCAGGGGAATTCTGCCATCCAGCACAAAATCCCCGAACACCCTGCGGAAGTTTTTCCTGTCATCCTTTTCCGGTAGTACCAGTCCCAGTCGTCGTGCCACCCAGGCGAGGCTGCCCCCCTGCAACAGCAATGAGGTTGCTACGACCACAAAAGCAACATTGAAAAGGGTTTTTGCTCCCTCCAGATCCACCATCATGGGAAAAATAGCAAGCACGACCGGCACTGCACCGCGAAGGCCTACCCAGGCGATAAAAAATGTTTCCCTGCGTGTGAAGTGAAATGGCAGCAGGCACAGCGACACAGCTAGTGGGCGCGCAACCAGAATCAGTAACAGCGCGATACCCAGTGCCGGAAGCAGACCGTCTGCCACCTCGCTGGGGGTGACCAGCAAGCCCAGCAGCAGGAACATCAGGGCCTGGGACAGCCAGGCAAAGCCATCCATTGCTGACAGGGCCTGGCGAACGCTCCGGCGAGCCCGGTTGCCCACCATCAGGCCGAACAGGTAGATCGCGAGAAATCCCGAACCGCCCACCCAGGTGGCAAAGGCAAATACGCCAATACCGGCTGACATCAATAGCAGGGCGAGTATTCCGGCACCGCTGTCCAGCATACCCCGAATACGGTTGACGGCGCTGGCCATGGCGATGCCGGCCAGGTAGCCGATCAGCCCGCCTATACCAAACTGCGTGGTCAGGCTGAGCAGGGTGGTCCAGCCATTGAAAGCCAGCGTCTCGCCAGCGTTATAAATCAGGGCGATACTGATAAACGTCAGGGTGAGGTAGACCGCCATTGGGTCGTTCATGCCGGACTCGATTTCCAGCGTGGCGGCGACCCGCTCGTTGAGTCGCACGCCGCAGGATTTGAGCAGGGAAAACACGGCGGCGGCATCGGTGGAGCCGACGATCGCGCCCAGCAACATGGCCATTGGCCAGCTGAGCCCCAGCAGCCACATGGCGGCGAGGCCCGTGAGGCCCGCGGACAGTAATACGCCGAGTGTCGCCAGTATCAGTGACGGTTTGAGTCCGGTGCGAAAAGTGGCAAAGTCGGTGCGCAGTCCACCATCCACCAGAATGACGGCAAGGGCGATGTTACCCACCCAGAAGCTCAGTGCAAAATTGTCAAAACTGATACCACCTATGCCGTCCTCGCCACTTAGCATACCGACAATGAGAAAAACCAGCAGAAAAGGAAAACCGACCCGCGATGAAATGATGCCGGCAAATACTGCCACAAAAATCAGTGCTGCTGCGGCCATTAAGGGTAGGGCAAGGAAGTCGAGTGATAGCATGTTCTTCCTCAGGGGTTAGTCGGTATTTTCATGGTCGCCGCGTGACAATCAATAACAGTTTAATCTGTGAGGACAATTGGATGCTAGCGGGACAGCACGCGGCTCCAATCGAATAGGAGTGGGGTCAGGTATAACTGGCTTCGAACGCATCGATAAAATCAGCCAGCATTCCGGCGGGCAGGTTGTTGATGCCTGCCGCCGCCGCACGGCCGCCGCCGGTGGGGAAACGGCGGCATAAATCCGCGGCGCCCTGGCGGTTATTCAGTGGCGCTCGTACGCTTACCAGATACTCGCCCTGGGATGTTTCCGTGAGAACGGCATGGGCCCGGTCGGGATGACCATTGGTCAGTTGATTGCTGAAGACACCGCTGACCCGTCTGGCCCAGGCTTCGTTCGGCAGAATGAATACCGCTGTGGTGTCCGACGTTTTCTCGGCTGCAATGTCTGCGGCCGCCGCCATATCGCTGTGGTAGCCATTTTCCAGTTTATCGAAGTATTCATTGTCGAGGTGGATGAACTCCAGAGGGTCTGTATAAAGACTGGTCCGCCGAAAGAGCTCGGCAGGAGGGATGTATAAATCATCTACGGAAGCACCGTAACCGTTATAGTTGATATAAATGCCAAGCTTTTGCAGCTGTCTGAGGTCGGTATCGCTGTACTGTAATACCACGTCGGCCAGCGTCTCTGCCTGTTGATTGAGGTTGTCGCCAAATGCACCGACCACCGCCCAGGCGGCGAAAGCATTCCTTAGGTGCTGGTTAACCAGCAAGCTGGTACAGGTATCCGGTGCCTCGTTAATCAGGGCAGTGAGCTTTCCTGTCTCCGGAATAGCGCCGGAAAAGTGATGATCCACGTAAAATACCTTTGCGCCATCCCTCAGTAACCGCTCCAGATCGGGACGGTTCTTGTCCATGGAGATATCCAGTACGGTGATTCGGTCACCGGGCCGGGCCGCGACAGTTTTCAGAAGGCTGATATTGCGTTTTACCCCAGTAATCAGGCTGCTCTGGCGGGGTTCTGCCAACCGCAGTTGTGTCAGCGCACAGATACCATCGGCATCACCGTTGAATACATCAAAATCGGCCATGAAAAATCCTTGTCTGGAGGATGGCGTATAGCGGGGTAGACATGTCCCGCTATTCACTAACAGGTATTATTTATTGGTGCTCGGACTGGTAGTAATCCATCAGTATTTTGGCGACTTCAGGGCGGGAAAACTCGGGTGGTGGCGCGATGCCGTCTCCCAGCATTTGGCGCACTTTGGTGCCGGACAGCAGGATAAAGTCCTCTTTCTGGTGATCTTCCGCCTCATTCATCATCACCACCCGGCCGAGCTTGGTGGAGAAGGCGGTGTGATCGGCCCGGAAGATCTCGATGTCCAGCGCATCGTCCGGTACTTTTTCGTCGAAGATGGTTTGTGCATCGAAGGCTCCGTAGTAATCGCCGACACCTGCATGGTCGCGTCCCACAATCAGGTGAGTGGCGCCCATATTCTGGCGGAAAAGGGCGTGCAGTACGGCTTCGCGTGGGCCGGCATAGAGCATGTCGAAACCGTAGCCGGTGACCATGACAGTATTTTTCGGAAAGTAGTGCTCTACCATGGTACGGATAC
>JGI24661J20069_1000796_pt1 | contig 11095 bp, 7 predicted proteins | sample MalvirmetaMSP144_FD_20069 | JGI IMG/M metagenome (IMG submission 20069) | reverse complement strand
GAAAAATTCTCATAATTCGCTACGTGAGCAATCATTCCACCCCAGCGTACTGTTTGCTGCTCATAGGATTCAAAATTCTGCAGCACCTCTTCATAAGCGATGTCATTATGAGATTTAGCGTATATCGAGGGTTTTGTCGCCGCACAGCCTGCCAGCATAAACATCAGTAATACCGTTAAAAATCGCATAACAAAATTCTCCACAACCATAAATCTATAGACAATTTCAGACAGCAGATGTTACAGAAATAAATCTATTCTGATGAAGAGGATCACCGTTTATTTTTACGTGCGGCTTTTTTGGCCGCTTTTTCTTCACGTCTCTGTATTACCTGCAACCACTCCCGTTCAGTCATCTCAGGAGTTTCCAGCGTCATTCTGCCAAGCTGACCATTGCGTAATTCAGTGAGCAGAATTTTACTTATCCGCTCAATATCGGCCACACCACCGGCTTTAATACAACCACGCTTCTGGGCCATTTTTTCCAACATCGTTTGCTCATGGTCAGTGATGTCATCGACATGAAATCTACTGAACAAAGCTTCAGGATATTGCTGCATAAGATACTTGACGGCGTATAAGGCAATATCATGATTCTCAAAAGCAGTTTCTTTAATGGCATGGGTAATGGCCAAACGATACCCACTGTCATGATTTTCCAGATTGGGCCATAACACTCCCGGGGTATCATGTAATACCACCACATCATCAACGATAATACGTTGCTGAACCTTGGTTACAGCAGGTTCATTACCAGTTTTGGCAATCTGTCGCCCGGCAAGTGCATTTATCAATGTCGATTTACCAACATTGGGAATACCCATGATCAGTGCCTGAATTTTTTTAACACTGCTGGCTTTATGCGGTACCAGTTTTTGGCACATCGCAATTAATTCCTTGCCACGAGAAGTCTCATTGGCAGACAGAACCAGGGTTTTGATTCCCTGCTCCTGCTCAAGATATTGTTGCCAGGTTTCAGTCAGTTGCGGATCTGCCAGATCAGCCTTGTTCAGCACCTTAAGACAGGGTTTATCACCTCGAATAGCCGCCAGCATGGGGTTGGAGCTGCTGTATGGAAGTCGGGCATCCAGCACTTCGATGATAAGATCCATCTGCGGCAGAATTTTTTTCATCTCCAGCCCGGCTTTGTGCATATGTCCGGGGAACCACTGAATTGCCATTAAGTACTCACTACAAACACCAGAATTGGTTAATCCATTATAACGCTTAAGCTAAATATAACGTTCCTCTTCTCGCAGAAACTTGCTGATATCGACTTCATCAATTTGTTCTGAGGTCATAAACTTTTCGGCGTATTGTTTGTACACGCCACTGGTGAGGAATAATTCAAACACATCCCTATCCATCAACTCCTGCTCAACCAGCTGATGCAGAATGAAAATGGCTACGCTCAGGGTTTTGGCTTTTTTATAGGGGCGATCTGCAGCTGTCAGTGCTTCAAAAACATTGGCCAGCATAATGATGCGTTCAGGTACCGATAAATCTTCAGCTGTGAGCCCCCGTGGATAGCCAGTCCCATTCATTGTTTCAAGATGTGTTGTTGCATAACGCGGAATAGTTGAAAGCTCCTCAGGATATGGCAAGGCTTCAAGCATTTTGATAGTGGTCAGAATGTGTTCATTGATTCTGAAACGCTCTTCTTTGGTCAGGGTACCGGACTCAATGGTCAGGTTGTAGAGTTCACCATGATTAAAACCGTATTCCGGTTGGTTCAGATTCTCCCCGGCCCAGGCATCCTCAGCTGCTTTCTGATTGCGAGGAATAATATGTTCCGCTTTATCTGCCAGCAGCTGTTCAGTCACAGGAAGCGTAGTTGTTGCAGCAGTTTGCTGATCCAGCTCTACTGGAGAGAGCCCTAACTGATCATCAAAATGTCGTTCCCAGGTGATTTTCGCCAGCCGTTTCAATCTTTCATTGGTATTCTGATCCATAAATTCTGTACCAATATTGCATTGAGCAACAAAAGCAAAGTCATCTTTTAGCTGCAGTTGCTTCACCTTTAACGCTTCTTCATTCATTTCACGATTTTCAGGTCGTTGCACGGTTTGTTGCCAAAACACTATTTCGGCATCACGCCACAACACCTCAAAGCGCATACGGATCTCGTGAATCCGGTTATAGAGCATTTCCAGTTTGGTACGTTTATCAACCAGATATTCCGGCGTGGTGATTTTCCCAAAACTATGTAACCAGGCTGCCAAACGGAATTCACGCTGCTTGCCTTCATCATCCAGTTTGAAATGTTTAAAAATTGGCTCGTTTGATTTATCCGCTTCGTTTGCCAATAACATCGATAATTCGGGTACCAGCACACAATGTCGAGTTGGATAAGATGATTTTGCATCAATCGCATGGGCTACTGACTCAATCAAAGAATCGGTCCATTGCTGTTGTGCTTGTTGATAAGTGCGAATTGTCTGAGACAGATCGTGTAATTTTTCGCTTAATGCATCGATTTCTATTAAGTGATGAGCTGGAACGTCTACCGCAGAAAATTGACGCTGTTGAATATGCTCAATATTTGTCTGAAGTTTTTTTACGGCAGACAATATTAGCGAAGCAAACCACCAACTGAGCGGCAATAGGAGTAACAACATCAGGCCGGCAACCAGCATGGCATTTTGAGTTTTGCTCCACACCTGGGTCATCAGCGTATTCTGTGGCGAAATGATAGTGAGGTACTGTGGTTCCACATCATTGATGGCAATAGCCTGATGATAGACATAATAATCCTGTTCATTAAGTCTTATCGATTGCAGCTCATCGGAAACCTGTAGCGCATCACTTTTAAAACGCTCCAGACGAAATGCCTGGGGATTACCTTCCATATTTATGGAATTAAACCACTTATCAACTAAGGCCTGATGATGACTATCCGATAAATTTTCCAGTGCCCGGTTAAAGATGTTGGTAAGCCCAGTGTTTTGTCGATTCACCATAAAATGTAGCCCGGTAGGCAATTCTGCTGGCGAGAAGTCCACGCCCTGATGTACCGTTATCTCATCTGTATATTCCTGAGCGGTGATATATTGCAACGTAATTGCCGTATCCATTCCGGCATCAGCCTCCCCACGGATAACAACTTCAAAAACCTCGCGAGTGGTTTCCACTTCAATAATATTGATATCAGGAAACTCTGCCTGCAACCTGCCGGTTAATGACCAGCCCTCGGGGATGGCAACCGTTTTACTGTTCAACTCTGTAATACGTGTAACAGGCAACTCGGAAGAGGTGATAATGCCGTAAGGAACATCGACATACGGGATGGTCATTTCGCCCATAAAATTACGAAATTCACTGTAAAAAACCGGCTGCATGATTTCCAGCTCACCATCGACAAACTGTGTTGCTAGCTGTTGCCAATTGTCTCCCGTAATAAACTGCATCTCCAAACCGCTCATCCGTGAAATGTAATTCAGCACATCTACGGCATACCCCATAGGTACACCGTTACTGGAAAAATTTAACGGCGGCCAGTCTTTCTCACTACTCACCCGTAATATCGGGTTTTCTTCAATTATCGCCAGTTGCTCGTTCGTCAGTTCCAGTCTTGGCGCTTCTGGCAACGGAATAATTTGTTCTGCAGGTTGATTGGAGGCAATAACTCCACCCGTTTGTGGATAGAAAAATATTTCCGTCTCATTATCTCGATGACGGTTTCTCAGCAAAGTAGACAATCCTGTCAATTCTACGGTGATCGATAAAACGGCATCACTGTCAGGCAATTTGACTGAGTAGGTTTGCGCTGGGGAAAATATTTCGGCGAGCAGATAGGATTGAGTTGTGCTCACATCATCGACGGTAGCTTCCGAAAACCAGGGGTGGGTAGTGATATCAATATCACTTTGATGCTGCCAGGCATGCCGAAGGGTAAAGTTACGATCATAATATTCAAGGCGTCGATGTTGCTGACCAGCTTCATAGAAAATTTTGATTAACAGCCAACGATCCGCCTCCTCTGCACGCAAATGCTGGCGCAGGGCTGGCGAGGACTGTAAGTTTATGAGTTGTTCTACCTCACCATTTTGTTGACCCAGATAAACAGATTGAAATAAAGGATTACGTTGCATAACGGCAATCAGCAACTGACGGACTTCACCATTGATCTGTGGATTTTCGAGTAATCCGGGTAACTGTTTTAGTTCATTAATTTCTTTCGTGGCTCGATTATCAATGGATTCCAGATATTCATTAATACTGAACATTGTTTGCTGATAGCGAGAATGCACAACTTTCTCTGCCAGATTTTTATTGAAATAATATTGCAAAGTAATGACAACTACAGCGACCAGCAAGCTGGAAAGCATTAACCCTGCAACAACAGCAGTGCGAATTGGTAGCTGAAATTTTTTATTTTGCTGTTGCATGCTAGCCCTCTTTGGCGATTTAGATCTTTATCTAACAGAGAATTAATACTTCAAGCTTGTCACAATTGAATGATGCATTCTTAGAACAAGCTTTGGTTTTTCGACTTTTATGGTAATTGAAATCTCAGAATTACTTGCCAGCACGTATAATCACAGTTTGATAATGACATTAAACATTTTAGCTGTCGCGAATGACACCCCTTTTTGCGGGCTGTTTATCTTTAACAGCAGCCTTATTGGACGATATAAGCCTCCAACAGCAGTGATTCTGAAAAACAAACAAAACCGGGTAATAAACTCTGATATTCAGGCAACTTTTTTTTCCATATGAAAAAAAGAATCAAACATTTTTTAATTTTCAGCTGTGGCTGGTTATGCGTCATTTTAGGAATAATTGGCGCATTTTTACCGGTGATGCCAACTACGCCGTTTATGATTCTTGCCTTGGGCTGTTTTGCCGAGACTTCACCACGGTTTCACGCTATGTTGCTTAATAACCGTTGGATAGGGGCCCCCTTGAGACAATGGGATCAAACCAAAACGGTACGACGCCGTACCAAAATCCAGGCACTTATTATGCTGGTCATCGCCTTTGGCTTTTCAATCACGTTGTTATGGGGACATATTGAATTGCAATTGATGTTACTGGGCTTAGCGGCGGTAATGATAGGGTTTGTGCTGAGATTAAAAGAAGCGGAGCCAAAATATGAAGATTGATGAGCTTATTAAACAGCGTCACTGCACTCGGGCATTTCTGGATAAAACCGTAAGCGATAAACTTATCCATGAAATCCTCGATATTGCCCGTCATGCCCCTTCCGGCGCCAATACCCAGCCTTGGCAGGTAGCAGTCGTGTCCGGCAATACCAAACAACAACTCTCTGAGAGTCTGATTCATGCTTTCAGAGAAGGTCATGCTTCCAAGCCAGACTATGTTTATTACCCCGAAACCTGGCAATCGCCGTATATAGATCGTCGCCGTGCCTGTGGTTTACAGCTTTATCAGAGTTTGCAGATTGATCGCAAAGACAAACACGCCCAACGAAAACAATGGGAAGCCAATTATCGGGCTTTTGACGCACCAGTGATGATGTTGTTTTTTATGGATGCAGAGATGCAGACCGGATCATTTCTGGATTTGGGTATGTTTATACAGAATCTGATGCTGGTGGCGCAGGATAAAGGTCTGGCAACCTGTCCGCAGGCCGCACTGGCAGAATACCCTGAAAATGTTAAAAAAATTCTGGAGTATCCTGCCGATACTATTCTGGTGTGCGGTATGGCAATCGGTTATGAAGATACTCAAGCTGCGGTCAATAAATACCGCACTGCTCGTGAACCAGTGGCAGAATTTACCCGCTTTTTTTATTGATTTTGGAGTTTTACCATGGATTTAGCGACATTTCTCAGCACGTTGACTGATAATCCGTCCGCGATTGATTTCGAAGATACCATTGCGGTGATTGATGCCAATTACCAGTTCACCCCAACAGCATTTCATAACGGTGAGCTGCATAATGATGCTGGAGAGAATAATGGATCTTGCAAAATTCTGTTTTTTGGCATTTTGCATGAATTGGGTGAGTCGCAGACCTTAGCCTGTTTTGGGCGTTATTATCGCAGCGATGTTTTGCTGAATCCCAAAGGTGAAGACCATCAGAATATACGTAACTTTCTGCGTTATGGCTGGGATCGTGTCAGCTTCAATGGCGAGGCATTAACGCCAATGCATTAACGCTCATTCAAATAAAATTCCGAACGCAGAGATCCTGCGTTCGGGATAATGAGTACTTTAGAGAAGTACCCGCTCTATACCACCGGCTTTCACGTTATCAATAAACTGTGTATGCCACTGTTCACCTAAAACATGTTTAGCCACTTCCACCACAATGTAATCGGTTTCAATACCGGTATCTTCGTTGTAGCGTGACAGCCCCTGCTGACAGGCCGGGCAGGAAGTCAGCATTTTCACATTACCTTTGACCGCCTTGTCCTGACCAGTCAACTCTTGAATGCCCTTGGTGATTTCTTCTTCCTTACGGAATCGAACCTGCGTGGCAATATCCGGACGTGCGACAGCAAATGAACCCGCCTCACCACAGCAACGATCATTCAAGGTTACATCCTGACCCAGCAGACTGGCCGCCACCGAAGTCGGTTTATAGGTTTTCATCGGCGTATGACATGGGTCGTGATACATATATTGAATACCATCGACACCTTGCATCTTCACGCCTTTTTCCATCAGATATTCATGAATATCCAATAAACGGCAGCCCGGGAAAATTGCTTCAAATTCATATTTGAGCAGCTGGTCCATACAGGTACCACAAGACACGATAACGGTCTTGATATCCATATAGTTCAGCGTATTGGCGACGCGATGGAATAACACTCTGTTACTGGTGGATATCGCCGTGGCCTTGTCATCATCACCGGTCGAAGCTTGCGGATAACCACAGCATAAATAGCCTGGAGGTAATACCGTTTCAGTGCCCACTTCATATAACATCGCCAGTGTTGCCAGCCCTACCTGACTGAACAGACGCTCTGAGCCACAACCCGGGAAATAAAATACCGCATCGGAATCTTCGCTGACTTTGTTTGGATCCCGCAGAATCGGTACCATTTTGTCATCTTCCAGGCCCAGCATGCCACGCGTAGTTCGCGTCGGCAGATTGCCAGGCATCGGTTTTTTAACAAAATGCACCACCTGTTCACGTAAGGGTGTTTTACCCGTCGTAGGTAATGGTGGCTTTTTCTTTTTGTTGGCCAGAAGTCCCAGATACTTAGCCGCCGAGTGCGCCAGGCGCTGGGCTTTAAAGCCCATTTGAATCATGGTTTTATGCATGATTTTAACGGTAAAAGGATCCGTCGCATTCAGATAAGCCATCGAAGACCAGGTACCCAGATTCACATGGCGTTTGCCCTGTTTCTTCAACACGGCACGCAGCTTCATTGACACGTCACCAAAGTCAATATTGACCGGACACGGATTCAGACAGCGGTGACAAACCGTGCAGTGATCAGCGACATCATTCATTTCCTCAAAATGACGTACTGAAATGCCGCGGCGTGTTTGTTCCTCATAGAGAAACGCTTCCATAATCAAACCGGTACCCAGAATTTTATCGCGTGGTGAATAATACAAATTGGCACGCGGTACATGGGTGGTACATTCTGGTTTACATTTACCGCAACGCAGACAGTCCTTGATATCGTTGTTAATCTCACCCAAATCACTGGCTTCAAGGATTAATGCTTCCTGCTGCAATAACCTCAACGATGGCGTGTAAGCGTTTTCCAAGCCTGAGCCAGCCAGCAATTTACCGGCATTAAAACGACCCAACGGATCCACTTTCTGTTTATAACCGGCAAATGCATCAATGGTCGCTTTATCCAGATATTGCATCTTGGTCAAACCAATTCCATGCTCACCNGAGATNACCCCACCCAGGTCACCCGCCAGCTTCATCACNCCATCAACNATCANTTCTGCTTCATGCATCATNTGATAGTCGTTTGANTTCACCGGAATATTGGTATGCACATTACCGTCACCGGCATGCATATGGGTNGCAACAAACAGTCGGCTTGAACGTAATTCTTTATGAATATCATCCAGCTTGNTACGCAACACTTCNAGAGATTGGCCCTGAAACAGTTCTTTCAGTGGTTTTTCCACCTCTTTACGGTAAGAGATACGTAAATCCCGGCGTTGCAATACATTAAATAAGGTATCGGTATCAGCCAGCAACTTAAGGACTTCATCGGATAACAACTCTTTGTGATTCAATGCGACAGAATCAAGGTTATCCAGGACTTCCTGCCAGCGGGTCTGTACCACACGTAAATGACTGCAGGCAGTATCAACTTTCGATTGCAGAATGGCATCATTCTCAGCGCTGTCATCNAGTTTTTTAATNGTTTGTTTCAGNTCTTTAGGCTGACTGCTCAAAAACTGCAGCACCGCNTCCACTATTCGCANCTTATTTTTAGTGGAATGAATGATGTTNATTCGCTCAATACCGTCGTTATATTCAGACAGCCGCTCAAGCGGAATGACCACGTCTTCATTAATTTTGAANGCGTTNGTNTGTTTGGCAATGGCTGCAGTACGCGCACGATCAGCCCAGAAACGGGCCCGTGCCTCAGGACTTACCGCAACAAAGCCTTCTCCCTCACGNGCATTCGATAGACGCACAACCTCAGAACTGGCTTCGGCTACTGCATTTTCATCATCGCCGACAATATCGATCAGNAATACCATTTTCGGTAACTCTGAACGTGGTGCCTTAGTGCTGTAATCAACTGCTTTNACGTANCGTTCGTCCAGATGCTCCATACCTGCGAGCAGCACTTTTTTGTTGTTATCNAGGAAGTTTTTGGTTTCCACAATCGCCGGNACNGCTTTGGTCAAATCGTTACCAAAGAATTCGAGACANACNGTNCGAATAAANTGTGGCATACGGTGAAGGACAAACACCGCCGANGTAATCAAGCCGTCGCAACCTTCTTTCTGAATGCCAGGTAAGCCACCCAAAAACTTGTTGGTTACATCTTTACCCAAGCCCAACTTGCGTAACTGCTGTGCAGGTATNGCAATCTCTTCAGGCGCTTCCAACAATGTTTTGCCATCTGGTTTATAACGNCTGATTCTGAAAGTCGCCATCTCAATATCNTGGATTTTNCCCATNTTGTGGTTTAGGCGTTCCACTTCCATCCAGGTCGCATCGGGNGTCACCATTCTCCAGGAAACCAGATTATCCAGTGCAGTTCCCCACATAACGGCTTTTTTACCNCCGGCATTCATCGCCACATTACCGCCGATAGTNGAGGCATCCTGAGACGTNGGATCCACAGCAAANACCAAACCATTTTTACCGGCAAGNTCAGACAATCGACGGGTCACAACACCGGCTTCGGCNCGCACAGTAGCAACTTCATCATCACGTCCAGGAAGCTTGCGATAAACNACAGTCCCTAAGCCTTCCAGTTTTTCGGTATTNATAACGACNCTATCNGCAGTCAAAGGAATCGCNCCACCGGTNTAGCCGGTACCGCCACCACGTGGAATGACGGTTAAACCCAACTCAATACTGGCAGCAATAATAGCGGCCATTTCTTCTTCGGTGTCNGGTTTGATAACGGCCAGNGGATATTCAACACGCCAGTCAGTGGCATCTGTCACATGTGACACACGNGATAATCCATCAAAGCAGATATTGTGTTTTTTGGTCACNCGGCTAAGACGNCGCATAACCACTTTGCGACGATCCGCCGTTGCCAGCAGTTCACGCTCAAANTTTTCTACTGCCTTGCGAGCTGCTTGCTCAAGCTGAAGTGCCAGTTGGTTATCATTTTCTGTAGCACGTTCACGTATTTGATCCAGACGATGATGCAAAGCATGGCGCAGCGAATCCCAGCGTTTGCGATTTTCAATCAAATCATCCTGTATATAAGGATTACGGGTGATAACCCACATGTCACCCAAAACTTCAAACAGCATTTTTGCACTGCGTCCAGTTTTGCGTTGTTCACGTAACTGTTGCAGAATTTCCCACATCGGTTCGCCCAGATAGCGGATGACAATTTCACGATCTGAGAAAGAAGTGTAGTTGTATGGAATTTCTCTTATACGAGTTGACATAATGGGTCAGCTAATCCTGATTGAGAAGTGATATTCAATCGAGAATTTTAACACGAAGCCAGCTATTATAAGACCCATTAATAATGAGCCTTTTGCCAGCGATGGTCATTTCATGAGAAAAATATGGAAATTATACAAGTTATTGCACTCGCCCTACTGCAAGGCCTGACCGAGTTTCTACCCATTTCGAGCTCTGCTCATCTGATTTTGTTACCCATTATTGCCGGTTGGGAAGATCAGGGGCTGGCATTTGATGTCGCAGTGCATGTGGGCACACTGACAGCGGTTATTTTTTATTTTCGAGCGACCATCAGACAACTTATCTTTGACTGGTGTCGCTCCCTGCAACAAAGACAAACTGTAGGTGAAAGTAAATTAGCCTGGGCCGTAATTATCGGTACCATCCCGGTTGGACTCGCTGGATTGTTTTTGGGTGATTTCATCGAATTATTCCTACGCAGTCCGCTGGTTATTGCCGCAACAACGATATTATTCGGTCTGTTATTAGGCTGGGCAGACTGGAAAGGCAAGCGAAATCGCCAAGAAGAACAAATGAACTGGAAAGACATTTTTATTATCGGTTTCTCCCAGGCATTGGCTCTGATCCCGGGTACATCCCGCTCAGGCATCACCATGACAGCAGCCTTGATGTTGGGATTAACGCGTGAAGCTGCTGCCCGCTTCTCTTTTTTATTATCCATTCCAGTTATTTTTTTGGCAGGGGGGCTGGAAACAGTTAAACTAATCAGAGCTGATCAAGCAACAGACTGGTTCGCCTTAACTGCTGGCGCGGTTTTCTCGGCAATCAGCGCTTACATCTGTATCTTTTTGTTTCTTAAACTACTCGAACGGATAGGCATGTGGCCTTTTGTCATTTACCGCTTAGTACTGGGTGGCTTTTTGCTATTCTTATTTAGTTAATTGCAGTTGACAGACTTTGCTTGAATCCGTAACATCCTCCCTCTTTATTTGACCGCATGCGTATATTTTCAGGAGCACCCCGCGGAATGAAAACCTTAAGTGCAAAACCAGCAGAAGTTCGTCGCGACTGGTTCGTA
>JGI24661J20069_1000795_pt1 | contig 11139 bp, 7 predicted proteins | sample MalvirmetaMSP144_FD_20069 | JGI IMG/M metagenome (IMG submission 20069) | reverse complement strand
AGCGCCAATATGGTGTACCGGATCGTCAAGGAGACGGTCACTGCTGCGGCCGATGTCATCGAGGAAACGGCCCCGGTCTCAGCGGCCAAGCTGCGCAAAGCCTCGACGCACTGGTTCCGCCACACCGCCGTCACCCACGCCGACGATGCCGGGGTTAACCTCAAGTACCTGCAAGCTTCAGCCCGGCATGAGAAGGTGGAGACAACGGCGATTTACCAGCATGCCGAAGATCATCGCTGGCACGATGCTTGGAACAAATTAAGTTATGATAGATAAAGAACAACATTCCGCGAAGACGTGCCTGAAGTCCAGAAGACCTGCCATCCCGCGCTTCTAACGGAGATAGCTAACCTCAACAGGCATTGGTCATTTCCTGATCATAATTTTTGAAGCGCCAGCAACAGGAATGCCCCGGAGCGAGACACGACACCGCTAGTACCATAAACTACGTATCGATTAATTTTATTAAAAAGAAGCCGAACTACACTCATAATACAATCGCTGTGAAGGAGAACATCACTTGCGCTGGCTACATCTGACAGACCTTCATTGGGGAAATGATAATGAGCAGCAAACAGTCGCGGCAAGTTCATTGCTTACCGCAATAGCCCAAGCTGACGTTCAATTTGACCTAGTAGTGATTACGGGCGACATCTCTTACTCAGGAAAAATTTCCGAGTATGAGTCTTTCGAAAATAACTTCCTAACGCCGCTTCGAAAAATAGACAATGTAAAAACAGCGATCGTGGTATCTGTACCTGGAAATCATGATATAGACTGCTCCCTTGGCACCCCCATCAGTTGGAACTCGATAGGATCATCAAGGCAGGAAAAGTTTTTCAACTTTGACGAAAGAGGTCGAGAAATCCGGGCGATGCGCCTTCAAAACCTGCAAGCTTACATCGATTTCACGGAAAGAAACGCAATACTAACACCAGATTTTACTCAGCATCCAGCCGGAGTAATTGACCTTCCAAACCACCCGGATATAAAACTGATAGCGCTGAACACATGCTATTTTTCAGACTTTGAACAGTCAGATAGACACAACACACCCGCACCTTACCACCCACTTACTTATCTTTGCAGGGATGTAGGGACACACAACCAGGTTCTTGTGCTGGGGCATTACCCTATATCATGGTTCACTCCTCGGTCTCAAAAACCTTTCATTTCAGCGCTTATGGATTGCTCAGCGCTTTATGTTCATGGACATGAACATGAAATAGAAGCAGAATTTGAAGCAACGGGTTTAATTTCGCTTGGGTTTGGTGCTTCTTACGTTTCACCGATGAACGCAGAACCAACGCCATTCTATCGGAATAGCTTTGCTATTTGCGCCTTGGATGACTACTTGCATGTATCCCCGTATGTTTGGGACTGTGAGAATGGCCGGTGGATTCCTGAGAAGCAAGTCCCTCCTTCATTCAAAACAAATAGCAGTATCCTAAATTCAGGTTACAAGCTGGCTATTTCTAGAACACCAGCTTCTGCCGGCTCCCAGGCTGAAAGCCAAAGAAATTACAATCTGGCCGTCGAGCAACGCTGGTCGTTAGAGGAAGCTATTCTACTTTCTCAAAATGAGGAAGATATTTGGAAGGAAATAATATCAAAACTAAGTCTAATCCATGGAATAGATACGATTTCTACCCTGCCCAGAGATGCCAGAGGCAGAAATTATGTTCAGTTTATTATTACAGCGAAATCCGGAAAGTACTTGGTTCGAACGATCTCTGCAGTTGGAGATACCCTGTCTAAAAAGTCTGTGGAAGAAACCAATACTACCATAGATACGCAGTCACTTGACCAAGCAATAATTCTTACCCTCGGATCGGTCTCAGAAGATGCTCGAACTCTCGCGGACCAGCTTGAACGAAATAGAAAACCAATCCGTATTTTTGACGGGAAAGAGATAAACCAAAGGCTTTCCAAATCATATCTTTCCAATAGTATCGGCCGTATCTCAGAAAATTTTGGCCAAAGAATATCAATACGACCGCTTTTCTGTTCAAAAGGAATATTATTATTAATAACAGATCAGATGAGCAAAACATGGTTTACAGTGTCTGATCTGCAGGGCACGTTAGAACCTAGCGCATCCGAAATAGTGTATGAACTTCGTCAATCACGCCCAAGGTATATGCATCTTCAATACACTGCTACTTACGATACTGAAGATAAAACTTCAGAGCAGAATAGAGAACCTCAGCAAGAACCATTTAACCTTGCTGAGTATAAAAAGCGGTGTTTTGATATTCATGACGATATTCAGTATCCAGGTTTGGCCGCTATTGGGTTACAAATACCAAACAAATCTGTCAAGCAAATCTATGTGGCTACAGCTGCAGATTCTGTTCGATCGGATACCGAGCAAGAATCGATCTCACTTGCAATTACTGATGCTGTAAACGCTCTTGATCTCCCGTCCGACCAGCGCTCCCAATTACAACAGGCGTTAACCGGGCAATACGGGATATCCGGGACGGCCGAATCTGGTGCGGCTGCTGAGATGTATGAGCTGTATGGAAACATACTAGTAGAAGGCGACCCAGGATCGGGTAAAAGTCTTTTCGTCCGTAATTCAATTCTTAATTACTGCGACACAACTACAGAGAAGATTTCCTGGTACTCACAACACACTCCAGTTTTTCTGCCGCTAGCTGAAGTAAGCAGGCTAAAGCGTCATCAGTCAGATCTTTTATCAGTATGCGCAGAGTATGCTCGTACCACTCGACTACAAATAAGTACCGCAGATCTGGAACAACTTGTTACCGTTGGACAAGCTGCTTTCTTTTTCGATGGACTAGACGAAATCGCTACTATAGAAGAACGTAGTGAAATAGTTAGCGAAATCTCTAGCCTAGTTGATCAGTTCGCTCCGTTAGGTAATAGATTCGTACTCACTTCGAGGCCAGCAGCGGTTCAATCGGTTGATGTTCCTTCCCATCTTGCACGCCTTAGTTTACGAGGGCTCACTGACGATGAGATGAGACTGCTAGCGGAGAGAATACTTGCTACCTCGATTTCCAATGATGGTACCGTCGAGCTGTCTGATGCCCAACGACAGACTGTCGATCGATTGGTCAGTGACTGTAATGAAGTTCCTGGTATACGTCGACTAGGTCGTAATCCTCTTCTTCTTACTCTTTTAGTTCTTATCTACGCAAATAGTGGACCGATGGTAGCCAAAAGGCACATTGTCTATGCCCAAGCTATCAGAACTCTTGTTTCAGTACGACAACGTCAAATTGAACGTGAGATGCTTTCGGAAGCAGATCTCAGACGTGAGCTTGGAATCATCGCTCTGGCAATTTATGAGGGAATGATTAATGAAATTCCATCTCGTGCTGAAATCCACCAGCTTTTAATGAGCAATTCTGCTTCAAGTTTTTATGAAAATGAAAACTCAGCTGCCATCGATATCTTTCTACAGACAATCTCCAATTCAACTGGTTTAGTGCGTTTTCACCAACGTAGCGAAGAAGGCGGAGAAGATGACGTCCTAACTTTTATGCACCACTCTTTCCTCGAGTTTTACGCAGCTATTAAGTTGGTTGACAACAACTTCCTTACTAATCTTCATCAACTTGCTCTAGAAAATAGATGGAGAGAGGTTATTGTACTTGCAGCTGGAATATATGCAGATCGAGCTGAAGTTACTGATGTAGTTCGGGAGCTAAAGTCGCTGCCTGAAGTGGCTGAAAAGGTAACTGGTAAACTATTAATTCTAGCTATAGAGTGCGCGTCGGAGTCTGATGTCCCGCCAGTAGAAGCCCAGTCTTTGCTTGCTTCGTGGGTTCTCGAATATCTTATCAATGGGGCTGCAAAAATTTCATCATCAGCACGCGAAGAGCTGGCCAAGCCGCTTGGTAATCTTCTTGAAACTACTCGCAGCACTTCAATTACACAAGCTCTGTCAGAAGGGCTAAAACATGAAGTTCCGCAAGTTGCGGCTGCCACAATTGAAGTTGCTGGGTTTCTTGGATCTTCATTACAGAGCTTCTCTGACGTGGTGGATGCATTAGAGAAGGCCTGTGAACGAGAAGAGCCCACTGTGCGTGCAGCCATCATCCGATCAGCAGGACGGTCCACAGCGTTCGTGAATAATGCCACACAAAAAATAATGAGCAGGGCGATAACAAGGGGGACAGCCGAGGAGCGGCATGCTGCCTTCCAATCTCTTGAGTTGAATATTCCACTAGGCGCCCAGTTCCCCCTAGAGCTTAGGGAGGCAGTTTTTGGTGATGGACCATATGCTCATAACGCCGCCAGAGTTATTGTTAGGTCATCTGCTTACAGAACTCCCTCGGGAATCGATCTAGAGCTGCTTGACAAAGCCCTGAACGCTCTTATTCTGAGCTCTAGGCATAATCAAGGTGCTAGGTTATCTCTAACGCTAGACTACGATGAACTGGAAGGTTGGCTTCACTCCTCTGATAACGTTGAGAGAATTAGAGCCATAAGATTGATTGGTCTTTCTGAACATAATTTTGTTCGCGCCTATGAGTTGCTAATAGAAATAGTATTGAAGGAGTCTGCGCCAGATATTGTCACTGAAGCGCTAAATGGCATCTCAAGAAATGCAAATATTCATAAACTACTAAGGCTTGATGATGTAAATTCAATTCGGAATCTTAGTCGGAAGCCCAATAGTAATGTACGGATTGCGGCAACTCTTGCATTAGGTCAGGTACCACCACTTCAGGATGTTATTGTCCATTTAATCGAACAGGCGATAGGTTGCGAAAAAGGATCTAAATACAGTGAATATGAGGCATGTATCGAAAGTCTCGCGCACCACGCTGATACAAATATATCCGCATCGGATTTCTTAGTAAGCGAATTCGTATCGGAACTATCTAAACCTGAGCGAGGGTGGGGAAGAGCACGGATAAGCAAGATCCTTAATCTTTCCGCCGCTATAGATCTGGCCACACCAAAAATAGAGGACGCCGCCATTCGTCAAATTTATGCTCATATAGTCGATCACAAGGTCCCCAATGAAGTACAAAAATCCTTTCTCCAGTTGTTCGGCAAGATTGCTACACCTACTACCGAAAATGCAGAGTTCATGGAGAGGTTGGTCGATCAAAATATCGGCGTCAATCGTACTCATGTAATTCGCTCCATTCTTTCTTTCGTTAGGCGCTGTAGAGGTAAAGTTGAGTTTGTTAGAGCCGTGTACCCAAATTTACAGAGTATTCAACAAATACTGCTGAAGAATTGGGATAGAGAATCTAAGAGAGAAATCGGCCATGACCCCGAATCATCACTCAATACGCTAAGAAACTGCATCATCGAAATTGACAGATTGCTGCGTAGTTACCGTGATATTGGATTTTCTGCTTAGGAAGGTATATTTAGAAGAATTGAACTAGGCGGTCACGTTTGGTCGACTTTCCCCGTGCACCCCTGAGCGGAAAGACAAAAACACGCCTGGCAGAACTTGAGAGCCATTCGTTGATCTGTTGAACGCCGTCTTCAATATGACTGGCTCAATTTCTCGAACCTAGGTGATCTCTCACCTGACCGCGAGCACCTCCGCGGTGACGGAGCCAATGCGAAACAGGCCTCTGAACGATCAGCAACTTACTTTGGCTACCCATACTCCTCGTTTCGTGGCCGATCAGCTATATCTCTTGCAGGAGAGGCATTTTCTGCCATAGCCACTTTTCAGCGATTCGTCATAGAACTCATCTGTTGATTTGCATCCAAAATTGACCCACCGGACAGTTTTCCACGCCAACTCACACCTGCTGCCGTCGGTACCGACCTCGACCCAGATGGCGTCGGATTTCAGCGCTCAAGCCACTGAAATACTAGCTATCGCCCGAGATTACCGTCTGGCCCAGACAGCAGTACCGGACGGCTGGCCGACCTATATCCGTACTTTCGAAGAAGCGGGCGTGGTCCATACCAAAGTGCGTTTTCGGTTACCCGGAGAATGGCACCTCAACGGACGCACCTCAGTGATCATCAACAACAGTACCGGCGAGTTGGTTATCAGTGAGCGCTCCGATGAGTCCAGTGCGACACGACGCCTGGTCAATCAGCTGTACCCTCTGCACTCTGGCTACGGCATGCATTTTGGCTATCGCCTTCTGATCCTGATCGCCGGCATCGCTCTGGCCTGGCTCGCCTTTACCGGCGGCAGTCATTACTACACCCGCTGGCTGCACAGGCGGAAACGACGCTGGTATCATCCTGATTGACTCGGGGCGCCTCGCTGTGAGGCCCAGTAGTAACCGTCGAGATCATCAAGGGCTTCTTCCCGGGCAGCGATCGCGAGTGCTTTGGCCTTCCTTTCACCGAATTCATTGACCGAGAAGGCCTGGTGGCCTTGCTGGCTCCTCCCAATCGGCCAGGTGGCCTCCCAGTACCACGACGCGATGACTTTACCGTTCGTCAGCGTGTACTTCTTGGCGTACCGGTAGACGCCGCTGATGCCACTGCGATTGTTGCTGCGCAGGGCGGTACAGAACTCACGCCGCGTCAGTGGTTCGGGCAGTTCCGATAGCAAGGCATCCCGATATGCTTTCGCCTGTACCAGGGCTTTGCGTTTGCCTCCCCAGCGCTTGTCCGGAAAGTTCTTAACGTAAACCACCCCGCGGCGAACCAGCTTTACACGCCAACCGTGGGTATAGAAACGATCCGAATCCATCCTGGAAACGCCGTACATCGCATTACTGGTATTGTTATTCTTGCGTCTTGTCTGCATTGCGCTTTCGTCACCTGATATTGCCCGAGCGATCTGGTTAATAACTTGATTTGCGAGATTGGACCTACCCCATGAGCTATCAACCATTCTTGTGATATGACGATAAGCTCGCGCAAGTACAAATCCCAGCCTAGATAGACCCAATCGTATCGAGCGAGTTCCGCTCTCGGCCTGCTTCCCGAGGATGAGCGCGAGTAACTCACCAGTATTAAGCGCTGTAACACGTTTGCGGTCGCGCTCGCTGTCGCTGATGCGTTGCTACAGCAGGTATATAGTCAGGTCTGAGTCAGGTTCCAGTAGGACTATGAAACCAAAGTATCCGTGCGCGCTAATTGGGCATGTCGTCACCGTCTTCCAACGGCATTGAGTTCCGAACGGTACTAGTTCCTTGTATATCTCAGTGGGGTCCTAGGGATTTTGCCTCCAAATATTGCAAAAACCGCTGCAGGCCGCGCCAGCTGTGGTTTCTGGAGGCCCATTACTTATCGATTGTCGGCCGGTAGCCATCAATCGATTCCATTAAATCCTCAAGTTTTGGCAATTCACCTGTCGGTGCGAATGTGTATCTACCCCGGAGGTTGATATTCTCCCAGGCTACAGGTGAGGCCCGCTTTACTGTTTCCAGAGACATTGCATTGCCTTGATCCTCAAAGCTGTCCAGCAGATTACTGAGCACTTTTGAGTTGAAGTAGATGATGGCATTTGCCACCAGTCTGGCACTTTCGTTCCAGATCTGGATCTCCTCATCGCTATTACCCCGGAATCGGTCGCCATTGACGTGGCTAATAGCCCGCCGCAGCTGGTGATAGGCTTCACCCCGGTTCAACGCTCGCTGCACGTGATTTCTAAGGCTGGCGTCGTCAATGTAGTTCAGCAGATATTGGGCTTTCAGCAGCCGGTTATATTCGGTCAATGCCTCCAGTAATGGGTGATTGTGCTTGTAACCGGATAGTTTACGCACTAACCTGGCCTGACTGGTCTTGCGCTGAGCCAAAGAGACGGCAATCCGCTGGATGGTGTCCCAGTGAGCCATGATACGCTGCGTGTTGATCGGCTTGCGCAACGATATATGCACTTGCTGGTTCTTGTCTTCGGTGATGTTGAATAGTTCATTGATGACCCTGCCGACCTGGGCATATCGAGGTGCGAACCGATATCCGAACAGGTCGAGCAGGGCAAAGTTCACATGGTTTACTCCATGAGTGTCAGTTGAGAGCATGTCGGGGACTATCTCAGTACTGTTGTTCATCAACAGGTCAAAGATGTAATGGGATTCATGCTCATTGGCCCCGATTACCCGGGCATTGATGGCCATATGATTGGCATTCAGACTGACCGCGGACACGCCTTTGCTGGTCCCGAAGTATTTTGAGGAGTACCGCGTGCGGAATGTCTCGCGTTTGGCTTCGAACTTCTGACCATCGGCACTGGCGTGCAGAATATCTTCCTGAATGTTGTAGTGCTTGAAGATACTCAGTCGTGTAGTGGCGTTGTTGATGCGGTCATTGGACGCATTCAGGGTTTCCAACCGAAGGTAGTTCGCTTGGATAGTGCTGAGTTGTTCATAGGGGGACTGTAAGCAAATCTGTGTAAACCGCCTATCATCAATCCCAGCAATGGGTGAGGATAGGCGCTATGAACAAGAAAGAACTCGAAGCCTTTGCCCGCGAGGCGGCTAAGGGCCTCAAGACCGAGAAAGACCTCAACGAATTCAGTCAGATGCTGACCAAGATCACCGTTGAGGCTGCCTTGAATGCCGAGCTTGAAGACCATCTGGGCTACTCCCGGCATCAGCAGTCCGAGGGCAGCAATAGCCGCAATGGCTTCAGCACAAAGACCCTGAAGACCGAGGATGGCCAGTTCCAGTTGGACACCCCCCGAGACCGGGAGGGCAGCTTTGAACCCCGGTTGGTCAAGAAGCACCAGACCCGCTTCACCTCGATGGACGACAAGATCCTCAGCCTCTATGCCAAGGGCATGACCACCCGGGAGATCGTCGCTACTTTCAAGGAAATGTACGACGCCGACATCTCGCCCACACTGATTTCCAAGGTCACGGATGCCGTGCTTGAACGGGTGGTCGAATGGCAATCCCGCCCGCTCGACCCGATCTACCCCATCGTTTACCTGGACTGCATCGTGGTCAAAATCCGGCAGGACAAGCGGGTGATCAACAAAGCAATTCACCTGGCGCTGGGCGTCAACTTGGACGGCCACAAGGAATTGCTGGGACTGTGGCTCACCGAGAACGAAGGCGCCAAGTTCTGGCTGAATGTCCTCACGGAGCTCCAGAATCGCGGGGTGAAGGACATTCTTATTGCCTGTGTAGATGGGCTCAAGGGTTTCCCTGACGCGATCAGCACAGCATTCCCGCACACTCAGATCCAGCTGTGCATTGTTCACATGGTCCGCAACTCCATGAAGTACGTGTCCTGGAAGGACTACAAGCCGGTGACAGCGGATCTGAAGCGGATTTACCAGTCCGTTACCGAGGATGAGGCCTTGCTGGCCCTGGATGAATTTGCCGCGCGCTGGGACGAGAAGTACCCGACGATAAGCCGCTCCTGGCGCGCTCACTGGCACAATCTGAATACGCTCTTCCAGTACCCGGACGAGATCCGCAAGGCGATCTATACCACCAATGCGATCGAATCTTTGAACAGCGTTATCCGCAAGGCAATCAAAAAACGGAAGCTATTCCCCACCGACGATTCAGCGATCAAAGTCGTTTACCTCGCGATCAACGATGCGTCCAAGAGATGGACGATGCCAATCCGCGATTGGCGAGCGGCCTTAAACCGTTTTATGATTAACTTCGAAGGTCGTCTGACTGACTATGTTTAACCTAGGCGGTTACACAGAATTATTTACAGGCTCTTAATTGACGGGCCGGGACTGCAACTGCCTGGGCCGCCGATAGGGATTTGGATTTTAAATATCTCCCGACTAACGCGAATCCAGCGGCAAATCCTGCATACTTTGGGTACTGTCCCAAAGTCTTTCCAAAAAAATATGTATCATAGTCAAAGTCAGCATCCTCCAAGAAAGGCTCCATTTGTACTAAATACTCATCCGCGCGGGTGAATACGTGTTCTGGAATAAAAGAAGGCTTACATCCTCCAGCGACATCTAACTCAAAGTGGCACGCCAAACCTTCCGTCACCAAAGAGGCAACCAAACTGCAATCATCTGGAATTGTTTCGATCCGTTTACAGTGGTGAGCTTCATGGGAGAACACGGGCAGGATTTCTTGACGAATTGTAGACTCAATATCTATATGATCCGCGTCGAGAAAGATATGCATCAAGTTCGAGCTAAAAGCTCCGCCCCCAATGCCAAGATCGGAGTTAGTATGCCCAGGGTTGTGGCTTACACATACATCCGCTTCAAGTGATAAGTGAACACTGACTGAGCGGATGGCTGATACTAGCTGCTCTTCAATCAACTGGAGATATGGATCCAGCCGACCTGTGCTGTTCAATAAGTGGTGAATTATAGCCATCCTATTTCCTTATACCGGCGGTGGTAAAATTTGTAACTAAACCTGATCATAAGTTAACAATGACCATCCGGTCAGCCTATCTCGTTGCTAAATAGACTGCGGACTCATCGCTTCTACCAGGAACTAGCCATCTGCCAGCCAGCCCTGCTCAACTGCATGGTCTACCTTCGCTCTCACCCAAGCGTGAATTTCTAGAGATTCATCCTCGATGAATTGGTGGGCCTTTAGAACTTGGCTTCTCACAATATCGTTGTCTCGCCATGCGCGCCCTTCGCTTGTGATGTTATGGAGAAATGGCAACAGCCGGTCAATTACTTTGAGCAATCTGGCTTCCTTCGAGTGGCCAGTCTCCTGCTCTTCCCATACAGCTGGTAGGTCCGAAATGGGATTGCCGTTGTGAGACGCGAGCCGATTTACACACTCTCTTTCCAGATTATGGGCATCGCTACGACCGTCCGCATAAAGAAAGGTATCTCCGGCATCAATCTCGCCCAGATCATGCACCAACGCCAGCTGAATCAACTCAAGAAGGTCGTAATCGTCCTCGAGCAGTTCGGCAAATGCCCAGCAAGCCATTGCCAGGTGCCATGAGTGCTCGGCTGAGTTCTCGACACGCTCACCACCATTGATATACGTTCTGCGGTTTATGGATTTAAGCTTATCTAGTTCCAGCAGAAAATCGGAAATCTTATCAAGCTTGTCGAGCATCACTTGCCTCCTAACGCTACTGGCTAATTTGAGTACATCACATCACTTCGGATGGCCTTGTGTGCATCAGGCGCTATGAGTGTAGAGGGCGCTACTAACCATCCAGATAGCTATCCAAATCGCGATAGAGGGTTACAGCGCTCACATTCTGCACCGGGCCAGAAGATTTTACATATTCTGCATGATCAAGGCGATACCGAGCTCATTCACT
>JGI24661J20069_1000790_pt1 | contig 11187 bp, 8 predicted proteins | sample MalvirmetaMSP144_FD_20069 | JGI IMG/M metagenome (IMG submission 20069) | reverse complement strand
TGACCGGCTTTATCTGGCCAAGCAGGCAGGGCGGGACTGCCTTGTTGATGCATCAGGAACATTGCGCATATAAAAAAAGATCATTTCACCTCATATTACGAAATAGTATATGCTTAGATTAAAATTGATATTCGGATACTCCAGAGGTGACTGCCATGAGCAACCCGATCGTTCAGCATTTTTTTGATGAACCCACCAATACCTTCAGTTATGTGGTGCGCGACCCGGACAGCCAGGCCTGTGCCATTCTCGATTCGGTCCTGGATTTTGATTACGCCGCTGGCACCACCGACGTGCGTTCTGCAGACGAGATTATCGAGTACATCCGCAGCAACGATCTGAAGGTCGAGTGGATTCTGGAGACCCACGTACACGCGGATCACTTGTCGGCCGCGCCTTACCTGCATGAGAAGTTGGGCGGCAAGACCGGCATTGGTGCGCACATCCGAGACGTACAGGAAATATTTGGCAAGGCGTTTAACGCCGGCACCGAATTCCAGCGCGACGGCAGCCAGTTCGATCAGCTGTTCAGAGAGGGCGACACATTCGCCATCGGTGGTCTTGAGGGGCGCGTATTGCATACCCCGGGGCACACCCCTGCCTGCCTGACCTATGTGGTTGGCGATGCCGCCTTCGTGGGTGACACCCTGTTTATGCCGGATTTCGGCACCGCCCGCTGTGATTTCCCGGGTGGCGATGCCCGCACCCTGTACCAGTCTATCCAGAAGGTACTGTCTCTGCCGGCAGAAACCCGTATCTTCCTGTGTCACGACTACAAGGCGCCCGGCCGTGACGAGTATCAGCATATGACCACGGTGGCCGAGCAGCGGGAAGCGAACATCCATGTCCACGAAGGTGTTTCCGAGGAAGAGTTCGTGAAGATGCGGACCGAACGGGACGCGACCCTGGATATGCCACGGCTGATTCTGCCTTCGGTCCAGGTCAACATGCGGGCAGGCCATATGCCTCCGGCTGAAGACAATGGTCAGGTTTACCTGAAAGTACCGGTTAACCTGTTCTGAGATTCCCGATGAATCTTAAACGCTATCTGCCCATTCTGGATTGGGCCCCAAAATATGGCCGGGAACAGGCCACCAGTGATCTGGTGGCCGCGATCATCGTTACCGTCATGCTCATCCCCCAGTCGCTGGCCTACGCCTTGCTGGCCGGGTTGCCTGCCCAGGTGGGCCTGTACGCCAGTATCCTGCCCCTGGTTATTTACGCCGTCTTCGGCACCAGCCGAACACTGTCGGTGGGGCCGGTTGCTGTGGCTTCCCTGATGACCGCAGCGGCCCTGGCGCCTCTTGCGGAGTCCGGTACACCGGAATACGTGGCCGGTGCCGTTTTGCTGGCGGTCATGTCTGGGTTGATGCTGACCCTGATGGGTGTCCTCAGGCTGGGTTTCCTGGCCAATTTTCTCAGCCATCCGGTGATTTCGGGCTTTATCACGGCCTCCGGCATTGTGATTGCTGCCAGTCAGCTGAAGCATATCTTCGGAATCCAGGCCTCGGGTCACAACCTTCTGGAGATTGCTCACTCGCTGTTGGGATCCATCGGTGACACCAACCTGGCAACGTTGGGGGTCGGTGCCGGAGCGCTGATTTTCCTGATGCTGGCCCGCAAACGCCTGAAGCCGCTTTTGATGGCAATGGGGTTGGCCCCGAGAATGGCGGATATTCTTACCAAAACCGCGCCGATTCTGGCGGTTCTGGTCACCACCCTGGTGGCCTGGCAGTTCCAGCTTGATGGCCAGGGTGTGCGTTTGGTCGGGGATGTGCCCCGGGGACTGCCCGATTTCACCATGCCGAGCCTGGACATGGGCTTGTGGCAGCAGCTGGCGGTCAGCGCGTTGCTGATCAGTGTTGTGGGTTTCGTGGAGTCGGTGTCTGTTGGCCAGACCCTGGCCGCGAAACGTCGCCAGCGTATTGATCCGGACCAGGAGCTGATTGGCCTGGGTACTGCCAACCTGGGCGCCGGTTTTTCCGGCGGCATGCCGGTCACCGGTGGCTTCTCCCGTTCCGTGGTCAACTTTGACGCTGGGGCCGAGACTCCTGCCGCCGGCGCCTATGCGGCTGTGGGTATCGCCATGGCAACGTTATTCCTGACGCCAGCCATTGCCTATCTGCCCCAGGCGACCCTGGCGGCGACCATCATCGTCGCCGTGGCCACGCTGATCGACCTTCCGGCCCTGGGTCGCACCTGGCGCTACTCCCGCACGGACTTTGGCGCCATGCTCGCCACCATCGTGCTGACTCTGGTGCACAGTGTCGAGGCCGGCATTATCGCCGGGGTGGCGCTTTCGATAGGCCTGTTTCTGTATCGAACCAGCCGCCCCCACAGCGCGGTGGTTGGTCGGGTACCGGGAACCGAGCACTTCCGCAACGTGCTCCGCCATGACGTGGAGCTGTGTCCGAAGGTGACTTTCCTGCGGGTGGACGAGAGCCTGTACTTCGCCAACGCACGCTTCCTTGAGGAAACGGTTATGGACCTGATGATACGGGAGCCTGAGCTTAAGGACCTGGTGCTGATGTGTCCGGCCGTGAATCTGGTGGACGCCTCGGCCCTCGAAAGTCTGGAGGCGATTAACGAGCGTATGAAGGATGCAGGAGTGAGGTTGCATCTGGCGGAAGTGAAAGGCCCCGTCATGGACAAACTGAAAGGCACGGAACTGCTTTCCCACCTGGGTGGCGAGGTTTTCCTCAGCACCTTTGAAGCCTGGCAGCGCCTCACCGACCTTGGCAAGCAAGAGAGACAGGTCGCCTGATCTATCTGGGCTCGCTTGCACCGGGGGTGGGGCGAGCCGCTAAGATGTCATACCCGACCCCGTTACTGCGGTACGTTCACTATGGGCATGACTGAAAATCTGCTATCCACCAGCCAGTGGATCATCACGCTGCTGCTTTTTCTGGTAATTCTTGTCCGGGCGGTGCGCTCCATTGACTGGCCAGCCTTACGCAAGGACAACGCGCTCCAGCACTCGTTCTTCGGCGCGGCCGTGGTGCTCGGATTCGTCTGGCAGCTGAGGGCAGGCATTTCTCCCGGCCTGGCCATCCACATTTTCGGGATCACGGTGATAACGCTGATGCTGGGGTGGGCGCTTGCGGTGCTGGCGGGATTGCTGGCGCTGGTGATCACGGTCATTACCGGACGAGAACCCCTGATCATGTTTGCGGCCAACGGTCTGATTACCGTGATGGTGCCTGCCATTGTCAGCCACGGAATCATGCTCTGGGAACGCCGGCGGGATTTCCGGAATTTCTTCGCCTATATCTTCTTCTGCGGGTTCTTCGGGGCCGGCATTTCCGTGGCAGCCGCCGGTGGTGTCATGTGCCTCATGCTATGGAGCAGTGGCGTCTACACGTTTGACCAACTGGTGCATGAGTACATCCGTTACCTCCCGTTGTTCATGATTCCCGAGGGGTTCGTGAACGGCACCTTTGTGACCGGCCTCATGGTCTTCCATCCGGACCGGTTGACCACGCTGGACCAGAGACGCTACCGGTAGAGCTTTCCGGCTCAGAGGCCCTTGCCACTGGCGACAGCGGTGCTGAGCAGGTCGCCGGCCTTGCCGGAACGGGCCCTGCGCTGCCATTTCCTTGCCCAGCCCAGCACCTCGGTTGCCGGCATGGGGCGGGCGATCCCGTAGCCCTGCACGAAATTGCATCCCATCTGCCTCAGTGTCCGGGCGTGTTCCATGGTTTCAACGCCTTCGGCCAGAACCGGGTGGGCGAACCGCTGGGCCAGGAAGATCACGCTCTCAACGATGGCGCGGTCGCCGGCATCCTCAAGCATGTTGCGAACAAAACTCTGGTCGATCTTGATGATGTCCACCGGAAGCGTACGCAGGTAGGTCAGGGATGAGAAACCGGTGCCAAAATCGTCCAGCGCCACCTGAAGGCCGAGGCTCTGGCAGCGCGCCAGAACGTTGCTGGCTCGCTGGGTGTCCTCCAGTGCAGTCGATTCAAGAACCTCCAGCGTGATATGGCCGGGTGCCACCTCCGGGTGGCTGTGCAGGTAACTCTCCAGGTAGTCGGCAAATGAGCGGTCCATCAGGTGCGGAGCGCTGATGTTAATGCTGATCGCCAGATTCTCTCCCGCTTCCTTCCAGGCGTTCATCTGGTGAATGGCTTCTTTCAATACCCACTGTCCCAGTGGTACTTCAAGGTGACTGTTCTCGACAATCGGCAGAAATTCGCCCGGTGAAACCAGCCCTTTCTGGGGGTGGTTCCAGCGGATCAGCGCCTCAAAACCGAAAAGCTCGCAATCGGTGACACGGATCTGGGGCTGGAAAAACAGCTCGAATTCCTCGTTTTCCAGGGCCCTGGAGATTTCCATCAACTGATTGCGCCGGTTCCGGCGATGCTCGTCCAGGCCGGGATCGAACAAGTGATACTGATTGCGGCCTTTTTCCTTGGCGGAGTACATGGCCTGATCGGCATGCCGAATCAGACCTTCGGCGTCTGATCCATCTTCCGGGTAGCGGGTAATGCCGAGGCTGGCCGTGAGTGAAACATTCTGATCGCCCACCGTTACCGGATCGCCGACGGTGGCCAGAATGCGCTGGTAAACCGCTTCGTGGTTGTCATCGCCCTGCAGCAGGAGGACAAATTCGTCGCCACCGATCCGGGCAACGGTGTCGCCGCTGCGCAGCGCACGGGTCAGTCGCTCGGCCAGGGTGCGCAGGGTCTGGTCACCGGCCGACTGCCCCCATTTGTCATTGATACCCTTAAAGCCGTCGAGGTCCAGATAGCACACCGACACGCTGCGATGTTGCCGGTCGGCGTGGCTGCGGGCTGTGCGCAGTCGCTCTTCCAGCAACTGGCGGTTGGGCAGGCCGGTCAGATCGTCGTAGTTGGCCGCCCGGTCGAGTTCGCGCGCATGGTTCTTGAGTGCGGTGATGTCCGAGAAGGCCGCCACATGGTAATACTGCCCGGGTTCTTCCAGATGCACGCGGCTGATGGATAGCAGTTCCACAAACTCTTCACCGTTTTTCCGGCGGTTCCAGATTTCGCCCCGCCAGTGGTCGGTTTTCTCGATGGTACGCCACATGGACCGGTAGTATTCCCCGGAATGTCGGCCGGAGCTGAGAATCGCCGGGTTGAGGCCCAGAACCTCCTGCCGGCTATAGCCGGTAATCCGCGAAAACGCGGGATTCACATCCAGGATCCGGTTCGACTGGTCGGTGATCAGGATGGCTTCGTGGCTGCGGTCGAACACGCTGGCCGCGATCCGCAGGCCCCGCTCGCTGTTCTTCCTGTCGGAGATGTTGTTCTGAATGGCGATATAACCAGGGTCAACGCCCTGCTCTGTACCTATCGGAACGCAATAGGTATGCACCCAGTAGGGCTGTCCCGCTTTGGTGTAGTGAAGAATGTCTTCTTCAATGATTTCGGCCCGATGCAGCTTCTGGTTAATGCGCTTGATGGTTTCGGGGTCGGTGTCCGGCCCGTAAAGCACTTCCTTTGGGAGGCATCCGCGCACCTCGTCAAGCTGATACCCCGTGTGTTCCTCAAAGCTGGGGTTAACCCATTCAATGCGGCCGGCATCATCCAGCATCACCAGAAAATTGGGCGTAACCGCCGCAACCATGGCCAGGCGCTTGGGGTCGATGTCTGAGGGTGGTGTAANCGTCGTGGGGGATCTGGGCATGAGAGTCAGTAACGTGTACTCCGGTGTGTAAATTTACGAACTCTCCTCCCGTGAGACCTGTCGCAAATGTCGGGCATGCTACCGGAATAGCTCTGAAAAACCATGGGTAAATGGTCTAGGTGAATTGATAAATGTCAGTTTTGCGCCAAATACCTATGGGTATCGGTCAGCGCCAGCGCGAGTGCTTCTGGAGCTTTCGTTGCAGGGTACGTCGATGCATGTTCAGGGCGCGGGCGGTGGCAGAGACGTTGCCCTCGTTTTCGTTGAGAACCCGCTGGATGTGCTCCCACTCCATTTCCTCGACCGAGGGCGGCTCCGCCCGGAGATCCGGCGGTGCATCAATCGGCTCGAATCCGGCCAGCAGCTGGTTGACCGTTACCGGTTTGCACAGATAGTTCACCGCGCCACGGCGCATGGCTTCGACCGCCGTGGCGATACTGCCGTAACCGGTGAGCACCAGGATTTCCAGATCCGGATGCATGTCCAGAATCTCTGGCAGAAGCTGCAGGCCGCTTTCGCCGGCCAGGTTCAGATCCAGTACGCATCGGTGAAAGGTTCCCTCCAGCAGGGCGGTTTTTGCTTCCTGATGCCCGTGGGCAAGCTTCGCTTCGATGCCCCGGCGTCCGAGTGAGCGCTGAAGCACCTGCAGAAAGGCGTCATCGTCATCAATAAGCAGCCACGCCTGTTGTTTGCTCACGCCTGTTCTCCCGCTAGGCCGTTGGTCGCTGCCGTTATCGGCAGCTCTATGATGATGGTGGTACCGTCCGCACTACCCCGGGCTTTCAGTGTGCCTCCAAGACGCTGGATGGTGGCGTTGGAAAGGAAAAGGCCAACTCCGAGCCCATTCTCCGAACTGACCACCTTGTCCCCGAGCGTACCTTCCGGGGTGGATTCCAGGCCATCACCATGGTCCTCGACAACCAGTTCCAGCCGGCCATCGGCACCCTCACTGGCTGCAACGGCGACCCAGGACGGGCTGGCTGTTACTGCGTTGGCCAACACATTCAGAACGGCCTGATCAAGGGTGGCGTCCACGGCAACCGGGCAGTCCGGCACAGGCTGACGCCATTCAATGGCGGCACCCGGCCAAAGCAGGGTAGCGGATTCCCGAAGACGTGCCACCCAGTCCCGGGCTGGCAGGGTTTCCAGTTGCGCGGTCTTGGCCTGCACGGCCGCCGAAGACAGCTGTTGCAGGTGGGTCGTGCACAGGCCCAGTTGACTTTCCATCAGTGCGAGGTCGTCGGTGATGGGGTCGCCGACCGGGGCAGCGGATTTCATTTCCTCCACCAGCAGCGTCATGGTGTTCAGCGGCGTCCCCAGGCGATGTGCCACTGCAGCAGCCGACAGTCCGAGGGCGATGATCTGCTCATCTCGCAGCCGGGTTTCCCGTATCTGTGCGAGCTGGGCCTGTTGCTGGCGCAGGCGACGTGCCAGGGCACCGACAACCAGCAGCAGGATGGCAGCGGTTGTGGCGAAGGTCACCCACATGCCGACCAGGTGTAACTGGGCCAGGTTGGCGTTGTGATGTCCATGGGTGACCGGCGTATGCCAGATCACCAGGGAGGTATAAACCGCAACGCCGGCGACGGTAACGGCAATGCTCTGGCCCAGTGGCACCAGCACAATGGCAACGGCGATAGGCAGCAGCAACAGGGAAACCAGGGGGTTGGTATAGCCTCCCGTCAGGTAAAGCCAGACTCCGATCAAAAGCAAATCGACAATCAGCACCAGGCTGACGGCCTGTGTCGAGCGCGGTGGGCGACGGGTAAACCAGAGCCAGGCCAGGGTTGCCATAACCCCATAGGCGAGGGGCAGGATAACCGCTTCAGCCCGATGGGCCAGGGTTACCATGGTTTCCGCCACGGCGATCGAAATAAGCTGCAGCGCAACAATAGCCAGACGCATGCCCAGCAGATAGCGGGCAGTCTGTTGAAATCCGGTCTGTGAGTGGGTCAGCCATTCCATAGCGGGCATTCTAGCGTTTTTTTCCATCGGGATACGCGGTAATACCTCCGAGGGGATGCGGCATTTGGTCTCAGGCGCTGGCGCCGGCTGATGTTTATGATTGGCGCCAACTATCAGAGCTGGTCAGGATAAGGTTGTATGGCGACGGTAATTGGAACGCGTTTCATCGGATTGTGTGCTGCGGGATTGGTTTCCTTGCCCGCCGGAGTGTTGGCCCAGGAGAGTTCTCCCGACTTGCCGGTCATTCATGTTACTGAGGGGCAGAGCATAGAAGAGGCCTCGAGTACGTTGGCTTCAGAGCCCGTTGAACGTTTGTCCTCTGATCCCTCAGTGTCGCTCTCCCGAATGGGAGGTCGCGGCCTGGAACCGGTGATTCGTGGTCAAAGCCAGGAGCGGGTGGATGTGCTTCTGGACGGTATTCGCGTTGAAGGGGCCTGCCCGAATCGCATGGACCCGCCGACCAGTCGCCTGAGTTCGGCACTGGCACCCTTGCTCGAGGTGCGCACCAGTAACCAGACCCTTCGCTGGGGCCCGATCACCGGTGGCCAGATTATTGCCACCACAGCAGCGCCAGTCTTCGATGATTCCGCCACCACAGGTCATTTGACGGTGGCCGGCGCGGACAACGGCAATGGCAAACTGGTCAATGGCAGTGCCGCAGTGGGGAGTGACAGTGCCTGGCTTCGGCTCGCAGGCGGTTACGACGAGGCGGACGATTACGAGGACGGCGATGGCAACGAAGTGCGCAGCGCCTACAAGAACTCTGAGGCCCGCCTCGATGCTGCGTGGAAGGCGGATAACGGGTTCTATATCAAAGGCCTGGTAAGCCGTCAGGAGGAGCGGGACGTGAAATACGCCGGCTCCGGCATGGATGCGCCGAAAACCGATACCGACATCATGCGACTGGAGCTGGGCTCGCCCGTGGCCAACGGCAACTGGAACCTGCTGGCCTGGCAGGCCGATGTTGATCACATCATGGATAATTTCAGTCTCCGTGAGTCCATGATGAAAATGCTGACCGATTCCGAGACCGAAACCCGGGGCCTCCGTCTGACCCTGGATCAGAGTCCGGATGCCAGAACAGACTGGGCCATTGGTGCGGATGTCGAGACCAATAACTCGCACGCCGAACGGTTTGGCGGCGCGAATCTGGATATGCTGACGTCGGTACTCTGGCCCGACGTGGATCGAGACCGTTTCGGCCTCTTCGCTGAGCGCTTCTACCGGGTAACCCCGGCGTTAAAACTGGGTGGTGGCGTGCGCTACGATCGCGCGGAAATGTCCGCTGGGGCCGCCGATCAGGTGTTTGGTAGTGGCATGATGGCCATGTCTGCCGCCGATGCCTACGAGGCGATCTACGGCACTACCAACACCGATGCGAGCGATGACAACTTCAGTGGCTTTGTAAGCAGCGATTGGCGGTTTTCTCCCATCCAGTCGCTGGTGGTTACGGCAAGCCATAGCGTCCGCAGCCCGGGCGTGACTGAACGCTACATTGCCAGCTGGAACAACATGGATCCGGCAAGACGCTGGGTAGGCAACCCTTCTCTCGACCCTGAGACGCATCGCAAGGTGGAAGTGGCGATGCCTGGCCAGAGCAACGGCTGGCACTGGCGCCCGGCCGTGTGGGTGGATCAGGTGGATGACTTCGTCCTGCGCACGCGCAATGTGGATCAGGTCAGCGTCTACCGCAATATCGATGCGCGGCTGATGGGTGTTGAGGCTCAGCTTGGGTGGAGCAACGGCACCTGGAGCACTAACAGCAGTCTGGCCTCGGTACGAGGTGAAAACCGTGACGAAAACAAACCCCTGCCGCAGATTCCGCCGGTGCAGTTTATTCAGACCCTTGGCTGGCAGCACATGGGCCATGGCGTTGAACTGGAGTGGGTGCTGGCCCGCCGACAGGACCGGGTGGACCTGGAATCCGGCCAGGATCCCGGCACCTCGCCAGGCTACGGCGTGCTGAACCTGTCCGGGAGCCACCCGCTCGCCGACTATCTGAGCATCAGCTGGGCAGTGGATAACCTGTTCGACAATACATGGGCGCCCCATGTTAGCAGGGCCAATACTGATCCATTCAACCCCGAAGCCGTAAGAGTTAATGAACCTGGCAGGACCCTGCGTGCCGCACTGACAGCCAGGTGGTAAGACCTTGCATGGCGGTTACCCGCTTCTCATAGCCGGCGGGTGACATTCTTGCCCCGAGTGGAAACAACTCCTCCACCCGGGGCTTTTTTATGGTTGATTAAAAATTGCGCTATCTCAATTCAGGAAGCGGCGGGCTGCACTATGCTGGCCTCATGCAGATCTGAACCAGTGGCCATCAGCCGCTGAGGCTGTGTTTGGCTTCTTGAGGTTCCCGGAAGGAACCTGTCTGCACAATGCGATTCACGAAAGGAGACGCATCGTGACTGAAGACGAAAAATTGCCAGAAAACCCTGAAACCGACCTTGCTTCCCGATTCCCCACCGCCTACACCATTCTTTTCGGCCTGATTATTCTGGTGGCCGCGCTGACCTGGCTTATTCCGGCCGGGCAGTACGAGCGCGCCATGAATGAAGAGGTTGGTCGGGAAGTGGCAGTTCCGGGCACCTACCAGACCGTTGATCCGAATCCTCAGGGGTTCGTTGATGTCCTGATGGCACCCACAGCCGGGTTCTACGACCCCGACAGTTACGTTGCCAATGCCATCGATGTCGCCATGTTTATACTGTTCCTGGGTGGTTTCCTCGGTGTGATGAATGCGACCGGAGCTATTGATACCGGCATTCGCAGCGCGATGCGGCATCTGAAAGGCCATGAGATCTGGATGATTCCGATACTGATGGTGCTCTTCGCCATCGGTGGCACCACCTACGGGATGGCAGAGGAGACCCTGGCTTTTTACGCCATTCTGATTCCCGTGATACTTGCGGCCGGCTACGACGCCGTTACAGGCGTTGCCATCATCCTGATCGGAGCCGGGATCGGCGTGTTGGGCTCAACCATCAACCCGTTCGCCACGGTGATTGCAGCCAATGCTGCTGGAATACCGTTCACCGACGGCATCGTGCTGCGTTTCATTCTGCTGATCGGCGGCCTGTTGATCTGTATCGGCTACGTTATGCGATATGCCCATCGCGTAAAAACCGACCCCTCGCGCTCGGTGGTGGCAAAGCAATGGGCAGCGCACAAGAAACTGTTTCTGCAGGGAGGTGACCAGGAGATTCACAGCGCCACCCTGACAACCACCCAGATTATTGCACTGGTTATCTTTGCCCTGACCTTTGCCGTGATGATCTGGGGTGTGTCATCCCAGGGCTGGTGGATGGCCCGGATGGGCTCTCTGTTCTTTGGTGCAGCCATTGTGATCGGCATCATCGCACGACGTGGAACCAACTCCTCCAACCGGGGCTTTTTTATGGTTGATTAAAAATTGCGCTATCTCAATTCAGGAAGCGGCGGGCTGCACTATGCTGGCCTGATGCAGATCTGAACCAGTGGCCATCAGCCGCTGAGGCTGTGTTTGGCTTCTTGAGGTTCCCGGAAGGAACCTGTCTGCACAATGCGGTTCAAGAAAGGAGACGCATCGTG
>JGI24661J20069_1000785_pt1 | contig 11221 bp, 8 predicted proteins | sample MalvirmetaMSP144_FD_20069 | JGI IMG/M metagenome (IMG submission 20069) | reverse complement strand
TCAGCCTTTTTTCGAAAAATATATCTCAAGCTCAAAACCGGAAGTATCTAATTATATAAAATTAAATACCAAAAACTTTGCAATGATTTATCCTAGAGAAAGAGATGTAATTTTAATTCCAATTGTGTTGGAATACAAAAATGGGGATAAGATTTTGGAATATTTTGTACTTATCCATCAACAAGAAAAAGACTATAAATTTTATAAATGGAACTATTTTGATCCGAATACTCCTGAATTAAGTTCCGTATATGGAAGCGCCATAAACGAACAATTAAATACCCTTACAACCTGGAATTTTTCTTTTGATTTTTTGAACGATTCTAACTTTTGGGACAATTATGTTTTATCCAAAAAAGATGGGGTTTACCAATATTTGAAGCAGATACAATAATTAGGAAAAGTTATTTACCTATTCTTAATTTATATATTCCTAATTCTACTTCACTTCACATACACTGTCTTCGTATTCACAAACTCTCGGATTCCATACAAACCCAGTTCTCTTCCGTATCCTGATTTTTTGATGCCACCAAAGGGTAATCTCGGATCAGATTTAACGAAGTCATTCACAAAACAGCATCCTGCTTCCAGCTGCTCCGCAGCTATTTTCTCTGCTTTTTCTACATCGGATGAATAAATAGAAGCGCCTAATCCATAAACAGAATCATTCGCTACTTTTACTGCCTCTTGCTCATCCTTTACTTTGATGATCGAAGCAACAGGTCCGAATAACTCCTCATCGTAAGCCGGCATTCCTTTGGTCACATTTTCAAGAATGGTAACCGGATAATACGAGCCTGACGCTCCCGGTTTTTCTCCGCCAAGTGTACAATCTGCTCCTGCTTCGATACTCTTTTGAACCTGATCGTGTAAACCATCTCTCAGATCTTCTCTAGCCATTGGGCCGATATCAGTAGCTTCATTAAAAGGGTCACCAACTTTCTTAGTTTCCATCAGTTTTTTGAACTCAGAAACAAACTCGTCATACACTTCTTCAACAACCACGAATCTTTTAGCAGCGATACAACTTTGTCCACTATTTAAGAGTCTTGAATTCACACAACTTTCAGCTGCTTGTTTGATGTCAGCATCGGCTAAGATTACAGAAGGATCACTGCCTCCTAATTCCAATACCGTTTTCTTTAATGCTTCCCCGGCTTGTGAAGCGACAATCTTCCCGGCTTTGGTGCTTCCTGTTAATGTAACCGCTGCTATTCCATCATGCTGAACTATCGGTTTCATGTTTTCATTCTGGACCAGAATTGTACGAAACAGATCAGCAGATATGCCCGATCCGTGGATGATCTTTTCAATTTCCAGTGCACAACCCGTTACATTTTCCGAATGACTCAGAATTACTGCATTACCTGCCATTAACGCCGGAGCTGCAAATCTGAATAACTGCCAGAAAGGAAAGTTCCACGGCATAATTGAAAGAACTGTTCCCAGAGGATTGAAAGTCACATAGCTTTTTGATGCGTCTGTTTCAACATTATCATCCGCAAGAAATTCCTCTGCATTCTCTGCATAATATTCGCAAACCCAGGCGCATTTTTCTATCTCACCAACTGACTCAGAAAAAGGCTTTCCCATCTCGGTAGACATCAATTTTCCCAGCCTGTCTTTATTCTCATTCAGTAATTCACTGATCTTATTCAGATTTACAGAACGATTTGTAAAACTTCTTTCCTTCCATTGTTTTTGAGCAATGTTTGCCCTGTAAATGATTCCGGAAACTTCCTCAAAACTCATTTCCGAATATTCTTTAATTACTTTTCCGGTAGCAGGATTGATGGTCTTCATAATGTTGTAAGTTAACAGTTATTTGTTATTTGTATATACCAACAACTAATAACAAATAACTATTCCCTTTCCCTTTTCATCTTGTACTCAAACTTCTTTTCGTTCACAACATTCTCAGATTCGGTTGAAGGATCCGGGTAATAATCGTCTGAATAAGTAGTAGTCAATTTGGTAACTTTCTCCTGAATGAGCGTTTGAGAAGACATTATTTTCTTTTTCTCTTCCTGAGATTCCGACCTTCCAAATCTCTCGGATAATTCTGCTATTTTCCTCTTATAAAAAGCCAATTCCATAGCTTTGATAGCACTTTTTGCCGTTCTGTAAGGATTTTTATCTTTCTCATATTTCAGTCCCACTTTCTCCTCATGCCTCTCGCTAGGTGCGTATTGTTCCAATAGAACATCACCTACCAACCGTGGAAATGGATCTTGTTTTCCGGAGTAGACCTGAATGGAAATCTCTTTTTCTTCTTTGTAACGATTGAGGATATCCAGATAAAAAGTCTTTAATTCTTCATCTTCAAAAAGCTTTTCATTAGTAAATGAGCAAATATATTCGACCATATCACGGCCGTAAGTGATCATTAACCGGATAAGTTCTTTCTCGAACTGAGGTTTTTTGGAAGATGGCGCGTGACGACCGTCCAAAGCCTTCGGAGTTTGTACTTCGTCTGAAGTAACGCGCCCGTCCGTCATTCCTGTTTCATCAACAGTTCTTTGTTCCCTGAAGGCTTCCCTCCTTCGATCTCTGAAATCTTCCTGCTGCTTTTGAGCCATCACTCTTTCCAGCTCAGTAAAAAGTTCCCGGTCACTCCCCTTTCGGTATTGCTGAGTTTTCTGATGAAGGTGCTGAACATAGATCTGTCGCTGAATCGACTCTTTTATACTGGCAATAGCTTGAAGAATTTCAGAAATCACTTTACCAACCTGAACGGGATTGTTCAATCGTCCTTCTTCATCTGCTTTCAAAAGAAGAAAATCCACAAAATCTAAAGCTTCTTTATTCTTTAACTCATCGAAAGATTCTTTTCCGAATTGCTTCACAAATGAATCAGGATCTTCACCATCCGGGAGTTCCAGCAACTGAACTTCCATTCCCTGGGCCAAAGCAATATCGATACCTCTCTTCATTGCGGCCTGACCGGCATTATCCGCATCATAGATCATAATGATCTTCTCACCGTAACGATTCAGTATCTTCATTTGTCCGGGTGTGAGGGCTGTTCCTGAACTTGCCACTACATTTTTAATACCATGCTCATTCAAAGTGATCACATCCGTGTATCCTTCGACCAGAATCACTTCTTTGTTTTTACGGATCTCATTCTTTGCAAAGTTAACCCCGTATACAACTTCACTTTTGTTGTACACTTTGGTCTGTGCAGAATTTATATACTTAGCTGTTTTTTCATTTCCAAGTACTCTTCCTGCAAAAGCGATCACTTTTCCTGTAGTTCCAAAGATGGGAAACATCAATCGTCCACGAAAAGTATCGTAATAGCCTTCTCCCCTTTGGCTGGGCTTGATCAGATCTGCTTCAACTAAATATTCTTCTGAAATTCCTGCATTCTGTGCTGCTTTGTAAAGATCACTTCCACCGGTAGGAGCATAACCCAATCCATATTTTTTGAACACTTCCCGATTATAACCACGGTTATCCAGATACTTTAATGCCTTCTCTGCATCCGGATTTTCGATCAGATTTCTGTAGAAATAAATTCCTGCAAACTTCAGCGCGTGATAAATTCCTTCTTTCTGCTGAAGACTCTCCGATGGTTCTGAACTTTCTTCTTCGGGGATAAAAACTCCGTAACGATCTGCAAGCTGACGAACGGCTTCCGTAAAACCGATCCCATCCTGATCCATCACAAATTTGAAAACATCACCGGATTCACCACATCCAAAGCATTTAAAAATGCCTAACCTCGGTGTCACATTAAAAGATGGGGTCTTTTCATCATGATAAGGACACAAACCCGTGAAACCACTGCCTGAGCGCTTCAGCTTTACATAGTCGCCCACAACCTCCACTATATCAGCGGCGTCACGAACTTCCTCTTTTTTGTCGTCGGTTATCATGATTCAATTATACGGATTTTGAAATTCAGTTATTGGATAATGGTTATTAGTATTCAACCTTTATCCAATAACTAATAACCATTAACTATCCTTAAAAGCGCTTTCCATTGCCATGCAATGGTGGTATATTCTAGCGCACAAAAATTTGAACGTTAAAGAACAAAAATGAGCGTATTAGTAGGAAATGATACCCGACTGATTGTACAGGGTTTTACCGGAAGTGAAGGAAGTTTTCATGCAGGTCAAATGATCGAGTACGGAACGAATGTTGTAGGCGGAGTTACTCCGGGAAAAGGCGGGCAAACTCACTTAGATCGTCCGGTTTTTAATACAGTTGCTGAAGCTGTTGAAGAAGTTCAGGCAAATACATCTATCATTTTTGTTCCTCCAGCATTTGCAGGCGACGCTATTACTGAAGCAGCTTTTGCCGGCATCAAAGTGATCATTTGTATTACGGAAGGAATTCCTGTTAAAGACATGATCGTAGCCAAGCAAGTTGTGAAAAATCATGGAGCAGTACTGGTTGGACCAAATTGCCCGGGATTAATTACTCCGGGAGAAGCAAAAGTGGGAATTATGCCCGGAAGTATTTTCTCAAAAGGTACCGTTGGTTTGATTTCCAGATCAGGAACCTTGACTTACGAAGCTGTTGACCAGTTAACAAAAGAAGGATTGGGTCAAAGCACAGCAATCGGAATTGGTGGAGATCCGGTTATCGGAACCACTCACCTTGATGCTGTTAAAATGCTTCAGGAAGATCCTGATACTGACGCGATCGTATTGATCGGTGAGATTGGCGGTTCTGCTGAAGAAGAAGCTGCAGAATTTATTGCAGAGCATGTTAACAAACCTGTTGTGGCATTTATTGCAGGATCTACAGCGCCTCCGGGCCGACGTATGGGACATGCTGGTGCGATCATTTCCGGTGGTAAAGGAACTGCTCAGGAAAAGAAAAAAGCACTTGCTGCTGCAGGTATCACTGTTGTTGACAGTCCTGCAGAAATTGGCATTACGCTAAAGAAAATGCTGGAAACTGCTTAAGATTGTTTCGCCACTAAATCACAAAAACACTAAATAGTAACTTTCGTGATTTAGTGTTTCCGTGGCAAAATATATTCAAACCTCCGCTCGATAGAGTTGGAGGTTTTTTTATTCAAGTAAACTGTTAAAAAAAGTTACTACCCTCTTCCCTTACTCTTTTCTTGGATATATTCTCGCCAACTAATTTATTAATCTAATGAGGGTGAAAGTGAAAAGAACACTTAAACTATTTATGGCTGTTTTTGTACTAACAAGTACAATGGCAGTTGCACAAACTACTGAAGAAGTGGTGGGTATGATCGTAAAAGAAGCCAATGAAAACTCTCATCTTGAGAAACTTGCTCATGAGTTGTTAGATGTTATCGGGCCGCGCTTGGTTGGTACTCCACAACAATTAAAAGCTCATAACTGGGCGGTAGATACGTTCAAAGAGTGGGGAATTGAAGCCGAAAAACAACAATTCGGAGAATGGCGGGGATGGGAACGCGGAGTTACTCATGTAGATCTTACACATCCACGAACTGTAAGCATGGAAGGAATGATCTTAGCATGGAGCCCGGGCACCAAGAAAAATGGTGTTGAAGCTGAAACAGTAATTATTCCTGAAGTTGAAAATAAAGAAGAATTTGAAGCCTGGTTGAAGAACGCGAAAGGAAAATATGTATTGGTTTCCATGCATCAACCAACCGGACGCCCTGATTATAACTGGGAAGAATTCGCCACAGAAGAATCTTTTGAGAAAATGAAGGAAGAACGTTCTGCGCAAACACAAGCCTGGAGAGAGCGAATTAACAACACAGGATACAATTCCAGAACTATCATTGCAGCGCTTGAAGAAGCCGGAGCAGTAGGAATTATTCAATCCAGATGGTCATCAGGTTTTGGTGTGAATAAGATCTTTAGCTCTTCAACTCAGAAGATCCCTACTGTTGATCTTTCTCTTGAAGACTACGGATTACTTTACCGTTTAACAGAATACGGTGATAAGCCAAAAATTCATGTAAATGCAACTTCTAAAGATCTTGGAAAAGTTGAGACTTTCAATACCATCGCAACTATTCCCGGAACTGAAAAACCGGAAGAGTATATCATCCTTTCAGCTCATTTCGATTCATGGGATGGCGGAACCGGAGCTACTGATAACGGTACAGGTTCTATCACCATGATGGAAGCAGCTCGTATTCTTAAAACTGTTTATCCAAACCCGAAGAGAACCATTATTGTTGGACTCTGGGGAAGTGAAGAGCAAGGATTAAATGGTTCAAGAGCTTTTGTTGAAGACAATCCCGAAATTGTAGATAACTTACAAGCACTGTTCAATCAGGATAACGGAACTGGACGCGTAGTAAGGTTATCAGGTCAGGGATTTCTGCATTCTTATGAATTCTTAGGACGCTGGTTGGAAGCTGTACCAAACGACATCAGCAGACATATAGAAACAACTTTCCCCGGAACTCCCGGTGGCGGTGGCTCTGACTACGCTTCTTTTATAGCTGCCGGTGCTCCCGGATTTTCTTTAAGCTCACTTAGCTGGAGTTATTGGAACTATACGTGGCACACTAATAGTGATACATATGATAAGATCGTTTTTGATGATGTACGAAATAACGCAATTTTAACTGCAGTTCTTACATACATGGCTAGTGAAGATCCTGAGTCTTTCCCTCGAGACAGAGCTGTTCTTCCAATAAGTCGTAGAACAGGCGAGCAAATGACCTGGCCAACTCCAAGATCAGCAAACAGAGATGGCGGTAACTGATGCCTGATTGTCTGATCTAATTCTATTTCATTTAAAGGCCTTCTTTTTGAGAAGGCTTTTTTTATTTTTGAAACTTCTTATTAAAACATTGTGCTATGTCATATAAAATTCCACCTAAAACTTCCATTGGACATGTTCATTTGAAAGTTTCTGATCTTAACCATTCTCTTGAGTTTTATTGCGACTTGTTAGGCTTTGAACTTATGACCACTTATGGAGATCAGGCTGCTTTTATTTCAGCCGGCGGATATCATCATCACATTGGGTTGAATACTTGGTTCAGTAAAAATGCAGAAGCTGCTCCTAAAAGTAGCCCGGGATTATTTCATACTGCAATTCTCTATCCTTCTAAAAAAGATCTGGCTGAAATTTTCAAGCGACTGCAGGATAAAAAATATCCGATTTCAGGCGCATCGGATCATGGAGTTTCAGAAGCACTTTATCTGGATGATCCTGATGGCAATGGCGTTGAATTATATTGGGACAGACCTAAAGAAGAATGGCCGAAAAAGGAAGACGGTTCAGTTGATATGTTTACAAAACCATTGGATATCAGAAGTTTACTTGCCGAGCTTGAATAGCCTTAATTATTTTGTTGCCCACTTTTCAATCAGATCAAAGAAACCCTGAACAAGAAGTGCGAGCAATGCAGCCGGAATTGCTCCTTCTAAGATTAGTGTTGTACTATCCAGTCTGATCCCGGTTAGAATTGGTTGTCCATAGCCTCCTGCACCAATCAAAGCTCCCAGTGTTGCTGTTCCTACATTTATCACTGCTGAAGTTTTTATACCTGCCAGTATCGTTGGTAAAGCCAATGGAAGTTCTATCTTTTTCAGGATCACAGTATTTGGTAATCCCAATGCATAAGCAGATTCCATCACCGGCTCTGAAATACCCTTAATTCCTGAATGTGTATTTCTTACGATGGGCAACAAACTATACAAAAATAAAGCTGCCATTGCCGGCACTGAACCGATTCCTAATAACGGAATCATGAAAACCAGTAATGCTAATGATGGTATAGTTTGCAGTATTCCTACAAAACCAATTATTGCACCTTCAACCGCTTTTATTTTTGCAGCTGTTACACCAAGTGGAATCGCGATTAAAATTGCCAAACCCAGAGAGATCCCTACCAAATAAAGATGTCCTAACGTATTAATAAGTAATCGGTCCCAAAGTGTATTTCTTTCAATTGTAGTATTGAGCTGAAGAGTTTCTTTTAAAAATTCTGAAGCGACTTCTTCATCTGTTCTTTTATCCAGTTTTACTGCCGAATTCATAGCAATCATTGTTTGCTCAGGGATTGTATTTTCCAGCTGTTCAAGTAATGTAATGGCTTTCGGGTTCGTCTTTTCAAGCTCAAGTCGATAGAGCAGAACCGCTTGATAGGTAGGGAAGAAACTCTGATCATCCTTCAGAACTTTCAGATCATAATATTCAATTTCAGCGTCAGTCGAATAGAGGTCAATAACATCGATGTTCTCTGCCTCAAGCCCTCTGTATGCCAGATCGTGATCCAGACCGGTTACATTCTCAGCCTCTATTCCATAAAACTCACTGAGTCCTTTCCATCCATCGTTACGATCCAGAAATTCATTACTGAAACCATACTTAAGCTCCGGAACAGATCTAAGATCAGAAATAGAATTCAAATTTAACTCCTGAGCTTTTTCTTTATTCATCCCCAGAGCATAGGTATTATTAAAACCCAGAGGTTTTGTTATTCCAACACCAAAGCTTTTTAAATTAAATTCAAGCTCTTCAAAATTGTCTATCTCATTTTTCTGAAGTATTTCCTGAATGATAGTTCCGGTATAATCAGGATACACATCGATCTCTTCAGCCAGCAGTGCATTCCATAAAATTCTGGTCCCACCCAATTGTTCGTTATACTCGGTATTGATTCCATTTACATCTAGAAGTTGAGAAGTTATTTCACCCAGAATCACAGATTCTGTAAATAACTTACTGCCGATCTTTACAACCGGTTGAGCAATTGAACTAACCGGCACTAGAAATAATATTCCAATAATTACAACTAAATTTGTCATTTCGAACGAATGTGAGAAATCTAAAGAACTCATTTTATATAACCGAACTTTTAGATTTCTCCATCTTTCAGCTATCGCTGAAATCACTCGAAATGACAGAGTTTTATTAATACAATTCATAGCTCAATACTCCTCCAACGGACTTCGCTGTGCTGAAACAAATTGTTCTACAAACTCATTAACAGGATCACTGATAATTTGACGAATATTTCCTTGTTGAATGATTTCTCCTTCCTTCATCAGCACGATCTCATTCCCAAGAAATGCAGCTTCGCCCAGATCATGAGTCACCAAAAGCACTGTTTTTTGGAGTTCCTGAAAGATCTTTTTCAAATCTGACTGCAGTTCATGTCTCACCAACGGGTCTATGGAACCCAACGGCTCATCCAGAAGAATGATCTTCGGATCAAGCATAAGTGCGCGTATTAAACTGATTCTTTGCGCCTGCCCTCCAGAGAGATCGTCCGGCTTTCTGTTTAACAGGTTTTTATCGATCTGAACAAGCTCGGCTAATTCACTTAGTCTTTCTTCTGTTTTTGATGAACTCCATCCCAAATAATCAGCAGCCAAAGTAGAATTTTCTCTTGCTGTCAGATGCGGGAAAAGTCCGCCTTTCTGAATCACATATCCAATTTTTTGCCTTATTTGAAGTACATTTTCTTTAGAAACAGACTCACCTTCTATTGAAATAATTCCTGAATCTGCTTCGATCAAAGCCATAATGATCCTTAACAGAGTTGACTTACCGCAACCACTTGGACCGATCAACGCAACTGTATTTCCTTCGGAAATATCCAGATCAATATTTTTAAGCACTTCCTTAGAAGAGTAGGATTTACTGATATTCTTAGCTGAGATCATAAGGGAATGTAACAGATACAATTGAAAATCCCGATTGGGGATTATATCCAATAATGATGCAGATCGATGGAACACGGATAACGCTGATCGCACAAATGGGGTTTAAACCAGCAGATCTTTCAGGTTCTACGGTTTCTGTTTTGATCTGCCTTTAATCGCTGCGGATTAAAATCCTCGCTGGTGTACCTGAGCAGATCTAAATCATATTGAATGTTCAGAATCAAGTTCACCAGAGAGGACTTCAGTCCGAACGGCTATAAAGGTTCTAATTTCGTAATAAATATTTCCCCTCCCCACAACCGCAGGTCTAAAGCCCTTGCTAGCATATGTTCGAGGTTTTATTCTATTCTCTAAAACCAAAGGTCATCCTGAACTTGTTTCAGGATCTTTGTGGAGACTGGTAGTTTGACCTGGGCTCCGGCTCTGTTTCTAACCCACCGCCGGGCGTGAACGCCCTACTAGCATAAATTTCGTTGCGTGATTTTAAACCAGCAGATCCTTCAGGTTCTGCGGTTTCTGTTTTGATCTGCCTTTAATCGCTGCGGATTAAAATCCTCGCTGGTGTACCTGAGCAGATCTAAATCATATTGAATGTTCAGAATCAGGTTCACCAGAGAGGACTTCAGTCCGAACGGCTATAAAGGTTCTGATTTCGTAATAAATATTTCCCCTCCCCACAACCGCAGGGCTAAAGCCCTTGCTAGCATATGTTCGAGGTTTTATTCTATTCTCTTAAAACCAAAGGTCATCCTGAACTCGTTTCAGGATCTTTGTGGGGACTGGTAGTTTGACCTGGGCTCCGGCTCTGTTTCTAACCCACCGCCGGGCGTGAACGCCCTACTAGCATAAATTTCGTTGCGGATGATTTTAAACCAGCAGGTCCTTCAGGTTCTGCGGTTTCTGTTTTGATCTGCCTTTAATCGCTCCGGATTAAAATCCTGGCTGGTGTACCTGAGCAAATCTAGATCACCATCAACATACAGAATCAAGTTCACCAGAGAGGACTTTAGTCCGAACGGCTGTAAGGATTCTTAATCCGGATTGTGCAGGTTCTAATACAAAAAAAAGGTTCCGACGCAGAGCATCGGAACCAGTTGTACAGTAGAGTGTATCTGCCACATCCAGTTGATCTGCGTTCAAAAACACACAGACAACAGACCGGCGTGATCGTGTTTATACGTCTTCGCTTTCGCTGTTACGGCCCTTAAGCTTTTTGTAAGCGTACGCTCCACCTGCGGCTGCAAGCAAGCCTAAGCCGCCATCAATGGGAGCCTGAGCAGGAGCACTCGGTAAGCCCGGTTGTGCCATAGCAAGAGCGGAAAGAATGAGTACAATAGTGATCGTGAGTAAAACGAGTAATAAATTTTTCATAGTTATATAGCTTTGAGGCTATCAGCTGTCAGCCATTAGCTTTTAGTGATTTTAACAACACTAAAAGCTAACCGCTGTGCGCTAACAGCTAATTACTTAATTAATGTCATTTGTCTGGTCAAAACTTGTCCGGGTGCGGATAAGCGATAGTAGTAAATTCCACTTGCTTGTCCGGTTGCATTCCAGCTTACCTGATAGCTTCCCGCACTTTTCGTGGTATTCAACAGCTCGGCTACTTTCTGTCCCATTAC
>JGI24661J20069_1000784_pt1 | contig 11229 bp, 9 predicted proteins | sample MalvirmetaMSP144_FD_20069 | JGI IMG/M metagenome (IMG submission 20069) | reverse complement strand
CAACCTCGGTGGCTGCCAACGTACGCTCTATGATAAGGGGGATATCCGCAAAACACAGGTTACCGGAAAGAAAGGCCGACACAGCCTCTTCGTTCGCAGCATTCATTACCGCTGGTGCCGTTCCACCCTCGTGGAACGCCTCCGCTGCTAACCTCAGGCACGGAAAGCGCTCCAGGTCCGGGCGCTCAAAGTGAAACTGCCCGATGCGAAACAGATCCAGCGGAGCAACGCCGGCTTCAATTCTTTCGGGCCACGCGAGACCGTTAGCAATGGGTGTGCGCATGTCGGGACTACCAAGCTGCGCCAGAACGGACCCATCGGCGTACTCAACCATCGAATGAATGATGCTCTCCGGGTGGACATGCACTTCAATCATTTCCGGCGTGGTATTGAACAGCCAGCATGCTTCTATCAGCTCCAGCCCCTTGTTCATCAAGGTCGCGGAATCGACTGAGATCTTCTGCCCCATCGACCAGTTGGGGTGATTGCAGGCCTCGGCAGGCAGCACATTGCGCAGGGATTCGGCCGAGTGAGTACGAAACGGCCCACCGGAGGCAGTAAGCAGAATGCGAGTAATACCCGCACCACGGGTATCCCGGATCTTGTCCGGCGGCATACACTGGAAGATGGCGTTATGTTCGCTGTCGATCGGCAGAACGTCTGCACCCGACGCCAGAACGGCATCCATAAACAGCTTGCCCGACATAACCAGTGCTTCCTTGTTGGCAAGCAAAACGCGCTTACCCGCCCTCACTGCAGCAAGCGTAGGCGGTAATCCCACGGCTCCAACGATCGCCGCCATAACCGTATCGGAATCATCATCGCCCGCAACCTGGCATAACGCTTCCGAGCCGCCGAGAACCAGGACGGCAGGCAAATCACTTAACGCACGGGACAACGCTTCAGCCGCATTTTCATCGGCCATGACCGCATACCTCGGACGAAACTCATGGCAGAGTTCCACCATGCTGTCGACACTGGTACTGGCGGTTAGCGCTGAAACCGAAAACCGGTCCGGGTGGCGACGAATCACATCGAGTGTACTCAGGCCAATGGAGCCCGTCGCACCAAGTATCGAAACACGACGTTTCACAATAGTCACCATTGCCCCGTCGTCAACCAACCCATCAGCGTGATGATCAGGGCGAACACCGGGATGGCAGCCGTCAGGCTGTCGATTCTGTCCATGATACCGCCATGGCCCGGCAATAGCTGACTGCTATCCTTAATACCCCTGAAACGTTTCAGCATGCTTTCCAGCAGATCGCCAAGCACGGAAACGGCACCGGTAATCAGGCTGGCAACAACCAGAAGCAGCAACTGCATGGTGGTGGCTGAGGCCAGCACACTGATCACAATTGCGAAGATCGCGACCGCCACCAGACCACCCCAGACACCCGCCCAGGATTTTCCCGGACTGACCCTGGGTGCAAGCTTCGCTTTGCCAAACGCACGGCCGGCAAAATAGGCGCCGATATCCGCGACCCAGACCACGCAGAAAACATAAAGAATCAGTAGGAGGTTATTGGCACTGTCGCCGAACTGAAAGCCGCCAGTGCGAAGATGGTTAAGCCCTACCCACGCGGGAACCAGCACCAACAGGCCCATCAGGGCACGGGCAGGCACGCCGCCCCAGCGCTCTGAACCACCGGGGTAGTTTCTTACCAGCAGGAAACTCAGTACCCACCAGAACAATGCCAGCCAAAGCACCGCAACTGCCGGAACGTTCAGCAGTCCGTACAGCACCGCCGCGACCACAAGGGCATATACAACACGGGCCGCGGGCGCAGTCAGGCCGGACATGTTGGCCCACTCCCAGGCACCAACGGTAATAATGGCCCCGGTAAACAGGGCGAACCCCAGGGGCGGCAGGAAGAAAATTCCGCCAATCGCGATGGGGGCCAGGATAAGCGCGGTAATAATACGGGTTTTAAGCACGATATCGTTCGCTATCTTGTCGTTATTGTTCTGACGAAACGCTGGCTATCTGGTCGTCTGTCTGACCAAAACGGCGTTTCCGACCCGCATATGCCTGCAACGCCTGCCCCATTTCCTGCGCCTGGAAATCGGGCCAGTAAACGGGAGAAAAATACAGTTCGGTATAGGCCAGGTGCCAGAGCATGAAGTTGCTGATGCGTTGCTCGCCAGCCGTACGAATCATCAGGTCCGGCATGGGCAAGTCACCAATAGACAGATGTTGCTGAATAAGGTCATCGGTGATGTCGGAGGGCGCCAGCTCTCCAGAACGGACCTTCTCAGCCACTTTACGACTGGCTTGGGTGATATCCCAATGCCCGCCATAATTAGCGGCGATAACCAGCGTCATCCGGGTATTGTCGCGAGTAAGCGCCTCGGCGCGCTCCATATGTTCCTGCAGGTTTGTACTAAACGCGGAGCGATCGCCGATAATGCGCAGGCAGATGTCGTTGCGGTGCAACTTTTTGACTTCCCGCTCCAACGCAAACAGGAACAGGCGCATCAGAGCCGACACTTCATCCTCGGGACGGCGCCAGTTCTCGCTGGAAAACGCAAACAGGGTAAGTACCTCCACCCCTTCCCGGGCACAGGTTTCAACCACTGATCTCACTGCTTTCACGCCGGCTTTGTGGCCAGCGACACCTTTCAGTCGCCGGGCTTTGGCCCAGCGATTGTTACCATCCATGATAATGGCCACATGCCGGGGCCGGCTACCAGCCGAAACCGGAATCTCTGCGGATACACTTTCCGTCATGCAATCCCCTGTTCAGCCGATACCGGACAACTGCAATGGCACCGGCTGATCATTGTGCTGAATTGGACCGGCTGATCAGACAGCCATCAGGTCCTCTTCCTTGGCCTTGAGCTGCTTCTCGATCTCAGCGATATAACGGTCAGTCAACTTCTGGATTTCTTCCTCACCGTAACGCTCTTCGTCTTCGTTGATGTCTTTTTCCTTCAGCAGCTCTTTCAGCGTGCTGTTGGCATCACGACGCGCGTTGCGGACGGAAACCTTGCCGTGCTCCGCATCAGCCCTGGCCTGCTTGACCATTTCCTTACGGGTTTCCTCGGTCAGCATCGGCATGGGAATTCGAATAACCTCACCGTTGTTGGACGGGTTCAGACCCAGATCCGACATCATGATCGCTTTTTCGATCTTCGGTAACAGCGGCTTTTCCCAAGGCGACACAGCCAACGTACGGTTATCCTCAACGTTCACGCTCGCCACCTGCTTGAGCGGTGTCTCCTGGCCGTAGTAATCCACGGTTACGCTGTCCAGGATGGACGGATGTGCTCGCCCGGTACGGATCTTGTTGAAAGCCCAGCTCAGGGATTCAAGGCTTTTCTTCATCTTCTTTTCAGCATCAGCTTTAATATCGTCAATCACTGCAGCGTCCTCGGATTCGTTGTACAAAATGTCTCAATCAGATTATTCAATCAGTGTGCCTTCCGACTCTCCGGTCACGATACGGGTCAACGCGCCAGAGCGGTTCATGTCGAAGACCCGGAGAGGCATGCCATGATCTCGCGCAAGACATATAGCGGTCAGATCCATCACGCCCAGCTTTTTGTCCAGCACTTCGTCATAGGTGAGACGATCGTATTTTTCCGCAGTCGGATCCTTGTAGGGATCGGCGGAATAAACGCCATCAACCTTGGTTGCCTTCAGCACGGCATCCGCTTCAATTTCGATCCCCCGCAAACAAGCGGCTGAGTCGGTCGTAAAGAACGGGTTACCGGTGCCTGCACAGAAAATCACCACATCGCCGTCTTTCAGGTCGCGTACCGCCCGGCGGCGATCATAATGCTCAACAATACCACTCATAGGGATGGCGGACATAACCCGGGTACGGATATTGGATCGCTCCAGGGCGTCACGCATAGCCAGTCCATTCATGACCGTTGCCAGCATGCCCATATGGTCGCCGGTCACCCTGTCCATGCCAGCGGCGTTCAACGCCGCACCGCGAAACAGATTGCCGCCGCCAACGACCAGGCCTACCTGAACACCAATGCCAATGAGCGAACCAATATCCAATGCCATCCGATCAAGCACTTTTGGATCAATGCCAAAATCGTGCTCGCCCATCAAGGCTTCACCACTGAGTTTGAGCAGGACGCGTTTGTATCTGGGCTGGGTATTGGACGACTTCGGCATGAGGATCCCCTTCTATGTGTCTGGCTTGGTGCCTGGCAGGACAAGCTTCTCAGGCTTGTATCTGACATACTCCTCAATAAAAAGGGGTATCTCAGATACAAGCCCGCCACGAGAACCGGAAAATTCCGGCTAACGTGGCAGACTTGGAAGGTGCCCCGGACATCGCCCTGGCACCTGTCAGAAGGATCAGGACTTGCCGGTACCTGCCGCAGCAGCGACCTCTGCCGCAAAATCCACTTCTTCCTTCTCGATACCTTCACCGACTTCCAGGCGAACAAAGCTAACCAGCTCACCGCCGTTGTCCTTAATCAGCTGACCCACGCTTTGGTCAGGATTCTTGACGAACGGTTGCTCGACCAGGCTGTTCTCCGCCAGGAATTTCTTGATCCGGCCGCCCATCATCTTTTCGACGATTTCAGCAGGCTTGCCTTCCATATCCGGCTGGGCCTTGATGACGTCCTTTTCTTTCTCAAGTTCGTCGGCCGGCATGTCTTCCGGCTTGCCAACCCGTGGGTTAACAGCGGCAACGTGCATGGCAACGTCCCGTGCAACTTCAGCGCTGCCTGCAGTGAGGGCCACAACAGACGCAATCTTGTTGGTGCTGTGAACGTAGGCACCCACAACCGGGCCTTCCACCCGTACGATACGACGAACGGTGATGTTCTCGCCGATCTTCTGAACCAGCGCTTCACGCTTGGCTTCCAGATCGCCTTCCATCAGTTCGGCAACGTCTGTTCTGCTGTTCTCAAACGCAACATTCAGAACGTCGTTGGCGAAGTTCATGAAGTTGTCATCACGAGCAACAAAATCAGTCTCGGAGTTCACTTCCAGGATGTAAGCGACGGTGTTGTCGTCAGACACCTTGATCAGGGAAACACCTTCAGCAGCGGTACGACCCGCCTTCTTGGCAGCCTTCAGGCCGGAAGACTTACGCAGCTCTTCAATTGCGGCATCAACGCTTCCGCCAGCTTCCACCAATGCCTTTTTGCATTCCATCATGCCAAGGCCGGTGCGCTCACGAAGCTCTTTGACCATTGCAGCAGTAATTGCAGCCATGTTCATTCCTCTTAACTGTTCCGAATTCTGGACCGGTGTGCCCGGCGGTAAACCACGGGCACACCCTACAACCTGTTCGCGAAGGAACTATTACTCCGCAGCGGGAGCAGCACCTTCCGCGTCTTCGCTGACCTCTACAAACTCGTCAGCGCCGGCACCGGCAGACTGGGCCGCTTCCATGCAGGTTTCAGCAACGGCCTGCACGTAAATCTGGATCGCGCGGATGGCATCGTCGTTGCCAGGAATCACGTAATCAACGCCGTCAGGGTCGCTGTTGGTGTCAACAACACCGATAACAGGAATGCCCAGCTTGTTGGCTTCTTTGATCGCGATACGCTCGTGGTCAACGTCGATCACGAACATAGCGTCCGGCAGGCCGCCCATGTCCTTGATACCGCCGATTGAACGCTCAAGACGGTCCATTTCGCGGGTACGATCCAGAGCTTCTTTCTTGGTCAGCTTGTCGAACGTACCGTCCTGGCTCTGTGCTTCCAGGTCGCGATAGCGACGGATTGACTGGCGAATGGTCTTGTAGTTGGTCAGCATGCCGCCCAACCAGCGATGGTTCACGTATGGCTGACTGGAGCGCAGTGCTTCTTCCTTGATGATCTTGGCCGCCGCACGCTTGGTGCCAACGAACAGGATCTTGTTCTTGTTGCCCGCGAGGTTATGAACGAAGTTCAACGCATCGTTCATGGCAGGAACAGTCTGCTCAAGGTTGATGATATGAATCTTGTTGCGAGCGCCGAAGATGAACTTCGACATTTTCGGGTTCCAGTAACGAGTCTGGTGACCGAAGTGGGCGCCTGCTTTCAGCAGGTCACGCATATTTACCTGAGCCATGATATTTACCTTTTTAGCTTCGGGTTAGTCCTCCACACGTCCGATTGCCCCAACCTGGCTCCGTTGCCTTTATATAGAGACAACAAGAGCAGGCACCCTGGGACAACGTGCCGACGTGTGTGCGAATTTGCCGGATTTGTTTCCAGCGGGCGCGTTTATACCATAAATCGCCCGCCGGATTCCATTAATTTGTGTCCCGGAAAGCACGGCAAAACCGCCTCTTCCTTGTACCGGGCAACACTCCCCCTTAAAATGCGTGTTTGATCCAAATCAACGGGAACCCCAATGCAGGTATCGATCAAGACTCCGGAAGAAATCGAGAAGATGCGTGTCGCTGGCCGCCTGGCGGCCGAAGTTCTTGAGATGATTGGCGAACACGTCAAACCGGGCGTAACAACCGAGAAGCTCGACAGTATTTGCCACGCTTATATGGTGGACGAGCAAAAGACCATCCCGGCGCCGCTGAACTACAAGGGTTTCCCGAAATCGGTATGCACCTCAGTGAATCATGTGGTCTGCCACGGCATCCCGAACGAGAAAAAGGTGTTAAAGGACGGTGACATCGTCAATATCGACGTCACGGTAATCAAGGACGGATGGCACGGTGATACCAGCAAGATGTTCATCGTCGGCAAGCCCAAGCCCGGCAGCGAACGCCTGATCCAGATCACCCAGGAGTGTCTTTATAAAGGTATTGAACTGGTGAAGCCTGGCGCCCGGCTGGGCGACATTGGTCACGTGATCCAGCAGCATGCTGAGAAGCATCGCTATTCTGTGGTCCGGGACTATTGCGGCCACGGCATTGGAAAGGTGTTTCACGAAGACCCTCAGGTGATGCACTACGGCAAGCCCGGCACCGGCATGGAACTGCAGGAAGGCATGACCTTTACCATCGAACCGATGATTAACCAGGGAAAGTACCACACCAAGCTGCTGCCGGATGGCTGGACCGTGGTGACCAAGGATCATAAGCTCTCCGCGCAATGGGAGCACACTATCCTGGTGACGTCGGACGGCTACGAAGTACTGACCAAGCGCACGGAAGAGTCATTCTAGGTGGACCTCAGCGAACTGGAATCCAGGATAAGCAACGACATCTCACCTGTTGTAGCAGCCCGGGAGCTGTTGAAGGAACGCTACAACGCAGACGCAGAAGCGTTCCGGCAGGGAGCTGATGTTCGCGCACTGGTCCATTCTCGGTCCGGAACCCTGGATACCGTTCTTGCCCTGATCTGGAACCGCTACGCCTTTGCCGCCTCTGCCGATATCTCTCTCGTTGCAGTCGGCGGCTATGGCCGGGGAGAGCTCCACCCTCACTCGGATATTGATCTGTTGATCCTCACCCGGAGCGGTATAGAAGAGAACTGGCAGGAAGACCTTGGCGCCTTCATAACACTCCTGTGGGACCTGAAGCTGGATATCGGCCACAGCGTCCGCAGCATTCAGGAAAGCATGGATGCCGCCAGAGAAGACGTCACGATTCTCACCAACCTGTTGGAAACCCGCACCATCGCCGGCCCGGATGACTTACGCGACGAACTCAGTCATCAGGTTTATTCAGACGCCATCAGCTCTGACCGCGATTACTTCATCGCCAAACGGGAAGAGCAAAAGCAGCGCCACGCGAAATACGGGGACACGGAGTACAACCTTGAGCCCAATGTAAAAGGCTCTCCAGGCGCGCTGCGGGATATACAGACCATCGGCTGGATTACCAAGCGACACTTCGGCCTGCAGAATATCGCGGATCTGACACGCTTCAGCATCCTGACCGAAGAAGAGCACCGGATACTATTGCAGGGCGAAACCTTCCTGTGGCGACTTCGCTTCGGCCTGCAGCTGATTGCCGACCGCAACGAGAATCGCCTCCTGTTTGACCATCAACGGGCACTCGCCCAGATGTTGGGTTACAAGGATGAGGGCAAGCGGCTGGGCGTCGAGTTGATGATGCAGTCCTACTACCGCACCGTGCTGGCCCTGGCGGAGCTGACCGACGTTATTCTTCAGTACTACGACGAGGCCATNCTCGGCGCCGGAAGTGACGACGACATCCTGCCCCTGAACAAGCGCTTCCAGATTCGCAACTACTACATTGAAGCCGTCAACAANCAGGTCTTCGCCTACGCGCCCTATGCCATCATGGAAATNTTCGTTCTGATGGCGCAGCATCCGGANATCAANGGCATCCGCGCCACCACCATCCGNTCACTGCGGGCGCACCGCCACCTGATTGACGACGCTTTCCGCTCGGATCTGGCCGTTACATCCCTGTTCATGGAACTGCTGCGGACGCCCCACGCCCTCGACCAGACCCTGTCGGCNATGAAGAAATACAACGTGCTGGGCCGCTACCTCCCCGAATTTGGCCAGATCATCGGCCAGATGCAGCACGACCTGTTCCACATCTACACCGTGGACGCCCACACCATGCGGGTGATCCGCAACATGGTGCGGCTGGACAGCGCCGACGCCCGCAATGAATACCCGTTGGCATCCCGACTGATTCACAGGCTACCAAAACTCGAAACCCTGTATATTGCGGGCCTTTATCATGATGTAGCCAAAGGCCGGGGTGGCGATCACTCAGAGCTGGGCGCAATTGATGTCGAGAGCTTCTGCGAACGCCATCACCTCAGCGAGCGGGACACCCAACTGGCCTCCTGGCTGGTGGAAAATCATTTGCTGATGTCGATGACCGCCCAGCGCAAGGACATCTCCGACCCGGACATCATTCACGGCTTTGCCCGCGCCGTGCCCAGCCAGGTGCACCTGGACTACCTTTACGTGCTGACGGTGTGCGATATCAGCGCCACCAACCCAAAGCTTTGGAACACCTGGCGCGCCTCGCTGTTGCGCCAGCTTTACATCGAGACCAAGAGGGCACTCAGACGCGGCTCGGAAACGCCGGTAGACCGCCAGGAATGGGTGCGCGCCACTCAGTCCGAGGCACGGGAGATTCTCCACGCCCAGAACATGACGGACGAACAGATCGACGGAATCTGGGAAACCCTGGACGAAGACTACTTCCTGCAGGATTCCACGGTGGACATTGCCTGGCAGACCGCTGCCATCATCCGCCATGGCGATGACCCCGACCCGCTGGTGCTGATTCGTGACACCCGGGGCGGCCCTACTGACGGCTACTCCCAGATCATCATTTATATGAGTGACCGTATTGACCTGTTCGCGGCCACCACGGCGGTGCTGGAACAACTTAACCTCAACATCGTCGATGCTCGCATCAGCTCAAGCGAAGGCCCCTTCTCTATCAGTTCCTACATTGTTCTGGACGAAAAAGGCAAACCCCTGGGCATTGACCCGGCCCGCAAGGATCGGGTTCGCATGCGCCTGATTGAGGAACTGGATGACCCGGAAGATTACCCTGACATCATCCACCGCCGCACTCCCAGACAGCTGAAGCACTTTGCCTTCCCCACGGAAGTGACCTTCTCCAACGACACCATCAACCAGCGCACGGTGATGGAAGTGATCACACCGGACCGCCCGGGGTTGCTGGCCCGCGTTGGACAGGTATTGCTGGAGCATCGCGTGCGGCTAACCAACGCCAAGATTGCGACGCTGGGTGAACGGGTGGAAGACGTATTCTTTGTAACCGACGAGCACGGCGAGCAGATCAGCGACCCCGCAGTCTGCCAGGCCCTGCAGCAGGATCTTTGCCAAATGCTGGATGACACCCAATGAACCCCGACCTGGACAGGCTACACCCCTACCCGTTCGAGAAATTGACCAAACTCAAGTCCGGCATCAGCGTTCCCAAGGACCTGACGTCGATTTCCCTGGGCATTGGTGAGCCCAAGCATCCGTCTCCGGAATTCGTCAAACAGGTGATCTCGGATAATCTGGACAAACTCGCCAATTACCCTACAACGAAAGGCACCGACGAACTGCGTCAGGCCATCGCGCGCTGGGCCACCCGCCGCTTTGAACTGACACCCGGATCACTGACGCCTGAGCACCATATCGTTCCGGTGAATGGCACTCGCGAAGGCATCTTCTCGCTGGTGCAATCGGTGGTGGAATCCAGCCAGAGCGCCACCGTGGTCAGCCCCAACCCGTTTTACCAGGTCTACGAAGGCGCTGCGTTCCTCGCCGGCGCAACGCCCCATTACCTTGCCTGCGACGCAGACAGCCATTTTATACCGGACTTTGACAAGGTTCCGAAATCCGTATGGAAAAACTGCCAGGTGCTGTTCCTGTGCTCACCGGGCAACCCCAGCGGTTCTGTGATTCCCCGGGAGACATTGGCGCGGGTCATCGAACTGGCGGACGAGCATGACTTCATCGTCGCGTCCGATGAATGCTATTCCGAGCTCTACCCGGACGAACGTCAGCCGCCGGAAGGATTACTGCAAACCTGTGCCGCTATTGGCCGCAACGATTTCGCCCGCTGCGTCGTGTTCCACAGCCTGTCGAAGCGGAGCAACTTGCCGGGCCTGCGGTCCGGTTTCGTGGCCGGCGATGCCGATATCCTCAAAGGCTATCTCAAATACCGCACCTACCATGGCTGCGCCATGCCCATACACAACCAGCTGGCGAGCATTGCCGCCTGGAGCGATGAAGACCACGTGCGGGAGAACCGGGCGGCCTACCGCGCCAAGTTTGAGGCGGTGGTACCCATCCTGCGGGAAGTGATGAACGTGGACTTTCCCGATGCCGGGTTCTACCTCTGGCCGGAAACCCCGATGGACGACGAAACGTTCGCGCGGGAACTGTCGGCCCAGCAGAATGTGCACGTGCTCCCCGGGCGCTACCTCTCTCGCACTGTCGATGGCCATAATCCTGGCGAAAACCGGGTAAGGATGGCCCTGGTGGCGCCGGTTGAAGAATGCGTGGAAGCGGCCAAACGCATTGTGACTTTTGTAAAGGCAAACAGGACATGAAACTCTACGGCATCCGAAATTGCGACACCGTCAAGAAAGCCCGGAAATGGCTGGGCGACGCCGGCATCGACTACGAATTCCACGACTTCAAGAAGGACGGGCTGGACACTGCCCGGCTCAGCCAATGGGAGCAGGCGGCCGGCTGGGAGGTGTTACTGAACCGTCGCGGCACCACGTGGCGCAAACTTCCGGACGAGGTTCGTGATAATATTAGCGCCCAATCCGCCCACGACCTGATGCTCGACAATCCGTCCATCATCAAGCGGCCCGTGGTTGAGCACGGCGACACGGTCA
>JGI24661J20069_1000766_pt1 | contig 11350 bp, 8 predicted proteins | sample MalvirmetaMSP144_FD_20069 | JGI IMG/M metagenome (IMG submission 20069) | reverse complement strand
GGCTCGTATCAAGGAAAAGCTGGGCTGATCAGCACGAGTTGCTGATTACAGTTCGTCAGGAAAAGGCAGCCCAAGGCTGCCTTTTTCGTATCCGGTTACCGGAATCTCCCGTGTCCGTTTCGTTTCGAGAAGGCTGCCATGCCCCGGAAATCCACCTCCAGAGTTGAGCTTCGGTCGCAGGATGAATCGGTTGTTGCGCGCTTTACCGACGCCATCTGGCTTGAAGACGGGTTGGGCGAAAAAACTCGTCAGGCCTACCGGAGTGACCTTGAGCGGTTGGCCGCCTGGTTGCAGGATCAGCCGGGAAAGCCCCTGTTGACGGAGGTAAGCCGTACCGATTTGCTGGGCTGGATATCTCGTGGATTGTCTGATGGCTTCAAGACTTCCACGGCTGCGCGTCGACTTTCCGGTCTGCGTCGTTTCTTCCGCTACCTTTTGCGGGAAGGCGTAATTGCAGAAGACCCTACGCTACGAATAGACAGCCCCCGCCTTCCCCGACGATTGCCAGATTCCCTGTCGGAGGAGGATGTGGAGAATCTGTTGATGGAACCTGACCCCGAGGTGCCTATCGAGCTTCGCGACAAGGCGATGATGGAAATCCTGTACGGCTGCGGTTTGCGGGTTTCGGAGCTTGTGGCGTTAACGGTGGATGAGGTGAACCTGCGCCAGGGGGTGATCCGGATTGTTGGCAAGGGCAACAAGGAACGCCTGGTTCCGCTTGGCGAGGAAGCGGTTGATTGGCTGGTGCGGTACATGAGGGAAGGACGGGGCGAGCTTCTCAAGGGGCGGGCCAGCAATGCCCTGTTTCCGGGTAATCGCCCCGCCGCGATGACCCGGCAGACCTTCTGGCACCGAATAAAGCATTACGCGCTCCGGGCCGGGGTTCACAAGCACCTGTCACCTCATACTCTTCGGCATGCCTTTGCCACGCATCTGTTGAATCATGGCGCTGACTTGCGTGTGGTCCAGATGCTGCTTGGGCATTCGGATTTGTCGACAACCCAGATTTACACCCATGTGGCACGTCAGCGATTGCAATCGCTGCATCAGGCTCACCATCCGCGAGGTTAGGATGTCGTAACATCCAGGGTTAGTCGGCGGGCATGGCGCTTGGTACACTGAACTTTTTGCGGGCAGTGGTGTCGCACAAGTTCGGCGGAACTTGCCGTCTGACGGGCTACAAACCTTCGTGATTCTGGAAAACTGGAAACCAATATGCTGATCAAAAACCTGTTTAAATCCCTGTTGCCACTAGCGCTCGCGGTCCTGGCGGCTGGCGCTCACACTGCTCATGCGGGTGAGGCTGAGGATGCGATTGCCGATAAACTCGCAGCAGCGATTCCGGGATTGAAAATTTCGGATGTTCGCAAGTCTGAGGCTGAGGGTTTGTACGAGGTATACAGCAATAACGGCGATACCATTTTCACTACGGCCGATGGTCAGTACCTCCTGACTGGCGACCTGCTGAAGGTAACCGCGAACGGTATTGCCAACATCTCTGAACAGGGCAGGGCGTCCCAGCGTGCTCAAACCATGGACGAGTTCGGTGATGAGGGGCTGATCAGTTTCCCGGCCAAAGGCACCGAAAAGGCATCTATTGCGGTGTTCACCGATATCGATTGTCCGTACTGTCGCAAGCTGCATGACGAGGTTCCGCGCCTGAACGAATTGGGTATCACGGTCAATTACTATGGCTTTCCCCGTTCCGGGCCCAATACACCCTCTTTTCGAAAATACGTTTCCGTGTGGTGTTCCGACGATCCGCAAGCAGCCATGAACGCGGCCAAACAGGGTCGACCTGTGGATGAGCAGAGCTGTGAGAACCCGGTCAGGGAGCAGTTCGAGTTGGGTGGACGCGTTGGTGTGACAGGCACCCCGGCAATTGTGCTGGAAGACGGTAATATGGTGCGTGGTTACGTGCCGTCTGAAAAACTGGCTGAAGGCCTGGGGCTGCTCTGATAGGCTACTGTTTGCCAGCTTTGTCTGTTCGTCAGGCAGGGCTTATTCGGGCGGCCTTAAACCGTTATACTACTGCGCCCCACAGCAACCCATCGGGAACAGAGGTGAAAGCTTGAAAGACGTCAATGTCGGAATCTGCGGACTGGGAACAGTCGGTGGTGGTACGTTTAACGTACTGACCCGGAACGCCAGCCTGATCACAGGCCGGACAGGTTTCAATCTCCGAATTGCCCGGGTGGCGACACGTACCCCGCGCAACGATATTGATCTGGGAGGTATCCCGTTCAGTACCGACATTTTTGACGTGGTGAATGACCCGTCTGTTGATGTTGTCGTGGAGCTGATTGGCGGTTATGACACCGCGCGGGAACTGGTGCTGGCTGCCATCAGGAACGGCAAGCATGTCGTCACCGCCAACAAAGCACTGATTGCAGTCCATGGCAACGAAATTTTCGAGGCGGCGGCCAAGCAGAATGTCATCGTTTCCTATGAGGCCGGCGTTGCTGGCGGCATCCCAGTCATCAAGGCCGTGCGCGAGGGTATGGCTGCAAATCGTGTTGACTGGATTGCGGGCATAATCAACGGCACCGGTAACTATATCCTTACCGAGATGCGTGCCGGTCGTGAGTTCGCCGAAGTGCTGAAAGAAGCCCAAGATCTGGGCTACGCCGAGGCGGACCCAACGTTCGACGTGGAAGGTATCGACGCCGCCCACAAACTGACCATTCTCGCTTCGGCTGGCTTTGGTGTTCCGCTTCAGTTTGAAAAGGCCTACACCGAGGGGATTTCAGAAATCACCCCCTACGATATCGCTCACGCGGAGATTCTTGGCTATCGCATCAAACATTTGGGAATCGCACGTCGCCGTGATGAAGGCATCGAGTTGCGAGTGCATCCCACGCTGGTTCCCCGCAGTCACCTCATTGCGCAGGTTGATGGCGTGCTGAATGCAGTCCTGGTGGACGGCGATGCCGTCGGCCAGACCATGTATTACGGCCCCGGTGCTGGCGACGAAGCCACGGCATCTGCGGTCATCGCCGATATCATCGACGCTGCCCGTTCCGTGGCCGCCAAGAGCAACCAGCGGGTTCCTTACCTCGGCTTCGAGCCTGCGGCAATGGAAGACCTGCCAGTGCTGCCGATGGAGGATGTCCAGTCCGCCTATTACCTGCGTATACAGGCTCTGGACCGCCCTGGCGTGCTGGCAAAAGTTGCCTCCATTCTCAGTGAGCACGGCATCAATATCGAATCCATCATGCAGAAGGAATCGGAGCTGAAAGATGGCCGTATCCCGGTGATCATCCTGACCCATACGGTTCAGGAGCGGCAGATAAACCGCGCCATTGAAGAACTGGAAGCCTTGAGCGATATCGACGGAAAAGTCGTCCGTATCCGCGCCGAAAACTTTAACTGACAGGAACGCAAGGTGAGATACATCAGTACACGGGGCGAAGCGCCCGCCCTGGGCTTTGAAGACGTCCTGCTAACAGGCCTGGCCACCGACGGTGGCCTGTATGTCCCGGAATCACTACCTCATTTCAGCCTGGAGGAAATCCGTAGCTGGCGTGGGCTTTCCTACAGCGAGCTTGCTTTCAAGGTAATGCACCCCTTTGTCGACGATGCGATTCCGGCGGAGGATTTCCGCAGGATGCTGGACGACACCTACGGCGACGTATTTGCCCATAAAGCGGTGGCGCCCTTGGTTCAGTTGGACACTAATGAGTGGGTCATGGAGCTGTTCCGTGGTCCCACACTGGCGTTCAAGGATTTTGCCCTGCAGCTGTTGGGGCGCCTGTTGGATTACGTGCTGGAGAAGCGCAAGCAGCATGTTGTGATCATGGGGGCAACGTCCGGTGATACCGGCTCCGCTGCCATTGAGGGCTGCCGCCGGTGCGAACATGTGGATATTTTCATCCTGCATCCCCATGAGCGTGTGTCCGAGGTGCAGCGTCGCCAGATGACCACCGTGAAGGGTGATAACATCCACAATATCGCGGTGCGCGGCAACTTTGATGACTGTCAGCGCATGGTGAAGGCGAGTTTTGGTGACCAGTCGTTTCTTGGCGGCCAAACACAGCTTGCGGCGGTGAATTCCATTAACTGGGCTCGTATCATGGCCCAGATCGTCTACTACTTTCATGCGTCCCTGGCGCTTGGCGGACCGGACCGCAGCATGGCGTTCTCGGTACCGACGGGTAACTTCGGCGATATCTTTGCTGGCTACCTGGCCAAAAAAATGGGGCTGCCGATCTCCCAGTTGGTAATCGCCACCAACCGCAACGACATCCTGCATCGCTTTATGAGCGGCAACCGTTACGAACAGCTTCAGCTTGAGCATACCCTGTCACCCAGCATGGATATCATGGTGTCCAGCAATTTCGAACGTCTGCTGTTTGATTTGCACGGACGTGATGGGCTGGCTGTGAAAGAGATGCTGGAGAAAGCGTCCGAAGGGCCGGTCAGTATTGAAGACTACCGCTGGAAGCATGCCCGCAAGTTGTTCGACAGTGACGCAGTGGATGATGAAGGTACCACGGACACCATCCGTGAAGTGTTCGAGCAGAACGAATACCTGCTCGACCCGCATACCGCCATCGGTGTGCGCGCGGCCCGCAACTGTCGTCGTGATCCCGCGGTACCAATGATCACTCTCGGCACTGCCCATCCGGCCAAGTTCCCGGATGCGGTGTTGCGTTCAGGNGCTAAAGCTGAACCTTCGCTGCCAGCGCATATGTCGGACCTGTTCGAACGGGACGAACAATACACTGTTCTGGACAATGATCTGCCGGCTGTGCAGGACTTTATTGCCAAACACTGGAAGAATACCTGATCGGTATGACACCGAAAAAAATCCTGCGTCGCCCTGGTCCGGAAACCACTCCGAACTGGGGTCAGAATCTGCCCCCACTGCTTCGCCGTCTTTACGCCGCCCGTGGCGTGACTTCCGATGATCAGCTCAGCTACACACTGAAACACCTCGCGTCGCCTATGGATCTGAGAGGTGTCGACCGTGCCGTTGCTTTGTTGGCGGAGGCCATCACTGACCAGCAACGGGTGTTGGTGCTGGGAGACTTCGACGCCGACGGTGCCACCAGCACGGCGGTTGCCATGCTGGGGCTGGGGATGCTGGGGCTGAACAATATTGACTTCCGCGTGCCCAGTCGGTTTTCCGACGGTTACGGTTTGACGCCAGGCATTATCCACCGGCTGAGAGATGAGGGTGCGCTGCCGGACCTGCTAGTGACCGTGGACAACGGTATTTCCGCAGTAGAGGGTGTTCGGGCTGCCCGAGAACTGGGCATCCGGGTGGTTGTAACCGATCATCACCTGGCCGGTGAAACCTTGCCCGACGCGGACGCCATCGTGAATCCCAACCAGCCCGGCTGCCCCTTCCTGAGCAAGAACGCAGCAGGCGTGGGTGTGATGTTCTATGTGCTGACGGCCCTTCGAAAGCACCTGCGGGAGCAAGGCCTGTTGCCAGAACCGCAACCTAATCTCGGTAACCTTCTGGACCTTGTGGCGCTCGGCACCGTGGCGGACGTTGTTCCTCTGGACCATAACAACCGCATCTTCGTGGAGCAGGGCCTGCGTCGCATCCGCCAGGGGGAGGCCCGCCCCGGTATTCTGGCGCTGCTGGAAGTGGCAGGCCGAGACCACACTGAAATCAGCTCCACGGACCTTGGTTTTGTGGTTGGCCCAAGACTGAACGCAGCTGGTCGCCTGGACGATATGAGCGTGGGCATTGCCTGTCTGCTGGCGGACAGCCGTGACGAAGCCCAGCGCCTGGCCCGCGAACTGGATACCTTCAACCGCGAGCGGCGTACCATCGAAAAGGACATGAAAACCCAGGCCCAGGACCTGCTGGCGTCCATGTCGCTGGATATTGAGGGCTTACCCTGGGGGCTGGCCCTGTTCGACACCGACTGGCACCAGGGGGTGATTGGCATACTGGCAGCCAGGATTCGCGAACAGACCCACCGCCCGACGATTGCTTTCGCTCCCGACGACAATGGCGAGGACATCAAGGGTTCTGCTCGTTCCATCCCGGGCTTGCATATCCGCGACGTGCTGGCCGTCGTTGATGCCAGACACCCGGGTATGATGAAAAAATTCGGCGGCCACGCCATGGCGGCAGGCATGACCCTGTCCCGCGGTGATCTGGACGCGTTCAGTGACGCGTTCGACCGGGCGGTCCGCGATACCTTGCGGGCGGAAGACCTTGAGGCGGCCATCACCACGGATGGCCCTCTGAGCCCGGATGAGCTTCACTTGGAAACCGCCACCCTGTTAAAGCGTGCCGGTCCCTGGGGTCAGCATTTCCCGGAACCCCTGTTTGACGGAAACTTCCGTGTAGTCAGCCAGCGCATTGTCGGCGAAAATCACCTGAAACTGGTGCTCCAGCTTGAAGAGGGCGGCGCCATCATTGACGGCATCGCCTTCAACACCGGGCCGGAAGTGCCCGACTACACCAAGACGGGTGCGCGGGTGGTTTACAAACCTGATGCCAATACCTTTCGTGGGCGTACTAACCTGCAGCTTTTGGTGGATTATCTGGAGCCGCTGGGCTGAGTACGGAGATCCAGGAGCCTGGCTATTGGCGCTTCGGGCTTGGCGGGCTGGCCCCGGGGTGGGGGTATCTTTTCTTTTGAAAAAGAACTCGCTGCGCTCAGACACCTTTTTCTGGCAGAAAAGATACCCCCACCCCAGGTCCGATCTGACTTTGTTCGAATCTCACGCCTGATTCTGGGCGCCAGGCAGGGACGTTGTCCCGGGAGTGTCGAAAACATGGATGTTTTCGTCAAGCGTACATGGATGTATTCACAGCGGCTCCCGGGACAACGTCCCTGCCTGGTGCTTTCCGGAAGTCGCGGTTACCACCGGCTGATTTAAAAACAGATTTCCGGTAGAATCTCGCCTCTGATTTTGAACGCATCCATTTTCTGAGCGTGAGTAAGGATTTCATGGAAATCAATCCCATTGTTACGAAGATAAAAGACCTTCGTGAGCGCACTGAAGCGCTCAGGGGGTATCTTTGACTACGATCAACGTAGTGAAAGACTGACCGAAGTAGAGCGTGAGCTGGAAGTGCCTTCCGTATGGGAAGATCCCGAACGGGCGCAGGCGCTGGGCAAGGAACGCTCCGATCTTGAATTGATTGTACGGACCATCGACAACCTCACCTCCGGCCTTGAAGACGCCGAGGGGCTGCTCGAAATCGCCGACGAGGAAGAGGACGAGGGCACGGCTGCGGAGATCGAAGCTGATCTGGCCGGGCTCGATAAAGAGCTCGAGAAGCTCGAATTCCGCCGCATGTTCTCCGGCGAGATGGATGCCAACAATGCTTATCTGGATATCCAGGCGGGCTCAGGTGGCACCGAGGCTCAGGACTGGGGCAATATGCTGCTGCGCATGTACCTGCGTTGGGCAGAGCGCCGTGGTTTCAAGGCTGAGATCGTCGAATTGCAGGAAGGCGATGTCGCTGGCATCAAGAGTGCCACCATCCATATTCAGGGCGACTATGCGTTTGGCTGGTTGCGCACGGAAACCGGCGTGCATCGGTTGGTGCGAAAATCGCCGTTTGATTCCGGCAACCGCCGTCATACATCGTTCTCATCTGTCTTTGTATCGCCGGAAGTGGACGACAGCTTCGAGATTGAAATCAATCCGGCGGATCTCCGCGTGGACGTCTACCGTGCCTCGGGCGCGGGTGGTCAGCACGTTAACCGGACAGAGTCTGCTGTGCGTCTGACTCACAATCCTACCGGCATTGTCGTGGCCTGTCAGGCTGGCCGAAGCCAGCATCAAAACAAAGACCAGGCCATGAAACAGCTGAAGGCCAAGCTGTTTGAGCGCGAGATGCAGGAGCGTAACGCCGAGAAACAGAAGGCGGAGGACGCCAAGGCGGATATTGGCTGGGGCAGCCAGATTCGCTCCTACGTGCTGGACGACAGCCGTATCAAGGACTTGCGCACCAAGGTGGAAACCAGCAATACCCAGTCGGTGCTGGACGGTGACATCGACAAGTTCATCGAAGCCAGTTTGAAGATGGCGCTGTAAACAGCGCCTTCGCCATGCTAACCCGGACAATTCCCGATTTTGCGAGCCAACATGACTGAACACACCCCGAATGCACAGCCAGAGGACAACAAGCTGATTGCCGAGCGCCGCGCCAAGCTGGCGGAGATGCGTGATCAGGGCAATGCCTTTCCCAACAACTTCCGTCGCGACGCCACTGCGGCCGAGCTCCTGGCCAAATATGGCGACAAGAGCAAGGAAGAGCTGGCTGAGATGGGCATTCAGGTAGCCGTTGCCGGCCGCATGATGCTTGATCGTAAAGCGTTCAAAGTGGTTCAGGACATGACGGGCCGCATTCAGATCTATGCCTCGAAGGATGTCCAGAAAGACACCAAGCACTGGGACCTTGGCGATATCGTGGGTGTGCGGGGCATCCTGTGCAAGTCTGGCAAGGGTGACCTCTATGTCAGCATGGACGAGTATGTGCTGCTCACCAAGTCGCTTCGACCGTTGCCGGAGAAGCACAAGGGCCTGACCGACACCGAAGCCCGGTATCGTCATCGCTACGTTGACCTGATGGTGAACGAAGACAGTCGCCGGGTGTTCTACGCGCGCTCGAAGATTATCAGCGTCATGCGCCAGTACTTCACTGACCGGGACTTCATGGAAGTCGAAACCCCGATGCTGCAGGTGATCCCTGGCGGTGCCACGGCGCGCCCGTTTGTGACCCACCACAACGCCCTCGGTATCGACATGTACCTGCGTATTGCTCCGGAATTGTTCCTCAAGCGCCTGGTGGTCGGTGGTTTCGAGCGGGTATTCGAGATCAACCGCAACTTCCGTAATGAAGGGCTTTCCACCCGTCATAACCCGGAATTCACCATGGTGGAGTTTTATCAGGCCTATGCCGACTACAACGACCTGATGGACCTGACGGAAGACATGCTGCGCACCATCGCCCAGAAAGTACTCGGCACCACCACGGTGGTGAACACCCGTACCCTGTCCGACGGCGAAGAAGAATCCATCGAGTACGACTTCGGCAAGCCTTTCGAGCGCCTGACCGTGGTGGACGCCATCCTGCGATACAACCCCGATATCAAAGCTGAGCAGTTGGCCGATGAAGCCAGTGCCCGCCAGGTGGCGAAGGATCTGGGCATTCACCTCAAAGAAGGCTGGGGATTGGGCAAGGTGCAGATCGAAATCTTTGAAGCGACCGCTGAACATCGCCTGATGCAGCCCACATTCATTACCGATTACCCGAAAGAAGTGTCACCGCTGGCCCGCTGCAAGGACAACGACACGTTCGTCACCGAGCGTTTCGAATTCTTCGTGGGTGGCCGCGAGATTGCCAACGGATTCTCAGAGCTCAACGACGCCGAAGACCAGGCCGAGCGCTTCCAGGATCAGGTGGCCGAAAAAGATGCGGGCGACGACGAGGCCATGTTCTACGACGAAGACTACGTCATGGCGCTGGAATACGGCTTGCCACCGACCGCAGGCGAAGGTATCGGCATCGACCGTTTGGCTATGTTGCTAACCGACTCCGCGTCTATTCGCGACGTCATCCTGTTCCCGGCCATGCGCCCGGAACACAAGGCCGAAACGAAGAAAGACGAGGGCTGACCCATGCAGCCGGTGGAGATACTGGCAAGCCAGCTCAAGCCTAACCGGGGCTGGACTGAGCACCTTGGTAACGAATTCAGCCAGCCCTACATGCAACAGCTGGCTGACTTCCTGGCGGCGGAGGAACAGGCCGGAAAAACCCTGTTCCCCGCCAGCCACCATTGCTTCAACGCCCTGAACAGTACACCGCTGGATCAGGTGCGCGTGGTTATCCTCGGCCAGGACCCCTACCACGGCCCCGGCCAGGCCCACGGCCTGTGCTTCTCCGTACGCCCGCACGTAGCCACGCCGCCGTCGCTGGTTAATATCTTCAAGGAAATTCACGCCGACCTCGGAATCCAGCCCCCAGACCACGGCTGCCTCCAACCCTGGGCTGACCAGGGCGTGCTTCTGCTCAACAGCGTCCTAACCGTGGTCCAGGGCCAGGCTGGAGCCCACCAGGGCAAAGGCTGGGAAACCTTCACCGACCGCGTCATCGAAACCATCAACCGCGAACGTGAGGGGGTGGTGTTTCTACTCTGGGGAAGCTACGCCAAGAAAAAAGGCCAGCACATCGACCGCAGCAAACACCTGGTACTGGACGGCCCACATCCATCGCCGCTAAGCGCCTACCGCGGCTTCTTCGGTTGCAAGCATTTTTCCCGGGCGAACGAGTGGTTACAGCAGAAAGGGCTGCCGACTGTTGATTGGTCTTTGCCAAACAAATCGGAGTTATTGGAAAAATACGGGAAAAGTCAGTCGAAGGAATAGCGCGGAACGCAAAGGGCGGCCCGCAATAGCTAGGAACGGACAGGGGGCTGGGATATTTTTTCTGCCAGGAAAAGGTGTCTGAGCGCAGCGAGTTCTTTTCCAAAGAAAAAATATCCCAGCCCCCTGGCCAGCCCCCTAGGAATTACTGCAAAAGAGCCATAGCAGCTTCCATCTGCGCGTTCAGGTCCTCTTCCTCGCTCATATCCACCTCCGGATCCAGCCCAAGACGATCGAACGCCGAAACCGTCTTCCAGTCCACTTCCGTCCAGGGATGATCCGTCCCGGCAATCAACTGCAGATTGGCAATCATCACCAAATCCGCATAATCCGCCGCCGGCACCTCACGATGCAAGTTTGCGTATTCCAGGGGCACATTCTGAAGCTCCTTCGGGAAATCCCACTTCTGCAGAATCATAGCCCCGATACGCGGATGAAGCTCATCGATCACATTATCCAACATGATGCTGCTGATCTGGATATCCCGGTCTTCCACATAACGCAGAATCGGCAACACCCCGATCAGATGTACCAGCCCGGCCAGAGTAGCCTGGTCTGCCTTGAGATCGGTGTAGTGCTGTGCCAGTACGTGGCACACCCCTGCCACCTCAGTGCTCTTCTGCCAGGTGGCACGCAGGCGCTTGTCGATCATGTCCGACGTGGCCTGGAACATCTGCTCCATGGCAAGGCCCATCGCCAGGTTGCTGGTATAAGCCATACCCAGGCGACTGACCGCCATATTCAAATTCTCAATCGCCCGGCTGCCGCGAAATAGTGGGCTGTTGCAGACTCGGATGATGCGGGCTGACAGGGCCGTGTCATTGCTGATGACCTTCACCAGATCAATAATGGCCGAATCCTCGTTCTCTGCGATGTCGCGTACCTGGAGCGCAACTTCCGGAAGCGTCGGAAGTACCAGTTTGTCGTTTTCAATAGCGTCGGTCAGGTCGGTTTTTATGGTTTCTACAATGTTGGACATAGTCAGTTTGAATCCGCCTGTTAA
>JGI24661J20069_1000741_pt1 | contig 11670 bp, 10 predicted proteins | sample MalvirmetaMSP144_FD_20069 | JGI IMG/M metagenome (IMG submission 20069) | reverse complement strand
TAGTAGAATGAACGATTAGGCTTCACCTTGCTGTAAATGGACTAATTTATGACCACTGAAAATAATAGTTACGATTCTTCCAATATTAAAGTACTGAAGGGGTTGGACGCTGTCAGAAAACGGCCGGGCATGTACATCGGCGACACGGACGACGGAACCGGTTTGCACCACATGGTTTTTGAGGTGCTGGATAACTCAATCGATGAATCTCTGGCTGGCCATTGCACGGAAATAAACGTTCGAATTCATCCGGATGATTCCGTTTCTGTTGAGGATAATGGTCGTGGTATTCCGGTCGATATGCATGAAGGTGAAGGAGTATCTGCAGCTGAAGTTATCATGACGGTTTTACATGCCGGTGGTAAATTTGATGATAATTCCTATAAAGTTTCAGGCGGATTGCACGGTGTTGGTATATCAGTAGTAAATGCGTTATCCAAAAAACTAACACTGGAAATCAAACGTAATGGTTTTTTGCACAAACAAAATTACACACATGGTGTGCCGGATGCACCATTAAAAGCATTTGAAGAAACGCAGGATACTGGTACCAAAATTCAATTCTGGCCAAGTGAAGAAACCTTTACCCACATCACATACGATTACAAAATATTGGCCAAGCGCATTCGTGAGCTAGCCTTCTTGAATTCTGGTGTCAGAATTGTCCTGACAGACGAAAGAGATGAGAAAACTGAAGTATTTCATTATGAGGGTGGGATAAAAGCGTTTGTTACCCATCTGAATAAAAATAAAACATTTGTTCACGAGCATGTCATTGGCATTTCCGGATTACGCGATGATGTCGTGGTCGAATTAGCAATGCAGTGGAATGACTCTTATCAGGAAAATATTTACTGTTTTACAAACAATATTCCCCAGCGTGACGGTGGTACACATTTAGCCGGATTTAGAGCGGCGTTAACCCGAAGCCTCAACCAATACATTGAAAGCGAAGGTCTGGCAAAAAAATCTAAAGTCGTTACCAGCGGCGATGATGCGCGTGAAGGACTCACAGCGGTACTGTCAGTAAAAGTGCCCGACCCGAAATTTTCATCTCAGACCAAAGATAAATTGGTGTCATCAGAAGTTCGCACCATTGTAGAATCTTTAGTTAATGAGCATTTCCAGGATTTTCTGATTGAAAACCCAAGTGAAGCCAAACTGATTGCCAACAAAATGATTGATGCAGCACGTGCACGTGATGCTGCCAGAAAAGCAAGAGAATTAACTCGCCGTAAGGGAGTTCTTGATATTGCAGGTTTACCAGGCAAGCTGGCGGATTGTCAGGAAAGAGATCCGGCCCAGTCAGAACTGTTCCTGGTGGAAGGGGACTCGGCCGGTGGCAGTGCCAAACAAGGCCGTGATAGAAGAACACAAGCAATTCTTCCGCTGAAAGGAAAAATCTTAAATGTTGAGCGCGCCCGTTTCGATAAGATGATCGGATCGGCCGAAGTGGGCACGTTGATTACTGCTTTAGGTTGCGGTATTGGTCGTGACGAATATGATCCGGAAAAACTCCGCTACCACCATATTATTATTATGACCGATGCGGACGTCGATGGCTCTCACATCCGAACGTTACTACTGACATTTTTCTACAGACAGATGCCGGAACTAATCGAACGAGGCCATGTTTACATCGCCCAGCCACCGTTATATAAAATCAAAAAAGGTAAACAGGAGCGTTACGTAAAAGATGACGCAGAAATGGAGCGTTACCTTACAGAAGTTGCTTTAACAAATGCCGTGCTCTATCCAACAACGGATGCAGCACCTATTGAAGGTAATGCTCTAGCGCAGCTGGTCAATGAATATCAAACCATCAGAGCCATTATTACCCGGCTGGCAAATCATTATTACCCTGCTTTCCTGGACGAATTGATTTATCAAACAGCAATACCTGATTTCAGCGAAACTGGCGCTATGAAAGAGTGGCTTAAAGCGATAGAACAACGCATGAATGACATCATGCCCACAGGAACATATTACGTTCTTGATCTACAAAAAAATGAAAATGAACCAATGCCTCATGTGAATATCAGTTTCACCCGACATGGGATTAGTAACGATTTTCATGTTCCGGGAGAGTTTTTTGCCAGTACCGAGTATCAGAAGATCATGTCTTTTTCTAACAAAATCAATGGCTTGTTTGGTGAAGGTGCGAAGATCGAACGTGGTGAAAGAAATGAAAATGTTCAGCATTTTTCACAGGCAGTTAAATGGTTGATGGCTGAAGCCCGACGTGGTCAGCATGTACAACGTTATAAAGGCTTGGGTGAAATGAACCCTGAACAATTGTGGGAAACGACAATGGATAAATCCAAGCGTCGGTTGTTACAGGTCAGGATCTCAGATGCGATAACAGCAGATGAAACCTTCAATACTCTAATGGGTGACAATGTTGAACCTCGTAGAGAGTTTATTGAAACGCATGCTTTACAGGCATCTAATCTAGATATTTAAACCATTCGGGAATTGTTCCCCAACCCAACGGTCGGTTATGAAGGCCATTCAGTGATGCTGGATGGCCTTTTTTCATGTATTCAGGAGCAAATAATGACGACGAGTGACGTACGCTACAATCAAGGGCAGATAATTTTGCATTGGTTAATCGCGGCGATGATTTTCTTTATGATCGGCTTAGGTCTATGGATGGTTGGTCTGCCAAAAGAGTCAGAATTAGCGCCGGGCCAGGAAAGCGTGCGAGCATTTTGGTTTTTATTGCATAAATCAATGGGTATCACCGTCGCAGCCTTCATTTTGTTACGTGTAGTCTGGCGGTTAACACATAAGACTCCCCCACTGCCGACCAGTATTGCAAACTGGCAACAGAAGCTCTCCAGCGGAATACATTATTTACTTTATGGAGTAATGGTGGCGATGCCGATAACCGGTTATCTACAATCCATGTACAGTAAATATGACACCAAACTATGGGGAATGAAATTACCGCGCCTTGCTGAAGCAAATGCTTCTGCAAGAGAAACCTTTACCGATATTCATCAGGTGTTAGCGTATATTTTTATTACACTGTTGGTTATACATATCGGGGCAACCATAAAACATCGATTAAATGGCACAGAAGTGACCCGTAGGATGTCATTGTGGAAATAACGATGTAGTTGCAATGAAATTAAAAAAGGCCCTTAAAAGGGCCTTTTTTGTATGAATGAAAATGATTATTAATGTAGCTTAATTTTTGGATGTACGCTTCGACGAAAAAGATGAGATAGCGATAACATCAACACTCGAAACGGTCCAAATAAGGCAACTTGGTGCATCTTATACAGTGAAAGGTACATCAGTCGGGCCATTAAACCTTCTACTTTCATACTACCTTTACTTAAATTTCCCATCAGGTTGCCAACTGTACCGTAGCGACCTAAAGAAACCAAAGAGCCATAATCATGGTAATGATATTCAGGAAGCTCCTTGTCCTTCATTCGATTAACGATTGATTTATAAACCAGAGACGCCATTTGATGGGCTGCCTGGGCGCGTGGCGGTACATTCTGATCCTGACCAATCCATTTACATGCACAGCAGTCACCAATGGCATAAATATCATCATCAAAGGTGGTTTGCAGGGTCTGTTTTACCACCAATTGATTCATCCAGTTGGTTTCCAGACCATCAATATCTTTCAAAAACTCAGGAGCCTTAATGCCGGCTGCCCAGACTTTGATTGCTGCAGGAATATTACGACCACTTTGAGTTTTGATCTCTGTCTCGGTAACTTCAATAACACGCTCACCAGCAAGAATTTCTACGCCGAGTTCATTTAACTCCTCCTGAGCAGCAGCTGAAATATTTTCAGGTAACCCAGGCAAAATACGATCAGCAGCTTCAATTAAAGTAAGTTTTACATCCTGTGGTTTAACTTCATCAAGACCATAAGCATTTAACAGATGTGATACTTCGTAAAGTTGTGCGCACAATTCGACACCTGTAGCACCAGCGCCGACAATGGCAATATTTAACTGACCCTCATCGAGAGGACGTCCTTGGGTATGCGCACGCAGATAAGATTCCAATAACTGATTCTGGAAATATTCGGCTTGTTTAGTGGTATCCAGGAACAGACAATGATCGCTTACACCCTTGATACCAAAGTCATGACTGACACTGCCAACAGAAATAATGAGATAGTCATAATCAAAACTACGACGGGGAATGATTTCCACACCGTCTTCATTGAAGGTTGGCGCAACCGTTATCTGTTTATTTTGGCGATCCAGACCTTCCATTCGGCCAAGACGAAAACGAAACCCACTGCACATGGCTTGGCTCAAGTATTCAATTTCATCTTCATGAGAATCGAGGGTTCCAGCTGCAACTTCATGTAAAAGTGGTTTCCAGATATGCGTATGAGTACTGCTAACCAGAGTAACTTCCGCTTTCTTTTTCTTACCAAGTTTTTTTCCGAGTTTGGTAACCAGTTCCAGGCCACCTGCTCCACCACCAACAACAACTATTTTTGGCACTGCTTCTGACATAGATATGCGACTCCCATCAATCCGTTGCAAATTATGTGGTTAATTTTAACTTATATATAATCGATCGACCTATCTAATTTTTACTAGTAGGTCAGACTCTGGCAAAATTCATAGCTTAATATCAATTGAGATAACAGCATGCAATCAAGGCCGGAAAAGCCAAAATTGGCCTGGGCAATCACGGGTTCAGGACATTATCTGGATGAATGTTTGGAAATTATCCGTGAATTACCGGATGTAGACCTGTTTTACAGTCGTGCTGGAGAAGAAGTTATCCGTATGTATGGTCACGATCCCAAAACCTTGAACAACGAAGGTCATATTTATCGTGATAGAGCCGCAAGCTCACCTCCGGTCGGATTATTCTATCGGGGGGATTATCATACTCTGGTGGTAGCACCAGCCACCTCAAACACCGTGGCGAAAATGGTTATGGGCTTGTCTGACACACTGGTTACCAACGTGTATGCTCAGGCAGGCAAGTGCCGTGTTCCGAGTATTGTGCTTGCCTGTGATGCCATATCCGAAGTCGATACACCTGCCCCTGACCGTATGGTGAGATTATGGCCAAGAGCCATTGATCTGGCGCATACAGAAACTCTGCGTAGTTTTGAAGCAACCACCGTCGTGGAATCAGCTGAGGCTTTATACGAAACTTTGAAAAAGCGTCTGGAACACGTTAACGCCGATCATGGCTGAGACCATTCTCTTTCTCACCGGAAAACTTGCTCAACCCAGTGTTGAAAAGGTTTTGCTGGAAATGGCGCCATTGCCATTCGAGTATAGAGTGCATCAATTGGGACTATCAGTTGCCGCATTAATGACCGATAAGATGATCGCCCGGCGGCTCAAGCCGGATGATTATGCGGACTGTAAACAGATCATTGTTCCCGGTCGCTGCCGTGGAGATTTGGCTGAATTGAGTAAAACGCTGGGGATTGAGGTAGTGCGGGGGCCGGATGAAATTAAAGATTTACCGATATTCTTTGGTAAGGAGCGGAAAATCCCTGATTTAAGTCGTTATGATGTCAATATCTTCGCCGAGATTGTTGATGCGCCCCAAAGGGATATTGCAGGTATTTTGGAGCGGGCAAATTATTACCGTGATTCAGGGGCCAACGTCATTGATATTGGTTGTCTTCCGGAAGAAAAATTTCCGCTGATGGAAGAAGCTATCGCAGCCCTACATGAAAATGGTTTTAAAGTTAGTGTGGACTCACTTTCAATAGATGACTTAAGGCGTGCTAGCAATGCGGGTGCAGATTACCTGCTGAGCCTGACAGAAAAAACCATCGACCTTGCGAAAGAAACCGATGCCATCCCGATACTGGTTCCAGCGCAGCCGGGTTCACTGGCTTCGCTCGAACGGGCTATGGAGGCAATGGACAAGCTGGGAAAACCCTGGATAGCCGATCCTATTCTGGATCCAATCCATTTTGGCCTTACAGAGTCGATAGTTCGTTATCACACCTTACGTCAAAAATACCCAGAAGCACCCATGATGATGGGAATAGGTAATCTGACCGAGTTAACGGATGCTGATACCAGCGGAATTAATGCACTGCTGTTTGGCATTATTTCTGAGTTAAACATTACCAATGTGCTGGCGACGGAAGTCAGTCCTCATGCAAGGCGGGCCATCAAAGAAGCTGATGTGGCACGACGCATGATGTTTGCTGCTCGCGATGACAATAGCTTGCCACGGGATTTCACTGCAGATTTATTGGTTAGCCATGAACGCAGACCTTTTACCGATACTGAACAGGAAATTATTCAATTATCTGAGAATATAAAAGATCCAAACTATCGAATAAAAATTGCCCCTAAAGGGATATTTGTTTTTAATCGGGATGGTTTATTGCAGGATACCGATCCGTTTGCTTTTTACCCTCAGCTGCAAGTGAAAGATGATCCGGGCCATGCCTTCTACCTGGGGGTGGAATTAGCACGTGCCGAGATCGCCTGGCAATTAGGGAAACGTTATACTCAGGATGAAGATCTGCAATGGGGTTGTGCTGTTGAAACCGAACAGGAAGATCTGACCCGGCAGAAGGCTGAAGGCACTACTATGCAAAAAGATCAGCAACGGACCTGTGGCACGGCCGATATTAAAAAAACCAAAAAACAGGAGCGCGCCTGTGGCACTGCTGACAAGCCGGATACATGAAGTTATCGTCACCACGATATCAGAAAATGGAAAGGTGCATTCTGCACCAATGGGTATAAGCGAAGTAAATGGTCATTTTCATATAAAGCCTTTCAAACCATCCAGTACTTACGATAACCTGCTTCGGCATGGTCAGTGTTCAATAAATTTTGTCGATGATGTACGGATTTTTGCTGGTGCGTTAACCGGGCATCGTGATTGGCCCACCTCCCCCTGTCAGCAGATTGAAGGTGAATATATTGCAGATGCGCTATCACATATTGAGTTGGAAATTGTTCGTCTGGAAGATGATGATCCACGTGCCTGTTTTTACGGCGCTGTAATTTGCGATGTAAACCATAAGCCCTTCAGAGGTTTTAATCGTGCCCAGAATGCAGTGATTGAGGCTGCCATTCTGGTGAGTCGGCTGGGTATGTTGCCAGAGCATAAAGTTCGCGACGAAATTGCCTACCTGACTATCGCTATTGAGAAAACGGCCGGTGAACGTGAGCTCCAGGCCTGGGGCTGGTTAATGGAAAAAGTTGAACAATCCGGAATAAAGCTAAATGATAACTAAGTGGTTAGCCAGCGTAGAATCGCTTGATGAGGCAAAATCTCTAGTGGAGCAGTTGCCACATATCCTTGATATGAAAAACCCGTCAAAAGGTGCTCTGGGAGCTTTAAACCATCATACTGTCACTGAGATCGTTAATTGGATCAACAAAGGTTGTCTTTGCAGTGCAACGGTGGGTGATTTACCCATGCAAGCTGAGGTAACTTCAGCAGCCATTCGCAACATGGCTGAAACAGGTGTGGATTATGTCAAAATCGGGCTATTTGATGAACCAGGCCTTATCCAATGCATTCAACAACTTGAGCCTACTATCAAAAGTCTTAGCACACCGGTGATTGCCGTTATCTTTGCTGATCAGTTACCACAGCAGAAGTTAATTCCATTACTGGCAAAATCTGGATTCGCTGGCGTGATGCTGGATACTGCCCGCAAAGATGGTCAGGGATTGTTGAATCATTTATCGGTAGAAGTTCTGCAACAGTTTGTTGTGGAGGCAAAATCCGCTGGAATGTTGTGCGGTTTGGCCGGCGCACTGAGGATTGAAGATATTGAAACACTCAGTCCATTGCAGCCGGATTACCTTGGGTTTCGCAGTGCGTTATGTCAGCAGCATCGTCGCACTAATCGTCTGGATCCGGAGTTGGCCAAACAAATTCAAAATAAATTGAACGTGGCTTTACCTGAAGTTTTGGCCTGTTAGACGCAGACGCAAAAAAACCGGATAGAGAAAGTTACCTCCCCTACCCGGTTCATATCTTTATCAAGCAGCCAGTTTTACTCTTAGTGATTTTGCTGCTGAAACCATGGCTTTTAATGCAGGCTCCACTTCTTCCCAGCGACGGGTTTTTAAACCGCAGTCAGGATTCACCCATAACAGCGTTTTATCAATTCGCTGTGCGGCCAGTTTGAGCAATTCCACCATCTCCTGCTCTGATGGAATATTCGGACTATGAATATCATAGACACCCGGACCTATCGCATTGGGATAGTCAAACTCCTGAAAAACATCCAGTAATTCCATTTGCGAACGTGAGGTTTCAATGGTGATGACATCGGCGTCCATGGCGGCAATAGCTTCGATAATATCGTTGAATTCGGAATAACACATATGGGTATGGATCTGTGTCTCATCTGACACGCCATTTGCGGTGATTCGGAAGCATTCCACAGCCCACTCCAGATATGTCTGCCACTGAGATTGACGAAGTGGCAAACCTTCCCGCAAGGCGGCTTCATCAATCTGAATGATGTTGACCCCGGCACTTTCCAGATCGATTACTTCATCACGAATCGCCAGTGAAATCTGTTTACAGGTTTCGCTACGTGGCTGGTCATCTCTGACAAAAGACCAGTTAAGAATGGTGACTGGCCCGGTCAACATCCCTTTTACTGGTTTGTCTGTTAAAGATTGGGCATATTTAATCCATTCAACGGTCATCGGATCAGGACGCGATACATCACCATAGATGATCGGTGGTTTCACACAACGGGAACCATAGGACTGAACCCAGCCATAGTCGGTGAATGCAAAACCCTGTAGTTGTTGACCGAAATACTCGACCATATCATTGCGTTCAGCTTCACCATGTACCAGTACATCAAGGCCCAACTCGAGTTGTTTATCGATGGCATAGCGAATTTCCGCCTGCATTTGCTGGCGATATTCAGCATCAGCCAGTTGACCCAGGCGATACTGTTTACGTGTCTGGCGAATAACATTGGTCTGTGGAAAAGAGCCAATGGTAGTCGTTGGGAATGCCGGCAACTGTAGCGCTTGCTGTTGAAGGGCTGCTCGTTGTGAATAAGTACTCTGCCGCTGGCCTGATGCGGAATGAGTTGCTTCACAGCGCTGTTTAACGGCCGGGTTATGAACGCGAGTGGACTGCTGGCGACGTTGAATGGATTGTTTGTTTTCTGCTAGCTGTGCGGCAACACCTTCACGCCCCAGATTGAGCGCCTGAGCTAATATCGATAACTCTTCCAGCTTTTGTACCGCAAAGGCCAGCCAGTCAAGTGTTTCTTCAGCAAGATTATGCTCAGAGTTTAAATCAATAGGCACATGCAGCAACGAACAGCTTGGTGCCAGCCATAAGCGTTCAGCAAGTCGCGTATGAATCGGCTCCAGCAGCTCAAGCGCCCTATTCAGATCGGTTTTCCAGATATTACGGCCATTAATAATGCCCACTGATAAAACTTTGTGTGAAGGCAGCCAGTCCACCACTCTGACAAGTTCATCTGCAGCACTGATCGCATCAATATGCAGTCCTGCTGTGGGTAATTCACAAGCTAGCTGCAGATTTTGCTGAAGTTGGCCGAAATAGGTCGTCAGCAACAATTTGACACGACATTTCGCTAAACTGAAGTAGGCTTTCTGCAAAGCCTGTTGCCATTCCGTTGACAGCTCAGTGACCAGAACAGGTTCATCGATTTGTACCCACTCGACACCGTTATCTGCCAATTGATCGAGAATTTCTGCATAAACCGGTAATAATTTATCCAGCAAAGCGAGTTTGTCAGTTTCGTCCTTGGTTTTCCCCAGCCAGAGATAGCTTACCGGACCAACCAGAACGGGTTTTATCTTAAAACCTGCAGCTTTTGCTTCTTTGATTTGCGCCAGCAATCGTTCCGGACATGCCTTAAAGGCAGTTTCCGCGTTAAATTCCGGCACCAGATAATGGTAATTGGTATCAAACCATTTTGTCATTTCTGCAGCGGCGACCTGGTGATTGCAACAGGATGAACCTGCTTGTCCACGCGATGCCTGAAAATACTGTGTCATGGCATCAGCATTTTTATCAACCCGTGATGGCAGGTTATCCAGCAGCTCACTGGTGTCCAGAACGTGATCATAAAAGGAAAAGTCTCCAACAGGCACCAGGTCCAGATCAGCTTGCAATGTCCAATGACGTAAACGTAATGTTTTACCAGTTTGTTCTAAATCCTCAACAGACGTTTCACCACGCCAGAAGCGCTCCAGAGCAAATTTTAATTCTCGTTGGCCGCCTATACGGGGAAAGCCAAGATTATGTGTGGTGACCATTCGATATCCTCTCAGTCGGTTTCAAAAAGCTTCATTGTAATCAGTCTTATTGATGAGCAATAATGATGATTATTTACTTATTCATGAGAGATGTTCATATATGATTGAGCGCGCGCATTTACGAATTATTCGAGCCTTGGCAGAAAATGGCAGTTTAACGGCAGCAGCCAATGCCTTATTTCTCACACAATCCGCCTTATCGCATCAGATCCGTTATCTGGAACAAAAGTTGGAAATAAGCTTATGGCAGCGGGATGGTCAAGCTGGGCAGGTGGATGTTGCAGGTTGCTCAGCAGGTTTTACCGGTTTTGGAGCAAACTGAGCAGACCTTACAGGCCTATTCGGAGGGACGCGCAGGTATTTTGCGTCTGGGAGTTGAGTGCCACCCCTGTTATGAATGGCTGAAAAAAATTCTGGCAGACTATCTACGCGAAATGCCGCAAATGGATGTGGATATTGTGCATCAATTTCAGTTTTCAGGCATGGAAGGGTTATTGAATCATCATATTGATTTGCTGGTGACACCGGATGCCGTAAAACAGGTCGGCGTAATTTATCAGCCGATGTTTGATTATGAGTTGGTTTTGCTGGTGGCTGAAAGTCATCCATTAAGTAAGCAGAAATTTATTCAGGCAGAAGCACTGCACAAGGAATTATTGCTGACGTTTCCCGTCGCCCATGAACGACTTGATGTATTTACCCAGTTTTTGATGCCCGCAGGTATTAACCCTCGAACCAAAGCCATGCAATCAATGGATATTATGGTGCAGATGGTGGCGTTACAAAGAGCGGTGACAGTGTTGCCTAACTGGCTGGCCAATGAGTTTTGTCAAACGCTTCCGGTTAAAGCGATACGGCTTGGAAGAGGCGGTTTGGCGAAAACGCTTTATGCTGCTATAAGAGAGTTAGACCAGGACGTCAGCTACCTGCAAAAATTTATTTCCCTTGGCGTGAAATCCAGCAATGCTGTGACCGATTAAGTTTGTTCGTCAAGCACTCGATAAAGGATTTCACGGATAGACTCAGGTTCAAAAGGTTTATCCAGAATAGCCGATACGCCCGCCTGCTCAACCTGACCCAATCGGGTCTGGTTCTGCTCACTGGTCACAACCAAAATGGGCACAAAAGTATTGCCCATCTCGCTGCGGATATGTTCAACCAGCGCCTGACCATCCATTTTTGGCATATTCAGATCGGTCACCACCAAATCAAAACTCTGTTGTTTGAGCATTTCAATCGCTTCAATACCATTTTCAGCCTGATGAATCTGGTTTATGCCCATGTTCTGAAACACGCGCATTAGATGGTTACGTGATACCAGACTGTCATCGACCAGTAAAACTTCCAGCTGTTCTACTTCGTAATTCTGTAATTCAATTTCAGTTGGATCAATATGCTGCAGGGTGGTACGGAT
>JGI24661J20069_1000739_pt1 | contig 11710 bp, 11 predicted proteins | sample MalvirmetaMSP144_FD_20069 | JGI IMG/M metagenome (IMG submission 20069) | reverse complement strand
TACGGCGCACGACAACACGATCGTGTAGCGGACGAATTTTCATTGCTCGATATCTCCAATGTCAGGTTAGGTTTGGCAATGATGGTTGCGTTAAAAGCCGGGGCTTTTAACCAACTGTTTTACAGCGGTTATTAGCCCGCAGCGAACTTGTGAGACCTATGTGGGGGTGGCCGATGCGTTTTCAACACTTCCCCCGAAAAATTTTTCAGTTTTTTTTCGGACCGCCATCGCCGTGATCACTATCCTCTCGGCCTTCGGTATTCCGGTTCAGGCGATCGTAGTCGCGCTCGGTTTCGTCGCGGTATTCCCCTTCAATAATGTCATCGTTCCTGTCGAAAGGATTTTGACGCCCGAACGGCCCTTCTCGGCCACCAAAGGGCCCCTGCCCCTGGAAAGGCCCCTGCTGGCCTGCGGTAAATGTGAAACCGCCGGACTGACCGGCCACCACCATCCGCTTCAGGGCCTGGGCGGCGAACCAGTGGCGGGTGCCCGGAATCAGGCAAAGGAAGCCAATGGTGTCGGTAACGAATCCCGGCGTCAGCAGCAGGGCGCCGCCCACGGCCAGAATCAGGCCTTCCGCCACTTCCTTCGCTGGCAACTCACCACTATTGAGCCTCTGATTGGCTTTCAACAAGGTGGCGAGCCCTTGCTGCCTCAGCAGCGCGGCACCAATGATGGCCGTCAAGAGGACAAGGCCAATGGTATTCAGGGCGCCAATCATGGTGCCAACTTTGATCAATATCGTCATTTCGACGATGGGCATGACAATGAATAAAAACAGAAAAATGCCCAAGGGAGCCTCCATGGATGAGCGTTGGTCTGGTTGCTGCGACCGTAAAAACCTCTGATATACTCGCCGCTTCCGCTAATGCTTAACCTTAGGGCAAAACATGAAACTTCAAGATTCCGTGATCGCAATTACTGGCGGCGGCCAGGGTTTGGGCCGAGCCATGGCTGAGTATCTGGCAGCCAAAGGGGCCCGTCTGGCGCTGATTGATCTGATGCCGGAGAAGCTGGAAGAGGCTGGAGCCGCCTGTAAGAAAGCTGGCGGCGATGCCAGAACCTATATCTGCAATGTTGCCAAGGAAGACGATGTCGAGAAGACATTTGAGGCTATCGTGGCGGATTTTGGTCAGCTTAACGGGTTGATTAACAACGCTGGCATCCTTCGGGATGGGCTGATGGTGAAGGTTAAGGACGGCCAGGTTGAGAAGCGCATGGAGCTGTCGCAGTGGCAGTCGGTGATTGATGTGAATCTGACGGGGGTTTTCCTGTGCGGCCGTGAGGCGTCTACGCAGATGATCAAGAATGGCGATCAGGGTGCGATTATCAACATTGCGTCGATTTCCCGTGCGGGGAATATGGGCCAGAGCAATTATTCTGCCGCCAAGGCGGGGGTTTCGGCGTTGGTGCCGGTGTGGGCCAAGGAGCTTGCCCGTTATGGCATTCGGTGCATGGGGATTGCGCCTGGTTTTATCGAGACTGAGATGACGGCTTCGATGAAACCGGAGGCCCTTGAGAAGATGACCGCTGGCATTCCCTTGAAGCGTATGGGTAAGCCGGAGGAGATTGCGTCGGCGGCGGCGTTTATTTTTGAGAATGACTATATGTCGGGGCGGATGATTGAGGTTGATGGGGCTTTGCGGCTCTAGGGTTTGAGCTTTGCCCCCTGTTCCCTAGCCTGAGGGGTTTGGGGGCTGGCTAGGGGGTGGCGCCAGATTTTTCTTGGAAAAAGAACTCGCTTTGCTCGGACATCTTTTTCTGGCAGAAAAATTTGGCACCGCCCCCTGCCCGACCTAACTCCGATGTGTATCAACCCAAAAAACTAAGGACGCCAGGCGAACTGTTTCATTGATATTCTTCCATCTACAACGACAACTCCTTCCTCCCGCAAGCTCTGGGCTTGCGTCTCAAAGGCCTCGCTGCCGATGGGGAAGGCGATCTGGCCATTGCTTCTGATCACGCGATACCAGGGAATGGCGTGCCCTTCTGGGAGTTTTCCCAAAGCTTTACCGATATACCGGGCCTGCCGGCCCAGGCCGGCCATATCTGCGATCTGGCCGTAGCTGGCTACACAGCCAGGGGGGATAGCGGCGACAACCTGCCAGATTTTCTGGTCTTTGGTGGGTTCGGTCATGACGACTCAACAGCTTCGTTCCGCGGTGCCAAGGCGTCCAGGCGTTCGCCTTTGCGCATCATGTATATGGCCAGCAGTATGGCGGGAACGCCCATTATGCCGGCAACCAGGAAGAATTCTGCGTAACCGAATCCGGCCACGACGATGCCGGAGAAGCCGCCGATGAATTTTCCGGGCAGTGTCATCAGGGAGCTGAACAGGGCGTACTGGGTAGCGGTGAAGGCCGCGCTGGTCATGCTGGACAGCCAGGCTATCAATGCCACATTGGCGATGCCGCCACTGAGATTGTCGGCACTGACCACCAGTGCAAGGGTGACAATGTTGGGCGGGTATTGTGCCAGAACGACGAAAAGCAGGTTGGTGGCTGCGGTCATGATGGCGCCGGCCAGCAGGATGCGACGTACGCCGTACCGTACTACGAGTACACCACCCACCAGAGAGCCGGCGATGGTCATGAAGAAGCCGAAGATTTTGGTGACGTCGGCCACCTGGGTTTTCGAGAAGCCCATGAAATCCAGATAGAAGGGGTTTGCCATAACCCCCATGGCGATGTCGGAGATGCGATACACAGCGACCATCACCAGGATCAGGATGGCGAGTTCCTTGTAGCGACGGAAGAAGTCCAGGAAGGGCCCGGCGATGGCAGCGTAGAACCATCCGATAAATCGCGCCAGGCGGGGGTTGAGGTGGGTACGCTTACTCGCCTCGTGCTCAATTTTGTCGGCGATGTCCTGGGCGGCGGCGTAGTGATTGACCCTGGGTTCCCGCACGATGAGTACCGTCACCATGCCTACGCCAACAAGCAGCGCCATCACTTCGTAAGACACCTGCCAGGACCAGAACTCCGCAAGATACAAGGCCCCGGCCCCCGCGACCAGCAAAGCCAGCCGGTAGCCGAAGATATAGGTGGCCGCCAGTGCCGCCTGCAACCGCTCTTCCGCCACTTCGATCCGGTAGGCATCAATCGCCACGTCCTGGGTGGCGGACGAGAAAGCCACCAGCAAACCGCAGAACGCCATCATCTCCGGTGCCACGGTGGCGTCCACGTGGGCCATGAGGTACAGGCCCGTTGCGATGCCCGCCTGAGCCAATAATATCCAACTCCGGCGCTTGCCCAGCAGCCTGTCGAGAATCGGCAGTTTCAACCGGTCCACTACCGGCGCCCAGAACACCTTGATGGAATAGGTTATGCCCAGCCAACTGAAAAAACCGATGGTGGCCGTTTCCACCCCGACATCCGCCAGCCTTGCGTTCAGGGTGGAGAACACCAGCAGGAACGGCAGGCCGGCCGAAAACCCCAGAAACAGGAGCGCAATGACCTGCCAACGAGTGTAGGTGTGGAGGGTTTCCTTAAGTAACGCCAGGGTGTTGCCGGATAAAATGGTGTGGCTCCCGGTTCAGTCGCGGAAATTATTGAACTGCAGTGGAATATCCAGCTCGGCTTCCTTTAACAGCGCAATCGCCGTTTGCAGGTCNTCGCGTTTTTTCCCTTTTACCCTTACCTTGTCACCTTCGATGCTGGCCTGGACCTTGAGCTTACCGTCCTTNATCATTTTAACGATCTTCTTGGCCATGTCGGTTTCGATTCCCTGCTTCAATTGCANATGCTGCTTGACCAGNTTGCCNGCTTTGCTTTCNCCGTCTTCGGACANCGCCCGGGAATCGATNTTGCGCTTGGCGAAGGCCATGCGCAGCATGTCCATCAACTGCTCCAACTGGAATTCCTGNTCGGCGCTGATGGTGATGCCTTTGTCGTCCAGTTCGATGTCCGCGTCCACGTTCTTGAAGTCCCAGCGATTGCCCAGCTCGCGCTTGGCCTGGTCCACGGCGTTGGTCACTTCGTGCATGTCGATTTCAGAAACGATGTCAAAAGAAGGCATGATGTGTTCTCACTTTTTACAATTATCCACGTCAGGGCACGTACAAAACGCTATACTGGAGCCCTTCTGGTTGCGCAAGGTGCCAAAGCATACCAAGACCGGGCCGGCACCGCATCTGACAATGGACTGGTGAGTAGTAGTTAACAATGCCAAATCTTGATCTTCCCATCCTCGTGGTAGACGACGCCAAATTCAGCAGTATGGTGGTGGGCCGAACCCTCCGTAATGCAGGGTACCGCGACGTGCGAATCGCGAACAATGCCCCTGCCGCACTTGAGTTTATCGACCAGCGCCCGGTCAGTGTATTGATTGCCGACTGGTTGATGCCGGAGATGGACGGGCTGGAGCTGACCGATCAGGTGCGCCAGCAGGATGAGCAGAACAACCACTATACCTACGTGATCCTGCTTACCGCCCGGGAGAGTGTGGAGGCCCTGTCAGAAGCATTCGACCGGGGCGTCGACGATTTCATCTATAAATCGGACATGACCAAGCAGCTGATTCCAAGGATTTTCGCGGCCGACCGCATGGCGGACCGCCAGAACACCCTGCTGCGCGCCAACTCCCTGTTGATTGAGAACAACCGCGAACTGGAAAGCAGCAACATCATTGATCTTGAAACGGGCCTCTGCAACAACCGTTATGCCCGGAATAAGCTGGGCAAATGCCTGCGGCAGGCGGAATCCCGAGGCGGTGCTTCTGCCTATGTGCTGTGCGGCATTCGCAACTGGCAGGAACTCAAGCGTAAACATGCGCCCTCGGTGATGAGTGAGCTGGCCGTTGGCATCGCCCGCCGCCTGAGCCATCTGATCCGGCCCATGGACTCCCTGTGCCGCGTGGGCGACAACCAGTACGCGATTATCGCTCACTTCCCAAACAGCGATCATTGCTCCACAACAGCTTTTCGCCGCGTATTCGACGGCATTAACCACAAAGCTCTGAAAACCACGGCGGGCTACATCTCGGTTGAGGCGGGCATGGTGCTTTGCAGGGCGGATGCCCAACACGGCACCCCTTCGGTCCAGGAGATGGAGCGTGCAGCAGTTCAAGGCTTGGTAGATGCCTATGAGACCCGGCGGTTTACCGAGACCAGGCCAGAGCTTGAGAAAGCCTGAAGGAGAGTGTCGGATTACGCTACGTAACACTGCGACACACATCACAAACAGACTTCCATGAGCGAAAGCCCTATTCTGAAATTGTGGATTTAAGCAGTATCCCCCATGGCGGAGGAGCCGAGTAGTACCTCCGCCGCCAAATGGGGAAAGTCCGCAGAATTAACGAATTTTTCAGGCACTTTCGTTCTTTCCTTGTTTTTAAGCCAGCTTCTTAGCTGGCTTTTTTCTTTTCTGCTTCCGTTATACTGATGGCAACAATAACCCCAAGACGTTGCCGTAATCATGAAGACCCTCGGAACCGCCTCCGTAGCAGCCCTAAGACAATATGTCCGCGCCGCCAATGCCCAAGGCCTGGATACCTCAGCACTGTTCAACAAAGCCGGGCTTGACGCATCGATTCTCCAGACCGACGACGAGCGTATAAACGGCGAGCAGTTCCAGGCATTCATACGGCTGCTTTGTGAACAAAGCAATAACCCCATCCTCGGCCTTGAAACCGGTGACTTCGTGCAACCGGGGTCCTACAGTGTTCTCGGGTATATCACCATGAGCTCCGCCACGCTGGGAGAAGCCGTCGCTCGCATTGCCCCGTTCGAGAAACTGGTCGGCGACATGGGAACGACGCAAATTGCGGGTAGCGGCGATCACATCAGACTGATCTGGGCCTGCAACTACACCGACCCGGTCGTTCGCCCCCAGATGGTGGACAACGTCTTCGCCTCCTGGATCAACTACGCCCGCTGGCTGGCCGACAACAACGCCGCCTCGCCAGTGGAAGTTCACCTCGAACACCCTTCCCCCGGGCCGGAGCTGGAGAGCGCCTACACGGAACGCTGGGGCTGCCCGGTACGTTTTCGTTCCAACGAAGATGCCATTGTTCTGCACAAAGACCTGCTGGGCACTCCCCTACGCCAGCCTGACCCACTGCTGCGAAAAACCCTGGAAGCCCACGCCCTCAGCCAACTGGCCACCCTGGAAACCGACACAGCCCTCACCAACCGGGTCAAACACAGCATTCGCAAACAGTTGATGCACGGCATCACCCGCCAGGACATGGTCGCAGACCATCTGGGTATGACCAGCCGAACGCTGCAGAGAAAACTTAGCCAGGAAGGTGTTTCGTATCAGCAGTTGCTGGACGAGGTAAGACAGGCAATGGCCGAAGATTTTTTGACGAACAGCGAACTGGGCATTCCGGAGATAGCGTTGAGGCTGGGGTACAGCGAAACAACGTCGTTTCACCGAAAGTTCAAAGCAGAGACGGGGAAGACGCCCGGAGAGTTCCGGGCGTCACGGGAGGCCACTTAAAGCTTGCGACCCTTGCCAGCCGCAATCCTCAACCGAAGCGCATTCAGCTTGATAAAGCCTTCAGCATCCTTCTGATCGTAGGCGCCCTGGTCTTCCTCGAAGGTCGCAATCTTCTCATCGAACAGCGAATCGTCAGACTTACGCCCAACCACATCCACGTTGCCCTTGTAGAGCTTCAAGCGCACGGTACCGTTTACATAAGTCTGGGTCTGGTCGATCAGCGCCTGCAGCGCTTCCCGCTCAGGGGACCACCAGTAACCGTTGTAAATCACCTCCGCATAACGCGGCATGATGCTGTCTTTCAGGTGCGCCACTTCGCGGTCCAGGGTGATGGACTCAATCGCACGGTGGGCGCGCAGCATGATGGTGCCGCCCGGGGTTTCGTAACAACCGCGGGACTTCATCCCCACATATCGGTTCTCAACGATGTCCAGGCGGCCAATGCCGTTCTCGCCCGCTACCCTGTTAAGGTGCTCGAGCACCTCGTGAGGCTTCATAGCCTGGCCATCAATCGCTACGATATCGCCTTTCTGATAAGTCACTTCGATGTAGGAAGGCGTATCAGGAGCCGCTTCCGGAGACACACTCCAGCGCCACATATCTTCCTCGGCTTCCGCCCAGGGATCTTCCAGGTTGATGCCTTCGTAAGAAATGTGCAGAAGGTTGGCGTCCATGGAGTAAGGGCTCTTGCCCTTCTTCTTCTCAACCGGAATGTTGCGCTCATCGCAGTAGGCCAACAACTTCTCACGGGAATTCAGATCCCACTCCCGCCAGGGTGCAATGACCTTCACACCCGGCTTCAGCGCATAAGCGCCCAGCTCAAAACGGACCTGATCATTGCCCTTGCCGGTAGCACCGTGGGAAATAGCGTCCGCACCGGTTTCGTTGGCAATCTCAATCAAACGACGGGAGATCAGCGGACGCGCGATAGAGGTACCCAGCAGGTACTCCCCTTCGTAGATGGTGTTGGCGCGGAACATCGGGAACACGTAGTCACGAACGAATTCCTCGCGCAGGTCCTCAATGTAGATTTCCTTCACGCCCAGCGCTTTCGCTTTCTCACGCGCCGGCTCAACTTCCTCGCCCTGGCCGATGTCGGCGGTGAACGTCACCACCTCACACTCATAGGTATCCTGCAACCAGCGAACGATTACCGAGGTATCCAGGCCACCGGAATACGCCAGAACCACCTTTTTAATATCAGACATGCCCTTGCTCCAGACTGAACAGAATGGATGTATCAAAAATAAGGGGCGTATTGTACGGGACAGCGGGGGGAATGGCTATTGGGGCAGGAGGGCGGCCTCGTTACTGGCCGCGGATGCCACCGGCAGGGCGCCAGGTGGCATCTTGGAAAGAATGCACGGTATTCACACCAGAACGTCGTATTCAGACAGCCTGCTGTTGCTTGGAGGTAGCCTCTTCGCGGATGCCATCCCAGCCGTCTTTGATTGAGCGCAGAAGGTCCGCGACTTCATCAAGCTTAGCGACGTCATTCTTGGCATTCGCTTCAAAAAGGGTCCGCTCCATGTAGTCATAAAGCGATTCCAGGCGCACGGCCAGATCGCCACCCTTCTCGAAATCCAGAAAGCCACGGAGGCCACCGATGATTTCAATCGCTTTGGAAATCAATCGGCCTTTGCCCTCAAAATCCTTCGCCTGCATCCTGGCTTTGGCCATGTTAATGCGTTCCAACGCTCCGTTGTAAAGAAGCTGGATCAGCTTGTGAGGATCGGCATCCGTAATGCTGGTTTGGGCGTTTACGCGTTGGTAAGCCTGTAAACCGTTCATAAGTGACCTCTTTATTCGCTTTTCGTGCAATAAACATCAATTGTTATTGCGATTATTCTGTGGTGCCAGCGCAGCAAGCTGCTGGCTCACAAAGTCCTGTGTACTGTTCAGTTGCGAGATCAATGAATCCGCAGCTGTAAATTGACTCACCAGGCGCTCTCGATAGGCTGTAATTCTCTCTTCCAGCCGAATCTGATTTTCCTGAATTCGCTCCAGATCGCGGTTCAGGCTCTCGGTTCTGGTATCAATTGCACCATCGGCACCGACAAAGTTGGTGATCAGGTCAACCGTACGTTCGCCAACACCTTCAATAAATTGTATCGAGCCTCGACTTCCAGTCTGATCGCCCAATATTTGTACCTGGAGCCCAGACGCAGCACCGCTGTTTTCGCCCAGAAACAGTGTTTGCCCTTCGCCTTCAGCTGTTCTTCCGTCAATGGTACCCGCAACATCGAGGCCATCCGTGCTTGTGGCGGCATCCAATCCAAACGTAGCCGCGCTTTCNGCGGACGACAAGGTGACCGAAGACTCGCTGCCGTAGGTGGAGGAAGAGAAAACCAGCTCATCCCCNGCCCCCAGGCTCACCTGAACGGACCCATCTGACGCGTTCAGCGCGTTGTTGCTATTAAGCTGAGCCTGAATCTCGTCAACCAGATCCTGTGCACTGTTGTAAGTCTGCTGTGTAAGCTGAAGGTTAACGGAGGTATCACCATTAACCAGCAGTGAAAACTCATCATTTGTTCCGTCAATAGTAACGGGAAAAGTGGCTGCGGCATTCCCGGCAAGCGTGCCCTGGGTCGCAGCCTGGGTCACGTTGATATCATAGGTTCCAGGTTCGGTGTTTACACCACTGCGAACAAACTCTACCTGGCTGTCGGTAGCCCTGCCCTGTTCGGCAAACAAAGCCGTGACATCGTCCGGATTAGCCTTTAACTGCGCCATGAACTCTTCGCGGTCAAATTCCAGAGAGCCAGTCTCGAAATTTGTGGTAATACCCACATCCGCCAGACTTCGGACACTTGCGTCTTCAAGCCCGGGAACAACGCGGGTCAGCACTTGGCGGAGTTGGTTCTGAATACCCCGAATAACGCTATCGCCAGTCAGAAGGCTTCCGCTACCGCTCTCTGCATTGAATCCTGCCAGCGCATCAATGGTTTCCTGCAGGCCATTAAATTTCTCGACAAAGCCCTGGACACGGTCTGCTACCGCACCGAGATCCTGTTCAACCTTAACCGTGGACGTACCAGTGGCAGTCAGATCAAATGTCAAACCATCAATGACGTTCTCAAAACTATTGGTAGAACGGGTAACCTCTACGCCATTGATACTCATCACGGCGTCCGACGCGGCGATTGTCTCATTGAGACCGGCGCCCGCATCCATTGATGTGTTAAACGCAAAACGGGAAAGCCCCTGGGCATCGGTATCCGTGCCGGCGCTGTCGCCCGATACGGAAATACTAACGGCGTTTGCCGTACCGGTTTCGTCTGCCGATAGCACGAGCTGGAAACCACTACCGGTATCGATTACGCCCGCTGAAACCCCTGCATCAGAATCGTTGATTGCGTTTGCCAGGCCCTGCAACGTGTCGTTACTGCTGTCTATAACAATATTGGTGGTGTTGTCACCAACAGAAAGCGTCATTGTTCCCTGGCCAACACTGGTCTTGTCGCGATCCGCGAATACATCACGCGACGCGAGCGCCTGAGCACTGGCGAGACTTGTCACATCGACACTGTAAGTACCGCGGTTAGCCTTGGAGCTGTCCACAGACACAGCAACGTCTTCGTTGGACGACGTTGCAGAAAAGGCTTTGAGATTATCTGGAGCACTCAATTGCCGCATTGGAAGGCGCAGCTCTGTTACTGCACTGCGAAGCGTGCCATAGGCAGAAATCAGCGCCTGGGTGCGCTCGGTTTTCTGAGCCAAACGATTTTCCGTCGGTGCCCGTTCCGCTTGCACCAACTGATCGACCAACTCGGAGGTCAGAACACCAGACCCGATACCCAACGATGATATATTTGCCATAGTATGTGCCTCCTCAGGAGGGCAATTTCCAATGCTATTCCATATATCGGCCTGAAGCGGCAAAACTTTGCCTTTTCTACCGACCAATTTTGTAACCACATGTAAGCAAAACACCGCCGGCCCCTTTCGGGTGCGGCGGTGCTGAACAACCGTTTTCAACGTCAGGCCAAGAGCGGCAAACTCTAGACCTTCGTGTTGAATAACGTCAGCGGTTCATCCTGCTGCAAGTTTTCTGCCAACCTCAACGCAACTTCATCCGGAATTTGCCGAATAACCTCTTGGGTGGACTGATCGACGACCTTGACGATCGTCTGTCCCCGCTCGTTATCCACTTCAAACTGCAAATCCCTCTGGACCGTCTGAACGAAATCGTTCAGTTGAGACACGGCATCATCCAATTTCTCTTTCTGTGCCTCACTGCGCCTTTCGAGCCTCTCAGCTTTCGAAAGTTCCTGAGCCCCGGACAACAACTCCGAACGCTCAGCAAGACCAGGTGATGAAGGTGCAGTCAGGGCGGAGGCATTCCTGCCTTCGGCCTGAGATGACGAAATTGCCCGAGCCGGAGCTTGCTCGCTGGAACGAATCAGCTTCAAATCCGGGCCATTCAGGTTAACGCCATTCATAGCTCACCTCGCTATCCTCATACAGCAGTAAACCGGGGCCCAAAGACCCCGGCCTTGCCGTTATGCCCCTGTTACTGCAGGAGGGACAGAACCTGCTGCGGGCGGGCATTCGCCTGCGCCAGTACAGAGATACCAGCCTGCTGGAGAACCTGCGCCTTGGACAGCTTAGCAGTTTCAGATGCGAAGTCTGCATCCAGAATCCGGCTGTTAGCGGCCGACAGGTTTTCGGCAGTTGTGCTCAGGTTGGCGATTGTGGATTCAAACCGGTTCTGGGCAGCACCCAGGTCGGCGCGGATACCACTGATCTGCTCAAGAGCCGCATCTGCAATCTCGATTGCGCTGTTAGCGCCTGCAACAGTACCGATGTCGATAGAAGACACTGACTGGAGGTTAGAACCAACCACGGTGTCTGCTGCAACGTTCAGAATGCTACCAGCGGTTTCCGCAACCGAGGAACTGACTGAGAACGCACCGGATGAGGCGAACTCAACAGAACCAGAAGCAATCGTGCTGTCAGTGCTGCCAGCGGTCAAAGTAACCGCCGTCGGATCACCACTGCCCTGCAGCGTGGCGGTACCGGTAGCGTTACCTGAGTTGGCAAAGTCCTGCAGACGGATGTCTTTACCATCAGCCTGGGTCAGTGTGATTTCGCCACCGTTTGCTTCAGCCGTAACACCAGTGGTGCCTGAGGTATCGTTGATCGCTTTGGCCAGCGCACCCAGGTCAGTGGTAGTTACCGCTGCGGAGATGGTCGCTGTGTCGCCACCACTACCAAGCGTGAAGGAAACCGTACCATCGTCAGACAGACCAGCGAGGGTTGCCGTGGTC
>JGI24661J20069_1000735_pt1 | contig 11717 bp, 9 predicted proteins | sample MalvirmetaMSP144_FD_20069 | JGI IMG/M metagenome (IMG submission 20069) | reverse complement strand
AGTGTTAATCCAACAGCTTCAGCTTCCATAACCACTCTGTCTACAAAGTGTTGACGAAGCTCGTCGTTGGTATTCAATTTCACTTGCCATTTCAGTAATTCAGCACTGTTTGGAGAGTTAGAATCATTTGGTCCAAACATCATCAAAGTTGGCCACCAAAAACGATCAACAGCACTTTGCACCATTTTGCGTTGAGCTGGAGTTCCTTCAGCAAGCTTTGCTACCATCTCATAGCCCTGCTTTTTGTGGAAGCTTTCTTCTTTACAAATTCTCAGATTCGCTCTTGCATAAGGACCGTAACTGGAGTGCGCCAATTTAGTTTGGTTTACAATAGCCGCACCATCAACCAACCAACCGATAACGCAAACATCAGCATAACTTAAGGTCGGATAATTGAAAATACTGGAATATTTAGCGCTTCCGTACAAATACTGATCGATGAGTTCACTGCGTCTCACACCTAAAGTTTCAATAGCGCTGTATAGATATAATCCGTGCCCGGCTTCATCCTGAACTTTAGCAAGAAGTACTAATTTTCTTTTTAGTGATGGCGCTCTGGAAATCCAATTTCCTTCAGGAAGCATGCCTACGATCTCAGAATGTGCGTGCTGGCTACCCATACGAATGATCTGTTCCCGATAGCGTTCAGGCATCCAGTCTTTGGGTTCAATCTTTTCGCCGGCATCAATTCGGGCTTGAAAGTCGTCTAATTGCTGTTGTGTTTCCATGGTGTAAGCGCTTTTTTATTTCAGTGGCATAACATCCTTTAAAAGAATTACATTCCGTGAATATAATAAAAGCAGACTATTGATTTTTGTTTATTCATTTCCTTTCATACATTTTATACAGTTATTATTAAAGATCATTCCAAATTTAGATATCCGGAGATAAAATGGATCAAAAATGACGTGCTTAGCAACATTAATAGTTCTACTCAATGAAGTATAATTATCTAGTAAAAGGCAAAGCAGTCATTTATTTTCAATAACCGGATAAAAGTAGTAGTTGGGTAGACCGAAAATTTCATTCAAGAGCTACAGCAACTCAATATTTTGCAGTACTGTTGAATGCCAACCTGAACAGTTTGTAAAAATATAACGATGAAAGATCAAGACAACGTACTGGAAAGAGAAATAGAAGAAGAATTTGAAGATCATCTGGGATTGCAGGATGTGGATTATGTGGAGCACTATGTTAGTAATGCTAAACAAACCGCTCACTACTACATAACCACTTTCGGATTTCAACTAAAGGCTTACTCAGGTTTGGAAACCGGAGTTCGGGATAGATCTTCCTATTATTTAGAACAAGGGAATATTCGATTTGTGATTACAGCTCCGCTAAGCAGTAAGTCACCCATTTCGGAGTTTGTGCATAAGCATGGAGATGGAATCAAAGATATTGCAATGCATGTGGAAGATGTAGATCGGGCTTTCAAGGAAAGCGTTAAAAGAGGAGCGGAAGTTGTTGAAGAACCGCATTCAATAACTGATGGCGACGGAACGATCAGAAAAGCAGCCATCAAAACCTACGGAGATGTAATTCACTCTTTCATAAACAGAACAGAATACGATGGAATTTTCTTTCCGAAGTTTGTTGCCAAGGAAAGTCTGATTAGCACCGAACCTGTAGGTGTTCAGTTTGTGGATCACTGCGTTGGAAACGTGGAGCTCGGAGAAATGGATACGTGGGTAGCTTTTTACAGAGATGTGCTAGGCTTTACGCAGTACATCAGTTTTGATGACAAAGATATCTCAACCGAATACACCGCTTTGATGAGTAAAGTGATGGCAGGTGGTAGGGGAATGATCAAGTTTCCGATCAATGAGCCGGCTGATGGAGTGAAGAAATCGCAAATCGAAGAATATCTGGATTTCTTTGAAGGACCTGGAGTTCAACACGTAGCTTTACTTACAGCAGATATTATTGATACGGTGACCAAACTTCGTGACAGGGGAGTAGACTTTCTTAAAGTGCCAACAACCTATTACGAAGAACTGGAAGAAAGAGTAGGCAAGATCGATGAACCTATTGATGTACTCGCTGATCTTGGAATTCTGGTTGACAGAGATGATGAAGGTTATTTGCTTCAGATCTTTACGAAGCCTGTAGTTGATCGTCCAACATTATTTTATGAGATCATTCAGCGAAAAGGTGCTCGAGGATTCGGAAAAGGAAACTTCAAAGCACTTTTCGAAGCCATCGAACGCGAACAAGAGCTGAGAGGGAATTTGTAAGAAATTTAAAACTAATAATTAAGAATGTAGAATTAACTGTCATTTCGATCCCGATAATTCGGGAGAGAAATCTAAGAATCAGTTTTAAAGACGATCTTTAGATTTCTCAGTCGACAAGCTCCTTCGAAATGACAAAACAGATTAATAATTCTACATTCTTAATTCTACATTCTTAATTCAAAATTATGTACTACCACGCATTAGGAACCATCCCGCATAAACGTCACACGGTATTTCGTAGACCGGACGGAGAATTGTTTACCGAAGAATTATTCGGAGCAGAAGGTTTTCATGGAAACAGTTCATTGCTGTACCATTACCATATGCCGACGAGAGTAACCAAGATCGAGCAAGGAGCAAAGATCGAAGTAAAAGCGGCAGACGATCAAACGCTTCGTCATCGTCATTTGAAGACCAAAGATATTCCAACAGGCGGAGATGCCATTACCGGACGTAAAATTCTGATGTTCAATAACGATCTTCAGATCGGAGTGATGCGACCAACCGACGCCATGAATTATTTCTACAGAAATGGCGAGCATGATGAGTTGTTATTTATTCACGAGGGGACAGGGCATTTGCAAACCAACTTTGGGCGATTGGATTTCGGATACGGAGATTACATTTACATCCCGCGTGGAACGACCTACCAAATGAATTTTGATACGGATAAGAATCGTGTGCTTACTGTAGATTCTACCGGCCCAATCGACTTCCCAAAACGCTATTTATCAGAAATGGGACAGTTCATGGAGAATTCTCCTTTTTGCGAACGTGATTTCCGCTTACCACAAGAGCAACTGTTCTTTGAGGAAGAAGGAGAGTTTGAAGTACGGATCAAGAAAGGCGGAAGAATGCATCATTATACTTTTGATCATCATCCGTTAGATGTAGTTGGTTGGGATGGATATTTGTATCCGTGGATCTTCAATATCAAAGATTTTGAGCCGATCACCGGACGTGTTCACCAACCGCCACCCGTACATCAAACTTTCCGTGGACACAATTATGTGGTTTGTAGTTTCTGTCCAAGGAAATTCGACTACCATCCTGATGCCATTCCGGCGCCATACAATCACTCCAATGTAGATTCAGATGAAATGCTGTACTACGTGGAAGGCGATTTCATGAGCAGAAAAGGAATGGATTATGCGAGCATAACTTTACATCCCGGAGGAATTCCACACGGCCCACACCCCGGAAAAGCAGAAGCCAGCATCGGAGCGGAAGAAACCGATGAATATGCAGTGATGATCGACACCTTTAAGCCGATGTACGTAACCGAAGAAGCGATGCGACTAGATGATCCTAGTTATCCGTATTCGTGGTTGGATGGGAAATGAAAAAAAGGAATTAGTCAACTTTTGGCTATAAGACCTTACCTGAATAGGAGTACCAATTAAATAACTGATGAAAAGGTTAGTGTGAGCTACCCTGCTTGTTCAAAGGGGTAAAACACAATTTGAAAGATAATAATTCTCGTTAAAACTAAACTCAGCAATGACTTATAGACTTTGTTGTATGCTGAACGTTTCTAGTTTTGCATCTTAATTACAAGCCAAATTACTAGTCCAACGAAGACAGTAATTACAATAATAGTATTGATTGTCAAGTCAGTCCGCTGTTTTGGAATGTCATGAGGAGGATACTCAACCTGCCACTTTTTTGTTACTATGAAGTCAGCTAGCATTTGTGGTGTCACTGGAATTCGTTGAACTCGTTCATAGGGAGGTTTGAAAAAATGTCTGCCTATACCATTAAATCCTTCCTCGTCAGCATGAAAGTACCATAGATAGTCTGATAAATCTACATCGTATAGTTTTGAATACTTTTCAATCATTTCATGAAAATCATTGCCAACTACTCCCATGTCCTTGAATATATCAATATCGGGATCGTCTGGGTAAACACCCGAATAGTCCTCTAAAAAATTCCTTATATCATTTAACCAGCTCAATTTTTCTTTATTCGAAGATTATATCTGTCAAAAAATACCTTACACACAACTTGTGTATACATGCATTGCGTATACATATTCTATTTATCCACTACACGAATGTAGCTGATAAAATTATATGTTACAAAAAGCTATAGCGTAGAAAAGTCCGGAATGTCCTCGAGGCTGTCATTTCGATCCCGACAATTCGGGAGAGAAATCTAATAGTCAGTATTAAAGGCAATCTTTAGATTTCTTAGTCGGCAGGCTCCTTCGAAATGACAAAGCTTAAGGAAAGAATAGTACATCCCTTTAGCTAAAATGTTGAGCTATATTATAATTAGCTATTCGGTTAGCTAACTCTAGAGGACTTACTCCATGGTTATTCTGTTCATCAGGATCAGCTCCATTCTGAATTAGAAGTTTAATTAGTTCGCCTGAGTTGTTCTTGCAATTAAATGTTGCTCTGAATAATGGAGTGTTACCATTTAAGTCCTTCAAATTGATGTTCGCCTGTTGGTCAATTAATAGCTTGGCAATTTGGAAGTCATAATTCTGGCAAGCATAGTGCAAAGCCGTCCATCCGTTTTTATCCTGAATATTTATATCGATATCTGATTTGAGCAGTTCGACAACAACTTCAACTTCTTGATTAATTACTGCATTATGAAGTTCCGTTCTACCAAAATCATCCATTTTAGTTCTTGTTGTGTCTAGTTTTTCTATTCCATTTTTCTCTTATCTCATCATATTTTCGGTCTGCAATTCCTTTGATATCATCGCAGGAAAAATAGACAAGACTCAAGGCTCCCCATAGTCCTGGGTAATTTTCAATTTCATTCATCAATAGAATCGTATTTTCAACCGTCTGTTCTTTATTTTGAATCATTAAATCTAAGGTCGGTAATAAACGGTCTAGTAAAGGGTGTTCGAAGTCGCTTATTATCTTCTGAAGAAGATTCTTCAGTTCTAATTCACTGACTTTATCTCTATCAGAAACTGGAATTCGGACTATTTCTTCAATAACTGTAAAGACCGCATTAGGAGAAATACTTTTTGCCTCGTCAATCAGACTTTCACACGCTTTTAAGTCATAGTATGGTAACTTACAGTCTATTTTGTCGATAAATTTAGATTCTTTGTCTTCAGTTTTATTCATTTTCAAATGCATCACAATCTATGAATACAAGCTTTCTTTATATAAATTCTATTTATTAGATACACGAATGTAGCTGATAAAATTATATGTTACAAAAAGCTTTAGCATAGAAAAGTCCGGAATGTCCTCGAGGCTATCATTTCGATCCCGACAATTCAGGAGAGAAATCTAAGAATCAGTATTAGAGTCGATCTTTGGATTTTTCAGTCGGCAAGCTCGTGTTAGCAATTGAAGCTTCAACTAAGCATTTTCACTTCGGGATGACCTTTCGGCTGTCATTTCGAACGGATGTGAGAAATCTAAACATACTTTTAAAAGCAATTTTTAGATATCTCGCTCCACTCGATATGACAAAATCTTTGAATTATCAGCGAAGGGACTTAGTTATTAGTGCAGATTCTTCGTCCCGATATTTCGGGATCAGGATAACTTCTTTATGATGACCATGAATAAGCAAAGAGATGTAACATCAGTTGCACCAATCCATAAAGCTCCTCATCTTCAGATGTTCAATTCAAAAAATTACATCCATGAAAAAAATTCTAGCACTTCAATATTCATTATTCCTTGTTGGTTATTCAATATTCGCCACGAATGTGGCTTACGCTCAAACCCATAATCAGTACAAAATTTCATTCGAAAATGCGGTTCATCACGAAGCAGAAATTTCAGTCACCTTTCCGAATGTAGAAAATAAAGTGCTGGAAGTGAGAATGAGCAGAACGTCTCCGGGACGATATGCACTTCATGAGTTTGCCAAGAACGTGTACAATGTTACTGCCGTAGACGGCAACGGAAATGAGTTGGAAATAACCCGACCAAATCCGCATCAATGGAATGTAAGCGGTCATGACGGAACTGTGAAGTTCAGCTACACTTTGTATGCGAACAGAGGAGGAGGGACGTACACCGGAATTGATGAAACACATGCGCATATGAACATGCCGGCGACTTTTGCGTGGGCAAGAAACTACGAATACCGTCCGATCGAGATCACCTTCAACAAAAGAGACGACCTGAACTGGGAAATCGCTACACAGCTAAAGCATGTGGAAGGAAACACCTATTACGCGGAAGATCTGCAGTACTTTTTAGACAGTCCGACCGAAATTGCAGATATGCATTTCCGTGAGGAAAAAGTAGACGGACAGAATATCCGTTTGGCTTTACACACTCCGGCTTCAGATAAAGAAGTGGATGAATATTTCGGAAAGGTAATGGCAATCGTAAAAGCGCAGAGAGATATTTATGGCGAGTTGCCGAAGTTTGATTACGATGAGTACACATTTTTGTCGTGCTATATGCCCAACGCAAGTGGCGACGGAATGGAGCATAGAAATTCTACATACGTAGTGAGTTCTAAACCGCTAGATCGACCTTTGGGAGAAACCAGTATCGGAACCATTTCTCATGAATTTTTTCATGCATGGAATGTAGAACGAATTCGTCCTGCAAGTCTGGAACCTTTCGATTTTGAAGAAGCGAATATGAGCGGTGAACTTTGGTTCGCAGAAGGATTTACAAGCTATTATACTGGTTTGACACTTGCCAGAGCTGATATCAGAACAGATCAGCAATATGTAGAAGGATTGGATGGTGGATTGAATTATGTGATCAATTCTCCGGGAAGAAATTACTTTAATCCGATCGAAATGAGTTATCAAGCTCCGTTTGTAGATGCGGCGCGATCAGTAGATCCTGTGAATCGCTCGAATACGTTTGTGTCGTACTATACATACGGAAGTGTACTTGGATTGGGATTAGATCTTTCGCTTAGGACAATGGATAAAGGCCTGAATCTCGATGATTATTTCAAGCTAGTTTGGATGAAATACGGCAAGACAGAAGTTCCGTACACCGTTAAAGATCTTCAGGTTGCTTTGGCAGAGTATGCCGGAAAAGAATTCGCTGACAACTATTTTGAGAATTACATCTTTGACAGCAAACTTCCTGATTACAAGTCACTATTTTCGAAAGTAGGAGTGAAGCTAGAATTAGCGGAATCGAATAAAGCGAGTTTAGGCGAAACCATCCGAAAGCGAAATGATGAATGGAGAATGACTTCAAATGCAACGGTTGGAAGTCCGATCTACAAAGCAGGAATAGAATCAGAAGATGTATTCATATCCATTGCAGGAACGGATCTGAATTCAGTACAAAACGTAGATGAGATCTTAGCAAATCACAAACCGGGCGATGTAATTAAAGTAGTGATCGAAAGATGGGGACAAGAAAAAACCTTCGATGTAACACTGGAAGCTTCCAAAACACTACAAACTACGATTGATGAAAATGCAGGAAGAAAAGAGGTGGAGAGAAGAAATGCTTGGTTGGGGTTGAAGAAGTGACAGAGTGGGGAAAGTGACTGAGTGACAAAGTGGGTTAGTTATTGGTGGATAAGGGAATAAGTAATAGGTGTGGTCGCGGCTAATTTAGTTTTTCGTTGTAATCTCACAATTGATTTAAGCCTTAAACAAGGAGACCCTTTAGGGTGTCGGGGAGCTGACAACGGCTCTGTCATTTCGATCCCGACAATTCGGGAGAGAAATCTACAAATAGTGGAGTAGGTTTCAAAGATTTTTAGATTTCTCGGTCATTCAGGTTTTGCCTGTGTTCATCTCGAAATGACAAACTCGGCTCTGTCATGTCGAACCGAAGAAATAAAGTAAACAAGCCTGCCATCGTAAAGCTTCAGTTTAGGCAAGTGAGGACGACAGTCCGAAACGAAGAAAATCAGCGGAATCAGTGTTTCTAAATCAGCGGAATCAGTAATCAAAAAAAGAAGCCCCTTATCCAGAGGCTTCTCTTGTTGTTAGCAATCTATAGCCGTCTCACAAAGTGAGCAGCAACTATAATCCAGTAAAAATCATGATTCATGAGACACCTTTCCCAAGGCAGCTCAAAAATCAGTAAAACAGAAACAGATCAATCCATGATCTTGCGCAAGAATGCGGGCTGATCAGAATCGTCTTTTTGAATACGCTCTGTTCTGCTTTGGAACGGAGCTATATTATCTCTGCTTTTTGTTTCCTGCTTTGGTTCTTCAGCGCGGTAACTTTCTTCTCCCTCATCATTTTCCTGTTCTTTTTGTCGAACGGAAAGATCACGACGCAGGTAAGAAGGCGTATCTAGTTTCTTCAGATTACCTTCTCCCTTGTAATAATCACTAGGAGTACGGGCAATTCTGCTTGGAACTCCCTGAGGTTTGATTTCCTGATTATTCAAAGCATTTTCCGCTGCTTTATTTAAACCTGCAGAAGCATTTGGTGCAACTTTCGCTGTAGTTCTGTCTTCAGCCAAGTCAAAACCGGTAGCAATTACGGTTACTCTGATCTCATCGGTAAATGTTTCGTCAAGTACAGTACCTAAGATGATCTCTGCATTGTCACCGGCTTCCTGTTGAACAATACTTGTAGCAGTAGTGGTTTCACGCATACCAAGTGCCGAACCGGCGCTGATGTTAACAAGAACGCTTCTGGCTCCGCGAATACTAACTCCATCCAATAACGGAGAGTTAATAGCAGAACGAGCAGCAATTTCAGCTCTGTCAGGACCTTCAGCTGTAGCTGATCCCATGATAGCTGCGCCACCGTCGGTCATTGTAGTTCTAACATCCGCGAAATCAAGATTGATCAGGCCGGGCATTAGAATCAAGTCGCTGATACCGCGCGTTGCGTTATATAAAACTTCATTTGCCAGAGCGAAAGCATCCATCAATGTGGTGTTTTCGTCTGCGATGTCCAGAAGTCGTTCGTTTGGAATAACGATAACGGTGTCACAGTTCTTTTTGAGTTCTGTGATTCCTTCCAGCGCAAATTTCTTACGGATCTTACCCTCGCAATCGAATGGAGTGGTAATAATTCCTACTGTAAGAATTCCTTTACGTTTGGCCATTCCTGCAACCACAGGTGCGCCTCCGGTTCCGGTACCGCCACCCATTCCTGCAGTCACGAATATCATATCCGCAGTTTCGATGGCTTCTTCAATTTCGTGTCGGTTTTCTTCAACCGCTTCTCTGCCAACTTCCGGACGAGCTCCTGCTCCTAAACCGTTAGTAAGTGAGGTTCCAACCTGAATTTTTACATCAGCCTGGCTGTTTTTCAATGCTTGGGCATCGGTGTTAAGTGCGATGTATTCCACACTGTCGAGGCCCATATTTATCATATTATTGATTGCGTTTCCGCCGCCGCCGCCTACGCCGACCACTTTGATCTTTGCGTTTTCCTGGCTTTGTTCGTCGAAAAAGAATCGAGTATTATGGTTAGCCATGATTACTCCTTGTTTTTGTATTTATTTACTGGATTGTTTTTTGTAGATGATTGCTGTTTGCTAAAGTTCTTTGAACCAACTTTTCATACGGTCGGCGATCTTGTTCATCACCTGTTCCATATTTTTTCCGCCTTTTTGTGATGATGGCATCATCGTTTGATTGTTGCCCATGCCTGTTTTTAAAGCATGAACCACAAGACCAACACCTGTAGCGTAAATTGGACTGTTTACTTCTTCCACTAAACCGCCTGTGATTCCTAACGGAATCCCGATCTTGGCATCTATTCCTAAGATCTCGTTAGCCAGTGGACAAATATTCTTGATCAAAGATCCACCGCCTGTAAGAACTACTCCTGCACTTAGTGCTTCTGAGTAGCCACTGCGTTTGATCTCGATCCCAACTATTTCCATGATTTCTTCCATTCTTGCCTGTATAATTTTGGAAAGAATGCTCTTTGTAATTTCTTTTGGTGGACGTCCGGCAATTCCGGGAACGGTGATCACTTCGTCCTCTTCGATCATATCAGCATAGCTTTCGCCGTGCTTTCTTTTCAGCATTTCAGCCTGATCGTCAAGAACACTTAAACCAAGACGTATATCGTCCGTTACTTTCTGTCCGGCAATGGCAACAACTGCTGTATGTCGGATGGTATTATCCTGGAAGATGGCTACATCTGTAGTGCCACCACCGATATCCACCAACACAACTCCGGCTTCTTTTTCTTCTTCATCCAATACTGAATAAGAAGAAGCTAAAGGTTCCAAAATCAGATCTGCCACCTGATATCCGGCACGTTCCACACAGCGATACATGTTTTTAGCTGCGGAAACCAAACCTGTGATAATGTGAACTTCTGCTTCCATACGCATTCCGCTCATTCCAACCGGATCGCTGATGCCATCTTGACCATCAACCACAAACTCCTGAGGGATTACATGAAGGATCTGTTGATCAGTAGGCAACATAATGCGCTGACAGTCTTCCAAAAGTCGTTCTACATCATGAGCGGTGATCTCATTGTCTTTGTTGTTGATGGTGATCACACCTTTACTTCTCATGCTTCTGATGTGATCGCCCGCAATACCCACATTCACAGAATTCACCTGAATTCCGGAAGCAAGTTCAGCCTGTGCAATGGCGTCCTTGATTGCGTTTACGGTCTTATCAATGTTAACAACCACGCCACGATTTAAGCCATCACTGGGAGCTTTACCAACTCCAAGGATGTTGATTCTTTCGTGCTCGATGGAAGCAACGATTGCGCAAATTTTTGTAGTCCCAATATCGAGACCGACCATGATATTTTCTTGTTCAGACATTATTGATACCGCTTTGTTTGTTGATTGCTAAAATTGATTGCAGATTTTTTGTGGAACCTGTATTTCCTGACCCTCCTCTTAATCTCCTCCCTGGAGGAGAAACTCGTTGCTCTTTCTCTGATTTAGACCAAAGAGCTTCCCCTCCACCGGAGGGGATTGAGGGGTGGGTTCCTGGATCTCTTAAAAGAGAAAAAGCTTTTTCTATATGAAATTGATTGATGTTCATATCTTATCCTTCCCTTGTTACAACTTGATTGGTAAATCTGAGATCTACCTGTTGCATGGTTTGGATTCCTTTCACCCGAATCACTTCCGTGTAAAAAGCTTCCCAGTTTTCAAGCTTGATCCTGAAGTCATTACTTCCGAATAAAAGCTTTACTCCGTTTTCCTGGCTCAGTGCCACAACACCTTCTTCTTTGTTATAAGCCACTTCGCTGATGGTCATCCATCCAAATTTATTTTGCTTTGCTTCCGTTAAAAAAGTGCTTATTTGTTTGAAAGCTTCACTTTTAAGTGTGTCAGAACCTGTGGAAGCATCAAACCCATAAACCAAAGGCAGATCAAACGTCTTATTTTCAAAGATCGGGAGCTTTACTCCTTCAGCATCTACATAGGCTCTTTTTTCATCTTTAATAAGTAATGCGACAGGTGTTCGTTCTGTAATTTCAATATTCAGATCGCCATTTGGTTCTATGTAAGGAGTCGCGCTTTTTACATAATCTACTTTTTCAATACGTTCAACGATCACGCTCAGATCAAGACTATCCGGATGCGCACCAAATTCTACATTTACAGC
>JGI24661J20069_1000727_pt1 | contig 11813 bp, 10 predicted proteins | sample MalvirmetaMSP144_FD_20069 | JGI IMG/M metagenome (IMG submission 20069) | reverse complement strand
ATGGCGGGTGATGTCTTTGGATATATGACCCGTTCAGGCCTTGTGATATTGCAATGGTTAACCAATCTGATCCTTATCCCGGTACTGACGTTTTATCTGTTGAGAGACTGGGACGATCTGGTGGCCAGGTTTCGCGAATTATTGCCGCGTAAACATGCAGACAAAATCATTAAGATTAGCGGTGAATGTGACGATATGCTGGCAGGCTTTTTACGCGGGCAGTTGATGGTCATGCTGGCCTTATCAATCATGTATTGTATCGGTCTGACATTGATTGGACTCGACCTGGCTTTACTAATTGGAGTGATAGCCGGTATTGTGAGTTTTGTACCATATCTTGGTTTATTTATTGGTATTCTGCTCGCCGGTCTTGCAGCCTATTTACAGTTTCAGGAATGGTTACCCATCCTATGGGTCGTTCTGACATTCGGTTTTGCACAGATGGTTGAAGGAATGTTTCTGACACCTCGATTTGTGGGCGAACGGATTGGTCTGCACCCCGTGGCAGTTATTTTCGCAGTGATGGCTGGTGGCACATTATTCGGGTTTGTCGGTGTATTGTTAGCACTGCCAGTGGCCGCTGTAGTGATGGTTTTGTTACGGCATGCTCACCACCGCTACCTGAACAGTCATCTGTATTCCTGAGCAGCAGGTGATGAATAAGCAGGAAATACAGCTGACGCTGCGGTTAACACCGCATGAAATCTTCACGATAGATAACTTTATCTTTGAAAGCGATGAGTTAGCCTCTGTTGTGGATGCGTTCTGCCTGGAAAAAAAACCTGATTTTCTCTATCTTTGGGGAGAGTCCGGGGTTGGCAAAACCCATTTGAATCTGGCAATTGCCGAACGCCTGCAAAATCAGGGGTATCCGGTGAGTTATATTAATCTGCAGGAACTTCGCGATACAGCAGATGCTGAGGTATTAGCTTCCCTAGTCCAGAGCCATGTTGTCTGTTTGGATGATCTGCAGGCAATCTGTGGCGATGCTGCATGGGAAGAGGCGTTATTTCACTGCTTTAACCGTTTACGTGAGAAAGAGCATAAATTACTGATTTGCGCTGATCAGAACCCGGCACAATTAGCCATTGAATTGCCTGATCTTCGATCCAGACTGGCAACGGGATTAATTTATCAATTGCCTTCAATGACTGATGCATTGAAACAACAGGCGTTGATCAGTCATGCACAGAGTAGAGGATTGATTTTGCCTGAAGAAGTAGCCCAATATCTATTACGCCATTACAGCCGGGATATGCCGTCATTGATGTTAGTATTGCAACGTCTCGATAAAGCGTCTTTACAGGCTCAGCGTCGATTAACCATTCCGTTTGTCCGGGAAGTTATACAACGTGGCTGAAAAGCCATCAGTGACAATTATTTGGCCTGGTTTAGCCACTGCGATGCAGGAAATTAATCAGTCTTTATTACCCGAAGAACTGAAACAATTATTAAAAAAAGCACATTTCACTGCTGACCATCACACGTTTGAAAAAGCATTAATTCAGCTTTTTAATGCCAAGCCCCTCACAGATGCTGATTTACCCGCTTCGGCATTACGAAATCCAGGTCAACTAAGTCTTTGCGCTGATCCGTGTTATCTGCATGCTGATCGAGATCGCCTTTTATTATTTTCAATTAATGATTTAACAATGGAAGAGGGCACCCAGCTTAGAGAATGCATTCAACCTTTATTGAATGATTTTGATGCTCAACTGGTGCCTAATGATTTAAACCATTGGTCAGTTTGGTTGGAAAATATGCCCGATATTTCCCTAACGGCAATGCCATCACTGATTGGTAAGTCGGTAGTCTCAGCGTTACCGACCGGACAGGAACAAAATGCCTGGTTACGTTTGAATAATGAAATTCAAATGGCTTTATTTGAACATCCGGTTAACCAACAAAGACAGTCAGCTGGCAAATTGCCAGTGAATAGTCTCTGGTTTTGGGGCAAGGGAGACTGGCAACCGTCTACCAATGGATGGGATAAGGTCTATGGCGATTCGACTTTATTAAAGTTACTGTCCTCTGCGTGTTCTGTCAGCCTTAACTCTTTTTCTGAGTGGAAACCTGAGCAGTTGGGAGGTGGAAATCAATTACTGCTGTTACCGGAACTGGATTTGCAGAATGATTGGCAGCAACGCTTGCAGCTTGTGACGGCACAACAAATTTTGCCTTTAAAACAAAAATTACGCCGTTATCAAATTCAACAGTTACGTTTAATCATTCCTGAACATGGCCAATATCAGTGGCGCTGCTGGGATGTATGGAAGCCTTGGCCATTATGAATATTCAACAGCGTAATATAGGTGATATCAGTGAATTACCTGAGGAATGGCCAGCATGTATTCGAAGAATCATGGCGGCGAGAGGTATTGTTAAAGCAGATGAATTAACCTTTGATTTAGCTGGATTGCCAAAACCCTCGGAAATGCTGGGGATGGAAGCAGCCGTAACATTATTGATCAAGGCATTACAGCAGCAATGGCGAGTAATGATTGTGGCGGATTTTGATAGCGATGGCGCTACCAGCTGTGCAGTAATGATGCGTGGTTTGCGCATGATGGGGCTGCAACATATTGATTTTATCGTTCCAAATCGATTCGTGCATGGTTATGGCTTAACCACAGAATTACTTAACGAAATTGATAGTGAAACCCAGCCGGATTTATTGATCACCGTGGATAACGGGATTGCCAGTCTGGATGGGGTTGCTCTGGCCAAACAACGTGGTATGCAAGTGTTGATCACTGATCATCATCTTGCCGCAGAACAATTGCCACAAGCCGACGCTATCGTTAATCCTAATCAACCCGGAGATAACTTTCCCAGCAAAATGCTGGCAGGGGTTGGGGTGGCATTTTATGTGCTGGTCGGTCTGCGGCAGGGATTACGTGATATTAACTGGTTTGAATTACAGCAACTGGCAGAACCTCGTCTGGTGGAATTGCTGGATTTGGTCGCATTGGGCACCGTCGCCGATGTCGTGCCTTTGGATAGGCTCAATCGCACACTGGTGGATCTTGGACTGAAACGTATGCGGCAGGGACGCGCCTGTGCAGGTATCAGCGCTTTATTACAAATTGCCGGTAAGGATATCAATCGATTATCTGCACAGGATTTGGGCTTTGCCATTGCGCCGAGGTTAAATGCAGCGGGCCGTATGGAAGATATGGGGTTGGGCATTGATACCTTACTGACGGATAACTTTGCTATGGCTCAGCAAGCTGCTCAGTTGCTGGATAAGATTAATATTGAGCGTCGCTCGGTTGAACAAGGCATGCAGCTGGAAGCTCTGGCGATGCTGGAAAAACTGCAGCTGAATGAAACCACTCAGGCAGCTGCTTATTGTTTATATGACGAAAGCTGGCATCAAGGGGTAATCGGATTACTCGCCTCTCGAATTAAAGAAAAACTGCATCGGCCAGTCATCGTGTTTGCATCGGGCGAACCTGGTGAAATCAAAGGTTCAGCGCGCTCTATAACAGGCGTTCATATTCGTGATGTCCTGGTTAATGTTGCGGCTAAATATCCTGATTTAATTTTACGCTTTGGCGGACATGCGATGGCAGCAGGGTTAACATTAAAGCAGAACGACTTTTCATTGTTTGAGCAGGCATTCAGGGAAGCTGTTCAGCTTTCAGCCGATCCCAGTGTATTTGAACGCGCTTTGTATTCTGACGGTGAATTATCGGCGCAGGAACTGAACCTCCAGCTGGCCGAGCAATTACCGGTACTGGCGCCATGGGGTCAGGCTTTTCCGGAACCACAGTTTCATGGACAGTTTGTGTTGCAGAATTATCGTCATGTCGGTCAGCAATCGGATCATTTGCGTTTAACCGTAAAACTGGATGATGGGCGGGAAATCACGGCAATGGCGTTTCGTCAAACAGCTCCAGTATGGCTCCAGATTGGACAGAAGGTTGGCTTGCACTACCGTCTGGATGTAAATGAGTTTCGACAAAGCAAATCACTACAGTTGCTGGTTGATAATCTGTTGCCGAGTTAAATATCCAGAGTTTGAATAGTTACCTGCTGTCTAAAATCGGCCAGTTCATCACCGTGAAATAATTCTGTTCCGGCATGCATGACGGTACCGGCTCCACAGGCAATACCATAACGCAGTGCTGTTTCGGGCTGATCATCAAGACTGAAACCGGCCACCAGCCCCGCGACCATTGAATCACCTGCACCCACAGTAGTATTCACTGGTACTGATAACGCTTTCGCATAAAAACTGTTGTTCGGACTGACTAATAAAGCTCCTTGATCACCTAAAGAAACACATACATGGTTAACACCGGACAACTGCAGTTTTCTGGCGCTTGCAGCAATTGATTCTATAGTGTCGAGTTTTATTTGTAGCAGGGTTTCCAGTTCATACAAATTAGGTTTAATTAAAAATGGTTTCGCCTCAATTGCCAAACGCAATATGTCACCATGACTATCGACGACAGTTCGTCCACCATGTTGCTGGATTTTATGCACCAAATCAGCATACAGAGAGGTTGGTACAGTGGGCTGGCAGGATCCGGTAAGAATGCCATAACCATTCCCTACAGCATTGGCAAAATTTTCCACCAGTTGAGTTAACTGGGCTGCCGGGACAGGTGTGCCAGCATCAGTGATTTGAAATTGAGATTGTGTATCAAGCTCAATAATCGTGCTGTTAATACGCGTCTGTCCTGAGACATGATGGAACAGAACATTGGGTAGTTGTTCATCAAGCATGTCTTGCAGAATCTCACCAATGGAGCCGGCAATGACACAATAAGTTGTTGCCTCTACCTGCATACGAAACAAAGCCCGGCCAATATTGATACCATTACCCCCTGGATCATGACGGGCAGCATCGGAACGTGATTTTTGGTCGGGGATTAACTTTTTGACATGGTAAGTCACATCCAAAGCGGGGTTTAAACATAAAACATGAATGTTTCCCGATGACGACGTCATTACTGTCTCCATTAATAAGATTTGTTCGATAAAATGATGCTCAGCAGACCAATAGTAAACTGCATTTCTGATAAAGGCTCCAAATGAAACCAACTCATGTCGCGGTATTCAGCGCAAAACCTTATGATCAGGCCTATCTCACGAAAATGGCTGATGAGCAAGTATCATTATGTTTTTATGAAATGGCGTTGAATCCAATGACTGCAGCATTGGCCAAAGATGCTGAAGTGGTCAGTGCGTTTGTAAATGACGATATTTCGGCTGAAACGCTTAACATTTTGGCAGAAAACGGCATTCGTTTAATTGCGTTACGCTGTGCCGGGGTTAATCAGGTGGATTTAACGGCGGCTAACAAGCTTGGTATAACTGTCGTCAATGTCCCAGCCTATTCACCTTATGCGGTCGCTGAACATACCATTGCACTGATGTTGGCATTAAGTCGGAAGATACCGCGGGCCTATAATCGAGTTCGCGATGGTAATTTTTCTTTGGATGGTTTGCTGGGTTTTGATTTCTTTGGTAAAACCGCGGGCATTATTGGGGGCGGTAAAATAGGTTTGTTAGTCGCTGAGCGATTGCGGGCATTTGGTTGCCAGGTTTTGATTTATGAACCGCATAACGCTATACCAGCCAAACAATCAGGCTTTGAAGTGGTGACACTCGACAGCTTGCTCGGTCAAAGCGATATTATCAGTCTGCATTGTCCATTAAATGATGAAACACATCATATTATCAATGCGGCCAGTCTCGGGCTGACCAAACCCGGCGTGATGCTGATAAATACCAGTCGCGGAGCCTTATTGGATACAGTGGCTGTATTGGATGCCCTGAAAGCGCTGCATATTGGCTATTTGGGAATAGATGTGTATGAACAGGAAGGCAGTCTGTTTTTTGAAGATCATTCCACCGATATTATTCAGGACGATATATTCCAGCGTTTATTGACCTTTCCAAATGTGCTGGTCACCGGGCACCAGGCCTATTTCACCCGGGAGGCATTACAGCATATCGCTCAGACAACGTTGCAGAATATTGATGATTTTATGGCTGGTAAGGCACTGAAAAACCGCGTGGAAATACGTTAAGTGTTTGATGAAATATTTACCTGTATCAATAAGTTGATGCCGGATTTTAAAGCCAGACCGCAACAAGTTGAAATGAGTCGATTTATTCATCAACGGCTGCAACAGTCGCAAAATAGAATGGCGGTAGTGGAAGCTCCAACCGGCGTGGGGAAAACGCTGGCATATCTCAGCGGTGCAATTGAAACAGCTTTGAACAGTAAAAAATTGCTGGTGATCAGCACTGCAACAGTCAATCTGCAACAGCAATTAATTCAGAAAGATCTGCCACAGTTTTCAGCGGCTTTGCCACAACCGATACGGTTTATGCAAATCAAAGGTCGCCGCCGCTATGTCTGTCCCAGCAAACTGGCACAACTGGCAACCACTCCCGAACAGCAGGATTTGACGCTGGATGTGGATCAGAAATATCAGCAAGTATTAAGACAGACTCAAGCAAAGAATCTGTTCCAGGATTGGGATGAACATCGCTGGGATGGTGATCGGGATAGTCGTACTGATGCCATTGATCCGGCGCTTTGGCATGAAGTATCTACTGATTCAGAAGGCTGTGCCGGTAAAAGCTGTAGGTATTTTTTGAGCTGCCCCTATTATTTGCTACGTAAGGAAATGCAGCTGGCACAGGTGGTGGTGGTGAATCATGATTTATTACTCAGTGATGCTGACTTGGGTGGCGGTTTGGTATTGCCCAATCCGGAAGAACTGATTCTGGTTTTTGATGAAGCACATAATCTGCCGCAAAAAGCGCTGGGACATGCCGCCAAAGCATTGAACTTTGCCCAGCTTTATCAAACCGTTGAAACCGCTGACAGTCTGATGAAAAAGCTGCCCACTGCTTTGGCTTTCCGGCAGCATGACTTTGGTTATATGTTTAAGGAAATTCGCCAGGATTTACCAGCCATCATCAATCTGTTGCAGCAATTGCTGGATATTCTGGGCAGTGATGCCACAGTAAATGAAATGCTGGAAGGCCGTACCAGTGAGCCACGGATTTTCTGGGGCAGTCCGTTACTTAATGCCTTGTTTATTCCCAGCCAGAACCTTTTACAACGAGCTAATTCCATCTATAAGCATTTCTCGCTGATTGGCAAATGGATTAAAGAAGGGCTGGAGAAAACCCAATTAAGTAATAAGGTTGGTGAAGCATTATTACCGCAAGTGGGAACGGTACAGAATATTTTTGGTTATCTGATTGATTTTATGGCGCTGTTTCTCGATGAGGATAAAGCCGAGCGCCCACCTAATGTGCGCTGGCTGGCACAGGAACAGTTTGCCAAACAGCAAACGCTGGTGATTCATGCCGGGCCGATGACAGCGGCAGGTTTTCTGGATCGCAGTTTATGGCAGCGGGCTTATGGGGTGGTAATGACATCAGCCACGTTACGAGGCATGGGATTATTCCAGCGTTTCCGGGCGGATTGTGGCTTACAGCGTTACGATGAAAAACACTTTCTGGCGCTGCCTTCACCGTTTCGATATCAGCAGCAGGCTGTGCTAAAACTGCCGATGATGCAGTATTTACCCAATGAAAATCTGCCGCAATGGCAGCAGGAAGTGGTCGGCCAACTCAAATCAATTATTGATATTCAAGCGGCGACACTGGTGCTCTTTACCTCACGCCAGGTGATGCTACAGGTATATAAGCAATTGCCATTGTCATTGAAAAATTTGATTCTTTTACAGGGTGATCAGCTGTCGCCCAAAAATATGATCGTCAAACATATTCAGCGGATTGAAGCGGGGCGGGGCAGCATTATTTTTGGGATGGATCGGTTTGCCGAAGGCGTCGATTTACCCGGCAATTTATGTACCCATGTAATCATTACCAAACTGCCATTTCCGGTTTTTACCCGCCCGATTGAACAGGCACGTCAGGAGTGGATCATAAAACGCGGCGGTCAGCCATTTATCAGTTTGTCATTACCGGCGGTCAGCGTGAAGTTGATTCAGGCCTGCGGTCGTCTGTTACGAAAAGAAACTGATTCCGGCCAAATAACCATCCTGGATCGTCGGTTGTTAACCAAAAATTATGGCAAACAATTACTGTCTCATTTACCGGATTACCAGGTAATAACCGAATAAAAAAAGCCCGGCGAGACCGGGCTTTCAGGGTGTATCAACAAACTTATTCAGTACGGCTGGTAACTTCCAGCAAATGATAGCCAAATTGTGTTTTAACCGGACCCTGAACGGTGTTAACCGGGGCGGAAAAAACAACTTTATCGAATTCCGGCACCATCATGCCTGGGCCAAATTCACCCAGATCACCGCCTTGGCGGCTGGATGGGCAGGAAGAATTTTCTTTGGCGACGGCAGCAAAGTCTGCGCCTTCTTCGATTTCGCGTTTCAATTCCAGACAGATTTCTTCACTGTCCACCAGGATGTGTCGTGCGGTTGCTCTAGCCATAATAGTTCCGTAATTGATTTGTAAATTGCTGACTTATGCCAGCTGTTTTAACAGGGCCTTGGCCGTGGCTTCTGAAGAAGCCGGGTTTTGTCCTGTAATCAGTATGCCATCCGTAATCACGAATGAACTCCAGTCGTCACCTTTCTCGAAATTTGCGCCACGTTGTTTCAGGGCATCTTCAAGTAAAAATGGTACAACATCAGATAAGCCTACCGCATCTTCTTCACTATTTGAAAATGCAGTGAGCTGTTTACCTTTAATCCAGGGCTCATCGCCAATGGTTTTGACATGTAACAAAACAGCAGGTGCATGACAAACTGCAGCTACTGGTTTATTGGCGAGCACGAAACTTTCAATCAGTGCAATTGATTTTTTATCTTCGGCTAAATCCCATAACGGACCATGTCCGCCTGGGTAAAACACTGCATCATAATCAGCGGCGTGTACGTCGGCTAATTTAACTGTGTTTGCTAATCGGTTTTTAGCTTCAGCATCATTTTCAAAACGCCGGGTAGCATCCGTTTGAAAGTCAGGCTGATTGCTTTTTGGGTCAAGAGGTGGTTGCCCACCTTTGGGTGAGGCCAGAGTTATTTCTACCCCAGCATCTTTCATTGCGTAATACGGTGCTGCAAGTTCTTCTAACCAAAAACCGGTTTTTTCACCGGTATTGCCAAGCTTATCGTGCGAAGTTAGTACCACTAATATTTTCATGGTTATGTCTCCTGAAATCTGTGGTTTTGAGGAATTATTCAATGTTGCCTACCTGATATGGGGATACGGCGATAAAATTCAAGCAATATTGCATTTCATTCTTATCGTCGTAAACTCGCATAATGCTCTGAAAGATCAGCAAACCCTAAAATAATAACAGCGAGAGAAAACTATGAAAAAAGAAACGATTTGTCTGCATGAAGGTTATGAAACTGATCCCGTTACAAAATCCTGTGCGGTGCCGATTTATCAAACAGTCGCTTATGAATTTGATAATGCCCAGCATGGAGCCGATTTATTCAATCTGGATGTGCCAGGCAATATCTACAGCCGCATTATGAATCCCACCTGGGATGTGTTGGAAAAGCGGGTAGCTGCTCTGGAGGGTGGCATTGCTGCTTTGGCCACGTCAGCCGGTAGTGCTGCGATTCATTATGCCATTATTACTATTGCTGAGGCCGGCGATAATATTGTGACAACACCGCAGCTTTACGGTGGAACCTATACCTTATTCGCCCATATGCTTCCTAAAATGGGGATTGAGGTACGCTTTGCCTCAAGCGATCAGGCCGCTGATTTGGAAAAACTGATTGATGACAAAACCAAAGCGGTTTTCTGTGAATCAATCGGTAATCCGGCCGGTAATATTGTGGATATTGAACCCATTGCCACAATGGCACATAAACATGGTGTTCCAGTGATCGTTGATAACACTGTGGCAACACCGGCGTTACTTAATCCAATTGAATATGGTGCTGATATTGTTGTGCATTCCCTGACCAAATACATGGGCGGTCATGGCACAACCTTAGGCGGTATTATTGTAGATTCTGGCAAGTTTCCCTGGGCTAAACACAAAGAAAGATTTCCGGTATTGAATCAACCAGAACCGGCCTATCATGGGGTGGTATACACCGAGCAATTTGCTGAAGCAGCTTTTATTGCCAGAGCGCGGACCGTACCTTTACGGAATACCGGTTCGGCATTGTCACCAATGAATGCGTTTCTATTATTACAAGGTATTGAAACGTTACCATTACGTATGGAACGACACTGTGACAATGCCATTGCAGTCGCTAAATATCTGCAACAGCATCCTAAAGTAGAGTGGGTGAACTATGCCGGACTGCAAGGAGATAGATATTTCGATCTGGCACAGAAATATTTCAATGGTAAACCTTCATCAATTCTCACATTCGGTATTAAAGGTGGCTTTGATAATGGCGTGAAATTCTATGATGCACTGAAGCTGGTCAAACGACTGGTGAATATCGGTGATACCAAGTCACTGGCCTGTCATCCCGCTTCGACCACTCATCGTCAGCTGGAAGAAGCCGAACTTAAAGCCGCGGGGGTCACACCGGAAATGCTTCGCTTATGTATTGGCATTGAGCATATCAGTGACATTATTGATGATCTGGAACAGGCCTTTTCAGCAGTTTGACTGGAAGATCCCGGCTCGATTAATTGAGCCGGGATTTTTTATACAAGTTTCCAGTGGATGGTCTCACCGGCACGCATAGGCACCAGTGTTTCATCTGCGAACTCCAGCGTGTCGGGAACCTGCCAGTCCGTTTTTTGCAAGGTGATTTTCTGTTCGTTTCTCGGCAGGCCATAAAAATCCGCACCGTAAAAGCTGGCAAACCCTTCGAGTTTATCCAGACATTCATAGCTGTCGAACACTTCGGCATACAGCTCTATTGCCGCATGGGCGCTGTAGATGCCCGCGCAACCACAAGCATTTTCTTTACTGTCTCGAGTATGTGGTGCACTGTCGGTTCCCAAAAAGAATTTCGGATTACTGCTGGTTGCAGCGGCAATAAGCGCTTTCTGATGGGTATTACGTTTCAGTACTGGCAGGCAGAAATGATGAGGCCGAATTCCCCCCACCAGCATATCGTTACGATTTAGCAGTAAATGATGTGGGGTTATCGTTGCTGCCACAAAGTTGCTGGCCTGAGCGACAAAGTCTGCAGCCTCTTTGGTCGTTATATGTTCAAAAACAATTTTCAGTTCTGGAAAGTCTCTTAACAGTGGAATCAGTTTTTCGTCAATGAACGCCTTTTCACGATCAAAAATATCGGTTTCGTGATGAGTCACTTCACCATGCAACAATAAAGGCATACCTGCCTTTTGCATTGTTTCCAGTGTTTTATAACAGTGAGTAATGTCCGTGACCCCAGCATCTGAATTTGTTGTTGCACCCGCCGGGTAGAGTTTGACGGCTTTAATGAATTCGGCTTGTTTGGCCGCCACAATATCTTGCGGAGTAGTATTATCAGTCAGATACAAGGTCATCAAAGGTTCAAAGTCAGACTGGGCTGGACGCGCATCCAGAATGCGTTGTCGATAAGCAGTGGCTTGTTCAACATTGGTCACTGGAGGGCGCAGGTTAGGCATAATAATTGCGCGTTTGAAACATCTTGCGCTATCTGTAACAGTACGCTTTAAGGCATTATTATCGCGCAAGTGGAGATGCCAATCGTCTGGTTGGCTAATGGTAAGAGAATTTAATGCTGATTTTTTCATAAAGCAGATTATGCCATAGCTGTTTAGCTTTGCAGTTGAAAAGTTGTTTCTGACAAATCAGCGATACTGCATCAGAAGGCGGTTTTTCTTGACCTTGACGGGCATTCACAGTAACTTTACCCGTT
>JGI24661J20069_1000710_pt1 | contig 12004 bp, 11 predicted proteins | sample MalvirmetaMSP144_FD_20069 | JGI IMG/M metagenome (IMG submission 20069) | reverse complement strand
CGGGCAAAGTTTCCAAGGTCTCCATCCGCGTTGTTTTCGGGTAACCGGACTTCCAGCCGCGCACAACCCGGAAAACCGCGCCCAAGTCCACGGATTCCCTCGATAACAGCACCGACCCTGTCAGTCTCTGGCAGGCTGAATTGCCCGAGAACGACAATCCAGTCACGGACGAAGACCAGCTCCTCAAGAGACAGACGAGCCATCACATCATCGGCAGTTTCCGGAGCTGCCGGGTAGAAGCGCACCAGCCCCTGGTCTTTCAGGGGCTCGAAATACCCGAAAATACCTCGCTCCGTGGCTGAGTCGGTCATTTCACGGCCGGCTTCGGTTTCAAAGCCTGGCCGGCAAAACACAAGAATCTGTTCCATGCATTTCCTGAATCAGGGTCGGAGACCAACCCGTAAAAGTTGAAACTGTTTAACAGCTTAGATTGTCTTCTCTGGCTACACTTCCCGCTCTGATAACCGCGGGAAGCCATGAATGTCGTCCGTTTTGCGTTTGATTGCCATTCTCTGCCTTTTGCTGGCCCCTGCCCTGGCGCTGCCAGACACGGGTTCGATGGCGTCGGACTGCCCTGTCCTCGAGGCCACCGATACTGCTGCCCGCGCTTCCCTGATGCAATACGTTTGCTATTACAGTGCGCCGCCGGGCGCGCCCGGACATGAAGCAAGGAATCCGGACCAACTCCCCCGAAATATCGTTTGGACCCCTGCAAACGGCCGGGACCTGGTATTCAGCCACACCAAATCCGTTTACTGGGTACACCTGCACGTCAGGAACTCAGGCGCTGAGCGGGCCGCCTGGTATCTGAAACTCAACTACCCGCTGCTGGACGAAGTCACATTCTGGCAGACGGGGAATGATACTACAGAGACACTGGTTACCGGAGATCAACGGCCTTTCGGGTCCAGGGCGGTAGACTACCGGTACTTTCTGCTTCCCGTCACACTGGATGGCGGTGAAACCCGGTCCCTGACGATCCGGATCCACAGCAATGGCGCTCTGAACGTGCCGCTCAGCTTTGAAACCCCGGCGGAAGTCATTGCCCGCAGTAATCATCTGACACTGACCCACGGGCTATTCTACGGCGCGCTCCTGGTATTTGCGGTCTTCAACCTGTTGCTGTTTTTCAGCTCCGGCACCGGCTATTACTTCTACAACGCGTTTTACCTGGGAGCACTCGGACTCTTTCTGTTCGCCATGGGCGGCTTCGCGAACCAGTACTTCTGGCCAGACAACCCGGGCTTTGCCAATACATCCATCCCCCTGTCTTTGTCCCTTTGCGCCCTGGCCATGATCCTTTTCGGCCGGTCCTTCCTGGAAGTAGACCGCGGAACCATCTCGGAAACGGTCCTCAAAGGGCAGGCCTGGTTCTGCATTGGCTTCCTGGCACTGACACTGATACTGCCCTACAACAAAACCATTCTGCTCAATACCGTTCTCGCACTGACGGTTATTTCAAGCCTGTTCATCATCGCAGCGGTTCGTTGGAAACAGGGGTATCAGCCGGCTATGTGGTATCTGCTGGCCTGGCTGATCATGCTCGTTGGTGGTCTGATCTATGCTCTGGCGGCTTTTGGCTATCTGCATGACTTTCTTGCACGGGAGGCGCTGATGCAATCAGCAGTGGGAGGACAGGTGATCCTGCTGAACTATGCGATGGTGCAAAGGTGGCGTCTGCTTAACCAGAAGCTTCTGGACGTGGAACACAATGCAAGGACAGAACTGGAATTCAAGGTGCATGAACGTACCGCGCAGCTGCGGAACACCATGCGGGAACTGGAAAAGGCCAACCGCAAGCTATCGACACTGAGCCTGAACGACGCCCTGACCGGCCTTTACAATCGAAGGCACCTGAACAACATATTTCCGGAATTGTGCGCCGAAGCTCGGCGCACGTCCCAGCCACTGACCCTGGCGCTGGTCGATGCCGACCATTTCAAGAACATTAACGACACCTGGGGCCATGGTTTTGGGGACAGCTGCCTTCAGTTCATCGCCGAAATGCTGACCCGGCACGTGAAACGCCCCCGGGATGTTGCCATCCGATTCGGTGGTGAGGAGTTTGCGTTACTGCTGCCCGGAACCGATGCAAACGGAGCTTTGAATGTCTGTTCTGCATTGCTGCAAGACATCGCCAGGACGCCACTACTCTCCCCAGACGGCACCAAAGTGAGAATAACCCTCAGCGCAGGTATCGCATCACTCGACTCCGGAGAGACCCAGAACCAACTGTTCGAGCGGGCCGATGAGGCCCTGTACCGTGCAAAAAGCAAAGGCCGCAACCGCGCTGAGCTCTCTGAGGCTGTCGGGGTGCAGTAGAGATGAGGCTCAAAGCCGCTCGTCCACAAAGATCCGGGTTTCCCGGGCAGCCGCCACGATCAGCTCCTTTTGGGTCTGTGGCTGGCTTTTCAGCGGCTGGAAATCATGATTACCCCCTTCCAGCCAGAGCAAACGGATTCCCTCCAACTCCTGCTCATGGCCAGCCATCTCGGACGGTTTCCCGAACGGATCCCTTGTCCCCTGAAGCACCAGCATAGGGCAGCTCACATCCTGGAAGTGCCCGGTACGCCAGCGGTCGGGCTTACCGGGCGGATGGAAGGGATAACCAAAGCAGGCGACACCATCAATACCTTCCCGACGGCTCGCCAGAATGCTTGCCATGCGTCCACCCATGGATTTGCCACCCACCAGTACCCTGCTGCCAGATCCGCAATCTGATCGAACCTGGTCGACCACCCGGGTAAAACAGTCCAGCAACACTTGCTCTCTGTCGGGCGGTCGCTTCTTTCCATCCAGACGCCTTTTCTGCATATACGGGAACTCAAAACGTACTGTCTCAATGCCCTCTTGCTCCAGCGCTGCCGAAAGCTCCTCCATGAAGCTCGAATCGGCCGGCGCGCCGGCGCCGTGTGCCAAAATCAGTACAACTTTCGGCTCACCCTCATAGCCTTTGGTCTTAATCAACTCCACAGAATTCACCTCATTCAGTTAAGCGACTATCATTGCACTCAGGCAACACACATTCCCTTCGCTGAAACAACTCCAATAACGGCACTGAAAAGGAAGCTATGTTGCTGATTTCGGCGCATTTGACGGATGTCAGGACTTGACCTGAGTCATTGCAAACAGCTAATCGTTTCTCCATACTTGCGCCCGCATATTTCCCCACTTTAAACCCATTGGTAAGGCTATGAGCACAGTAAATGCAAACCTGACATACAACTACAAGGTGGTAAGGCAGTTCACCATCATGACAGTGGTATGGGGTATTGTAGGTATGTCCCTGGGTGTGCTGATCGCAGCGCAGCTGGTCTGGCCATCCCTCAACCTCGACCTGCCCTTCACCCACTTCGGCCGTCTCCGGCCGCTGCATACCAACGCCGTCATATTCGGCTTTGGTGGAAGTGCCCTCTTCGCTACCTCCTACTATGTTGTGCAACGCACCTGTCAGGCCCGTCTGATTTCAGATGGACTGGCGTCGTTCACTTTCTGGGGTTGGCAAGCGATCATTGTCTCGGCAGCCATTACCCTGCCGCTCGGCCTTACCTCTTCCAAGGAATATGCCGAACTCGAATGGCCGATCGATATCGCCATAGCCATTGTCTGGGTAACCTACGCACTCGTGTTCTTCGGAACCGTAATGAAGCGCAGCACCCCGCACATCTACGTGGCCAACTGGTTCTACGGTGCCTTCATTATTACGGTTGCGGCACTCCATATCGGCAATAACCTGGCCCTGCCAGCGAGCGCCTTCAAGTCTTACTCTGCATACGCAGGTGTCACCGACGCCATGATGCAGTGGTGGTATGGCCACAACGCCGTTGGCTTTTTCCTGACCGCCGGCTTCCTCGGGATGATGTACTACTTCGTTCCCAAGCAGGCCAACCGCCCGGTTTACTCCTACCGCCTGTCAATCGTCCACTTCTGGGCGCTGATCGCAACCTACGTATGGGCTGGTGGTCACCACCTGCACTACTCTGCACTGCCAGACTGGGCACAGACTGCAGGCATGGTAATGTCTCTGATTCTGCTGGCACCCTCCTGGGGCGGCATGATCAACGGCATGATGACTCTGTCAGGCGCATGGCACAAACTGCGCACTGACCCTATTCTGCGCTTCCTCGTGGTCTCCCTGTCGTTCTACGGCATGTCCACTTTCGAAGGCCCGATGATGGCCATCAAGACAGTCAACGCGCTTTCCCACAACACTGACTGGACCATCGGCCACGTTCACTCCGGTGCTCTCGGCTGGGTTGCCATGATCAGTATCGGTGCGGTTTATCACCTGGTACCCAAGCTTTGGGGTGTTCAGGCGATGTACAGCACTGCCCTGATCAACGTGCACTTCTGGCTTTCCACTGTCGGTGTCGTACTTTACATCGTCGCAATGTGGGTAAACGGCATCATGCAAGGCCTGATGTGGCGCGCTGTCAACGAAGACGGCACCCTGACATACAGCTTTGTTGAAGCCCTGGAGGCCTCCTACCCCGGTTACTTTGTTCGCTTCATCGGCGGCGCCATTTTTGTGAGCGGCATGCTGCTCATGGCTTATAACGTCTACATGACCGTTCGCCAGAAAGATGCGGTTGCGCAGGACAACGCGGCAACACAGCCGGCGTAACGGGAGAGAATCAGAATGAAACATGAAATAGTCGAAAAGAACCTTGGTCTGATGATCGTACTGATCGTCCTGGTCATCAGTGGCGGCTTTCTGGCGGAAATAGTGCCGCTGTTCTTCCAGAAGAGTGTGAATGAGCCTGTCGAAGGCCTTGAGCCCCTCAGTGCTGTTGAGCTGGAAGGCAGGGACATCTACATTCGCGAAGGCTGCCACGTTTGTCATACCCAGCAGATCCGTCCGTTCCGTGCGGAGACTGAGCGGTATGGCCACTACTCCGTTGCGGGCGAGTTTGTCTATGACCGCCCGTTCCTGTGGGGATCCAAGCGCACCGGTCCGGATCTGGCCCGTGTAGGCGGTCGCTATTCGGACGCCTGGCAACGCCAGCATCTCTATAACCCGCGCAGCGTGGTTCCCGAATCAAACATGCCGGCCTTCCCATGGCTGTTTGAGGACAAGGTAGACCACACCAAGACTGCTGCGAAGATGGAGACACTGCAAACACTTGGCGTGCCCTACACCGATGAGCAGATTGCCGAGGCGTCTGCTCAAGTGGAAGGCAAATTTGAAATCGAGGCTCTGGTCGCTTACCTGCAACAACTGGGCACAGTGATTTCAGAAACACGGTGATTTAATGGATATCAATGAGTTACGCGGAGTTCACACACTTCTGGTGATGGCAGCCTTTTTCGGCATCGTTTGGTGGGCGTACAGCGCCCACCGCAAGAAAGCCAACGACGAGGCCGCACACTTGCCCTTCGATGATGACGACGTGGAAAAGCGTACGCTCGAACAGGAAAAAGCGGAGAAAAAACAATGAGTACCTTCTGGAGCATCTGGATCAGCGTGATCACGCTGGGTACTGTGTTTGGCTGCTGGTGGCTGCTTTGGGCGACCCGCAAGAGCCAGACGAGCGATACCGAAACCGACCGCACCATGGGCCATTCCTTTGATGGCATTGAGGAATATGACAATCCACTCCCCAAGTGGTGGTTCTATCTGTTCCTGGCTACCTGCATATTTTCGTTGGGATACCTCGCGCTCTATCCGGGTCTCGGCAGCTTCAAGGGCTTGCTGGGCTGGACGTCGACCAACCAATGGGAAGCCGAGGTAGCCGAGGCTGAAGAGAAGTACGGGCCGATTTACGCCCAGTACGGACAGACCCCGGTGCCCGAGTTGGCGGAAAACAGCGATGCCATGAAAATCGGCCAGCGCCTGTTTGCCAACAACTGTGCGGTATGCCATGGCTCGGCCGCTCGCGGCCAGGTGGGCTTCCCCAACCTGACGGACGACGACTGGCTTTATGGTGGAACTCCCGAGGCTATTCTGAGTACGCTTCACAACGGCCGTATGGGCGCCATGCCTGCCATGGGAACGATGCCAAATATGACCAGTGAACAAGTTGACCAGGTGGTTAACTATGTTCTCAGTTTCAGTGGACGGGAAAAGGATGCCGAAGCAGCCAAAGCCGGAGAACAGGTGTTTGCCCAGGCTTGCGTTGCTTGCCACGGCGCAGACGGCAAGGGTAATCAGGCCCTTGGCGCACCCAACCTGACAGACAACACCTGGCTCTACGGTTCTACCTATGAGTGGATCAAGGAAACTGTCGTGAACGGTCGTCAGAATATGATGCCCGCTCAGGATCGCCTGCTTTCGGACGATCAGATTCAGATTCTCGCGGCTTACGTCTACAGCCTCTCGAACTGAGTCAGCCGGCCGGGGTCAAGCCCCGGCCCGGTCTTTTCAACCCTGTGTCTGCGATGCGGGCACAGGCTTGAAAAGATCAGCAGCCTAACGGCCTGTTGCCCCGCATTACCATTTTCCTGGAGGTAACGATGAGCAGTGAGATTCCGGTCAAACAGGTTGACCCATCCTCTGACCCCTCCGACAACAACAATAAATCCGGAACCGTCGAGCTATACGCCAGCCGTAAGAAGATTTACGTCAAGGAAGTCAAAGGCTTCTTCCAACGCATCCGCAATGTCAGTCTTTTGCTGCTGATGGGGATGTACTTTGCGTTTGTCTGGTTCACCCTGGACGGACAACCACTGATTCATTTCGATCTCCCGGCCCGTGAATTCCATCTTTACGGGGCGACTTTCTACCCGAAAGATTTTATCTTGCTCTCGGGAATGCTGATTATCAGCGCTTTTGGTCTGTTTTTCATTACCACGCTATTTGGCCGGGTCTGGTGTGGCTACACTTGCCCCCAAACCGTATGGACCTTCATATTCATGTGGGTTGAGGAGCGTATTGAAGGCAGCCGAAACAAAAGGATGAAGCTGGATAAAGCTCCCAGCTCAGCAAACAAAATCGCCAAGAAATCCGCCAAGCACGCGGTGTGGTTGCTCATAGCCCTGGCTACCGGGCTAACCTTTGTCGGCTATTTCTACCCGATTCGGGAACTGATTACCGATCTGTTTACCCTGCAGGCCAATGGTTGGGCCTATTTCTGGGTTGCCTTTTTCACCGTAGCCACCTACCTCAACGCCGGATGGATGCGTGAGCAGGTTTGTCTGTACATGTGCCCCTATGCCCGCTTCCAGTCGGTCATGTTCGATCCCAATACCCGTGTGGTCTCTTACGATCCCAACCGCGGCGAGCCCCGGGGCGGACGAAAGAAAGGCGTGGATCCTGCGGAAGCGGGCCTGGGGGACTGTATCGACTGTGGTCAGTGCGTTCAGGTCTGCCCCACCGGCATTGATATCAGAGATGGCCTCCAGTACGAGTGTATCGGCTGCGCCCTTTGCATCGATGCCTGTGACGAGATCATGGACAAGATGAAATACCCCAGGGGCCTGATCCGCTACACCACGGAAAACGAGCTGGAGGGCAAAACCTCGAAGCTCCTGCGGCCCAGAACCTTTGGCTACGGCGCCGTGCTGTCTTTGATGATTGCAGCAATCATATTCACGATTGCCACCCGGGTCCCGGCCCAGATGGATGCTCTGCGTGATCGCGGCGCGCTGTTCAGCTTCAATGGCGAGGGTCGTATCGAGAACTCCTACACCCTCAAAATCGCCAACATGACAGAGGTTCCTCAAACCTTCTCCCTGTCGGTGACCGGAATGGAGGGAATTCGTATCCTGACTGACAGCTCGGTGACCGTAGAGAGTGGCGAGAACCGCGCGCTGCCCACTGTTGTCGATGTGCCGCCGGAATCCATTACCGAATCCAATAACGACATTCTGTTCAGGGCTCAATCAGAGTCAGATTCTTCACTGAGCCTGGAAACCGAAAGTCGATTCGTCGGTCCAACGCGCTGATCATTGATCAGCGTGCGCATCCGAACGTCTAAATGAGATAGAGATATATGACTACTGAAACACCCGTTGCACCCTGGTATCGCCAGCCCTGGTTCTGGTTCCTCCTGATTTTCCCGGGTGCGTCCATCATTTATTGCGCCGTTGCGATTACCATCGCTATCAACACGGAAAACTCAATGGTGACAGACGACTGGTCCAAGGAAGGCCGTGGGATCAACATGTCCATCGCGAGGGACCAGAAGGCCGCGGACCTTGGCATGGAAGCCCAGATTGACTTTCAGAACCGAAACGTCACGGTCAACCTGAGTACCGTGGAAGGTCCTGCCGACTTCCCGTACCTGATTCTCAACCTGTTCCATCCGACCCTCTCGGACAAAGACCGCACTGTCCAGTTCCAGCAGATCGCTCCGGGCCGGTTTGCCGGGAAACTGCACAGTGACATCGATGGTCGCTGGTACTATGACCTCAGAGGTCCCGCCAATGAGTGGCGCCTTAAGGGTGAAACCTGGCTACCTTCTGAAAGCGGCATTACCATCAAGGCCGGGGAGTCTGCCCAAGGTTGACGCACCTGGATTGCTTCCATTGCGGTGAGCCGGCTGACGGTGAGCCGCCCATTACCCTCGAGCTTGATGGCACAACCCATCACTTCTGCTGTCAGGGCTGCAAAGCGGTTTGCCAGACGATTCACAGCGAGGGTCTGACCGGTTTTTACGATTTCCGGACTGAGCCGGCAGTCACGCCAAAGCAACTGACCAACGCCGAAGTGAACCGCCTGAGGGAACTGGATCACCCCCTGGTTCAGGAGTCCTTCGTGGCGCCAGTAAAAGGCGCACAGGAAGCTCAGTTGCTGATTGGCGGCATCACCTGCGCTGCCTGTATATGGCTGCTTGAAAATCACATGAAGCAGCAAACTGGTGTCGTATCTTTTTCGGTGAATCACACCACACAGCGTGCCCGCCTGGTCTGGTCCCAGGATCAAGCGCCGCTGAGCGACCTTTTGATTGCCATCCATGAGCTTGGCTATACGGCTCGCCCCTACCAGGCAGACGAGGCAGAACAGGCCCTGAAGGCGGAACACCGTTCTATGCTGATCAGGGTCGCCATCGCGGGCATCGGCTCTTTCCAGAGTATGATGCTGGCATTTCCGTTGTACTTTGAACTGGTCAATGATCTCTCACCGGAGTTTGTCAGTTTTTTCCGCTGGTTCAGCCTGCTGGTCGCCACACCAGTGGTTCTCTACAGCGCCGCCCCCTTTTTCCGGAACGCTCGCCGGGACATCCAGAGCCGGCACCTGACCATGGATGTGCCGGTTGCCATTGCAATCGGACTGGCCTACCTCGCCAGTGCCTGGGTAACGATAGTTGGCGGGGACGAAGTCTACTTCGAGTCCGTGTGCATGTTTACATTCTTCCTGCTGTTGGGTCGTTATATTGAAGTGCAGGCCCGCTACCGTGCCGGCCTGACCGGAAACGCCCTTGCGGGGTTCCAGCCGACCGTTGCCACACTGGTGAGCGGTGACGATACGGACATAGTCCCGGCGCATCAGATTCGCCCGGGAGATATCGTTCGGGTTCGACCCGGTGAAACTCTGCCAGTGGATGGAGAAATCGTGCGGGGCGAGTCCACCCTGAACGAAGCGGCGTTGACGGGAGAGTATCTGCCCGAAACCCGTTACCCCGGGGATACGGTTCATGCCGGCAGTGTGAACGGCGAGAACCCGCTTGATGTCCGGGTGGTGAAAGCGGGTGCTCAAACGCGGCTGTCTGGTATTCTCCGGGTGTTGGATCGGGTGCAATCCGAAAAGCCCCAGGTCGCAATGATGGCGGACCGGATGGCGGGGAAATTTGTGGGACGGGTACTGATACTGGCACCCGTTGTCTGGATTGGCTGGTGGCTGGCAGGCGCTGATAATGCCTTCGACATCACCCTTTCGGTACTGGTGGTCACCTGCCCCTGTGCTCTGTCGCTGGCAACGCCCACCGCGATCACCTCCGCCACCGTCAGGCTGCGTCGTCTCGGGTTTCTGCCCACTCGCGGCCACACCCTCGAATCAATGAACACCATCGATACCGTGGTGTTCGATAAAACCGGGACATTGACCCGCGGAGAACTCAGCCTGACCGGCGTCGATATTGTTGGCAGCATGGATGAAACAACCTGCCTGAAGCTCGCCGCCGGGCTCGAGAAATATTCCGAGCATCCCATCGCCCGCGTATTCAATCGGCGTGACACTGCAGCCGTCGAAAACGTGGAAAACCACGTCGGTGGGGGTCTCTCTGGCCAGCTGGGAGAGAGGCCGTTGTTCATCGGCCACCGGGGTTTTGTCCAACAGCATGTCAGTACACCCGCGCCCAGCGCCGAACCTCGCCAGGGCATGGAGATCTGGCTCGCTTCGGATCGCGAGTGGCTGGCCTGCTTTCGGTTGGACGACCAACCCCGAGCCGATGCCCGTGCGGCGATCAGAGCTCTTCAGGACGCTGGTATTCGCACATTGCTCCTGAGTGGCGACCGGTCCGGACATGTTGAGCAGGTAGCAGGCATGCTGGGCATTGACGAAGCGATAGGGCAGGCCTCTCCGGAAGAAAAACTGGCGGTACTGCAGAAACTTGAATCTGAAGGCAGGCACATCATGATGGTCGGCGACGGGCTGAACGATCTTCCGTCTATGGCCGGAGCGGGAATCTCGGTCGCCATGGGCACTGCTGCGGACCTGACCCAGCTCAAAGCCGATGCGGTACTTTTGAATGGCCAGTTGCTGCAGTTGGTTGAGGCCCTGAAAACCAGCCGTCAGACCCGGCGCATCATCCGCCAGAATCTCTGGTGGGCCCTGGCCTACAATGTCTGTGCGCTGCCCCTGGCTGCCGCAGGCATGGTGCCACCCTGGCTGGCAGCGATCGGGATGTCCCTCAGTTCCCTGGTGGTGGTGTTAAATGCACTTCGGCTTGGCAAAGCGCCTGCACAACCGCATCAGGATAATCCCCCGGTTGGCGCACAGGCGCTGTCCTGATACCGTAGCTTTATACTCGTTTTTTGAGGGTTCGCTGTGAAAATCGTAATGTTCCTCGTTCCGGTGATGCTCATCCTGGTAACTCTGGGTGTCGCGCTTTTTTCATGGGCGGTCAAGAACGGCCAGTACGATGACCTGGAAGGCCCGGCCCATCGGATACTTTACGATGACGATAAAGATATGATTCCGGACGACGCCCGCACTGACAAGACCGCGAAAGAGGCTTCTCCCCCAGAGCAAGCCGTTGAGGTCAGCGAGACTGGCAATCCGGATGAGGATAAACCTCAAAAAGGATGAGCCCGGAACTTTACCTCAGCTATCCGAGCGCCTTCCTCATAGGACTCCTTGGCAGCACGCACTGCCTTGGCATGTGCGGCGGCATCAGCGCTTCCCTCTCAATGGCACTGCCTGTAGGCCGGGGTTTCCGACTACGGCAGACGGTCATGCTGCTGGCATTCAACTTTGGGCGCATCGGTAGCTATGTGCTGATCGCCACACTGGTCGCGCTGGCCAGTACCACGGCGGCCAGTCAGTGGAGCACGGCCGGTCTTGTGCTTCGCAGCCTGGCCGGGGTTTTGCTGATCTTCATGGGATTATCCATGGGGCAATGGTGGCAGGGTATTCGTTACGTCGAACGGGTCGGCGCTCCAGTCTGGGCTCGTCTCTCTCCCCTGACCCGTCGCTTCCTGCCGGTAAATCACGGGGGACAGGCGCTTGCCCTCGGAGCACTCTGGGGCTGGCTGCCCTGCGGGCTGGTTTACAGCACTCTCGGATGGGCAGCGCTACAACCGACGGTGGGCTCGGCCGCACTAACCATGCTGTTTTTCGGGCTTGGCACCCTTCCTTCCATGCTCGCAACAGGTTTTGCGGCCAACTGGATCCGAGGCTTGCAGAGCCACCAGTTGTTCCGGAAGGTCACTGGTGGACTGCTTATCCTCTTCGGGCTATGGACCCTGCCATTCCTGCATATGCTAGCTACCTAGATATTCAACACGTCCAGGCGACCGAAGTCAGTAGTGGCCTCAGGTTCGGCAGTGTGAACGGCCTGGCGTTTACCGCCGAGGCGCTTTCCTTCCCGAAAATCATAGAGGCTGGTATCAGCCAGGTGCGACG
>JGI24661J20069_1000707_pt1 | contig 12037 bp, 11 predicted proteins | sample MalvirmetaMSP144_FD_20069 | JGI IMG/M metagenome (IMG submission 20069) | reverse complement strand
GTGTCTTTTTATGGCCCGGATGATTTGTTCTTCGCTGTAGCGTTTTTTCATTTTGAGATCTCCAACTCCCATAGTTTATTGGAAATCTCATCAATGTCATGCCTCTAAATTCGGGGGAAAGGTCAGCATGGTGGCGCGGTTCAGACCGACCAGGGAACAGGCTCTACGCTCAGAAATAGCTGTTTGTGACAGCATAGAGCGCACCGCCTCCCGCTTATCCCTGACGGTCAGTACTTTCGGTTCAACGCCACCTTGAGGGCTTCATTGTCCAGCATAGATTCGGCGAGTAATTTTTTAAGCTGGGCGTTTTCTTGTTCAAGGCCTTTGAGACGACGAGCCTCAGAGACTTCCAGACCAGCGTATTTTTTACGCCAGGTGTAGAACGTCGCATCGGAAATAGCGTATTTACGACATAACTCCTTCACGGAAAGACCAGCTTCTGCCTCTTTCAAAACCTGAATAATTTGTTCTTCTGTAAATCGTTTTTTCATGCTCATCTTCCTTTTCAGTGATGAACATTACTAAGTTATTTATGGATTAGAAAGTGGGGAGCAGGTCAGGCCCACCAATTAAAATCAAGCGGTTAGCCGGTTATCGGCGGACTGTTTTTTATGCCTGAGGGATTTTTGCGGAGATTAGATCGGAAGCTGTCTAGGATAGTCGGGGCAGTCCATTTAATGATGGGAAGATGTCTAACAAAATAGTGTCGATTCAATTTCTAAAAAAACACCTGCCTACTATTCGCAGGCAGGTGTAAATACTATACAAGGACAATATATGAAATAAGAAACAACATTAAGTTAGTATGAAAAAACAATCTAGGCTACTTCATAAATCCTGATTAAAGGTTCAGCATCAAGTAAAGGTGATAGTGCGCCAACAACATCATCAATAAATAATGAAGATGATAAGTAAGCTTTTGCCTCAGCTTGAGTATTAAATCCATGTAAAACTTTAATATCTTTATCTCGTACTAGTAGCTCTTTAGACTTAGCACCATTAATGGTATCAAGAAAGAGCTGTTTGTATTTTGAATAAATATTACCTGCCGTAGGACGATTTTCAGGTGAAATAAAAAGAGTAATTTCCAAATATGCTTTGCTCATACTTTTCCTCATGTTAATACTTATTTGTAATCTCTAAGATTACAGTTTCATTATCATATAAGTGGAGGTATGAATTATGTTAGCTAGCTGACATTTAGTTAATTAATAATCGAGTCAAGCATTTCCAAAACGGATTTAATACTCTGAACGCAGAGGTAATCTCGATTATAATTCAATACCCCTTTCGACCGTAATTGATTTAATAAAGTACTTACTGTAGGTCTGCTGGACCCAACCATATCGGCTAATTCTTGTTGACTAATTCTTATATGTTTACCATAACCATGTTCACATTTTTCTTCAAATCTACCTGAAAGTTCTCGAAGCGTATGCGCTAACCTAATTTCTACACTCTCTTGTGAAGCATATTGAAACTTCATCTTCAAACTAGCTTCACGTGCTGAGAGCATTCTAATCATCTCAATTGATAGAGCAGGATGATGGAATATGAGGTCATTAAAATCATTAACATATGACTTCCATAGATACGTAGTAGTAATTGAAATAGCGTTTTCATCAGTAAAATATTTATTTTGATCGGTCAGTGTTCGACCAAAAAAATCTGATTTATATCTTACGTCGGTTATTAATTCTTTCCCTTGAGAATTTAGTCTAGTTAATTTAACTTGCCCTTCCAAGATTAAATATACATTTTCGCAAGGCTGACGTTGAGATAAAATTTTGTATCCGACTGGATATGAGATAATTTTTGATCTTGGACATTGAGATAGTAAATCATAAATTGATAATCCCGCGAATTTGAATGTATGGAGTCCAAGTTTTTCTATATTATCTATATATACCTTAAAAGTATTCATTGAGTATGGTTTGAGCTGTTATAGATAATTAATAGTAAATTTATCAACGCTCCTAAGATAATGAGGCTCAGTGCAGATTGTTCTCTTATCATAATCTTTTCAGATAAAATGATGATACCTAAAAACATAGTCATTAATGTGCCAGCTAGCAATGAAAATTCTAATTTAACCTTATAGTTAATAAAATTTTTCCAAACATATCCCATACATATCAGCAGAGATCCAGATAGTAAAGCATATAAAAATTCATTAAAAATGAATATTGTAGATGTAGATGTTTTTGATAAAATAAAATAAAAAACCAAACCAAACACAATGTTCATTTTTGCTATGACTTTTAAGTCACCCGATCTAAATGTGTCTAGGGTTTTAGAGTTTAATAATAGGTATGATGAAGATCCAGATAAAATAACTAAAGTTATTGACTTAATACTAATGGGAGGTTCTTTCAAAAGCATCCAAAACATCGAAATTCCAGCAATAATCAAAATTAATGAAAATAAATTTAATATATTTCGGTTTTTCCCAACCAAACCAGTGATTATGATTTTAAATGCCAACCAAGAACCATAAAAAAGAATAGCAACCTGATACAGATACAGGTCAGTAAAAGCTATTGATAAACTGTAAGTAATGCCCACTAAAATGAGACTGTAGGCTATATGGATGTTGAGGGAAGTTGTTTTTGGGGTATTAGTGTTATTACGTAGTGCTATGAACGCAATGATAGAGGCAGATACTACAGTAGATAAGCCAAATAATAGTGATCCATTCTGATTGGAGATTATTGCTGAGCGAGCTAATATGCCCACTACTGCAAGAAATAATGTAAAAACAAGCAATAAAAATATACGTGACTTAATCATAACTATTTATTCTTTTGATGTATAAGTATATAGTTATACACTATATATGTCAAATGATTAATGCAAGATTCTGATGGTTGAGAAGGAATGAACGTACTGAACCCTGAAATAGAAAAAGAAAATATTGAGGCCTATACCCCTTCTGACCTTGAGTTGATATTTAAAAAGAATCACGGGTCATTAGTAAAAAAAGCCAGTTCAATAGTGGGAAATGCTAATGCAGAAGATGTTGTACAAGAGGTATGGATTGCTTTCTATAAAGTCAGTAGAGCTGGAGGATCGATTAGTTCAGTTTCATCTTGGTTAAACAAGGTTGTATTTAATAAGTCGTTAAACTTATTAAAAAAACAAAAGCATGCAATTTTTGTTAATTGTACCAATTATGAGCTTTTAGTAAGTTTAGAGTATGTTTCCCTTGATGAGACTGAAGGTTCACTTTTAATGTTCGAAAGGATTCAGCAACTAGAAAAAGATTGGTCATTATTATCTTATAATCAGAAGAAAGCTTGTGAACTCAAATATATAGATGGGCTCTCAAATAAAGAAATTTCGAAACGATTAAATATTAGTGAAGTTAATAGTAAGGTAATTCTTAGTAGGGCAAAAAAACTATTGCTATAAGAACTAATCTAAAATTTTTGTAACGCTTCTCACAGCATCATTTGTTTGAAAAAATATTCTTCCAGGTACAAGATCACCTATAAAGTTCATTTTTTCGAGTTTATCCAATACCGGGCCTTTAACTTCTGAGAAATGAAGTGTAGAGCCTCTTAATTTGAGACTATTTATCAGTTCTTTGAAAGATATTATTGCGGTGGTGTCAACGTAACTTACTGATGAAAATATAAGAACAATATTTTTTGCATTCGTTTGTATTTGCTTTCTTTCAATGTACTCTGATATGAAATTTATATTGGCAAATGTAATATTCTCATCTATTCTGACCAAAAGTAGCTCTTCCCATGTTTCTACCTCATGTCGTTTGATGTTCCTAAAATGATCGCTATTTTTTATTCTTCCTACCACTGCAATATGGGGTTTCCCTGTGCGTCGCAAGTAGCTAAAAATGGTTACTATAACTCCGAGTACAATTCCTTCTTCAATTCCTAATACAAGAACTCCTAAGAGAGTTATTAATTGACTCAGGCCATCAGATTTATCTTGGCGCCAGATCTGAATAATCTTTTTAAGATTTACTAAAGGTAATACGGCAATAATGATGATTGCCGCTAACGCTGCTTTAGGGATATATTCAAGTGTCTGCGTTAAATTAGTAAGTACTGTGGTAATTATTAGTACTGCAATTAGCATCGCAATTTGTGTTTGAGCGCCAGCCGAGTAATTAACCATTGTCCGACTGAAGCCACCAGCGACTGGCATGCCTCCTGATATAGAGGAAACCAAATTGGATGTGCCAAGAGCAACCAGTTCTTGATTAGGTAGGATTCTTTCACCTCTCTCTGATGCAATAACTTTGGCGATCGCTACGCTTTCAACATAAGCAATTAAACTGATGAAAAAAGCGCTCGGTAGCAATGCAAAAGCATGTGAGAAGGTTATATCTAAGAAGTTGAGGTTTATATCGGGAAAGCCTTGTGGAATGGAGCCTACTATTTGTACATTATGATTAGTGTCGAGCGAAAAAATAACAACAATCATTGTAGTGATTATCACAGAGACTAATGGTGCTGATTTACTGATCCCTGTGCATAGATGTTTTTTTACATTGAACCGAATTAACAACTTGACTAGTGGCAAACCCATTATCGAAAGCAGAGCAAATACAAGTAGACCTAGAGCCATTTCATGATAATTAAGATTGGCCAAACAAATTGTCCAATTAGCTATTGTATTACAATCAGAAAAGTTAAAGCCAATCATGTTAGGAAGTTGACTAGCTAGTATGATAATGGCTGCACCTGATGTAAATCCAGATAAAACTGGTTGACTAATAAAATGCACTAAATTACCCAAACCCATAATCGACATCAAACACAAGATCACCCCCCCTTCTAAAGCAAGAATCATTGCATTTTGAGTGGGAGGGCCCAAATTAGATATTTCAGGTGATGTTAATGCGCTAGCCACCATTATGGCAGCTACAGAAACGGGGCCTACAGATAAAACCCTGCTTGTTCCTAAAAGTACATAAGCTAAGGCCGGGAGAATACTGGAATATATACCAACTTGAACTGGTAATCCTGCTAATAGGGCATAAGCCATTCCTTGGGGAATTAATAATATTGCTGTGATGATTCCGGCAAATAAGTCGCTATTAAAGGTATTCAAGTCATAATTTTTAAGAGACTTGAAAATTGGAAAATGGATAGATAATGCTCTTAAGAACTTTGTTGGCATAAATTTTAGCTATAGTTAATTGGATTCAAACTTCTAAGAGAAAAGGCTAGAAGCATGAGTGTATTCTATATAAATATTATTAATATGTATATATTTGATATCTCATTTATCCAAAAATCTAGAGGCATATTTTGCCTTACTAGGGAGATCTATCCTTCGTCCCTTTAACATGATTTTCCAATACAACCATGGCAGACCATACCGTTTTACTAACCACCAAGCATAACGATTCTTACGTGGGTTAAGAAATGGAAAAGAAGGAGTTACTTCTCCACCATAAGAAAATTCTGCCAATATGACTGTTGAGCGAGATGTAGTCAGGGGACATGAGCCATAACCTTTATATCGATTCTCAACAGACGATTTATTCATAATAAGGAGAATATTATCAACTACGATAGGAACTTGTTTTCTCACGGCTGCTGCTGTTTTTGCATTTGGAGTGCCTATTACATCTCCTAAGCCAAAAATATTGTTATAGATTTTGTGTTGCAGTGATTCAGGATGAACATCAAGCCAGCCATTATCATCCGATAATGGACTGTTTTTTATAAAATCAGGCGAGCTTTGAGGCGGTACCACATGAATCATATCAAATGATTTATTTATTTTTTGGATATTGCCATCTGAATCTTTGGTTTCGAATACTGCTATCTTTGCAGGGCCATCAATTTCAATGAGATTAATGTTGTAGTTTGATTTTATTCCATAGTCCTGAATAACTTTTTCTAAAGCTTTAGCAAAAAATGGCACACCAAAAATGGCTGGTCCTGCATTGTAAAATTCAGTGTTAATATTGTGTAGAACTTTATTTCTTCTAAAATAGTCTGTGGCAAGGTACATGGCTTTTTGAGGAGCGCCAGCACATTTTATGGGCATTGGTGGCTGAGTGAAAATAGCTTTACCCGATTTTATTTTTTGTACAGTTTGCCATGTATACTCGACATGTTTTGGTGAATAATTACAGCAAACATTATTTTGTCCAAGAGTTTCTCTTAACCCTTTTATTTTGTGATAATCAATTTGTAGGCCTGGACATACAACAAGAAAATCATATTCAAAAATTTTACTTCCAGCAATAATTACACTATTTTCCTCTGGGAGGAAGTCAGTAACAAACTCTTTAATCCAAGTTACTGAAGATGGTAAAAGTTCAGACTGTTCTCTTATAGCATTTTTAAATTTGAAAACGCCACCTCCAATCAATGTAAACGATGGTTGGTAGTAGTGTTGGGTTGAAGGCTCAATTACCGCAATACTTAGCGAAGGATCCCTTTTAGATAGATCGTTAGCCACAGATGTTCCAGCTGCCCCAGCACCCACAATTATTACGTTATAATGTTTGTCATACATAATTCTCTCCAAGCTATATTTATAGTTTTTTATTTTCTTGGGCTTTCCACGTTTCATATCCACCAATCATGGACATAACGTTTTTAAATCCCATATTCTGAAGACTAACTGCAGCTAAGGCAGATCTGTTTCCTGAGCGGCAAAACAAAACAAGCTTAGTCTCCGGATTATGCAATTTGCTAAACTCAGAAATTTTGAACTCTAATATTCCTCGAGGAATAAATAAGGCCCCGGTAATTGAGCCTTGTTCAAACTCATTTTGTTCACGAATATCAATTAAAACGACATCCTTGTTTTGGATTAATTTACTTGTTTCATTAATAGTAATTTCTTTGATTTGATGTTTTATTTGAGCCACCATTTGAGATGGAGTCATTAACTGAGAAGGTTTAACTTCATCTTTAGGCTCTGAAGATTGAATTGCTTCTTCTTCATCAAGACCACAATAACGATTTGCAGGAACTGCAATATCAATAAGGTTGGGCTTGGGTAAGTTGAGATTATTCATAAACTCAATAAATTGCTCTCTACATTTATTAGCCAACCGTGGATTAATCAGTTTTTCTTGACCTATGCTACTCACTCTATGATTTTTATAATCATGACCAGGGAATACAAGTGTTTCATCTGGCAAATTAAATAGACGCTGTGTAATGCTGTCATAAAGATCCCCGGCATCACCACCCTGGAAATCCGTTCTCCCACAACCGTTGATGAGTAATGCATCTCCGGTAAAAACTTTATCTCTCCACATGAATGAAAGACTCCCCATAGTGTGGCCGGGAGTAGCAATTGCAACGATGGTTTCATTCTTGCCTAAATGAAATGCATCACGGTCTTTAATCTGTATATCTGCATACTTAGCGCCGCATGCTTTACTCACTCCCGTAATACATCCCAACTGTTGTCTAAGTAATCCACTGGCAGTAATGTGATCTGCGTGCACATGTGTTTCCAATGAGTATTTTAAGGTCAACCCGTATTCGCTGATTAACGTTTTGTATGTTTCTATTTGACTTTTGACGGGGTCAATGATCGCTGCTTCTTTTGAGGATGAGTCAGCAATAATGTAAGTTAATGTGCTGCTCTCTGTGTCGTATAGTTGTTTAAAAAGCATTTTAATTTTCCTGGTTACACTTCCCTAAAGGATTTTTTACTTATTCAGTAAAACATTCATTTCCTTCACATCCCATGATCTAGGACCAATAGCGATATATGAAATATTGCCTTCCGGATCAATAAGGTAGCTAATGGGAAGTGCTGGCACATCCCAACCTTTTAAACTAGTATCTGGATCGCTAACGACAGGAAAAGTGATACCAAAATGCTCTACAAATTCTTCAGCCTCTGAGTTATAAGGGCCCGCATGTATTGCAATAATTTCGAATTTATCAGTATTAACTTTTTCATATAGTTCCTGCATGTCTGGGAATTCTTTAATACATGGTGTGCACCAATGGGCCCAGAAATTAACAAGCACGTATTTACCTGAATAGTCAGATAAAGTTACTGGGCCTCCTGATGACGATTGCAGAGTAAAGTCATTTGCCTTTTGTACTGGATTGACTTCAGTCATCAGAACATCATTGGCTGCTAACACTGATGTAGAAAGCAATAATGTTGAAAGTATGGTTTTAATCATAGGAACCTCTGGAGTTAATTTTTTGAATGATCACCAATAGGTGTAGCAAAGGAATCTGAAATGATTTCTGCAACATTGTCACCATTAAGTGATTTTAAAAATGCAACCAGATCTCCCATTTCAGAACTGGTCAGGTTGAGTGGTTTAATAAGTGGTGATTGTGTTTCATTTGGAATACCACCGTGATTGTAGAAGGTGACAACTTCTTCTAGAGAGCTCAGTGAACCGTCATGCATGTATGGAGCAGTTAGAGCAACATTTCTTAGAGTTGGTGTTCTATATTTCCATCGATCGTCAGGGTTCTGAGTCACCTCATAATGCCCAAGATCACCTTCTCGTTGATTAGCAACAGATTTAATAATTTCCTTTCTAACATCAAGATACCTGCCTGGAGCAACTTGAACACGTTGCATATCAGGTTCTTTTCTCATTGACCTTTCCCAGCCGATACCTGTGTTGTGAAGGCTATTATCCGTAAAGATCGCATACTCATCTGTTACTGTATGACAAGTGGTGCATTGTGCTTTACCTGAAAATAAACCAAAGCCTCTAATGGCCGATGCTGTCATCGCATTTTTCTCATTGCCGTAATACCACTGATCAAATGCTGAGTTGGCTGAGTTTAAGGTTCTTTCATAGGTGGCTATGGCTTTGGGGATGTTATCGAAATTAGCAGGCTCTCCATTGAAAGCTGCCTCAAAAAGACCTGCATAGTCTGCTAATTTACGAATTTTTTCTATCACAGTCCCAAAAGAAGGGTTTGCCATCTCATTATCAGCAAGCATTGGTTGCCATACCTGGTGTTCCAGAGATGTTTCACGACCATCATGGAAAAGCTTCTTAAAATATGCCGTGTTGTATATTGTAGGTGCATTCCTTTTGACAGACCGGCCTTCAAAACCGATAGCAGTTAATGTCTCATGGTTGGTAAAGCCTTGTTCTGGAACATGACACATAGCGCATGAAATAGTGTTATTTAGAGATAGCCGTCTATCAAAAAACAATTTTTTCCCCAACTTTATTTTCGCTTCTGTCATGGGGTTATCTTCTGGTACAGGAACAGCTGGTAAACCAAGAGGGGGATTTTCTGCAAACTTGAGCAGGTTAGTTTCCACTCCTTTTCGGTTTTGAATACTTAAAGAATTTGTTATGTAATCTTTACTTTCATAACCTACTTTAGAATCACCAGCGCCGATTCTTACATTTTGTTGCGAACTATTCTGAGAACTTTTTTCACTGACACCGTATTCAATCATAAGTGTTTTTAAATCATTTATGATAATGTCAGGATGTAGAAAATCTACACTATAAATATTGCGTATTCTAAGGTCGGGATCGATCAGAAATACACGCAAGATGTGAGAGAGCTTGCCGGTATCTTCAGAATCAGTTTTTGGAATGACAGACTGATCATAGGCCTCAAGGATAGGCTCAAGTTCTTCTTGTGAATCTGTGGTGAGATATTTCCAATCTACGGTTTCGGATAATTTTTTATGATTATCGTGATGCTCGACATGATTCATTTCGTGATGATCATGGTTTAAATGATCACTGTGTTGATCGTGTAAACCTGCTTCGAGTTCTTTCAAACGCTCTGGAGTGTCATAGCTTGGGTCAAAACTCATACTTAGCATTTGTAGGTTTTGTGCGATCATTGGATCTTGCTTGGCAAGCTCTTTAATTCTGCTGAAAACAACGTGTGAAAGTGGACAACCATTCAAATCATCACAACGTGTGTACATAAAATTTAGGAGAGTATATTTTCCTCTGAAAATTTCATGATAGTAAACTGACTCGTTGTCAGTATTTATAACTTTTGCATTTTTGGCATTGCCTAGCACGGGTAGCTTGTAGCTACCCGCACTAGGTGCCTCAAAGTCCAATTCACCATACCCAGGCGCAGGCAAAATTGTTTGCTCCGCAACGGGTCCATCAAAAGACATAGAATTGCTGCTATAAGTGGCGAAGAAGCTGAAAAACGTCACTAAAGCAAGTTTTCTTTTGTATTTCATGATGAATCTTCCTTATTTCTTTATCGCTTATTTAGAAGCGTGTTTTACATTTTCAGTATTTTTTGCTTGAGGAGCCTCTTTGCCATACAACGAGTAAGCACCGAAACGCATTTGATGAGCCCTACCAAGCTTCTCTTTATAGAAATCAATATGAAACTGTTCTGTCATGGTTTTGGTTTCAGGATCCCAATGCATTAATTTCATGTACTGAACATCTTTTTCACCTTTATGATCCCAGTTAGCCAATAATGAAGTCGTGTAATAGAGGCGAGTGTTATCCCAACTTGATGAAACCATATTGATTTGTGGCCCAATATACTGTTCATGAACAAGCTTAGGATTATATGGATCAGTAATGTCATAACCACGAGTTGTTCCATCCATAAATGTATTGACCCAAATCATGGAGTCATCACTAGAAATAGAGAAGTCAACTGGTAGTGGAATATCTGAAGGATTGGCAACAGTCCCAACAACTTCAGCTTTCCAACCACCTTTTTCTTCATCCTCTATGATCAAGATAATTTCTGAGGTCAAAGCTGTAATTGTAAAACAGTAGTTATTTTCAGCTCCCCACGCACATCTAAGTTCAAGCGGGGCACCTTCAGCATCCAGAACTTGTTTTGGTTGACGTGTATGTAAATCCCATACCACTACAGTGTTGCCAAAACGCTTCATTGCTTCTTTATCCTGCAGCATTTGGCCAAAATCCATCATATAATTTGTCCAACCTGTAAATGATGAGGTGAACATTGCGTTACGACGGGGTAATACTTGAATGTCGTAGCCATAACCATCTGCATATTGTCCAGTTTTCTCTGCACCCTGCAGATTGTCATCAGTAGGAATCCAGTAGGTATCGATATATTCACCTTCGTTGGTATATTCAACGAGTGCAGTACGACCACCATGATCCTGGTTATTTGATAACGCTGTCCAAATCATCCGCCCAGGTAAAGCATAGGGTGTATGTGGGCCAACAACACCACCTGACTTGCTCACAAAGTCATCAATAGTTTTAACTAGTTTAGGTGCAGCTGGATCTGTATGGACATCAAAAATAAAGATTTTGCTAGTATCTAAGCCACCTGCCCAAAGATATTTACGATCATCCGTAAAACCTGAATGATGAGCCTCATTTCTGCCGCCAACAGACTCTACATGGCGTACTTTCCCGTAATCATCGGCTTCAGGGTTAACTGAAACAGTAACTAGTTTATCTTGGCCGTCTCCAAGTCCTTCAACACCTAATGTCCAAACGTAAACAAAATCTTCCTGACCAGAAATTTTAGCCATATATGGAGACATACAGGTTTCATCCGCTTGTACGGTCGTAGGTAATGTCATAAAAAGACCTGCACTAACAATTACCGGTCCTAACATCCCCAATGCGGGTTTTAATTTATCGTTAATAGTTTTCAGTAATTTCATTTTTCTCTCCTACATTATTCATGTGAGATTTTTACCTAAATTCATTAGGCTGGATGTGGTAAAAAAAAAGTTCCAAGTGATACATCAATCATCTATTTTGCGAAAGCCTATGTTCTTTACCACCACTTTAAAGTAGTACTAAATGGTGATTTCCCTCCCCTCAATATTATTTATACAAATATAGTTATATCTACAACAGATAAAAAAAGCAACCATGTAATCAGAATTTTTTCTGACTATATTGAAATACGTTCATTTTTTTAAAAAATTTTTGTAGTCTTGCTTATTCATTTATATGGCTACTCAGAGTCATAAATGCTTGGTAGCAGTTGACCTTTCCCCCGAATTTAGAGCCATGACATTGATGAGATTTCCAATAAACTATGGGAGTTGGAGATCTCAAAATGAAAAAACGCTACAGCGAAGAACAAATCATCCGGGCCATAAAAAG
>JGI24661J20069_1000692_pt1 | contig 12243 bp, 9 predicted proteins | sample MalvirmetaMSP144_FD_20069 | JGI IMG/M metagenome (IMG submission 20069) | reverse complement strand
TAACTCTTTCGAATTAGTGCTTTGTGTACCGCGTACGGGATTTGAACCCGTGCTACCGCCGTGAAAGGGCGGCGTCCTGGACCCCTAGACGAACGCGGCAGATAATGTAAATCAATAAAAAAGACCACAGACTTAATGTTGATTTGAATCAACTCAATCTGTGATCAAAAAGGGAGCCTGATGGGAATTGAACCCACGGCCTCTGGTGCCACAAACCAGCGCTCTAACCAACTGAGCTACAAGCTCCATCTATGCTATAAATTTCAAATAACAATCAACAAATACCAACTGGTTTTTGGCTTTTGAGATTTGAAATTTTCACGCTTAAGCGTGAGCTGTACCGCGTACGGGATTTGAACCCGTGCTACCGCCGTGAAAGGGCGGCGTCCTGGACCCCTAGACGAACGCGGCATTTAAAATCAATATGTCAATAGTGCAAACATGTAAAGTGAGGCGACAGGCGGATTCGAACCGCCGTACGAGGTTTTGCAGACCTCTGCCTAGCCACTCGGCCATGTCGCCTTGTTTAAACTAGTATAGTACGCCCGTCAGGACTCGAACCTGAAACCTATTGCTTAGAAGGCAATTGCTCTATCCAGTTGAGCTACGGGCGCTCATTTCAATACGTCAATAATTGTCGGGGAGACAGGATTTGAACCTGCGACCCTTCGCTCCCAAAGCGAATGCGCTACCGGGCTGCGCCACTCCCCGATTTTCCAAAATTGGAAAGGCAACAAAGATAAGGTTTTCTCTGTACCATTACCACCTAAAATTGAACTTTATTTTGTAAATTTTTCAAGATGTTACTTAATCAGCCAGAATAGCCGTTACGTAATTATCCCAACTCATTTTTGAAGCAGATTTATACACGTTTTCTGATGGTAGTGGAAGCTCCAGGTACTTCAACATTTGTTCAGCCATGGATTCAATATCTTCCGGTTCAGCTAAGTATCCGTTGAAACCATCCTGAATAGTTTCGGGAAAATGTCCTACTCGGGTTGCCAGAATTGGTAGTCCGAAGTTGTAGGTTAAAGACTCTACCCCGGAAGGTGTAGCTGTTAAATAATATAACACACTGCAATCTGCTACCTGAAAGTATTTGTGAACATCTTCATTAGGAATGAATTCACTTTTGACCACAGTGCTATCCTGCAGATCCAGCTCTTCAACAAGAGATAACGGGCGATAATCCTGTTCACTTTCTTTATTCTTGAGGAATAATTTCTGAGCAATGCCAAACAATCCACGCTTTATTTTGGTGGATAATTTAGAAGTATCCAAAGTAGCCCAGAATTCTTCACCACAGATTAAAAAGGAAACGTCATCTCTTTGTTCTGCTACTTTTTTAAATGCTCTTATCGCATTGTGTAAGCCTTTGTATTTTCTGATGAATCCGAAATAAAAAAATACATTTTCTTTGAGACCCAGATCCTGTTTAAACTTTTGAACATCAAATTGCGGATCCGGTTGATAAAGATCATATACAGGATGAAATAACTTAATTACTGTAGTTGAATTATCCTGAGATCTTTCACCTGTTTCATTTACTGAAAATTCTTTTTTAGGAAGCAATGCTTTTAACTCATCAACTGTTTTGTAAGCGTGAGCTATATAGGTATCCGCATGTTTGATTCCCATTTTAGTAAAACGCTCATCAATAGTGCTTCCTTCTTTCTGAACTACAAAATGCAGATCAAAAATGATCTCGGAATCAGAGTTTTTTTGCAACCATTTAGCAATAGATCCCATCGGTAAGCCCTGAATGGAAATTGCCCACTGAAAGATCACCTTGTCCGGATTAAGCGATTTGATATACTTAGCAGTTTTCTTCCAGCTTAGCGGGTTGTTGTAATTAGTGAGATACTCAATTTTGATATTCGTGCCTTCCATGAAATCAGAACGGCTGGATTTATCAATGAACTCTCTTGGAATAATAGAAGGATACTGATTAGTCCAGGAGACAATATGGACTTCGTTATCAGGATCTTTATCCAGAGTTTTGGCTAACGAAGTATTATAATTGGAAATCCCACCCTTGAATTTAGGGCCCGGACCAAAGCAAACAATTACAGACATTTCTTTTAAGTATATTTTTTAACGGCTACATCATACACCCGACGCATACCTTCTTTCAGAGATAATTTCGGCTCCCAGCCTAATCGTTCTTTTACATAATCCATTTTTCCATATCTGGAATGAACACCAACCGGTTTGTCGAGTAGTGTTTTTATCTCCGGTGAGTAATCAGCGAATGAAGTAAACACTTCAATTAGTTCTAAGAATGTTGTAAGTCTTCCACTTCCTATGTTGATGGCGCTACCATCAGTTATATGATCCATAGCAAGTAGTGTACAGTCCATTACATCATCAATATGAACAAAATCTCGTCCTTGTTTTCCGGTTCCCCACACTTCAAAAGGATTTTCTTTTAGCGCAGCACGACGAGCAATAGCGGGAACAGGGTAGGAGAGGTCTTGATCTTCTCCATAGCCACTGAAAGGTCTGATGCAGGTTACTGATACATCATAGTATTCCGCAGCAATGCTGGCCAGATATTCACCGGTTAACTTAGACCAACCGTAGGTCATATCCGGTTGACCCATTTTTTTGAAATTGATATCGCTTTCAGAAAGAGCGATTGCATCTGATTCGGTCTGAAGATCAACAGGGTAAGCAGCACTTGAGCTTGGATACAGAACACGAGTTGGTTTTTGTCGACAGACCCACAAAAAGAATTCTGCATCAATGGAAAGATCAAGAGCAACCATCATAGGATCGCCATCAATCTTTGCTCTGCCACCTACAATTGCTGCAAAATGAAATACATCTTCAAAAGCAGTAACGTCAAGCTTATATGTTTTCTTGATGTATTCCTGATCGTCCAGCATTTCACGGATAAAATATCGGGCGTCCTGTTTAAGAAATATCATTCTCTCATCTTCACCAAAAAACTCGAGTCCGTTCTCTGAGCGCGAAGGAGTTCCTTCAGGAAGCCATGTAGATGGATGGGTTCCAACAGAGAGATCATCAATAAAAAGTATAGTTTCGTTCGTAGTTGAGTGGAGGCGCTTAACAAAGTTTCTGCCTACAAAGCCGCATCCACCGGTAATAAGGTGATATTTCATGAATCAATTATTTTGAAGTTTCCTAAAGATAGACATTTTGCAAAAAAGGACGAGGAAAAGCAGAAATATTCTTTAAAAATCCCGTTCTTTGGTACGAATTAACTTCTGAAATATATATGAAAACTTTTTCACTCTTTTTTTTAGCGGGATTATTATCCACCTCACTCATTAGTCAATCGTTGAGCATATCGGACGGAGTCTCCGGTTCATCATATCTAAGTGGAAATATAAGTTCCAATATGATACAAATTATGGAGCCAAATGGTGCGGTTATTAATTCCGGTGAATATAAACCTATGAGTAATGATCCTTCGTTTAAGATCTATCCATTGCAAAACGGGGCATATATTGTTCGTGAAAACATTGCTAATTTTGTGTTATTCGATTCTTTTGGAAGTGTAATTCGACCAATCTCTAACAATTCTAATAGTGAAGATGGTGAAAAGATTTCTGAACTGGCCACAGATCCAATGGGCAAAACCATTGTGCTATACAATCCACAGATCAGGAATGGAAATAAAAGAGGATCGCGAGCCAAAGTGATAGGCTTGGAAAATTCTGAGCGTGATATTTTCTTTAGAACTGATCAGGAAATCAGAGCAGTGAGAGTTTCTGAGTCAGGAGAGTTTATAGCTATTGCAGCAGGTACAGAAGGGAGTGATGATGAAATCACGGTTATGGATCGTTATGGAAATGAGATCAGAAAAATTGCTTTTGACAGAGAGATAAAAGGGCTGAATTTATATGGAAGTGGGTCTACTTTAACTGTTTTTTCAGAAGGAAGAGTAGCAGTTTATAATGTACAGAGCGGTGAGAGAATCGGGAGCAGCAGTTTCAGAAACGGGACACTCCAGTTTGCAAATTACAGTGCATCTGATCAAACTATCGTTGGTTTAACCGGAGATTTGAACGGAACCACTTTATCAGATATCGAAGTTAGAATTATCAATGTTGCTGCCAGAAAAATAGCCAGTCAAAAATATTCAGGTACGGTTCAAATTGCTGAATTGGATAATATCTCCATGAATAAAAACAGCAGATACAATTACACCATTACCGGTATGAGTAAAAACCTGAACCTGAAAGCAAGTTTCTAAAGAGAATAAAAAAAGCCTCATCAAGTGACGAGGCTTTTAATGATCAAGCTTCTTTTTTGGCTTCTTTAGAAGCGTCCTCTTCCTCAGAGGCTTTGGTTTCTTTTTCCTTAACCGTTTTGGGGTCAGGTTTGGTCCAATCAAATTCTAATCCATCTCTGGATTTGTTCATTTTGATCTTAATGGTAGATCCTATTTCCCTCTTATTTTCCAGAAGCTCTTCGGCTAATGGATCTTCAATGTACTTTTGAATTGCACGCTTAAGAGGTCTGGCTCCATACTTAGGATCAAAACCTTTATCAGTGATAAATTCCTTGGCTCCTTTAGTAATATCAACGGTATATCCGATGTCTTTAATACGAGCAAATAAATCGTCAGAAATGATATCTATGATCTCAAAAATATCTTGTTTTTCAAGAGGCTTGAATGTGATCACATCATCAATTCTGTTCAGGAACTCAGGATTGAATACTTTCTTTAATGCATCCTGAATGGTAGACTTCATCTTAGCATAATCAAAAGTGCCTTCGTCCGGTCCGCCGAATCCGATTCCTTTTCCAAGGTTGCGGATATCGCGCGCTCCGATATTAGAAGTCATAATAATGATCGTATTTCTGAAATCAACTCGTCGGCCTAAGCTATCAGTCAGAATCCCATCATCCAGAACTTGAAGCAAAATGTTAAATACATCAGGGTGTGCTTTCTCGATCTCATCAAGAAGAACTACACTATACGGCTTGCGACGTACTTTCTCGGTAAGAATTCCGCCTTCTTCATATCCCACATAGCCCGGAGGCGCTCCAACCAATCTGGATACGGAGAACTTTTCCATATACTCACTCATATCAACCCTGATCAAAGAATCTTCCTTATCAAAGAGATATTTGGCGAGTACTTTGGCAAGTTCTGTTTTACCAACACCGGTTGGCCCTAGGAATACGAATGAACCTATCGGTCTTGAAGGATCCTTCAATCCGGCACGGGTTCTTTGAATTGCTTTGGTAAGCTTAACAATAGCTTCGCTTTGTCCAACCACTTTTCCTGCAAGACTCTCCTTCATTTTCAGAAGTTTCTGTCCTTCATTCTGGCTGATCTTGTTCACAGGAACACCGCTCATCATTGCAATAACAGAAGCGACATCGTCTTCTTCTACATCAAATAAAATGCTTTCAGATTCTTTGTCCCATTCTTTTTGGGCAACTTCAAGATCTTCGATCAAGCGTTTTTCGGTGTCTCTTAAACGAGCAGCTTCTTCGAATCTTTGCTTTTTGACCATGCTGTTTTTGTCATGGCCGGTAGATTCTATTTGTTCTTCCAGATCAATGATATGCTTTGGAACAGTGATATTCGATAAGTGGACTCTTGCACCTGCTTCATCCAGAGCATCAATAGCTTTATCCGGTAAGAAGTGATCAGTTACATATCGATCGGTCAAAGAAACGCAAGCTTCAATGGCGTCATCTTTGTAACGAACACCATGATGCTTCTCATATTTTGGTTTAATCTGCTTTAAGATCTCAATGGTTTCTTCAGGAGTTGTTGGATCAACCATGATCTTCTGGAATCTACGTTCGAGTGCGCCATCTTTTTCAATAAACTGACGATACTCATTCAGCGTAGTTGCTCCGATGGCCTGTATGTCTCCACGAGCTAAAGCCGGCTTTAACATGTTTGAAGCATCCAGTGAGCCACTTGCTCCACCTGCTCCAACAATAGTATGTAACTCATCAATAAACAGAATTACATTATCTGTTTTCTCAAGTTCTGTCATGATCGCTTTCATACGTTCTTCAAACTGACCGCGGTATTTTGTTCCTGCAACCAATGCAGCCAGATCAAGAGCGATCACACGTTTGTCGTATAACACACGAGATACTTTTCTTTCTATAATTCTATCTGCCAGTCCTTCGGCAATAGCAGTTTTACCAACACCGGGTTCACCTATAAGAACCGGGTTATTTTTCTTACGACGGCTCAACACCTGAGCAACACGTTCAATTTCCTTGTCACGACCAATGATCGGATCTAATTTCCCATCAATAGCCATTTGAGTGAGGTCCCGACCAAAGTTATCGAGGACCGGTGTTTTTGATTTTTCCATTTTCTTTTCTCTAGAGCTTCCGGAACCTTGTGATCCTCCTGTAGGCGAAACGCTTGCAGAGAGGGAAGAAGAATCTAAATCTTCATCTCTGGTTTTTCCTGAGATAATAAGATCTAATTCTTCACGAACAGAATCATAAGAAACGCTGAATTGCTGCAAGATTTGAGCAGCTATGTTTTCATCATCTCTTAAAAGTGACAGTAATAAATGCTCTGTGCCGATGGTGTCACTTTTATACAGTTTTGCTTCTAAATAAGTAATCCGTAATACTTTTTCAGCTTGCTTCGTGAGTGGAATATTTCCCACAGTAACGGAACCACCTGTTCCTCTTACTGTATCTTCAATAGTCTTTTTTAATTTGAAAAGATCGCAATCTAAATTTTTAAGAATCCGAATCGCAACTCCATCGCCTAATCGTACAATACCCAGAATGAGATGTTCAGTGCCAATGTAGTCGTGACCCAAACGCAGCGCTTCTTCTCTGCTGAATTGAATTACGTCCCTAACTTTACTTGAAAAATTGCCCTCCATAATGGTAGGTCCTTCTGTCTTTTATTATGTTTCTCTTATGTGTTACGCCTATGCAAAAAACGAGCCCGACATAACTTTAGTTCATTCTTTTTTGAATGTAGCAGGGCGTGTAGCTAATTGCAAAAAAAATGCAGACAGAATGGGATTAAAAAAGAGGAGTTCCCGACATTTCTTCAGGTTGATCGGTTTTCATGCACTTTAAAAGGGTAGGAGCTACGTCAGCAAGGATTCCCGGGTGCATATCAGGTGAATCAGGGTGATTTACTAAAATAGCCGGAACAAGCGCAGTTGTATGTGCGGTATGAGGACTTCCGTCAGGTTTGATCATTTGATCTGCATTTCCGTGATCAGCAATGATCAAAGAAGTGTAACCGTGTGCATTTGCAGTTTCAATTACCTTTTTTAATTCCTTATCGATGGCCTCAACGGCTTTGATTGCAGCTTCCATAACCCCTGTGTGTCCAACCATGTCGGGGTTGGCAAAATTCAGAATTACGAGATCATACTCTTCAGACTCAAGACGTTCACATAGAGCTTGGGTAACCTGGTCGGCGTTCATTTCGGGTTGCAGATCGTAAGTAGCAACTTTCGGGCTAGGAATAACCAGTCTGTCTTCACCTTCATTGGGAATCTCAACGCCACCATTAAAGAAATAGGTTACGTGCGGGTATTTTTCGGTTTCAGCAATGCGGAATTGTTTTTTCCCTTGCTTACTTACCCACTCTCCTAATGTATTTCTTAATTCTTGTGGGGGATATGCTACGTGAGCAAACTCAAAAGTCTCATCGTAAGAAGTGAAGGTAGCGTAATGAAGATTCAGATCTTTGATTTCAAACTCATTGAACCCCTTCTCGTTCAGTGCTCTTGAAATTTCCCTGGCTCTGTCGCCTCTGATATTGTAGAAAATTACTGAGTCATCTTTTTGAATACGAGACTCATCAGAAGAATCGAGAAGTATAGGTTTGATGAACTCATCAGTTACTCCATCAGAGTAAGAAGAATCAAACGCTTCATCAGAACTCTCAAAAATCTCTCCTTTACCATTAACTAAAAGATCATAAGCCAGTTGAACGCGTTCCCAGCGGTTATCTCTGTCCATCGCATAATATCGACCAATAACAGAAGCTATTTTACCTACGCCGATCTCTTCAGCTTTTTTATTGAATTCCTGAGCGTATTTTTTTCCGCCATTTGGAGCGGTGTCTCTTCCATCCGTAAAAGCATGTACATATACATTTTCGATCCCTTCTTTTTTGCAAAGCTCTAAAAGTGAGAACAAATGATCGTTGTGACTGTGCACACCACCATCAGAAAAAAGTCCGAAAAGATGGATCTTATTTTTTGGCTTAGCTTTTCGAATAGCTTCTAAAAGAACTTCGTTCCGAAAAAAATCACCTGATTTGATAGCCAGGTTAATTCTTGAGAGTTCCTGACGTACAATTCTTCCCGCACCAATATTAAGGTGACCTACTTCGGAATTACCAAATTGTCCTTCGGGTAATCCAACGTTATCTCCGCTCGCTGAGAGGTGAGCATTTGGATACGTTGCAAAAAGATGATCTAAGAAAGGCTTGTCAGCTTTATCTATAGCGCTGACAGTAGGATCTTCGGCCAACCCGTATCCATCTAAAATTACTAAAAGTGCTTTAGATCGGGAGCTGGCCATCAAATAAAGATCTTATAAACTGTTTACGTGCTTAGTAAGAGCGGCTTTCTTGCGTGCAGCATTGTTCTTGTGAACGATACCTTTCACACTCATTCTGTCAACGTAAGAAACAGCTTCTTTTAACAGTTTTTCTGCTTCTTTCTTATCAGTAGCGGTCATTACGTCCTTGATAAGCATTCTCATTTTTGATTTACGAGCGCGGTTGTGCTTCTTACTTTTTTCAGCTTGGCGAACTCGTTTAATCGCTTGTTTAGTTTGTGGCATGACTTATAGTCGAATTTGATGTAAAGTTTTTCAGTCACCAAAATTACGGGAATGTAAAACATTATTCAACATTTGATTGAATATTTCCGGGAATAAGTTTAATTTAGCCTTTCTATTATGATAGTGGTAATCGATGGGCCTGCAGGGTCGGGAAAAAGTTCAACAGCTAGGGCAATTGCCGAGCAACTTCAGATCCAATTTTTGGATTCCGGAGCGTTGTATCGAGTAGCAACCCTCGTCTATTTAGAATCACTTAATAATGGAACCTCGTTCTTTGATCGCCTGAAAGAAAGTGATATTTCATTTTATTTCAAAAATAAAAATTTCCATTCTTTTTTGAATGGGGAAGAAGTGTCTGATGAAATCAGAGAAATGAAAGTTTCTAACGCTGTAAGCAAAGTAGCTTCCGATCCAATGGTAAGGTCTCACATAAATAAATTGATGAGAGCTGAAGTTGAAACCGGAGTGTACATAGCAGACGGCAGAGATCTGGGAACAGCAGTGTTTCCGGATGCAGAACTTAAATTTTTTATGGTTGCTGATCTCCATGAAAGAGCAAAGCGACGATTAGCTGAAATGGAAGCCCAGGGTTTGGATGCCTCGTTAGAGGAAATCAAGTCAAACCTTGAATCCAGAGATAATGCTGATTCAAACAGAGCATCTGATCCGCTGAAACAAGCAGACGATGCCATCTTGATTAACACTTCGGAACTTAGTTTTGAAGAGCAGGTATCACAGATCGCAGAACGAGTACGGCAGAAAATGCCACCAAACAAACAATAACCTTATCCCACAGTTGAAAGCCAGTTGTGAGGTAAAACATTAACAAAACTTATAATGACCGAAGAATTAAATAAACAAGAAACCGAACAGGAAGAAACTACTACAACTGAAGCTGTTGAAGAAACAGAAACTGCAGTAGCAGAAGAAGAAACTACAGAAACTGAAGCTACAGCCGAAGAAACTGCTGAAACTTTAACTCACGTATTTACAGGTGAAGTTGAAGGCGATGTATACACTTACGACCAATTAGCTAGTCCATCAGATGAATATACTGATGACGAGTTCAATGAAATGATGGGAATGTATGAGAATACGCTCAATCAGATCGAAGAAAAAGAAATTATTACAGGTCGTGTAGCATCTGTTGATGACAAATATGTAGTTATCGACATCGGATTTAAATCAGAAGGAATCATTGCAGTAAATGAATTCCCTAATTCTGTACTTGAGAGCATGGCTCCAGGTGACGAAGTAGATGTATTCCTTGATCGCGTTGAAGATAAAGACGGTCAGTTAATCCTTTCCAGAAGAAAAGCAGATATCCTGCAAGCGTGGGAGAAAATCGAAGCTTCTCACGAATCAGCTACTATTATTGAAGGTTACATCAAGCGTAGAATTAAAGGTGGTATGGTTGTGGATGTATTCGGTATCGATGCGTTCCTTCCGGGATCACAAATTGATGTACGTCCAGTACGTGACTTTGATGCTTATGTAGGCAGAACCATGGAATTCCAGGTTGTGAAGCTTAACATGGCTGCAGAAAACGTAGTTGTATCTCACAGAGCTCTTATTGAAAGTGATCTTGAAGAGCAGAGAGAAGAAATTCTTGAAACGATCGAAGCAGGTCAGGTTCTTGAAGGTGCTGTTAAAAACATTACTGATTTCGGTGTATTCATCGATCTTGGTGGCGTTGACGGACTTCTTCACATCACTGACCTTTCATGGGGACGTGTTGACAATCCAAACGAGATCGTTCAATTGGATCAGAGATTAAACGTTGCTGTTATCGACTTTGATGAGAAGAGCAAGCGTGTTTCTCTTGGACTGAAGCAATTACAACCGCATCCGTGGGAAGAAATTCATGCTAAGTATCCAGAAGAAAACAAAGTACAAGGTCGTGTGGTTTCTATCGCAGATTACGGTGCTTTCGTTGAGCTTGAGAAAGGTGTTGAAGGTCTTATTCACATCAGTGAAATGTCATGGACACAGCATATCAAGCATCCATCTCAGTTAGTTCAGAAAGATGACGTTGTAGAATGTATCGTGTTGAACATCAACGAAGACGAGAAGAAAATTTCTCTTGGTGTTAAGCAATTGACTAACGATCCATGGGCTGATATCCTTGAAAGATTCCCTGTTGGTTCTAAGCATGACGGTGTGATCAGAAACCTTACTAACTTCGGTGTATTTGTTGAGCTGGAGCCAGGTATTGATGGTTTGATCCACGTTTCTGACTTAAGCTGGACTGAAAAAGTTGAGCATCCAAACGAGATCGTTAAGAAAGATCAGGAAATCGAAGTTGTGATTCTTGGTGTTGATTTCGATAACAGAAGAATTACACTGGGTCATAAGCAAGTTCAGGATAATCCTTGGACAAAATATGCTAAAGAATATGCTCCGGGCGCATCTGTAGAAGGTGAAGTAGTGAAAGCAACTGACAAAGGCGCTTTTGTGAAATTACCTCTTGGCGCTGAAGCATTCTTAAGCTACGGAAAAGCTGTTGAGCCTGAATTTAAAGAAGGCGACAAAGTAGAAGCATTTGTACTCGACTTTAACGAAGAGGCAAAAAGCATCAACTTGAGTCAGTTAGACAAAGACCAGAAGAAAGCAAAAGAAGCTAAGAAGAAGATCGAAGCTGCTGATGTTGAAACCGGTGCACCTACTTTAGGTGAGATGTCCGGACTGGCTGCTCTTAAAGACAAAATGGAAGCAGAAGAAAAAGAAGCTGCTGCTAAAAAGTCTACTAGCAAGAAGTCTAAGAAAAAAGACACTGACGAAGACTCTGCTGAATAATATTTAGCTGATTAGTCTCAGATTTTAGAAAGGCATCCAATTAAGTTTGGATGCCTTTTTTTGTGGGATATAGCCACGAAAGCACAAAATCACAAAAGAATACTAAATGCGTCTAAATTTCCTTTGAAGCTTGCCTGTCCGGTAGGCAGGGGAGATGATCATCCAAACAGTTACTTTGGATGATCCGACGGATGGGTGAAGTTTGCGAACTGTTAAACTACACAGCATTCTGTAAGGACATCCCTTTAAAATGGGGATTATCTTAACAAATATATAAGAGTTGCCAAATGTGCAATCTTTACATTTTAGGTAAGAGGAGAGGTAAATAATATGTTTTAATCGAAAAGTGAAATCCTAGATACAAAAGTATTTCTCCCTTTACTAAGTCCAAATTTTATTCCATTAAAGTTGCTTTTACCATCAACACCACCGGAAATAATAAACGAACCGTCATTTAACGTATCAACGTTTATTGCTCTACTACCATATTCAGAATTATCTGAAATTACCCTTTGATACTTTCCGTTACTGTCTATAACAGCGATGAAGATACCTCTCTTACCAACTTCTTCTGTAACTTTTCCCAGTGAAAATTCACCAAAATTAACTTGTTCAAAATAGTCACCGGCTACAACTAATTGATTATTATTGTTGACTAACATGTCC
>JGI24661J20069_1000684_pt1 | contig 12409 bp, 9 predicted proteins | sample MalvirmetaMSP144_FD_20069 | JGI IMG/M metagenome (IMG submission 20069) | reverse complement strand
ATGGCGTTGGACACCCGCCATTGCATGCCCAACCTGGCAACAATCGGATACCCGTCACGCTGAAAGCTGGGATGATAGCCACCCAAGGTCAGAACAAACTGGCCCGCATTGGGGCCGAGCCACCAGGTAGCAAAAGCAAAGCCCCCCGTCAGTCGGACTTCGGGGTACAACAGCCAGCTATTGTCGGTAAGCTGCGCCTGAATCAGGAACAGCCCCTCCGAGGACGAGAACCGGGCTAGCAACCCCAGCTCAATGGATACCAGTGCGGCCTGGGGCCTGGGCAAAGCCATTCGAGCCAGACCAAAGAGATTGAGTTCCAACCCGTTGCCCACGGAAACCGACAACACCGCGACACCGTCCACCAGAGAAAAGCTGGTAAAACTGATGCCGGCGGCAAACCAGAAGTTACCCGGCTCCGGAGGGAAGTATTCGGCAAGCTTTCGCAACTCCTCCAATGGATCGGAGGACACGCTCGCCGCGGGATCCAGAGCCTTGATGAAGGGGTATTCGCCAAACTTTGACAGGTCATCCGGAACGCGTAGCCCCCGTTTGATACCCAGACCGCCCCCAATACCAGTCAGGAAGAAGGCGGGAGGACCACCAATGGGGCCTTGAATGGCACCGAATACAAAGAACGAAGGCAGCCCTTTGTCGTCGCTGTATCCGCCGAACAAGGAGAGTCCATACACCCCGAAGCGACCCATCAGCATTCCGACGTAGCCGATCTGTCCCTCCAGGTCTGTTTTCAGAAGACCACCAGCGATAGACAGACCACTGAAGTCCCCGGAAACACCCAGGCCTTTCAAATCGACCGCCCAGTTGGTCAACTCGAAAACGTCCCCACCGAGCCAGTGCAGGCCAAGCTCCTCAACCGATGCCGTTAGCCCGAACAGTGAGACGCGCGCATCGAACAGCAGCGAAATCCCGGTAACGGACCCATCAACTTCGGTGACATCAAAACCGAATTGCTCGAGATAAAGCGGGCCTAACTGTCTCTGGATCGCCAGCCACCAGGGGCCAGGCGGATCCCCTGCCCGCAATGAAATGCCAAGGTCGCCGCCCGGGTTCTTCTGAATCGCCAACGCCGGGCTGAAGGCAGGACGGGCCGAGGGCGACGCATCGTTTCCGGCGTCGCTCATGATGTTATTGGCAACCGCATTGTCGCCGCCAGCCGCCGAGGGCACGATGGCCAGCCCATCAAGCTGAACCTGAACGCCGCCACCTAACCCTGCCGGCACCGCCTCGCCGTATAAATGAACGCCGATGGCGTCGATACTCATAATACCCAGGTTCAGCAAAGGCCCTGCATTTTTGCCAACGCGAACGCCCAGACCAGCGATGGAGAAACCCGCATTCAGTTGAAAATCGCTGCCGACCTTTTCAACGAGCAAGATCGACAAACCCGGCGCGATTCCGGGCGACGTCACCCAGTTGGCGACCACTTCGAGATCCACCGTCGGGTCGCTGCCGCCGAGCGAAATACGCTCGCCCGGGGGCAAAGACACGAAGATGCCTGCAAGATCGCCGTTGCGGGTGAAGCCGACATCCACTTTGCCATCAATGGTAATTTTCAGGTTGTGGTCGGCCAGGTTGAAGCCGAGCTGGAACAGGCGCTTCAACAATGCTTCCGGGTCGACGATGTCGTCAAACAAAGTGGGATCAAGAGTTGGTGTGCCACCGGTGAACAGGACATCCTGCAGGGCATCAACCGCATCCGCTCCCAATGTACCAAGTGCTTCCAAGGTGACACCCGCTGCCATGGAAACAGCCTGGGACAGGAGCGCCAGGGCCACAGCTGCGGGCTCGCTGTCTTCTGTTTCACCGGACGGCGACTCTTCAACAACAACCACCCGCGGCGGCGTCTGATTCAAAGCCCACCGGAACTGAACGGACTGGTCACCCGCACCATCGGTGACGAGACCAAGGGCGGCCATTCGGGAGAAACCGGCGCCGGACACGCCGGCTTCAATTTTCGCTACAGGGCGAAGAATCAAACCATTGCCAACGTCGAATCCGCTTGCCACATAGGAAACAGCAACGGCAACGCCGCTCGCGCTGAGTCGCACCCGGTCGAATCCGACCGTTCCGACATCCGCTATCGAAAGAGCCGCGGCCAGTTCAATGGCAGGGCCCGTGGGGCTGGCATCCAGAGTGATCTCCACAGGATCCGTGCTACCCAGTGACAGTCGACAGATTCCCGTCGCAGGCGTCGATGTCGAAACGACAGTACCCGCAGGGTCGAGAGCATTGGCCAACTGCGAAATTGCGGTAACAACCAGATTGGGCAGGCGGGATAAAAGTACCCCGGCGGGGTCTGCGGCAAAGGTCTGAATTCTGGCGTCGGCAAACTGATTGGATTCCAGAAGATCCAATGCGCTACCCAACTCAAACACTGCCGTAGCCACATTTTTTTGCAGCGACGGCGTCGGGTTGGCCCTTTCGGCAATCAATGCGTTAAGCGCGACCGGGATGGCCATACCTGCTCCAGTCGCCAGAAGTGATCCCAGGCCCGGTCCCGAAGGGTAAATCTGCATGGGCGCTGCAGGGGCAGCCCGCAAGAGGTCGATGCGAATGTCTGGCGATAGGGAGATAGCAACGCCCTTCCCATCAAAGGTCGCCGAACTGGAAACGAGGGTGCTAATCGAGCCGTTGGTGGCTATGGACAGGCCGCCGCCCAGGCTGATGATGACCGGAGTCGCGCCCAATGAATGACTTGTTTCGATGGCGACGGCTACATTCAGCCGTTCTGAGGCCACCCCGTAGGTTACGGACACCTCATTACTGAAATCGAATCCGCCTCCGGTGAAGCCGGGTATCAACAACTGGCCGAGCGCATCGAACGCCTGAATCGCCTGGCCAAACGGGTCGGCCTTCCAGGGTGCAGCGCCTGTCTTCAGCCAACCCACCGGGTCCATAAACAACGCCCAGGGCAGCAACACCCTACGTGAGGGCAGTTCAGAAGGCGGCGCCAGCAAATCCAGGCCATCCATTATCACCTCAATGGCGACCCTCGCATCGTCAGAAGCGGTTTCGCGGAGGTGATCAACTAATCCCGCCAGAAGCGTTGACGGGATGAATCCCGCTCCCAGTTTCGCCAGGGCGGCCTGCTCGGAAGTGCTTAGCGATGAGAGAAGATTGATTGACGTCGCGGACAATGAACCGGGAGTTTGCCAGGCAATAGTCAGGGCGGGTGAAACTCCACCCGTTGCTGCACTGGCTACAAGCCGAAGACCACCCACATCCGGCTCGATTGCGCCGATGGAGCCGGAGATGGAGGCCGAGGATGCCGAAGCAAATAGCGTCAGGCCCAGTGGAACAAGGTCTGCCGCCACATGGTTTACGTCCAGAGCAAAGGCGCGGGAGTTCAGATCGACGGCAATGGTTGCCGCATCGAGTGCCCAGGATATCTCGGCGCCTGCGCCACCAAATCCGCCAAGCGCCCTTAGTGCGCCGGCAAGGCTGGCCGGAGATGCATCTACCGCCGCGTTGATTGCGGCACTGGCATCCAGAATAAGCTGATCAAAACCTTCCGGATCATAACCACCTCCGGCAACCAGCCCGATGTCGGCAAGCAGTTGGCTGAGATCCGGAGATGCCGCAGCCAAGCGCCCCACAACTTCGGCCAGAATCAAATGAACCTCAGACGTAGGCAAGCTCGGCGAGGCTACACCAGCCCCGCTTTCAATCACCCACTGGTCCCGCCGCACCCCGAAGCAGTTGGCCTCGTGCAGAACTATCCGGGCGCCAGATACCCGCGTGCTACCGGCCAAGGGCAGGTACAACCGGGCAGATACCCAGCGCACCTCAATGTCGTTCTGGCCGGCGCCCGGGCCACCAACAAGCCAACCATCCTGAACGCCGAAATGCAGATCCAGGATGACCTGCCTGTCTGTTTGCACCTCAAAGCCATCGCCACCGGGGCCTCGATCGCAGGTCGCCAGTTCCAGGATGGCCCCCGCCCCGAGGAAGACGCCGCCGAGATTGGCATCAATAACTGGCAGATCCACACCGGCGTGCAGTTTGGTTGGTGGCGTTGCCGGAGGCTCATAGGTTTCGTGGCGGTAGGCAATGGCACCGGCAACGGTTGCAGCAAGACCGGCTTCCAGGGCTTCGGCGTCAAGGGCGCCGAATACCGCGTCTACCGGAAGGCCTGACCGGATCGCTTGCTGGTCCGCCCGCAAAAGCTCATCAAGGCTGTCGGGTGTTAAACCGGCGGCCCGGGACGCCCGCTCAAGAACATAGCCAAACTGCAAGAGGGCGTTGGATTCTCCGGCAATCTCCTCTTCGTTAATCGTCTCGGGCTCTGGTCGCTGGAGCTGCAAGAGGAGCCGCAACGCGTCGCCGCTCAACCCCGACAACAAGCCATTCAGGGAAACCGGCGCCCAGGGCGCGCCTACCGTTGCCACCCGATCAATCAAAGTGATCGTACTTGCCGCCTTGATGGCAGCCGCCCCGGCGGAACCGAAGGCAACAACCGTTATGGGCGTGGCCCGATCCTGCAACACCTCGATCAGGCGCTGGCATTGCTCGTCTATGGCACCACGATCAGGTCTCGCTGCCGCGGCTGTTGTTGGATTCGGCAGGCAGATGGACCAGTGTCCGTTGGCGGACGCCGGAACGCCGGGTCCGCTGACCTCTCCCCGAACATCCAGGCTGTCGCTTCCGAAACAGGTACTCCAGAGGTCCTCACAGCCCACGTAAACCACAGAGTCAGGTGCGCTTCCGAAGGCTTCCTGCGGCAACAGGTTGATGGCACCGAATGCCACCAGTTCACGATAGCTCAAGCCTCCAATGTCGATGCCATTCACACCGGTTGGCAGCGAGGCTGGGCGGCCGATCAGGCCGTCGGTACCGGTGAAGCGATCAATTAACGCCTGAAACCCCTCGTCCAGGCGGTTCCGGCCCGTCATCAGATCGGCGAGCTCCGGAAGCTCCGTACCTGCCGCCCGAATCGCTTCTGCAATGGAGGCCAACTCCGTCGGCTCGCTGGAATCGAAATTGCCAGCTGGAGGTTGATACCGCCCGCGGTGGATGTCGCAGCCAGGGTCCAGCCACACCGCAACGCCCGGCGCCCTGGAGTCTGCGGCAATGGCGGCTCGATACGGCGTGCGTTCATTGCCATTGCCCAGCGGTGCCCACTGGCGGAAGCCGCTGAAAAGGTATGAGAGCGGGCTCATCGCCACCCGAACATTGCTGCAATTCAGTACCAGATCACCCATCCAGGATTTCAGAGCAGCTTCCGGGTCGCTCAAAAGCTGCTCAATGGATAGACGAGCTCCCTCGCCATTCCAGCCAATCAGGTCCGTAAGCGCGGTGATAATCGGCGAGCCCAGTCGCCGAAGCAACGCGGCCACCGCGTTTTCGATGCCCCCCCAATCCGCGCTAAAGCGGACCGTGCCATCGCTGCTGAACTCAGGCAGCGGCAACGGAACTTCGATGGTTGAACTGTCGGATGCATCGACGGCTTCAACTTCGACTGACAGGTCTGGCGCATCCACACGCACGGCAAAGCCCGTTGAAGCCCCCCAAACCACCGAGGCACCGATCGACCGGGCCGAGACATCAACCTGCCCCATATCCAGCCTGAGATCAGATCCATCGGCTTCCCGCAGCCGGGTGCCAGCGTTAATTCGGCTCAGGAACTCCGCACTCGGCGCCGAAAAATTCAGCCGCAACAACCTTGCGCTGACAAAAACGTCTGATCGCTTGTCGTCCAGAACAGTGTTTTCGAGGCGAGCTTCCAAATCAAAATTGATCCAATCACCGTCGATCGAAACCTCAAGCGCTACAGGGTCCAGATCAATGCTCCAGGGATCCGCTGCCGTCCCGGCGCCCGAAACACTGGTTGAGTTACCGGTGATGAGTTCCTGGGTTGACGTTAAAACAACCGCCATGGCTGCCGGCGAGGCAACGAGTGAATTCCAGTAGGCGGCCGTTTTACCCAGAGGGTCGGTCAGGAGTTCGATCGCCGAAGGGCCGGAGATACCGGTGGGCGGATCAAGCCCCAGCAGTTGGGAACAGATCTCGCCGGGGCGACCCAGAGTGGCCAATGCCGAAACCAAAGCACCGTCGACCAGGCTCTCGGCGGCGTCCAGCGCGGCATCGGGAGACGACAGATCCAATAGCTCATGATTGGTGCCGCCGAGCGTGACGTTGTGAGCCGTCAATGCAAAAGCCGGTTTTCCGCCGGTCAGAGTAATACCGGTTTTGATTGATCCAATTGCCGGGTCGCCCGCAAGCAGTGGCGACCCCATGCCCGCTACCTGCCCGAATACAGCAAGAAGCGACAAATTCGGCACGGCTTTGATACTGCCATCCAGGGTTGCCAGCGTAAGCAGGTCCACCTGCGCCTTCACTTCCGCCCCGGCCTGAGGTCTGAGCGAACCTTCCAGCCAGGGCGTGATGATCAATCCCCCGGCAGCTGACGACGCCACACGTAAACCAACGGCTCCGGCCAATGATCCGTCACTGAACTCAATGGCGCTTCGGCCAGAATTGACAGTACCGCCCAGCAGCGTGGCCCACTGGCCGAGCCAGGCATTGCGAGCGGGTGCGGAAGAAAGGATGGATTCAATCCAGCCGGTCAGCGCAGACACGCCATTTGTAATCAGTGACTCCAGCGGAAATGGTGGAATATTCGGAACAGATCTTAATCCCGCCAAACCGGTGAGCGCCGCAAACGGAGCGGTCGCCGCATTGGTGGTATCGAGCGCCTCGGCCTGGGCCTGAATCAGGCCCGTCATGAATTCCAGAAAATCGGAGCCCAGCTCGTTAATGTTATCCACGGTGAGCTCAAAATCCCTGGGCGCATTGGTGCCAGGGAGCTGAAGCCGTTCAAAACCGAGACTGAATTCCAGATCATCAGAGGGGCTGGTTGGAACGTCCACACCCACGGATACGGCGCCAATGTATAGGTCCCCTGGCGCAGGGGCATCGTTGGAAATAATGACTTTGATGGCTAATTCGATGTGCGCGTCGTCCCGACCCAACACCAGCCAATCGGGTTGCGCCCCGGAAATGTCCAGCGCTCCAGCGCCTTCCCGTTCGAACTGGAATACCGGAACATAGGCACTTACAGAGATTGCGGGCACTGAGCTAGCGCTGTCGTATTCGATGCCAAATCCGACTCTGGCGCCGTTGTCGGCCTCCTCCACCACTACGAAAACAGTCGCACCGGAGTCGCTGAAAAGCGGGACCCAGATAGCGCCCCCTTGCTCTTCCCTGTCCGGTGCTCCCAGCACGTCATCAACAAAAGCGATCAATGCCTCTCGCTGCTCGTCGAGGTACATCATCGAACTGAGGCCGCGCTTGCTACCGTTGGGATTGCCTAACGGGTCCTGGAACCAGTCACCCTGTAGTTCACCGTCTCGGGTCAGGCCAACTGCTTCCGCCAGTGTGCCAAAAACGTCCAGATTCTGGTCAGCACCCATGTCAGACTCCCGGCATCAGTGAAAACCGGGCAACAGGTTGCACCAGCATTTTGTTCGGAGCAGCGGCGATCGCGCCAGGAACCAGCGGCAAACCACGCTTGTCGTTGCCAACCTCGGCGCAGAACACGGAAGCGACTTCCAGCACGGACTCCCAGGCGAACGCCTGAATCGCGTCCCGCCAGGCCAATATAAGTTCTTCCGGGCCCTCGAGGTCTTCGAAAGTGGACATAACAAGGCCGCTTGGCGACTGTTTGGTGCCAACGCCAATCGGTACCGGAATACTGAGCTTTCCATGCTCTTCGCATTCCGCGCTCACCGTTACCGTGATAACGCCGCTGGAGAATTGAATACGGGTTTGGTCACTGTGGATGAGCAGCTCGCTGTCGCCTTTGGTCCAGACAACCAGGGGTGTGCTGTTTCGCGGCAAATCGAGAACCAGTCGAACCACTTCCGAAAGCACACGCTGGGCGTCTTTACCGGGAACAGTCAGCAGGTCTGGTGACAGGTCACCGACATCAAGCAGAACATCAGCATCGATGCGGTTTAGCCAATCGAATTGGGAGAAGTCGACGGTGATAAAGCGGGCGAAATTTGCCATAGCGATCCCTCGCAGCGAATGTCTTGCGCAGGTTTCGAGACCGGCAGGAAAAACATCCTTCTTTCCCGTGGTAGCCGGACTGCAGCATCAAAACCCTGTTGCGTAGATTCAGGCCATAGGCCCCGGAAACAGCAAACAGCGTCATGAATTCAAGCTATGACATAAGGGAGTATAGGCAGGGTGAAGGAGGGTGCAAAAAAATTGGATAAATTTTAATCAAATGAGCCGATTAATCATACATATCATGAGTATCGGATCATGATTAACGGGCTTTCAAGGCCCCGGAATACCCGCTTCGGCGTTGGTCAAGAAAGGTCGCAGGTACGTCAAATCAGGCATGCGCCTTCCAAAATAATGTGAAAATCTGGTGACTGCGCAGAGTCATTCAAAACCTGCCTCAACCATTCAGCCACCGCTTGGCCTCAGCTATCACAGTATTCATTCTCGCCTGAAGTGATCGATTCCGGGGAACGCTGAGATACAACGTTTCGCTGACCGGGTGAGAGAGACGATGAGCTTTGATGCCCTCAGACTTTTCAAAGGCCTCAACGGCATGTGCTGGTAAAACAGCAAAGCCCAGCCCCAGGCTGACCGGCTCCAGGATCAAACCGATCTGGTTCGAGAACCCCTTTCTGGGAAACAGGCTACTGTGCTGAAACTCGGTGTAATTGGCACCAAGAAGCAAGCCGGCGTGATGACTTCCATCAGGGTGGTCGATAAACCCGAGGGTCATCAACGTCTCCCAATCCGGTTCTTCGACCGTAGCAGGTGTTACCAACAGCAGTGATTCTTGCGCGATGGGCGTACAACTCACTTCCGCCAGGGTAGATTTTGCCGTCATGAATCCGATATCAACAGTGGATTCGGCGATTGCCTTTTCCACATCAGGATTCGGCGCAAACCGGTAATCAATAATGAGCTTCGGGTGCTTGCTCTGCAGCGACAACAAATGAGGATACAGCTTCAGCCCCACACTTCCCGGAGACATAAGCCGCACAGTTCCCTCATAGGGCGGGTCCTCACCAACTGTTTGCTCAAGATTCGACAACGCCAGGAGAATGTCCTGCGCCTCGGCATAAAGCTTTTCGCCGGCACCCGAAAGCGAAAATTGTTTCCCCTGTCTGACGAGCAATTCCGTACCAAGCTGCTCCTCAAGCTTACGCACATGCTGACTTACCCCCGATTGTGTCATGTGGAGACGTTCGGCTGTGCGGGTGAAATGTCCCACTTCAACCAGCGTGCAAAACGAGCGTAACCAGGTGGTATTTATCATTACTTTTCGTAATCTTTTAAAGAATAAATGATAATTTTAGCTGATAAACACCAGCATGTAACCTGCTCTCAGTCTCACTAAAGGAGGACAGGCAATGAGCAACGTGTACCCAAGAAATTTCTCGCACATCGGCATATCCGTGCCGGACCTTGAGCAAGCCGTGAAGTTCTACACAGAGGTTATGGGTTGGTATTTGATTATGGAACCAACCGAGATCGAAGAGGACGAAAGCGCCATTGGGGAGATGTGCACCGATGTTTTCGGTGCCGGCTGGGGAAGCTTCCGTATTGCTCATTTATCGACGGGCGACAGAATCGGTGTGGAGCTTTTTCAATTTAAAAACCAGACCAACCCGGAAGACAATTTCGAGTACTGGAAAACCGGCATCTTTCACTTTTGTGTGCAAGACCCGAACGTCGAGGAATTGGCTGACCGTATTTTGGCTGCTGGCGGGAAAAAACGCATGGAGAAGCCGCGCTACTATTATCCCGGCGAGAAGCCCTACCGGATGATCTATATGGAAGACCCGTTTGGCAACATTTTAGAGATCTATAGCCACAGCTATGAGTTGATATACAGCGAGGGTGCCTACTGATAAAGGCCAGAACAGTTCAAGGGGGCTTTCCGAGGCGGAGAGCCTCCTGGATTTACCAATACTGAGGATCGTTGAATGCCTCAACGCAACACGCCTGCCCCAGTGGGAGTTTAATACTGCCGCCATCCAACGACTGCCCCAGCCACCCCTCTGGATGGGTTAATTTAAATGGCGCTTCCGCAACCTCTTGAGGTACGTGTTCGAAACCCGCTTTTGAATAGTAGTTCGGATCACCATAGGTGAAAATGAGTTCGACACCCCGTTCACGCAAGTGCTCAATGCCAAAATTAATCAGTTTTTGACCAACGCCTTTCCCCTGATGGTCCGTATCAACGGCTACCGGTGACAACATAAAAGCGTTTACGCGGGAACCGAACGACAATCTCGTGAAAAAGATACACCCGACTATCTGCCCTTGCTCGGTAGCGATGAACCCGAACATGTCATCGGTTTCGGTCCCGTTCATCAACTCATGCACCAGATGGCCAATCAGCTTTCCCTCGGACTCACCTTCCGAATCAGAGAATGTCCGGGTAAACAGGACCTCGATTTCCTGACGATCAGACTCGCTAGACTTCGAGAATTTCATGGCTTGAAAACCCTATTGAGTTCCTTGAAGAACAGGCCGTTTTTATACATAACGGGAAGCAGTGGAAAAATTGTCCGGCGACAGCGGCTGGCTATGGATTATTCGTAGTGGCTCCAGAGCCTGAGGACTTTCACCACTTGCTCGTCCTCTAGCACTTGGTAGACCAGACGGTGCTGAATATTGATTCGGCGTGAATAGGCTCCCGAAAGATCACCTATGAGCTTCTCAAGCGGAGGGGGCTTGCGGTATGGATCTTCTGCTATAAGCGCCAACACTTCCTGGGCTTTTGGTTTGAGACCGCTGAAGGCCAGCTTTTTTGCATCTTTCTGGGCTTGCTTGGTGTAAACCAACTTCCATGTCACCAGTCCAGCTCCTCATCGCATTCATCCTCGGGGGTATCCATCCCCTCACGAATAGACTCCCGCATACCAGGCACGGAGAGCAGGTAAAGCGTTTCCTGAATTGCAGACCAGTCTTCCTCGGATACCAGAACCGCTTTGTTCCGCTTTCCCATGATGACGATTGGTTGGTGGGACTCGGCGGTCTCGTCGATCAACCGATATAGGTTGCTGCGCGCCTCAGTTGCTGTGATTCCGGTCATGACGCACCTCTTGTATGTTCAACTTTTAAACAAGTGTACGCTCTTGGGTACGTACGTCAAGGCGAACGTATTGCATAACGCCCTGGCTTTGCGGAGCGGCGAAGCGCCAGCTCAGGCGCGTCCGACAAGAGCCTTTGGCTAAATTCTTGAATGCGCACTATCATGCGCATAAACTGAGGCCATGCATTAAATAGCCACTTGGAGGCTGGAATGGCCGAACTCTACAACACAGCCGCACCGAAAAAAGCTGCGAACCTCTCAGTCAATAGCGATCTACTGCGTAAGACCCGTGAACTGAACATTAACTTGTCTGCTACCCTGGAGCGAGCCCTGAAAGAAGAGCTTGCCAAACGCGAAGCAGAACAATGGGTTGAAGAAAACAGGTCTGCGATAAAAAGTTATAACGATTTTGTCGAACAACATGGATGCTTCGGCGATGAATTCAGGGAATTTTGATGGCACAGTTCGATGTATACCTCAACCCAAGTAAAACTAGCAAAGCTCACTACCCTTACCTTGTCGATATTCAAAGCAGCCTGCTGAGCGAACTGGCAACTCGTATCGTCATTCCTTTGGGGAAACGCTCCGCATTCGGTGGCGAAGCCATGCAAGGACTCACCCCAGAAATCAGCTTTGCAGACCAGGAGCTTCTCCTGTTGACCCCGCAAATTTCCTCTGTTTCTGAAAAGCATCTCAACAATCCGATTGGTTCTCTATCACATTTCAGAGATCAGATTGTTGGAGCCCTAGACATGGCTATCACTGGCATTTAGCAGCTAATTACACGAACGCGTTCGTATATCACCCGTTTATCAAACTCCTAAAACTGTTTTTGGAGTGCAAAGCACAGTTGACGAAGGCTTCTAACTCTCCCAGTTACTGGCTGGAATTCGCTTAACGTGGATGTGGCTGATAAGCCGGATGATGAGCTCTTCCCTGCCGAGCTTCAGGGTCAGGGGGTTATCGGTGCGGTTTTCAACCATTCGTCTGGTGGTCTCCGGTCCGGAAGGAGCACGGCGGAAACCGGGTTCCGCCGTGATTGCCCCGCAAGATCACCAATGAGCTTCTCAAACGGAGGCGGCTTGCGGTATGGATCTTCCGCTATCAGCGCTAACAGTTCCTGAGCTTTTGGTTTAAGGCCGCTGGAGGCCAACTTCTTTGCATCTTTCTGGGCTTGCTTGGTGTAAACCAACTTCCATGTCACCAGTCCAGCTCCTCATCACATTCATCCACGGGGGTATCCATCCCCTCACGAATAGACTCCCGCATACCGGGTACGGAGAGCAGGTAAAGTGTTTCCTGAATTGCAGACCAGTCTTCCTC
>JGI24661J20069_1000677_pt1 | contig 12526 bp, 10 predicted proteins | sample MalvirmetaMSP144_FD_20069 | JGI IMG/M metagenome (IMG submission 20069) | reverse complement strand
TTTTCTGTAGGTGAAGCCAGATTAGAACCGTATGGAATTACTTCAATTTTAGATTTTGGAATTCGGTAATTATTCTGTGCTGATTTAGACAACCATTCTAGTGGAAGTATTAGTTTCCGGGCTTTCTGAAAAGCCATTCGCTCAAGTACCAGTGCATTTTTTATAGATAGAGAATGGAGATTGGAATGACTTTTATAAAGATCCTGTAACAACGAAAAGGTCGCATCAGTAGTTAAATAAACCGGAACGTCTGTTTTAAGAAAAGCTACTTCAGGACTTACCAGCGAACCCAGTAATACATCCGGTTTTAGTTTTCTGATCTTTTCATCCAGTTGCTTTGCATGTATTTGAGCAAGCTTAATATCATATTGAAATTTGAATACTTTCTTATTACCAAAAGTCAGGATCTTCCCTTTCAGCTTAGCGATATTTTTATACCAATGATCGATCGGCCCAAGCGGAATTACCTCTTCAAACTCTCCTTTAAGCGCCTGATACATTGCATAATGTGTTCCGGAATAAGCCCGGACATCATTAGGATCTTCTTTAGTTATATACCCGATTCTCATCAGTCTGAATTAAATGATACTATAGATCAATCTGCCCGCCATAATTACTGCCAGGACAGCAAATCCCCACTGCAAAAAATTTCTGGGAATCTTTTGATTAAGAAGAGCTCCTCCAAAGCCTCCTATCAAGCCTCCGATCGATAATGGCAAAGATGCTCCAAAATCCACAAACCCGATAGTACTTTCAGTAATCCCAATTCCTTCAGGAGTAAGTAAAGCCAATTGAAACCAACCGGAAAAAACCATAATCACCATCCCAAGCTGAGAAACACTCACTGTTTTTTTGAAAGGCTGTTTGAAAACAAGATTCATAATGGGAACCATAATACCTCCTCCCCCAACTCCTGCCAATGCAGCAACAAAACCACCTGCACCTCCGGTAGTTAAAGCAGCCTTGAATCCTATCTTAGAATATTCTCTTTTAAGTTCATCTCCTTTGTCAGAACCTCTTTTGAAAAGCATATATGCTGCATAAAGTAGCATTAAGCTAAAGAATATGGCAAATTGCTCTCTGTTATAATATGATGAGGTTATAACAAGTTTTCCCAGATAAACTCCTGCCATACCAAGAATCCCCAGGAGAATTCCCTCCTTAAAGAAAAAATTGTTTTGAATGTATTGCCTGACTGTTCCTCCCAATGCAGCAATAAAAGTACAAAAAAGTCCTGACCCAATGGTCCATAAAACAGGTTGTTCAACTCCGGCTTCTTCAAAAAGAAAATAAAGTACCGGGGTAAAAATAATTCCTCCACCAACTCCCATTAATCCGGCAACTAGTCCCGCTATCAATCCAATAAAAATCAGAAGTTCAAACCCCATCAGATATTTATTTCTCCGATCATATAAGTAACTGCATAACCTAATATTTCAGTTCTTGCGCCTTTATTTCTACATGTTAATTCACCAACTCTGGCTGAGATCTGCCTGGCTTCCATAACATCTTTACCCAATCTTTTAGACCAATACGGAGTTAGTTTTGTATGCGCTGAACCTGTTACAGGATCTTCATCAATTCCTGCTCCGGGCGCAAAAAATCTGGATACAAAATCTACTTCTTTTCCAGGTGCAGTTACTATAACCCCACGCGCATTTACTTCTGATAAAAGTCTGAAGTCAGGATCCAAATTCTGCACTTCTTCTTCAGAACCTAAAACGACCATATAATCATCAGTAAAGAAAACATGATCGGATCTAATACCAAGAGCTTGAAATAAAACTGCGGGTGGATCAACCTGTGGCATGTCGTCTGTAGGAAAATCCATCATCAAGCGATCTCCCTCTCTTTTAACGATTAATAATCCGCTTTTGGTTTGGAAACGAATTTCATCTTCTGAATACCCAAGATGCTCAAATAGTACATGCGCGGTTGCAAGAGTGGCATGGCCACAAAGATCTACTTCCACTTCCGGAGTAAACCACCTTAGATCATACTCAGCTTCATTTTTTACAAAAAATGCTGTTTCGGATAGATTATTTTCCTGAGCGAGATTTTGCATTGTTTCTTCATCCAGCCATTCTTCGAGGGGACAAACTGCTGCGGGATTCCCACCAAAAATATGATCTGCAAATGCATCAACCTGAAAAATTGGGACTTTCATACCGGACTTATTTAGAGTTATCTTTGGTTACCAGAACCTAAGGTTAATTTCTCAAAAATTCCGATGAAGCTTTACCCTTCTTCATTATTAGAAAAACTTGGCTACGAGCAACTTCGCTCTGCAGCCATAGATGTCGCACAGTCCAACCAAAGTGTTGAACTTCTGGAAAAGCTCCATCCATCAAATCATGAGCAAACGGTAAAGGATCTCCTTGCTCAGACAGATGAAATGATGATCATCTTGCTCGATCCCGATCCGTTTCCTTTGGGTGAAGTCCCGGAAATCAGAGATCATCTTTCTCAATCCAGAGCACAGGGAAGTATTATTCCCTTAACTGCTTTTGTAGATATTTTAAGACTATGCCAGACCACCAGATTTGTAAAGAAGTTCATAAGTCATAGAAAAGAGGAGAAACCAAAGCTCGCTTTAATTTGTGATCGCCTGATTCCAATGAAGGAATTGGAAGATTCCATTAAAGGAAAAGTAACTGAAAATGGTGAACTCAGAGATGATGCCAGTCCCCAGTTAAAGTCGATTCGTAAAAAACTAAACTCCAAAAAAAATGATCTTCGCTCTACCATCAATCGTTTGATGCGTCAGGCTAACAAAGACGGGATGGCTTCTGATGAAGGAGCCACTATCAGAAACGGTAGAATGGTGATTCCTATCCAAGCAGAATTCAAAAGAAAGATCCAGGGATTTATTCATGATGTTTCTGCTACTGGACAAACCGTATATCTGGAGCCGGTAGAGGCGCTTCATCTGAATAATGAAATTCGTCAGTTTGAAGTTGAAGAACAGCAGGAAATTGAGCGAATACTTAAAGAACTAACGAATCATGTACGTTCTAATTCAAGCTACATCAAGCAAAACTCCAGAACTCTGGCACATATTGATGTAATTGCGGCTAAAGCCAAAATCTCTATTAAACTGGATGCTGAAGTTCCGATCATTTCACCGCATTTTAACATCAAACTTAAGCAGGCCTTCAATACGAATTTGTTGCTTAAGAATCTGAATCTAAAAAAAGAAGACAGAGAAAAGATCGTTCCACTTCATTTAGATCTTAATTCTGATGAGTTATGTCTTATGATCACCGGACCAAATGCGGGCGGGAAATCCGTCGCTATGAAAACACTTGGTATTTCAGCACTGATGGTACAATCCGGCTTTGCCATTCCCGCTGATCCGACTTCGGAGCTCCCCATTTTTAACGGATTTTTTGTGGATCTGGGAGATGATCAATCCATAGAAAATGACTTGAGTACGTTTTCATCCCGATTAAAATGGATGCAGGAAACATTAGATAATTTCTCTCCTAAAAGTTTGGTGATGATCGATGAGGCTGCTGCCGGAACAGATCCTGAGGAGGGCGGAGCCTTGTTCCAATCCTTTATTGAACACTTACTCAGAAATCAATGCAAAGTAATCGTAACTACGCATCACGGCTCACTGAAGGTGTTTGCCCACGAGCATGAGAAAGCGGTGAACGGCTCTATGGAATTCGATCAGGCTTCACTATCTCCTACTTACAAATTTAAAAAAGGAATTCCGGGTAGTAGTTATGCTTTTGAGATCGCCCAGCGGATGAAAATAAAACCGGAAGTTTTGCAACGATCCAGAACGTTATTGGGTGAAGCTAAAGACAAGATGGAATCCTTGATCACCGAATTGGAAACCAAAACCCAGCAAGCTGAAGAACTCAAAGCCAAGTTTCAGAGTCTTAAATCAAAAGCGGAATCAGATCGAAATCGTTATTTGAATAAACTGGATGGAGTAAATAAAGAAAAGGAAAAGATCCGCCAAAAAGCACTTACGGAAGCTAAGTCTATAATGGATCAGGCAAACCGTAAAGTGGAGCAAGCGGTAGAACAGATCGTTGAAGAAAAGAAGACAGGAAAAAGAGCTCTGAAAAATATTCGTTTGGGAATCGATCAGGAAAAGGCAGATATCGAGCAGTCTTTGAATGAGATAAAAGAAAAGCGGGAAGCTCGTTTTAGAAAATCAGAAAAACCTCCTTCTGTTGGTGATCATGTCCGTTTTCTGGATGGTAATACAACAGGAGAATTGGTCGAGATAAAAGGAAATCAGGCTGTGGTACAAGCGGATGGGTTGCGACTCAAAACCAAGTACAAAAACCTGATCAAGGTTGAAGTTCAGCAGAAAAAGAATAAACAAAAAGCCCGAAGTTCAGGAGTCATTCAAGGCGATTCTAAACTCAAAGAAGCTGTAAAACCATCCATTGACCTTCGTGGTTTCCGCACTGACAAAGCCATTGATGAAGTAATGCATTACATAGACCGAGCTGTTTTCAGAGGAATGAATCAGGTTGAGATCGTTCACGGAAAAGGCGATGGAATCCTGAAAGATCAAATTCATTCCTACTTAAACGAACGTGATGACATCAAAAGCTTTAAGCTTGCCGGCGAGGATTTTGGTGGCGCAGGATGCACGGTTGTTAAACTTCAATGATCAATGACTCAATTAGCCAATTAAGAATGAGTCATTGTCACATTCTTAATTGGCTAATTCTTAATTGAAATCTCTTCTATAGTTTCTTCAAAAGCATTTAAAGTAAGTTCTATATCCTCGTCACTAAGTGCATTGGATAAGAAAAAAGCTTCGAACGGGGATGGTGGTAAGTACACACCTCGTTTCAGCATTCCGTGGAATATCTTGCTGAACAATTCTTTGTCTGTTCGGTTAGCATCCGCAAATGAAGTCACAGGTCCTTCACAATAGAATAAACCGATCATCGAGCCCACTCTGTTTGCTGTAAATGTAATTCCGTGAGCTTCCAAGGTTTTTGTCATTCCTTCTGCAATTCGGACTGACTTTCTTTCCAGATCTTCATAGACATCAGGATTATTCTTCAACTTCTTTAACATAGTCAAACCCGCAGCCATTGCTAATGGATTTCCGGAAAGTGTTCCCGCCTGATAAACAGGTCCGGTTGGTGCAACGTATTCCATGATCTCTTTCTTTCCACCATAAGCACCAACGGGAAGTCCTGCGCCGATGATCTTTCCATAAGTCACAAGATCGGCTGTCACTCCATACACTTTTTGAGCTCCTTCGAAATCAACACGAAATCCGGTCATTACTTCATCGAAGATCAACACGATATTATGTTCATCACATAAAGTTCTTAAGTCTTGAAGGAATCCATCTGTGGGTGGAATGCATCCCATATTTCCGGCAACGGGCTCTAAAATGATCGCTGCGATATCATCACTATTGGCTTCAACTAATTCTTTTACGGAGTTGATATCATTGTAATCAGCATTTAATGTATCCTTTGCTGTTCCTTCCGTTACGCCCGGACTGCTTGGCTGCCCCATCGTCAACGCGCCGCTTCCGGCTTCGATCAGGAAAGAATCGCCATGACCGTGGTAACATCCTTTAAATTTGATGATCTTATTCTTACCTGTAAATCCTCTAGCAACACGAATAGCGCTCATGGTTGCTTCCGTTCCCGAATTTACCATTCTGATCTTATCAATTCCCTGAACGGAGCTTGTGATCAATTCTGCCATTTCAACTTCTAACTGAGTTGGAGCACCAAAAGAAGTTGATCCCAAGGCAGTTTCACGAACAGCATCTACAATATCAGGATCAGCATGACCGAGTAACATTGGTCCCCACGAACCAATAAAATCTATATATTTGTTTCCGTCCTCATCAAAAAGATAAGCACCTTCTGCACGCTTTATAAAAACCGGAGATCCGCCTACACTACTAAATGCCCGAACCGGTGAATTTACTCCACCCGGAATTACTTTTTGCGCTCGTTCGAATAATGCTTTGCTGTTGGTGTTTTCCATGGGTAATTATATACTCTGTTTTCATTTGAGCGTATGCGATACGCTCCTACTTTTCAAAATTATCTGTTGATGATCTTTGCGGCTTCTTTAGCAAAATAGGTCGCTATCAGATCTGCGCCTGCTCGTTTAAATGCCAGAAGTGATTCCATCATAGTTTCTTCTTCGTTCAGCCAGCCTTGCTTTGCCGCTGCTTTTATCATGGCATATTCTCCGGAAACATTATAGACTGAAACAGGAATATTGAATTTATCTGATACTGCTTTTACTACATCCAGATAAGGCATCCCCGGTTTTACCATCACGATATCTGCTCCTTCTTCTATGTCCTGCTCTACTTCACGAAGTGCTTCCTGTAAATTCGCAGGATTCATTTGATAGGTTTTCTTATCTCCGAATCCCGGAGCGGAATCCAATGCATCTCTGAATGGTCCGTAAAAAGAAGATGCGTATTTAGCACTGTACGCCATTATTCCTGTGTTTGAGAATCCGGCTTCATCCAATGCCTTTCGTATTTCTCCGATTCTACCGTCCATCATATCAGATGGAGCCACCATATCAGCGCCGGCTTTTGCATGGCTTACCGACATCTCTGCTAAAACTTCCACGGTTTCGTCATTCAGAATTTCTCCATCTTCTACAATTCCGTCATGACCGTATGAAGAATATGGATCCAAAGCTATATCCGTCATTATAAAAAAATCAGGATGCGATTCTTTGATAAAACGAATGCTTTCCTGCATTAATCCCGAATCATTCAGAGCTTCTGTTCCTTTGTTATCTTTTTTCTCATCCGGAACTTTCACAAACAGCAAAACCGACCTGATTCCAACTTCTGCTAACTCATCCAGCTCGGGTTGTAACCTATCAAGCGAATAGCGGAAATAATCCGGCATGCTTTCGATCTCTTCCTTCACTCCTTTTCCTTCAACAATAAATAACGGAGCTATAAAATCGGCCGGACTCAGTGAATTCTCCTCAACCATCGCTCTGATGGCTGGATTTGTTCTAAGTCGTCTAAGTCGTGTATTTGGAAAACTCATATTTGATCTTCTAAATTTTTTTAAAACTTCAGTCCAATATAATATTCTGTCTGTTTCTTTTGTGATGTCATTCCTGCCTCGGAAGTAATGACTTTATTTCACCCAGTCAACAGGGTTTTTCAGTCGTTCCAATAATCGTTCTTCTTCTGACCCTTCTTCAGGAGTAAAATTATAATCCCAGCGCACTCTTGGTGGCAAACTCATCAGAATGGATTCAATTCGTCCTTTTGTTTTCAACCCAAAAAGTGTTCCTCTGTCGTGAATCAAATTGAATTCCACATATCGGCCACGTCGTATTTCCTGCCAATAGCGTTGCTCCTCAGTAAATTTCATATCCTTTCTTCGTTTCAGGATCGGAAGATAGGCATCTGTAAATCCGAATCCGGCAGTTTTAGCGAATTCAAATAGATCATGGGACGACATCTCTTCCTTCGGTCGCATATAATCAAAAAAGATCCCGCCGATTCCTCTGGATTCTTCTCTGTGGTGATTCAGAAAGTAGTTATCACACTCTTCTTTAAACTTAGGATAGAAACTCTCGTCAAATTGATCACAGATATCTTTATGCGTTTTATGAAAGTGAACAGCGTCTTCATCAAACAAATAGTAAGGCGTCATATCAGCTCCGCCACCAAACCAAAGATCTTTCAGCGTCTCAGATTCACGATCGTATAACTCAAAATATCTGTAATTGGCATGAACCGTTGGAGCAAATGGGTTTTGAGGATGCAGAACTAATGAAATTCCGGAAGCAAAAAAACTGGCTTCATCAACTTCAAACTTTTCCTGCAGCGCTTTGGGAAGTTCTCCACCCACAACTGAGAAATTTACCCCGCCTTTCTCAATTACCGAACCATCGCTTATAACTCTGGTGCTTCCATATCCAAACCCGTCTCTGTTCCAGTCATCAATTTGAAATTTAGCTGTTCCATCGATGGCTTCCACTTTTTCGCAAATATGTTCCTGAACATCAGAAACAAATTTAATGAACTCCTCTTTTTTAGAAACCAAATTGCTCATTATGATCTGTAATTTTTCACAGCGTCTACGAAAGCTTTTGCATTTTCAACCGGAACATTTGGAAGTATCCCATGGCCAAGATTTGCAACATAATTTTGCGGACCGAATCTGTTGATCATCTCAGTAGCTTCGTTTTGAATGACTTCAGGATCACACAGCAATTTTGAAGGATCGAAGTTCCCTTGAACTACTTTTCCATTGGCAAACTCACGAGCTTTCTCAGGAGTACATCCCCAGCCGATTCCCAGCCCGGTTACATTAAGTTCGCTGAATTCGGAATATGCCCATTCCGCATCTTTACAAAACATGATCAACGGAACACCATAATCTTCTGCCGCAATAGCCTTCAAACATGGAAGTGCATATTCTTTGAAATCATCCGGTCCTAAAGCAGCAGCCCAGGATTCAAATATTTGTAATGCCTGCGCTCCCGCTTTTACCTGCTGATGAAGATAGTTGATCGTTATTTTTGTCATCATTTCCAGCAGCTTTTTCCCTGCTTTTGGCTGTGAAAACAAAAATGATTTTGCAGTAGAAAAAGTTTTAGAACCCTGACCTTCAACCAGATAACAGAACAATGTCCACGGAGCACCTGCAAATCCTATCAGCGGCACTCTGCCATCTAATTCCTTACGAGTTAAAGTCAGTGCGTCGTACACATAACTAAGTTGTTCTTCTGCCGGAATGATCTTTATCTGATCCACTCTTTCTGCAGTACGAACTGGATCCGGCAGATAAGGTCCGAAACCCGGTTTCAGTTGTACTTCAATATCCAGACATTCGATCAGTACAAGAATATCCGAAAACAAAATAGCAGCGTCTGTTCCTACAATATCTATCGGCTGAATGGTAATTTCACTTGCCAATTCAGGAGTTTTCACTCTTTCAAAAAAGCCGTACTTCTCCTTAATTGCCATGTATTCCGGCAAATATCTTCCAGCCTGACGCATCATCCAAACCGGAGGTCTGGGAGTTTCCTTTCCGGCTAAAGTATCCAGAAATAAAGTGTTTTTAAGTTCAGGAAATGACATTCTTATATTTTTGATTTATAGTTTCCACCAGATCAGCAAATGTGAAATTATCAGGTGTAACAATTAGTCGTTCGTATGATTTTTTAACGGCTTCCGCTGTAGTGCTTCCGATACAAAATACCGTTTTCAATTTTTCCGGGTTGTTGCGTTTACAGAAGGAATTAAATGCGCTTGGGCTCAAAAAAACCACAGCGTCAAACTCTGAAAGATCTACTGAACTTGGTGTCAATAGAGTCTCATAGACTTCGATCTCTTTAACTAAACATCCTTCTTTCTGTAATAAATCTTCAAGCTTTGAATCGCTCAAATTCCCACAAAAATGAATCGCATTCTTTACCGGATACTTTGCAATTTCATGAGCTAAACTTTCTGTTGTAAAATTTTTAGGAACTGATGCCTTAATTCCAAGTTCGGCTAACTTTTCTGAAGTTGATGAACCCACTGCAAAAATGAATTCCGGGATTTCCAGCTCTTCCAGCTTTTTGCCTATCGATTTTACCGCTTTTTTACTCGTAAATACCCAGGCATCAGATTGTACATCTTTGACTTTTTCTATATCAAAGTCCTTTATCTGAACATCTATAAAAGGAATATCAGCGAACTCAAATTTAGCGCGCTTTAGTTCATCAAGATGTTTCGGTTTGATTTTATGTGTAAAAAGGATCTTTGGCATGGCATCTGATCTCAGTTACCATTAAGAAGATCAGCTGCACCTTCGTTGATTACTTTTTTTGCGAATTCTGCTCCCAGAGTTTCTTTCGCATTTCTTAACTCGATCTCTTCCTGAATATCAACCCTTTGCTTTCCATCAACGGACAAAACTGCTCCTTTAAAAAACAGTTTACCATCTTTCACTTCAGCTAAAGCCCCTACAGGTGATGAACAACCTGCATCAAGTGTTCTTAAAAAAGCTCGTTCTATATCTACACAGATTCTGGTGTTGTCATCATTCAGCACAGATACAATTTCAGAATATTTAAAGTCTTCTTTAGAAACTATCCCTATCGCTCCTTGTGAAGGCGCAGATATCATCCACGGTAATTCTTCACTGATTCTATCACCTAGTCCCAATCTTTCCAAACCGGCGTGAGCAAAAATAGCTCCATCCCAACCAAGAGTATCAACTTTGTTTAACCTGGTAGGCACATTTCCACGAAGATCAACAACTTCGTCTTCAGGATATTTGTTCTTCCAGAATGCCGATCTTCTTATACTTCCTGTAGCAATAGTTCTGGAAGTATTTCCCTTCTCGTAGTTCAATGGCTCTACAAGTACATCAATGGGATTTGCTCTTTCAAGCACTGCGTTTAGCTGTAATCCATCTTCAAAAATTGTTGGAACATCCTTTAGTGAATGCACCGCCAGATCTATTTTACCGGCTAGCAAGGCATCATCCAGTGCTTTTGTAAATACACCTTTGTCGCCCAGTTTATGAAGTGGCAGATCTTGTTCCTTATCACCAAACGATTCTATCTCAACAAGCTCGGTTTGTACATCGAGGGCGTTTAGTTTTTTAGCAACCAGATTTGATTGCCAAAGTGCAAGCTTACTTCTGCGTGTGCCTATTTTAAGCTTCATTTCGAAGCTCCTCTAATTCATTCTCAATTCGATTGATATGAATTGCCATTACTTTTTTCTTGATCCGACCGGTAAGTTTTTCGATGACCTCAAAGGCTTCTCCATCCACTTTATTTTTGATGCGATCCAGTTCATGATCTGTAATGGAACTTAAGTGATGATCGATCTCTTTGATCCTTGGAAGAATGTAATTATTTCGTTCGATCGAATGTTCATACTGATCTAATTCCTCAGCAATAATTTTTTCTACCGCAGGAATTGACTTCTTACGATTCTCAATCGCTTCTTTATTTGCGAGATGTATAGAATCCATATCAACCAAAGTTACATTCTCTATTTGAGAAACACTTTCTTCTACATTTCTCGGCACACTAAGGTCAAATATTAAACGCGCTTTTCCATCTTCCGGAAAATGCTCTTTTTTCAGGATTGGTGAAGTTGCTCCTGTTGCTGTTATGATCAGATCCGATTCTGCAACCACAGATTCCAATTCATCAAAAGTGTGAGCTTTAATATCGAATGAGGATGCCAGACTTTGAGCCCGCTCTATGGTTCTGTTGATCACTGAAATATGCTCAGCACCGTTAGAGACTAGATTTTTACAGGTCACTTTACCCATCTTTCCTGCACCCAGCAACAAAATATTGACATCGCTCAGCTCTATGAAATGATCTAGTGCTAATTGAGTAGCCACGAAACCAACCGAAGCCATTCCTCTACCAAAATCAGTTTCAGTACGCACTCTTTTGTGAGCTTTAAAAACGGCTTGCATCAACTGATGAAACTCGCCTGAAAGATTCTTCTTAGCTTCTTTGTAAGCTTTTTTTAGTTGCTGGATGATCTGTACATCACCAAGAACCTGTGAGTCCATACCAACTCCCACTTTAAACAAATGCTGATAAGCTTCTTCTTCAGAATAGCTGTATCCGTGTTTACTAAAAAAGTCTGCATCTGTATTTGTAGCCTTACATAATGCTGAAACGAGCACATCCGGATCGCAAAACGCATAGAGTTCTGTTCGATTACAGGTATCCAGAATAATAACACCGCCGGGAATATTTCTGGTATTGAACTCCAGAAACTCACGTCTTTGTTTATCAATAAAGAATAACTCACGAATAGAAACCTCACTTTTCCAGTGAGAAATACCTATTGCTGAAAATCTCATATCTGCTTAAAAAATAGTTTGGACCAAATTCACGTTAAAATACGATCTGAATGTGAAGATTATATGAATTCAGATAAATTTTTCGCTCCGTCCACACAGTCAGAGACTGAAACTCCCCAACGGAAATTTCCACCGATATAAAAGTCTTCATTTTCTTTCTGAAATCTGTCTATTGACTCCTCTACTGATGCAAAACCTACATGAAATTGAGGAATAGCTTTTTTCCATAATTTTGAAGCAACCATTTCAGCATCGCCTTTCACATCCATGATTGCGGAAAACTCTTCAATAACTTCCTTCTCAATATCACTGATATCCTGATCGATCACTTTTATATCGTGTGAACCGCCTGTCATCAGGTTTACATGCACATATTCGTTTTCTGATTGGTCAGGGAAGATGTTTGATTTCCAAATCGCCCCGAGTAACCGGATGTTTTCTTTTCTCGGAACCAAAAACCCAAATCCGGTTTCAGGCAGATTCAGATCTTCTTTTTTAAATACCAATTGTGTTGAAAGCATCGGTGAATAGTTGATCTCTGACAAACTGTTTTCCAATTTATGATCACCCGTTTTCAATACTTCTTTCAAAATATAGGCGGGAAGACAGTTAACAACCTTATCAAAAGTATATTCATGATCAGTTGTAGTCAACTTAAAATTGTTTTGCTGAACCTGAAGGCTTTTTATTTCTTCATA
>JGI24661J20069_1000672_pt1 | contig 12622 bp, 13 predicted proteins | sample MalvirmetaMSP144_FD_20069 | JGI IMG/M metagenome (IMG submission 20069) | reverse complement strand
ATCTCGTTGCCACCGCCAAAAAAAGCGCCATTGGCCACCGCGATGGAAAGCCACCGGCCCTTCACGACACCCCGATCGCAACGGATGGTTGCCCTGAAGCCTCGCTTCGCGTTCAGCCGGCGTAATAATTCGACCACATAGCTGAAACGCCCGAAGAGCTTTTTTTCGGTACCGCGGGATTCCCGTGCAGGCAGGGTTCCCATGCCGACATGGGCAACGTTCAAAAACATACCATCACCAAAATCCGCGACATCCACAATTTGCGTTCGGCCGCTGGCAATCAACTCACACAGCGCTTCCGGCTGGTGGGGAAGCCCCAGATTCCGGGCAAAGTCGTTGGCTGTACCAGACGGCAGGACAGCGAGGGTGGCGCCCTTCTCTCGGCAAACGGCGGCGGCCCGGTTTACCGAACCGTCTCCGCCCGCGACTATAAGCGTGTCCCGGTCGTCAAGCCTGGTGCTCCAGTCGGATTCCTCAAAGTCACGGCATCGAGGATCATGGATACCGGCAGTTGCCAGGTGCTCCAGCCAGAAGTCCCGGCCTCGCTCACCATCGCCAGCACCGGAATTGCATATCAGCCAATAAGTCATGGCGCTTGTCTCTGCTCCCCTGCTCCAGCACAATCCTGTCGACCATTCCCTCACAATAATGAACAACAAGGCAAGCTCGATGGATTTTGTCAGAACCCCGGAAAAACGCTTTGAACGACTCCTGGATTACCCGTTTGAGCCCCACTACGTGGAGGTAGACGGGCTGCGTATGCACTACTTGGACGAAGGGCCGGCCAACGAAAGTCCCGTTCTGATGATGCATGGCGAACCTTCCTGGTCTTACCTCTACCGGCATATGATTCCGATCTGCGCGGCGGCCGGCCACCGGGTTATCGCCCCGGACCTGATCGGTTTCGGCAAGTCCGACAAACCCACGTCCCTTGACGACTATTCCTACCAGCAGCACATGGACTGGATGCAATCGTTCCTCGATCAGCTCGGACTCACCAACATCACTCTGGTATGCCAGGATTGGGGCTCATTGCTTGGGCTGCGGCTGGCGGCAGAGAATCCCGAGCGGTTCCGGGCCATTGTGGTGGGCAACGGCATGTTACCTACCGGCGATCAGACAGCCCCGCCGGCCTTCAAGATCTGGAAGAATTTTGCCCTGCACAGTCCCTGGTTTCCCATTGCACGGATCATCAACACCGGCTCTTTCCGCAAGCTGGGCCCCGATGAAATGCGGGCCTACGACGCGCCCTTCCCTGGCAAAAAGTACAAAGCCGGCGCCCGGGCCTTCCCCAGACTGGTGCCGATGCACCCGGACGATCCCGCCAGTGAGGCTAACCGGAACGCCTGGAAAGTGCTCGAACGTTGGGAAAAGCCGTTTCTGACCACCTTCAGCAATGGCGATCCGATCACTCGGGGCGGCGACGCCTATATGCAGAAGCGGATTCCAGGTGCAAAAGACCAGCCCCACGTAACCCTCAAGGGCGGTCATTTTCTTCAGGAAGATTCACCCGTGCCCTTCGCCCGGGCCATCAATGATCTGCTCGCGACACTCTCCTGAGCGGTGTAGTCCTGAGGGTGGCAAACTCAATCCTGGCCCACCGGCACCCGCGGCCGGTAGTGCCAGGAAGACCAGCTGTACAGGCCCAGTGCAATCCAGATCACCACAAAGCTCGTCAGTTGGGCATCACTCAAAGGCTCGCCGAACACGAGCAGGGCAATAAAGAACTGCAGGGTGGGATTGATGTACATCAGGAAGCCGACGGTCGCCAACCGCAGGCGCCGGGCGGCACCGGCAAAAAGTAGCAGCGGAATGGCTGTCACAATGCCGCTGGCCATCAGCAGGCTGCCAATGTAGGCACTGTCGGCGAAGTGCGACATTCCCTCGCTCGCCAGCCATCCAAAGGTCAGCAGGCCGACCGGCAACAGCAGCATGGTTTCAACGAACAGGCCGGAAAGCCCATCGAGCACCACCTGTTTTCGAACGAGGCCATAAGTACCGAAACTCATGGCAAGGGCGAGTGAAATCCACGGCAGTTCACCAAGCATCGCAAGCTGGATCAGAATACCAACGCCTGCGAGCATCACCGCAGCCATCTGCCACGGCCCCATGCGTTCGCGAAGCACGAGCATGCCCAGGGCGACATTCACCAGTGGCGTCAGGAAATAGCCCAGGCTGGCCTGGAGAACATGGCGGGTTTCCACGGAATAAATGTAGATGCCCCAGTTGGCGGCAATGAGCAGCGCACAGGCAAGAACGCGCCAGAGCTGCTTCGGATTCGCCAATGCCGCTCTCACAGCAGGCCAGCGACGGAGGCCACTTATGACCACAGCGAGAAAAACACAGGACCAGATGATCCGGTGAATCAAGATTTCAAAGGCCGGCACACCCTCAAACAGGGCAAAGAACAGAGGAAAACAGCCCCAGATCGTGTAGGCACTCAGGCCATACCAGACCCCTTTGGTCGCATCCGTCATGTATTAGCCACTCCCGGACACCCTTCCTAGGCTGGTTTTTTCTGGGTGGCAACCAGAGCCACACCAACGATAGCGACGAGCCCGCCTGTCATTGCCAGTCCTCCAAGGCGCTCATCGAACAGCAGATACGCTTCCAGCGCGGTAACCGGAGGCACCAGGTAGAACAGACTGGCCACCTGGGAAGCAGCACCCTGGCGTATCAGCCACATCAGAAGAAGGACGGCGCCGGTGGATAACCCAATCACAAGCCAGGCCATGGACAACTGCAACTGCAGGCTCCACTCAACCTCGCGGGTTTCGAGGGCGAAGGCTCCAATGGCAAACAGGGCGGCCGCTGCCGCAAATTGGATCAGCGTGCCGGCCACCAGATCCGCGCTGGCGCCGAAGCGCTTCTGGTAGACCGTGCCCATGGAAATTCCAGCGAGGGCAAAACCCGCCCAAAGCAGGCTCCAGGGAGAAAAGCCGGAGGCCTGACCACTCATACCGAACTTCTCGAGGAGGACAAGCGCGACACCGACCAGCCCCAGTATAAGTCCAATCCACTGACGTCCGCTGACTGTTTCCTTGAGGATTGCCACCGCCGCCGCAGCCGTCACCAGGGGTTGCAGCCCCACAATCAGGGAAACAATTCCGGACGCCATGCCATCCTGAATCGCGTAGTAGACACCGCCCAGATAGCAGCCATGCACCAACATCCCGGTAACCGCAAGGTGTCCGGCACCTCGCCAGCCCGGCCAGCGGGTTTTCATGACCCAGGCCAGGGCTCCAAGCACCACCAGTGTCAGCAGCATGCGGATCAGCAGCAGCGTAAACGGCTCCGCAAAGGGCAGACCGTACTTGGCGCCGATAAAACCAGTACTCCACAGCCAGACGAACAGCGCGGGCACGAAAAACGAGTAAAACAGTGAGCGCATGAAACTCAACCGGATTCGATGTATTTGTCAGTCAGCTTACTTTATAAGTTAGCAGGCAAACAAAACAGATACAGAAATCCGGTTTCGTGACCAGTACAGTTTGTCAGGCACGGGTCTCCGGCAGCCTTACTTCGATAGCCGGCTCGGAATCGTGCCAGTTACCCTCCCAGGTGACTTCGGGTGCTGCGCCCGGCCGGGGCGTAATGGTGACGGACACGGATCCGAAACTGGTCGGTGCCGGCCCGAAGCGGATTGGTTTGTCCTGCTTCAGCCACCGTGGAGGGATACCAGCTCCGAGAATGAGACGATCTCCCTCCTCCCGGACAAAGCAGTTGCGGACCATCAACACCCACTCGGCCGACGCCCAGACATGGTGACCATCGCCCATACAGCCGCCCTCGGTCGCCGGATGTATGGCTTCCGGCCATTGCCCGGTGGGCGATGCGAGGCCGGCCACCGCATCCACCAGATCCAGGAATCGAGCATCGCCCGCACGCAGGAGAACCTGAGCCACGTGCAGGGTGAGGTAGGCGTTAAGACCCGAGTGAATCATGTCCTGATAGAACGCCCCTTTCACAAAGCATTTTTCGAGGAGGAATTCGGCACAGTCCAGCAACCTGGGATCATCCGGCTCACACAGCTGGGTCGGATAACCCATCGCCAGTGAGCCTATGGCGCCCGCATCCAGGCGGCGATAGGGCGAGGCCGGCATTCCCGGTCGTTTGAGTCGCTGCTCGCAGGTTGCCAGGCTGCGATCCACCGTCTGACTGAACTCCCGGGCACCGGCGCCAAAATGCTCGCCGGTTTCCCGGTCGATCGGGGCAAACAATGATTCGGCGGCCTTCAGGCCGGCGATGCCCCAGAAGTCGTCCCAGTAGTAATAGTCATTGGGCCCCAGGTGCTCGGCACTGAATCCGGCGGGCAAAAGGCCAGCGTGAGGCCCTTCGATATTTTCACTCAGGCGTTTATTCTCGATCCAGCGAGCGCCCTTGCGCACCGGCTCTTGCCACTCCGGGTGCAGAGGTCGACCCGTAAGCTCATGGAACCGCCTCAGAATCCAGAGCACTTCTCCATTGGCATCCCATTCCCCTTCCTGGGAGCGGAAATAGCCGTTTTTCAGTTGCCGCGCCGGGAACTGGTAGAGCGCCCGCTCAGCGCGATCTGTAAGACCTGCACAGAGCAAGGCATGGATAATGAACGCGGCATCGCGAAACCAGAAACGCTTGTAGGTATAGGGCCCGGGGTACACATCTTCCGGAGAGTGCAGCACCAGGGAATTCAGGGCGGCGTCATAGAGGAACTGCCAGTTTTCGTCGGGGCACTCCAGGCGGGCATGGCCATGAAGGGCGGCCGCCCAGCCGTCAGAGCGAATAACTGGCGCCGACTCATCCTGCAGCGGCACCCTGAGCCTGAGCTCCGACTCCTCACCTGCTTCGACCCGGAACAGGGCCGCTGCGGTGACCATGCCGACGTCGCACTGCCCTTCGCACTGGTCTTCCTTGTCCTGCAGATGAATCCGAACATCACCCTCGCGATAGTTCGACACATGATGACGCTCTGCCGGGCGACTGAAAAACACCGCCTGCTTGCCATCTATGGTCCAGGCGTCTCTCTGCTCGGACAGCCGGACCTTGTTGATAAAGCTGATTCCTTCAGGATTGGCGGGGCGCAAGGATATGACCAGAGAGCCGGAAGTCTCGGCCCGGGCCTTCACGACCATTTCGCAAACCGCCCGGCCGTTCTCGACCACCACCCGGGAACGACTGGTCAGGGCCAGCCCGTCCAGTTCGGACTCTGTGACCACGCAGGGACCATCCTCAAGTTCCTGGCGTTGCCGGGCCGTTTTGCAACGAGAGGGCAGAAGGCACCGGCCATCGTCCGCCAGCAGCCACGCATCCAGTGACCAGCCGTCATGGAACGGTGTCAGCAACCCCCGGGGATCCACCACGGGCAACTCATCCACATCCGGCTGGCCGATGGCCGTCCAGTTACGGTTACTGAGATTGATGTGGGTAATCGAGAATGCCCGGGGAATGAAGGCAATGTCTTCGGGGTCGAACTGGCGCTCCACCCAGTAAGGCCAGACCCAATCGAGGTTGTGCTGGATGACCCGACTGTTGATCAGCCCCCGCGCATGGAAAACCACGCCGGCCCGGAGCAGTTCGATGGGCTCGCCGACTTCCGAAGGCTGGGCAAAACTGTGAAGTTTCCCGAGCAGCGCGATCGGATCGAGGAAACCATGGCGGTGGGCCACGCGTTTTACCAGGTAACGCCAGGGCAGCCACTTCATCCAGCTCATTCGTTTGCCTCCTGTTCTGTTGGCTCAGTCTCGACCTTGTAACGGGCGAGTGCCCGCCGGGCGAGACGATTGAGAAACACCACGGCCATTACCGTGCCTACGAAACCGGCACCGTAAATGGCCCACTCCAGGGGTGAACGGCCGGTTTCCCGCACACCCAGAGTTGACAGGTCGGCGGCAAGCGAGCCGAGATACACGTTATGCAGGGAAAAGGGAATCACACCGAAAAAGGTGCCGACAACGAAACCGCCAAACGAGAAGTTGGTGAGACCGAACAGAAAATTGGACAGCTTGCCGGGGAAGAAAGGGATCAGACGGGTCAGGAGTACGATTTTCCAGCCGTGAGGCGCCATTTCGTTGCTGACGACAGACAATCGCGCGCGGCTGCGAATGTACACACGGGCGTGCTCACCCAGAAAATGCCGGGCAACCAGAAAGGCAATGGCCGAGCCCAACGTAGTGCCCACCACCACGTAGGCTGTGCCTTCCAACACGCCGAACACGAAACCCGCTCCGGTGGTCAACAACACCCCGGGCAGAAGCAGCACCATGGCCAGCACCATGATGCCGACAAAGAGGAGAGCCGCCCAGGCCCCCTGGGTATCAAACCAGCGCAGAAGCTCAACGACCTGCTGATGCACACCGAAGGCGTAAAGCAGACCGACTATCAGCCCAACGGCGGCAATGCTCCCGCCCATCCAGAGGACGGGCGACTTCTTCCAGTTGCTCATGGCCTCACCCTAACGCGGGAGGGCACCGGGTCTCAAAGGCCGGACAGGTCATCCGCGCTTTATGAGCTACTGAGAATCGACTGGAGCTTCTGGGTCAGATCCACTGCCTCTGCCCCCAACGGCGTGAGGTAGCCGCCATCTTTCTGGCTGATCAGCCCCTTGGCATGCAGGTTTTCGGCGGCCTTCACAGTTTCCGGAGCCGCCGAATGGGCATGAACCTTGAGCCCTTCCTGAGTCGAGGTGGAAGGAAATTGGCCCAGCAAATTGAGTTCGGCAAGGTGATCAACAGAGAATGGCATGGCATTTCCTCGTATTATTATCGGGGGTTTACATTCAGCATAGCCGATTCACACCATGAAGCTTTCACGAATTCTCAGCAACCGGAATGACATCAGTCGCCGTCAGGCCAATTTTCTGATTGCTTCCGGTCGGGTGGCCGTAAATGACGTCACCTGCCGCGATGCTGCTGCCGAGGTGGATCGGTTTTCATGCGTACGGATGGACGGCGATATCATTCAAGAGGCTGAAGCCTGCCATTACCTCATGCTCCACAAACCTGCAGGTTTTCTGAGTGCAACGCTCGACGACACCCATCGGACCGTGATGGAGCTGATCTCGCCAGAACTGCGCGAGGATCTGCACATTGCCGGACGACTCGACCGCGCCAGCACGGGCCTGCTGATTCTCACCAATGATGGCCGCTGGTCACGCCAGCTTACCGAGCCCCGAATCAAGATCCCGAAAGTCTACCGGGTCAGCACCGCCTATCCGATTTCTCCAGAGACCCCTCATCGATTCGCGGAGGGCATCTGGTTCGAGTTCGAGCAACTCACCACCTCACCTGCTGACCTGGATCTTCTGAGCCCCTGTGAAGCCAGAGTGACCATTTACGAAGGCCGTTACCATCAGGTGAAGCGCATGTTCCATGCCGTCGGTAATCGCGTAACGGCCCTGCATCGGGAACGGATGGGAAATATCCGGCTGGACGATGACCTGGCGGCCGGCGAATACCGCTCACTGACTGCCGAAGAAATCAACCTGATGCCGGATTGATCTGCCTCACAAACGCAGAGCCAGCATGGGCTATGCTTTCAGGGTAGCTCCAACAGAAACAGGGAAGATTCAAGGCAATGCCAAACCAGACGAGCGATTTTTACCCACGGCCACTGCGTCATCTCAGCAGCTACCTCTCGGGGCTGGTGCAGGGAAAGCTCTGGCTGAAGGTGCTCATTGGCATGTTCCTCGGGTTGATTACAGGCACGCTCCTGGGACCGTCGGTGGGACTCGTGGAACCGGAAACCGGGACGTTGATCGGTAACTGGCTGGCTTTCCCGGGGCAACTGTTTCTGGCCACCATCCAGATGATCGTAATCCCCCTGGTAATTGCCTCGGTGGTTCGCGGGCTCGCCGCCAGCGAAGACCTTGAACAGTTGCGAAAGCTGGGCCTGAGGGTAACCGGCTTTTTCGTAATCACGACGGCCATGGCAGCATCGATAGGTCTCTGGATCGGCGACCTGATCAACCCCGGCAGAATGATGGCAGGGCTCGGCACTCCCGTTGAGGCCGGGGAAAACAGTGTGCCTGTTGCCTCCATGCCGGGTGTGGATGAGCTGCCCAAGACCCTGATCGGGCTGCTACCGGGCAACCCGCTCGATGCCATGGTTGAAGGCCAGATGCTCCAGGTGGTGATCTTCTCCATCATTGTCGGCATTGCCCTGGTGAGCATGGCCCCGGAAAAATCCAGGCCCATGCTGGACCTGCTCGATTCCCTCCAGCAAATCTGCATGACGGTCGTACGCTGGTGCCCCCATTGCCGTGTTCGGCCTGATGGCCCAACTCACAACCACCCTGGGATTCCGGGCAATGCTGGGCATGGCATCCTATGTCGCAACCGTCATTGCGGGCTTGCTGGTACTTCTGGGCGTTTACATGCTGATCCTGAAGCTGCTCGCCGGCCAATCCCCCGTCCGGTTCCTGAAAGACACCCGGGATGTGCTGTTGCTGGCCTTTTCCACATCCAGCTCGGCGGCCGTCATGCCGCTCTCCATAAGAACCGCCGAAGACAAGCTCGGTGTCCGGCCGTCGGTTTCCCAGTTCGTGATTCCCCTGGGCGCCACCATCAACATGAACGGCACGGCACTCTACCAGGCCGTTGCTACCATCTTTCTTGCACAGGTCTACGGCATTGATCTCAGCATGGGCAGTATGGCGCTCGTGGTCGCCATGGCTGTGGGCGCGTCCATCGGCTCACCGGCCACGCCCGGGGTAGGCATCGTGATCCTTGCCATGGTGCTGCAAACCGTGGGCATCCCTCCCAGCGGCATCGCACTGATCATGGGCGTGGATCGAATCCTGGATATGTGCCGGACGGCCATCAACGTGACGGGCGACCTGGTGACCTGCCGGCTGATGGAGAATCTAGCGGGAAAGAGACTGCCGCCCGAACCAGTACCGGAAGAAACGTCTTGATCGGGCGGAGTTGACTTGACCAGCGCGGGGCCAGCTCAGATGCTGTCGGAGCGTTTTTCCGAGTCCTGCAACTCCTCCTCGGTGTTGTTCCATTGCTCTGAAAGCGCTTCATAGGCATCGGAAAATCCCTTTCGAGCCTTCTCCCAGGCGGATGCCGAGCTGTCTTTCAGTTCCTGATACCAGTTTTGGACACGAGCCCTCTGTTCTCGCAACGACTCGAGGCTCTTCTGGGACCGCTCTCGGGCGGTATCGCTCATATCGTCCCAGTTTTTCGAGAGTTGTTGCTCAAGCTCCTGGATGCGTTTATCCAGGGCCGACAATGTTTTGTTGATCGAATCCTCGGCCTGCTCTTTCTGATCAGAACCATACTCCTGAAGCGCCTCACCCAACTCACGGGTTTCCTGCTTAAGCGACTCCACGGAAGAATCCTCGGGTGATGTTTCAGCCAGAGCCGTTCCTGAAAACAGTCCAGCAAAAACGATCGCAAGTGCGTAAGTCCAGTTCTTCATCATTAAGTCCTCCCAACACATCATGGGACTGTAGCAGCGAGGTCTGTCTGGATGCACCTTAACTTGAGCTAATACTGAAGTTCAGTATTGCGGCGAAATAAGGCTCTCGACCACCGCCTCACAGACCTGATCCTGATTGAGACCCTCCCCTTTCACCGTCACGTCCGCATACCGGGAATACAGTTCAAAACGCTCTTCGAACAGGGCGTCCAAAGATTGATCCGGCCTCCGGGAAATGCCCCGCATGCTGTGATCGCCGATTCGCTCGATAACCAGTTCAAGCGGGATGTCGAGAAACACGACGGTGCCGTTGCTTTTGAGATGTTCCATGGCACGTTCACTGTAGACGGCGCTGCCTCCCGTGCTGATAACCTTGTGCCGGACATCCAGTTTGAGAAGCACCTGTTCTTCTATTCGACGCAGGGCTATGTAGCCATCCTGGTCTACAATTGCCTGGAGAGTACGACCGGCTTCTTCCTGAATGAGCAAATCGGTATCGACAAACCCGAAACCCAGACGTTTGGCCAGCAGCACACCCACCGTGCTCTTGCCGCTGCCGGGCATGCCGATGAGAACGAGGTTGCGTGTGTCGGTCGGGTTAACCATGATGCTCTGGAGGGACCTCTCCATAGAATGAGAACTGGCCGGCATTAAACGCAGAACGTAACATTTTTACGACACAGCGCGCGCTTTATTCCGACCCGCAAGCCCGTATAATTCAGCCAACGGCGGTATTCAAAGAATACCTGAAGCCGGCCACAGACGGCATCTTTCGCGAGTGAGTAATGAACATCGGCAGATCTCTTCTGATCCCATCCATCGCAGCTCTTGTGCTTGCCCTGTCCGCATCCGCCCTGGCGGACGGCATCAAGCGTATCGTGCACCCGGATGGCACCGTCGAATTCACCAACGTAAAAAGTGCCGGCCAGCCCAGAGCCTCCAGCGGTAACGACACCGTCTACCGCTATACGGATGACAACGGCGTGGTTGCCTACAGCAGTATTCAGCCGGCTGCTGCCGAGTTCGACGTTATCCGTTTCCACTGCTACGCCTGCGACCCGGAATCCAGCGTCGACTGGCGCAAAACGCCGCTGTTCACCAAACCCTTCAATTCAGAAATCCAGACCGCGGCACAGGAGTTCGGAGTTGATCCCGCGCTGGTCCGCGCTGTGATTCACGCCGAATCGGCCTTCAATGAAAAAGCCCTCTCCCCGGTGGGAGCCCAGGGGCTGATGCAACTCATGCCCGGCACGGCTGAAGAACTGGGTGTACGGAACGCGTTGGCGGCTGCCGAGAATATCCGTGGCGGGGTGCATTATCTGGCCAAGATGCTCGACCGGTTCAATGGTGACATCCGGCTGGCCACCGCCGCCTACAACGCGGGGCCTGGCGCCGTCAGTCGATACCAGGGGGTACCGCCCTACGCCGAAACAAAGGCCTATGTCGAAAGGGTTGGCATCCTTCACGAGCGCTACGCTGCGCTGTAGGCCCCTCTGAGGTCCGGGAATCAATGAACTTCAAGCGTCTGGAGACCTTTATCTGGGTTGCCACGCTGGGTAGCTTTCGCAAGGCTGCCGAGCACCAGCACACCACCCAGCCGGCCATTTCCAACCGTATCGCAGCTCTTGAAGACGAGCTTGGCGTCAGGCTGTTCGAGCGCGAGTCCGGGCACAGCAAACTTACGAGCAAGGGGCAGGAGCTACTGCCCTATGCCGAGAAAATTGTCTTCATGGCCCAGCAACTGCGCAAGCGCGCAGACCGGGGAGCCTCGCTCTCCGGCATTCTCCGGCTCGGGGTTTCCGAAACCATTGTGCACTCCTGGCTGCCGCGTTTTTTCCGGGAACTGCACGAAACGGCCCCCAATCTGGATGTGGAAATCACGGTGGATGTCTCCGGCAACCTCCGATCCGGCTTGCTGGATCGCAGCCTGGATCTGGCCTTCCTGATGGGCCCCGTATCTGAGCCGAAAATTGAGAATCGGTCGCTCTGCAGTTTCCCGCTGATCTGGGTAGCCAGCCCGGAGCTGAATCTTCCAGACAAGCTTCTGGAACTAAAAGAGCTCGCCGAGTGGCCCGTCATTACCTATGCCCGAAATACCAAACCCTTTGCTGAAATCAGCCAGAAATTCAGTGAGTTGGACGACCTTCCAGCGCGCTTCTATTCGTCAAGTTCACTGGCAGCCTGCCGGCAGCTGACCCTTGATGGCATTGGTATTTCAACGCTTCCACTAAGCGTGATCAAGCACGAACTGCAAAGCGGCCGCCTGGTCCAGCTCAATACCTCATGGACGCCCTCAGAACTCGCCTTCACAGCCTCCTATTCCGGGGCACCCTTCAACCCGATTGCAGAGTTGGCAGCGAACCTTGGAGTGATGGTCTCCGACGAATACGACCGGACCACACATCACGAAAAGTTATCGCAAGACCTAAAAAACGATAATTAGACTTTTTCACCAGCCGGTATACCCTGAAATTTAGTTGTAAAAGACAATTTCAATCAGGGGTTACCGTCATGCACACCGGTGCGTATTCCGATTTCAAGAACAACCTGCTTGATCAGGCCTCAGAATTACGCGCTCGCATTCGTTCGGGCGACCACACAGCGCCTACAAGTGGCCAGGCCAACAGCCTGCTTCAGGGGAACGTGGTCATCCTGCCGTCCGAATGGGCCGGCGATTTTCTCCTATACTGTCAGAATAACCCGGTTGCCTGCCCCCTGATCGGCATGTCTCAACCCGGAGATCCGGCCCTTCCCGACCTTGGACACGATCTGGATATCCGGACCGATGTACCTGAATACCAGGTATTCCGGAATGGCGAGCGGGCGGAGAAAGTCACGGATCTCAAAAGCCTCTGGCAGGACGACCTGGTGACCTTTGTCCTGGGTTGCTCGTTCTCGTTTGAAGATGCCCTGATCAGGGCCGGCCTCTCGGTGCGGAACGTGGACGAGGGACGGAACGTTTCAATGTTCCGCTCGAATATCGCTACCCGGCCCGCCGGCCCGTTCAGTGGCAACATGGTGGTCTCCATGCGCCCGTTCAATGGTGCGGATGCAATCCGCGCGATACAGATTACGACCCGCCTGCCAAAGGCCCACGGTGCACCGGTTCATATCGGCGATCCGGCGCTCATTGGCATTGAGGACGTTAACCAGCCTGATTTTGGAGATCCGGTAACGATCAGGCCGGGCGAACTTCCGCTGTTCTGGGCCTGCGGGGTTACCC
>JGI24661J20069_1000669_pt1 | contig 12640 bp, 8 predicted proteins | sample MalvirmetaMSP144_FD_20069 | JGI IMG/M metagenome (IMG submission 20069) | reverse complement strand
ATGAGGATGATGTCCCCCAGGGTTTCCAGGCCTTTGCGCAGGCGTGCGATGGAGATGGGCACGCCGCCAATGAACGGCAGGTAGTTGTTGGTGAACATGGCCACCCGCAAGGGTTTCGATAGCCAGGGCTGGGGGTCCAGATCGTAGTCCGGGTAGTAGTCCTTCGCCACGAAAATGGCGGTGTACAGCTTGGTGCTGATCAGCACGAACACAGCAACCAGCAGAATGAAGTTGATGTAGCCCACATAGAACAGCGAGTAGATAAAGAACCACAGGGATTCCAGGGTGCTCAGCACGGGATGCTGCCTGGCCTGAAGGCGCACCAGGGAGTGGCTGATCTCACCATCGTCACTCACATCCACCCGAACGTAGTGGTAGAAGCTGGTGTCGTTGTTCAGAACCAGCCCACCCGCTCCGCCGGTGGTGATGAAGCGTGTATCACCCTCGGCCTGATCTGCATACAGCGAGAGGTTGGCGGAGAACACCATATCCACATCATGGCGGTCGATGGCGTCCAGCAGGGCGGTTCTAAATTCCGGGGGTTGCAGGAAATCATCATCCTGCTCGAAAGGGGCTTCCTGATCCGGGTGGAGCAGTGGGTGACCAACGAAGAGAAAGCGCAGCCGGTTGCGCTCCTGGCTTAGCAGGTCATTCAGCCAGCGGATTTGCCATTGCCAGGGCGTCTTGCCGGTGCTGTCGAGGAAGATCAGGCGGGCGCCGCCCGCCTTGATGCTGAAGAAGTGAGGGCCGAAGTGGTCGTAAAACCGGTAACTGCCGAAGTTTTCGTACTCATTCTCGCCGAAGGTCAGCAGGTAGGGAATCTCCAGATGGGAGAGTGTGCCCTGGATGGCGCGGTACTTGTCTTCGCCGCCGCCACTAACCGCGTTACCGGCGGACACCATGAAATCCACGCCGGACTGGTTGAGGGCCGGTATCATGCGTTCCTCGAAAACACCCACGGAATTATTGATATTGCCCACAACCGCAAAACTGAAACCGCCGTTATCAGAGAGCTTGTCATTGATACGGGCAACCTGTTCCGTGTGCAGGGCCTCGAAATCCGGCGCGAACAGGTTCAGGTAGGCCTTGTATCCGATCAGCAGCACAACGATCGTCAGGCTGATGTAGAACAGCACTTTTAACGGGTGACGTCGCTTCATTCGGATGCCTTCCTGTTTCTCACCAGTTCCCGTTGCAGTATCACCAGGCCGGCCAGCATGCCGAGGTAGATGGTGATGAATCGCCAACTGATGGTTACCAGCACCAGGTGGTTGGCGGTGAGTATGTCCCGGAAGAAACTGCCGAACACCCCTTCCGAAATGCCAGACGCACCGGGTGTCGGTGAAAAGTACATCACAAAGGTGGTGACCACCAGCAGTCCCGTGCTCACCAGGTAGTCTACCTCGTAATCCAGAGTTGAGATCAGCAACGCCGGAAAACTGAATAGGCTAAGCAGGAACATAAAGGTGAACAACACTGATAGCGCAACGAACCGTTTGGGGCCCCTGAGGTAGTCGCCAAAGCTGTGGGAGAATCGCATCATCTCCCGCTTGGCCTTGAACTGCCAGCGGCGATGCCGGCGTTCACTGATCAGGTGAAACCGGCGCAGTGAGCTCAGAAACCGGCCTAATGGTGCAATCAGCCAATGGGTGCGGAACAGCACCACCATGAAAAAGCCGAGGTACAGGAGGATCAGCACGGCGAGCACCGGCCCCAGTTCACCAACCAGGGGTTGATTGTCCAGAGCGCTGAGCGTGAGCAGGAATACCGGCGTGAGGGAAAAGATAAAGATCACCGCGATCACAGTGCGGATGGTGGTGGCCGCCGTGGCGCGGCCCACCGGCACGCCATGATGCTGGAGATACCAGATCTGCGCAAAGCCGCCCCCGGTGGCCATGGGCGTCACATTGGAGAAGAACAGGTTGATGAACACCAGCCGGAAAATCGCCGGGAAGGGCAGGCGGTGCCCCAGCGCCCGCAGGGTGAAATGCAGCCGCAGGCCGTCAGACACGAAATAAACGACCAACAGGCCAATGATGGAGGCGAGCGCTTGTGGCGAAACCAGGCGCGTGTCGAAGGTGACGCTGCGCCCGGCAAACTGATCGTAAACCGCATAGAGCCCGGCGGCGGTCATGGCGATGAATATCAGGCTGAATACCGTGAGCCGGCGCCAGGACGCGCGCTGCTGATAATCTTGATCCGGGATGTTGGTCATGGACTGCCCGCCGTTAAGAGACGGGCAGTTTACTGTTGGTGGCGGGGGGCTTGTCCAGTGTCTTACTAGTGGCCATACACCATCATGGTGGTGTTTTTGATGGCAAAATCCGTGAACTGTACGGAGCCGATACTGGTGCCACCGACTTTGAACACCGGCATATCGATGTCTGCCCGGAAGTCCACTTCGTGAATGGAAAGGCCCTCCTTGCCTGAGGCGGCACTGGTGCCCCGGGAAAGCTTTGCGGTGGCACTTGCCATTCCGAAGTGGCCCAGGGTGTCATCGCCCCGACGATTGTGAATCTGCAGGCCTTCAATACCAACGGCGGCAAAGTTGAACAGCAGAATCACGTCGGCGGCGTCCCAGTCCAGGCTACCGTCGGTAATCTCGAAATGGGTATCCAGTTGAAGTTCCGAGCCCGACACCACGTTGCCATTGGACAGCGTCCGGGTGTTGTTACCCTGGTTACGAATCACCAGATCGGTAGGGCCGATATAACCCTGCAGCATGATGTTGGAGAACAGGCTGGCGGTACCGCCGGAGCCCGTCGCTTCAACACTGTCTACGGCCAGTTCGAAATCCACGGCCTGCAGGTAGTCGTCAAGACTGGAGGGATCGCCGTAATCCGTGGCCCCCAGGTGAATCACCAGATCTCCGCTGTCGAACTGTTTGCCGTAACCCCCACCCACGGCATAACGGGCGAGGGCATCGGCCACATCCGGGTTGGAGGCATCCAGAAGGCCGGCGTCGGCGCGGCGGGCGATCTCGGAGAAGCCGTATTCAAGCACCTCATCCTGGCCGGCAATGTCCAGCGTCAGCTTGAGGTTGTCCAGCACCGTGTCGTTCTGACCCGACAGGCGAATACCGTTGACGTTCAGCGAGCCTTCATCCGTCCAGCTCAGGCGGTCCATCTCAATCTTCGTTTCCATTTCGATGGTGACACCGGTCTGGCCGGTAACGTTGCCCAGGCTGCTGTCGTCCAGAGGCCGGAAGTCGGCCATTACCGGTAACGACAGGCTGGTGGTCAGGCTCAGGGTAAAGAACCTGCGCAGGGCAGGTTTGAATGGTTTCAGGCGCTTGCGGGCGTTTCGACGTGTCATGGTGGCCCCGATCGTTGTTGTTATGCCGGCTTCAGGCCGGTCTCAGTCGTTGTGTAGCCGCAGGGGACAGCCTAACCAGCGCAGCGGACTGATGAATTTGTTACAGACTGTTACGATAGGCGGGATAGGGAGGGGTGTCTGTGAGTTGAGTCACAGACCCGGTCAGGCCGAAGAGGCCAACGCCTGCTGGATCAGCGCCTTTTGATGGGCGCCGAAATCCGCCACCAGTGCTTCGGATTCATCGGAATCCCGCGCCAGGATGGCCTTCGTCAGATTGGTAAAGAAGCGGCCGGTGCGATCCAGATCCTGCCGGTATCGATCCGCGCTTAAATAGTAGGCCCGGCTGACGGCCGGTTTGAAGTTGGTCAGTGCCTCGGTGAGGTAGGGGTTGCCCACCACCTGGCAGCAAACACCCATCACTTCAAAGCTCGCTTCCACAATGGCCGTGATATTGGCGTCTTTGCCCTGCATCTGTTCAGTGACGTGGCCAACCGCCGATAACAAGGCTGTTTTGTCCTCTTCCCGCCAACGCTCACACAGGCGCTGGGCCAGCATGATCAACAGATGCATATAAACGTCATAGAGCTCTGATGCATGCGCCGCATCCAGTTTGGTGGCCGACGCGCCCTTACGAGGGGTGATTTCAATCAGGTGCCAGCGTTCCAGGGTATACAGTGCCTCTTTCACCGACGCCCGGCTTACCTGCAATTCCTTGGCGGTGCTTGCCTCGTGCAAGCGTTGCCCGGGCTTTATCTGGCCGGTCATGATGCGCTCTGCCAGGTAGTTGGCGATCTGCTCGGCGAGGGTGTTGGGGATCTGGAAATCCATTGACTGATGCATACTCCTGAGGTTCAAAACCGCGATTGCAGTATGAAATCGTATCCGGATACTAACCTTAATGGCCAGAATAATCAGTAGTTGCCAATAGGCGGAATTCCGCTTATCAGCGTTCTGCCAAATCGGCGGAATTCTGCTTATCTTTTCTTTGGCCTGCGCCATAGCTCCCTTTTTACGCGTCTCCGAGAATTGGCACACAAGCTGCTATCCTGTAGAGACGTCAACGGGCATCACCTGTACCGACGCTATTCAAACAAAAACGAGGTAAGAAACATGCGTAAGTTATTCCTTGCTCTGGGCGCAACCGCGCTGATCGGTGTGTCTCCCGCACAGGCGGACACGAATCTTTCCATTGCCACTGGTGGCACCGGCGGTACCTACTACCCTCTGGGCGGTGGGCTTGCCGAGTTGATCAGTAACCATATTGAAGGTTATAGCGCGGTTGCTGAAGTAACAGGCGCTTCGGTAGAAAACATGGGGTTGGTCCATCGCCTGGATTCCGACCTGGCCATTGCTCTGGCCGATACTGTGCATCAGGCCTACAACGGCGGTGATCGCTTCAATGGCAATAAGCTGGATGTGCTGGCCATCGCCTCGCTCTACCCGAATGCGGTTCAGATCGTTACCTTGGCGGACTCCGGTATTACTTCGTTGGCAGATCTGGCTGGCAAACGTGTGTCCGTCGGCGCGCCCGGCAGCGGTACCGAAGTTAACGCCAAGTCGCTGCTGGAAGCCAGCGGTACCGAAGTTAACGCCAAGTCGCTGCTGGAAGCTAACGGTATGAGCTTCGACGATTTCGATGTTCGCGGCCTGAACTTCAACGAGTCCGCGGATGCCATTCGCGATGGCGACATCGACGCCGGGTTCTGGAGTGTGGGGCCGCCAACGAGCTCCATTGTTAGCCTTGCCACCACACGCGACATCGCTCTGGTATCGCTCTCTGAGAAAGAAGTCGCCAACGCCAGGGCCGACGTGCCGGTATTTGCGCCCTATCAGTTGCGCGCGGGGACCTACGAGGGAGTTGATGCGGCCACTTCAACGATTGGCATTCCCAACGTACTCACTGTGAATAACGCCATGTCGGAGGAGCTTGCCTACAAAATCACCAAGCTGCTGTTCGAAAAAGTGGAAGACCTGCGGGCGATTCATCCGGCCGCTGACGACACCACCGTGGAGTTCAGCCTGGAGTCCACGCCCATTCCGCTCCACCCGGGTGCGATCCGTTATTACGAGGAAGCCGGCGCCACGGTGCCGGACCACCTGCGCGAATAATCGGAATTTACCACCATCATGCCTCGGCGCATGGTCTTCCTGGCCGGCTGCCTGACGCGAATACTGCTGTGGGGGCTATTGCCCCCGGTAGTCAACGCACAGGGCTCCGCGCCTTGGCAGTTGACGGTGTCGGGCGCCGACCAAACCACACTGGTCGAGATCGGCCTGCCTAAAGCAGGGCGGTGGTGCCTGGTGTGGAATCACTCGGTTCAGGGATTCCCGGTCACCGATTGCTTTCAGATGGAAGGGGGCCAACTGGTGTTGGACAGCAGTCACACGCCAGACTTTGCCGCCGGCCTTGGTTACACGAGCGGGCGTGGAACACTGACGTCTGATGACAAACACGGTTACCGCATTGTTGATATGCAGGTGGCCATACCCAACAATCGCCTCGCGCTGCGTGTCGGTGCCCCCTCGGTGAATCACCGTATTGAATTGGGGGCGCGCCTGATCAGTCTCAGCGATCTGGCGGCAGATCAACTCGTTGAGATTCGAGTGCGGCCTGCAGGCGATAAAGGAAACGAACTCAAATGAGTCAACAAACGGCCATCTACCTGAAAACCAATGGCGATTGGCAACCTGAACGGATGAACGGGCCCAGGCTTCTGCTCTGGCTTGTTGCGCTCGTCGGTATCGGCCTGTCGCTCTTTCAACTCTACAGTGCAGGTATCCAGCCCCTAGGCTTATTCTATCAACGCGGTATTCACCTTGCGTTGGTGCTGGTGCTGTGTTTTCTGTTATTCGGGCCGCGCCCCGGTAAGCCCCGTGGCCCGATAGCGGCGCTGATCGATACCGCGCTGTTGATTGCCTCAGCAGCGTCTGGATTTTACTTGGTCTGGTTTCTTGACGAGATTACCAGCCGGGCAGGGTTCTGGAACCAGACCGATATTGTCATGGCCTGGGTGTGCACCATAACCTTGCTGGAGGCAAGTCGCCGTGCGGTAGGTACCGGCCTCACGGTGATCGGTGTTATTGCGATCGTTTACGCGATGAGTGGTCAGCGCGGACCGCTGTCGGAATTGGGGGAATGGCTACCAGGTATTCTAAACCATCGCGGTTATTCCCTGGATCGTATCGGTGCCCAGTTGTATCTGGGGCAAGAGGGCATTTTCGGCTTTCCGTTAGGTGTTGCGGCAACGTTTGTTTTCATTTTCGTGCTGTTTGGCGCCATGTTGGAAGTCACCGGTGCCGGTCGCTTTTTTATTGACCTGGCCTTTGCGGCAACCGGTCGTCAGCGTGGCGGCCCGGCCAAGGCCGCGGTGCTGGCATCGGCCAGTATGGGCTCGATTTCCGGCAGCGCCATCGCGAACGTGGTGACCACTGGCGCGTTTACGATCCCACTGATGAAAAAACTGGGCTTTCGTCCCGCCCAGGCGGGTGGTATAGAAGCCGCCGCCAGTACGGGGGGGCAAATCATGCCGCCGTTGATGGGCGCCGGCGCCTTCCTGATTGCGGAATACACCCGCGTGCCGTATCTGGATATCGTCAAGGTCAGTGTATTTCCGGCCCTGCTGTACTTCGCCACGGTGTATCTGCTCGTTCATATCTGTGCGGTGAAACAGGGCATGAAGGGCCTGCCTTCCAGCGATCTTCCCCAGGTCAAGGATGTGATGGCCACCGGCTGGTATTTTCTGCTGCCGATCATCATGTTGGTGTATCTGTTGGTCATTGGTATTTCCCCGATGCGGGTCGGTTTTTACGCCGTGATGGGTATCATTGGTATCGCCGGGCTGAATGGCCTGTACGTCGCTTACAAACAGGGCCGAGCGGAGAACCAGCTTGGCACAGCACTGACTCATGCCTGTCGGGAAGGCACCGTGAAGCTTTTGCAGGGGCTGGAGCTCGGCGCGCGCAACGCTGTTCCGGTCAGTATTGCCTGTGCCATCGCCGGCATCGTGGTGGCGGTGGTTGGCCTAACCGGGCTGGGCCTGAAGTTCTCTTCCATGATGATCGCATTTGCTGACGGCAACATCCTGATGGCGCTGTTCCTGGTGGTCATTGCCAGCCTGATCCTGGGGCTGGGGCTGCCGGTGACCGCCAGCTACATCGTGCTGATCGTGCTGGTGGGGCCGGCGTTGACCAACGAGTTCGGTATCCCGTTGCTGGTGGCCCACCTTCTGGTGTTCTGGTATTCCCAGGATTCCAATGTCACCCCGCCTGTAGCGCTGGCGGCGTTTGCAGGGGCGGCGATCGCAGGCAGTAAAACCATGGAAACCAGTGTTCAGGCCTGGAAGTTTGCGAAGGGCCTTTACCTCATTCCGCTGTTTATGGTGTTCAACCCCGTCATCATAGAAGGCGGGCCGCTGCCTCTGGTGTTGTGGAACGGATTCATTGCCATTCTCGCCCTGACGGCCTTTGCGGCGGCGCTGGAAGGCTTCCTCTTCACCAGCATGAAAGCATGGATGCGAATTGCGCTGAGTGGCGCCGTCATAGCGGTGTTTTACCCTGACTTCAACGTGGAAGTTGCGGGCGTCATGACGATGCTTGTGTTGCTGGCCATGAACTACTGGCAGCGCCACCAGGAACAACAAAACTATGCCCTCAGGTAGTCAGCCATTACGGCGTTACAGCCCGACCCTTCGATCATTGCCGTTCTGGTTGTTTGTCGGGCTGTTTTTGCTGGTTTTGGTGCTTGTTTTTACCCATCCGGCATTGATGCGGTACGAAATCAATCAGGCGAAGATTGATTCGCTGCAGCGATTGGGCGCGTACAAAACGTCCCTTCTGGCCACGATTGATCGTCACTTGTACCTGCCACGGGTTCTCGCCTCCGACCCGCGCATCGTCAATAGCCTGGGCTCGCCTGATGGTAAGGGGATGCGGTTGTCGGGTGATGTATCGATATCCCGGCTCCTGGATCAGATCAATCGTGAGGCCGGCTCCGATGAAATCTTCCTGATGGATCCGGAGGGCACCACCCACTTCTCCAGCAATTACGCCACGCAAGACAGTTTCGTGGGCATGAACTACGGTTACCGCCCGTACTTCCGCGATGCATTGGAGGGTGCTCGCGGATTCTACTTTGCCGTTGGGGCAACCTCCGGTATTCCGGGGTTGTTCCTGTCGGCACCGGTCTACTCCGCAGGAGGAAAGACGCAGGGCGTTATCGCGGTGAAGATAGACCTGCAGAAACTGGAGCAGAGCTGGCAGGCATCAGGAGACGCAGTGTGGGTGACGGACAGGAGGGGAATTATCTTCCTGGCATCTGCCGCGCAGTGGCACTATTCCACATTGCAGCCGCTCTCCGCGGGCGTAAAGGCTGAGCTGGCTCAAACCCGCCAGTACGGAAGTAGTCCGGTCACCCCGCTGAAACGGGTGACCGAATGGCAATCGAGCGACTGGTCCACGTTCGATCTGAATGCAGGCGGCCCCCAGCTGGTGTTTGGTTCGCCTATCCCGGGCTACCCATGGCGAATGCACCACCGGATACCGCTGGCCGAGGTCAAAGCCCAGGTGCAGTGGTCCCAGAGCATGATTGTCCTGCTCTATGCCGGCTTCGCTGTAGGCAGTCTGTTCTATCGCGAACGCCGTCGTCGCACCCATGCCCAGAATGCACTTGCCCGGCTGACCGCCGAGCGTGAATCGCATCAACGTGCCATCATTCAGAACACCGATGTGGGGCTGCTCAACCTGGATGACCAATTCCGGCCACTGTTCCTCAACGAACATGCCCGAAACCTGTTCAGGCTCGGTCATGACGCCATTTTCCGAGATCCCTCGGAGTTGATTCAGCCGTGGCAGCCGGAAGAAACAGGCAATGGCTCCTGTCGCGCCGAGGGTGTCAGCTCAGATGGCAACCGCTTTCCTATTTTATACACACTCAACCCGATTCGAGTGGGAGAGCATAACGAGTTTATACTGACCATTCAGGATATAACCGAACTGACCACTGCGCAGCAGGCGCTTCAGGAGGCGAACCGGGCCCTTGAGCGACGTGTTCAGGAGCGCACACGGGATCTGGAAGAAGCGCAGGCCGAACTGGCGCAGAACCAGAAGCTGGCGGCCCTGGGCAGGATGTCCTCCGCGATAGCCCACGAAATCAACCAGCCGCTCACGGCGTTGTCGAATTTCGTTGCCAGCAGCCAAATGTTGTTGGCGAGAAACAAGGTGGACGCGGTGAACGACAATTTCCTCAAGATTGAGGATCTGGTGGCTCGCCTGTCGAAGCTGTCCCGTCAGCTGCGAATTTTCTCTGGTAAGCGCAACTCGGGCAGCGCCTTTGTTTCGTTGCAGGCTCCGGTTGAGTATGCTCTGGAGTTGTTGGCGCCGAGATTCACCAGTGAACAGGTGGAGTGTCGGCTGTCGCTGCCCCGCGATTACGAGGTGCGGGCCAATGCGATGGTGCTCGAACAGATTGTCGTCAACCTGCTGACCAACGCCATGGACGCGCTCGTCGGCGAGGTTGACGCCCGAATTGATATTAAACTGGAAGAGTTGGACGGGCCGCCCCGGAAAGTTTCGTTGAGCATTGAAGATAATGGCCACGGAATGACCGATGAGCAGCTGACACACGTTTTCGAGCCTTTTTTTACCACCAAACCAATGGGAAAGGGGCTTGGGTTGGGGTTGGCAATCAGCTATAGCCTGGCCTGTGATATCGGCGCTGAACTGATTGTCAGCAGTCGTCTCGGCAAAGGGACCTGTTTTTCCCTGATCCTGCCGATCACCAGTACCGCCAGTGCCGCCAGTGCCGAGAGAAGGGAGGGTCATTCTTGAAAAACATAACGCATGCCGTAGTGATTGATGACGAACCCACGGTACTGGAATCACTGGAACAGCTGTTGATGCTGGCGGACATTGAGGTCACCACCTTCAGCGATGCCCGCGATGCGTTACCCCTGTTGACCACCGATTTCCGCGGCGTTGTCGTCAGCGATATCCGCATGCCTGGCATGGACGGCATGAGCCTGCTTCAGTCGATCGACCAGGGGATACCGGTGATACTGATTACCGGCCATGGTGGTATTGCCCAGGCGGTCGAAGCCATGAAGCTGGGCGCCTTTGATTTTATTGAGAAACCCTACCGGCAGGATCGCCTGGTTGAACTGATCAAACGTGCCTGCCAGCAACGGCAGGTTACCCTCGCGACCCAGCCACAGCATTCAACCGCGAAGGAAGGGGAGTGGCTGGCCTCGGCCATTATTGGTGAGTCTGTACCAACGCAAACCCTCCGGCAACACATACAGGCATTGGCGAGGGCCAATGCCGACGTGGTGATTTCCGGGGAAACCGGCACCGGCAAAGAACTGGTCGCCAGAAGCCTTCACCAGCTGAGCATCCGGCGAGATCAACCGTTTGTCGCCATCAATGTGGGGGCCATACCCGAAAGCCTGCTTGAAAGTGAATTGTTTGGCCATGAAGCGGGCGCGTTCACAGGGGCCCAGAAACGCCGTATTGGCTATTTCGAAGCGGCTCATGAAGGCACCTTGTTTCTCGACGAAATCGAAAGCATGCCGATGTCGTTCCAGATTAAATTGCTGAGGGTGCTGCAGGAGCGGGAAGTGGTACGAGTGGGGTCCCATGCGCCTGTTCCGATCAATGTTCGGATCATCTCAGCCACCAAGGAAGACCTGAGAGAAGCAGCCAGAGCCGGGCACTTCCGGGAAGACCTCTATTACCGGCTGATGGTGGCAGACATATATCTGCCCGCCTTGCGGGACCGCATTGATGACGTGCCGGCACTGTTCGGCCATTTCCTGCGGGAAGCGGGCAAGAGCAATCAGTTGGCGGTGCCCGCTCTCAACTACGAGGACGTTCTCGCGCTGGAGCTGCACCAGTGGCCCGGCAATGTCCGTGAACTAAAACACACGGCCGAACGGTATCTGCTGACCCGCAGCTTCAGCGGCATATCGTTGTCGGACCTGCTACAACTCGGGCAGAGCAATCGCTCGACGGGGTTTTCCGGAGAGGGCTCGCTTAGCGACCGCCTGGAGCAGGTCGAGAAGGCTCTCATCAGTGCCGAGTTGAGCCATCACAACGGCAGCATTAAAAGGGTGATGGAAGTGCTCGACCTTCCCCGCCGCACGTTAAATGAAAAGATGCAGAAGTACGGTCTCAAACGTGATGCGTTTGTTGCCGACTGACTCCCTTCGTTTGTCCTGAACCATTCTTTACAACTCCCTGAATCCACACCGGTTGTCAGTAATCGACACTCGGAGTGGTGGTGTGTTGATCAAAAAAGTTGGAATTTCTTTGTTGACGACTGTCGTATTGTCGAACAATAATGCGATCAACAATAAGCGATTGCCAAGATCCAACGCAACAGCCGATGAGGGAAAACACGTGAGTACCAAACCATTGTTCCTGAGCACCGAGTCCGCCCGCCGGAAAGTGCTGCTGACACTCAAGAAATACAGCTACCTGATCGCCATGCTGCCCCTGGCCCTGCCGCCCCTGTTGTTGGCAGCCGGGCAGGCCACCGGATGGGTCAACCTGTTCGCCTGGGGCGTACCGGTGGTCGTCTTCGGCATCATCCCCATCCTCGACCTGCTGCTGGGCAAAGACGCCCTCAACCCGGACGAGGAAGCCGATACCCCACGGATGAACACCGAACTCTTCTACAAGTTCATCACCCTGGGCTGGGTTGCCGCCTTTGCGGTGTTGCTGGTGTGGAGCATGTTCGTGCTGGCGTCCGGCCTGTTCAATGTGGCCGGTGGCATCGGCTGGATCTTCTCCGTCGGCATCGTTGGCGGCCTGGGCATCAACGTTGCCCACGAACTCATCCACAAAGACGGCAAACTCGAAACCTGGGCCGGCGGCTTCCTGCTGTCACTGGTCAGCTACGCCGGCTTCAAAGTCGAGCACCTGCGCGGCCACCATGTGCACGTCTCCACCCCGGAAGACGCCTCATCGTCGCGTTACAACCAGTCCCTCTACAACTTCCTGCCTCAGGCCTACGCCCGCAACTTCATCAACGCCTGGAAACTGGAAGCCAAACGCCTCGAGAAAAAAGGCCATAGCGCCCTCAGCTGGCGCAACGAACTCATCTGGTGGTACAGCATCACCGCGCTGGCCTTCACGGCCTTCACCGTCGCCTTTGGCTGGCTCGGCGCCGTGTTCTTCCTCGGCCAGAGCTTCATCGCCCTCAACCTGCTGGAAATCGTCAACTACCTCGAACACTACGGCCTCCACCGTCGCAAGCTCGAAAACGGCCGCTACGAACGCACCGGCCCGGAACACAGCTGGAACTCCAACTACTTCCTCACCAATGTCTTCC
>JGI24661J20069_1000648_pt1 | contig 12870 bp, 9 predicted proteins | sample MalvirmetaMSP144_FD_20069 | JGI IMG/M metagenome (IMG submission 20069) | reverse complement strand
CAGGAAGATAAAGAACCGCTGTTTGACACCATCGACACATTGCTTGGCTCGTTACGTGTCTATGCCGATATGCTCGCAGTAATCACCGTCAAAAAAGACAATATGCGTCTGGCGGCTCTGAAAGGTTATGCCACCGCAACCGATCTGGCAGACTATCTGGTGCGTAAAGGCGTTGCTTTCCGTGATGCCCATGAGGTTGTTGGTCTGTCAGTTGCCTATGCGATTAAACATCAGAAGGATCTGTCGGCGTTAACACTGCAGGAACTGCAGCAATTCAGCGCTCAGATCGGCGATGATGTATTTTCAGTATTAACCCTGGAAGGCTCAGTGGCAGCTCGCAATCATCTGGGTGGAACCGCTCCGGAACAGGTTAAAAAAGCTATTCAAACCGCCCGTAACGAACTGTAACTATTTTTGTGAATCAGTAGTTTTCAGATAGTCGTTATCACAAATTAATGATCGCTATTTTGCTTTTTTACTCACCGGTGTTTCCGTTCAAATGGCGTCATTAAAATCGTTTGTATTTGCTCTGATTGAACTGGCCAAACGCTGGCCTTGGTTGATTGCTGGAATTGGTTTTATTTCCGGTCTTGCCAGTTATTTTCTGGTGGAACGCAAAGAATCNNTGGCGCAGGTNATCGCTATCCTGATGTTGGTCAGCTGGGTGTTTCTGGTATTGGAAAACTGGCTGNGGGAAAGTTTTAAAAGCCGNTTTGGACTCAATATTCCACCCGCTTTAATGCATTACCTGACTCAATTAGTCCATCAGGAAAGTTTGTTTTTTGTGTTGCCGTTTTTTCTTGCCGTCACCACTTGGAATCACACTCAGGCAGGGTTTACCGCTTTATTGATTTTATGTGCTCTGATCTCCGTGATTGATCCGCTGTATTACAAACAACTGGCACCGCGTCGATCTTTATTTGTTATTTTCCATGCGCTGGCTTTATTCGCTGTATTACTGGTTGCTCTACCCATCTTGCTACAGCTGACTACCGGTCAAAGCCTGGCGTTTGCTCTGATTGCTTCCCTGTTGTTCAGTCTGCCGAGTTTAGTGAAATTTATTGCCAATGGTCGCTGGTGGCGACGGCCGTTAATGATGTTAATGTTGGCCGCTTTAGCCGCTGTTTTGTGGCAGGTCCCCAGCTTAGTCCCACCCGCAGCATTGCGATTGACTGAATTTAATCTGGTACAACAGGTTGATCGTGAACAACGCACGCACAGCATTCATATTAATCGCCTTGATGTGCAATCCCTGAAACGCGATGGCATATATGCCTGGACAGCAATCCGCGCACCGCGCGGCTTGCAGGAAAAAATTCATCATCTGTGGATTCATAACGGTAAACAAGTCGATCGAATCACGCTGAATATTGAAGGCGGCAGTGAGCAAGGCTATCGGGCATGGACCCAGAAATTGAACTTCCCAGAGGATCCGGTCGGTAAGTGGCAGGTAAAAGTAGTCACGGATTCAGGACAGCTGATCGGTATCAAACGCTTTACCGTTGAAGCCAGCATTAATGAACGGGAAAGTCTGCTTGAGCGTCTTAAACCGCCATTCTTTCAGGAGCCAATAGAAGATCAGCAGAACATTGAAGATACTGACGACATTCAACAACCAGAGAACACTGAAAAACAAGAAAGCCTGTATGAACGTCTGGCGCCACAGTTTATTCAGGAGATGACCGAAAGTCAGAAGGCTCCTGAAGAATCGGAGAAAATTCAACAACAGGAGAGTACTGAAATTCAGGCCCCCCCTGAAGAACCGGAAAATACCGAAGAGCTAAAGAGCACTGAAGAACAAGAAAACGCTGAACAAAAGAATTAATCCTTTTGTTTGACGCCAAGAAACGAAGCAATCGTTAAAAATACCAGCCAAACCAGGTAGCTTGGCAACCAGACTGTCCACCAGCCCACTTCCAGTGGTGAGGATGAAAGCGGATCGATATAAAAGTAGGCATAAAGATTCAATGCCAGGTTAATCAGTAAACCTATAATCCCGATATAACTTAATATTAAATCCAGCCTGATTTTCTTCATAAAAACTCCATGAATCAAATTCGAGATTAATTGAGCCACAAAACGATACAAGCAGATAAGCCAATCAAAGCCAGAAGAAGCGCTTTTGTTGCTGCAAAGCGTGGCCAGTAAGCCAATAAACCGACCCATATCAGCGCCGCCACCGATAGCAGCCCCAGCCAGACAACAATACCCACCACAACACCCCACACACTGATAGCAGGCCATAAGGAAACTATCAGTAGCATAGTAGAAGAAATTCGCAATAGATGAGCCCGACTGACAGATAATTTAGCTGAGTTTAATTGTGAGTAGTGTCTGGGCATCGCCAGGCTCAAACCCGCCATACCGGCATAACATAATGCTGTTGCGAGCAACATCATCAGTAACATTTGCATTACGCTGCCTCCGACTTGGTTTTATAACTACTGGACTTTCGTGACGCAGCTTTATGTTGTTTGCTTTTCAGTATTTTGACGGAGCAAACGCCCAACACACCGAACAACACGACGGTTAATTCCAAGCCGACATTCAGCCAGTCACCCTCAATGAAATAGCTGATTAAATGTTGCCCTGTCGTCAGCCAGTTGAGGATGGGCAGTAATAAACATAACGTAGAAAATGTCGATAACTGCTCTATCCAGGCTCGAGAAGCGGGTCGTAATGCTGCATGTAATAAGCTGCCCAGCCAAATGAAGAAAAACAGTTTGATTTCCCAGCTGGCGCGCTCCGGCACATCCAATGGCAACAGCCGATTCACCCAAAAATACGCTACACAGGCGATCATTAATCCGCTGATAGCGCTGATATTAAGGACTTCAATGGCACGGTAGACTTTTGGTGTTTGCGTCCCGAACTCATTCAAGGATTTTTGCCGGCGTTTCACCATAAACAGAATGGCGCCGGTGGCCATCATGATGGTGCCAGCCATGCCCAGAATAAAATAAATCCAGCGAACGGTATAACCGCCAAAATTGGCAAAATGTAAGGTCCGCATAATACGTTGTGCGGCAAAGGCATTACTTTTATCAAAAGTTTCCGGTGCTTCGATATGAATCATTTCACCGGTTACCGCATCAAAAATAACCTGACCGGAACTCAAAAAGAGTAACCGTCCAGTATTTTTCTCCTGCTCAAACAAGCCAAAGACTTTAGCGACCGCACTACTGTCACCGGGATGCTCTACACTGATAAAACTTCCCGGTTTCTCCATTAACGCTTCGCCCTGTTTAAACAACTCGGTCAACGATAAAACATCAGCTTCAATACCTGTCTCTGGGCGATGCTCGGGTTGGTTGAACACCTCGGCAAAGAAACTCTGTGGTTTGTCATAATTGGCCAATACTCCGGCTGGCATATAGATCGACACAAAGATCACCAGCCCGCTGTAGGCAATCATCAATTGAAATGGCAACGATAAAACAGAAGAGGCGTTATGTGCATCGAGCCAGCTACGCTGGCCTTTACCCGATCTGAAGGTAAAAAAATCTTTAAAGATACGTTTGTGAATAATGATGCCGCTGACCAAGGCCACCAGCATGATCATGGTAAAAAATCCCACCAGCCAGATACCGGTCATACCGGCATGAAACTCAAAATGCATATGGACAAAGTGATGACCACCCTGAGTCTCACGCTGTTGCTGTTCAGGAATCAATTCACCGCTAACAGGATGTAACCGGCGCTGCTGAATCTCAGCATTGTCATCTTCCCAGGATAAACCTATTGCTGGATCGGCCTCACTGGGCAACCGTATGCGCCAAAAATGGCTTTGGGGAGCGGCCTTTCGCAGAAAGTTTTCACCTTGAGTGACTGCAGCCAGGCGTTGCTCCTGAGTACTGGTTGCGGGATCAAATTCACCGATTAATTCCCGCTCAGGCGTCATCCAATGGGTGATAGCATCATCAAAAACACCTATTGTTCCCGTTAAGAAAATGGCAAATAATGCCCAACTGGCAACTAAACTGCCCCAGGTATGCAACCAGGCCATCGATTGACGGAATCGTCCTTGTTCAATACTTACATCCGTCGATTTGCTCATCGTAACCACTCCGTTAACAACAAACCTAAGCCACCAATAATTACTGTTGCACCTATCATCCCTATCCAGGCACGTTTGGCATTTTTAACCGCAAATATCCAGATGACCACGGCGGTGTAAACAGCAAAGCTCAGTAATGCGCTGGTAATTACGGCATCGGCACGGGATAAAGGCAAAATCGCGGCAATCAAAATCATTACAGCCGAGGTCAACAAATAGCCACCTAATGTAGCGGCCAGCACCAGCGAAAAAATTCGGCCAGAGTAAGACAAGGTCATATTGGGGTGTTCCATACACGGTTTTTAGCTAGGGTCTGTTGATAAAAGATCAGAAATTTTCACTGACTTATTTAAAGTCGAATCAAAACTCTTAAAGGTCCATTTATCAGGAAGAGTGGTTTTTAATATTCGTCATTAATGCGATAGATTATCGTTTGCATTCGTAATTAACAAGTTTCGCTTTTACGCTACCTTATTAAAAATGCTTTGAAGTACGATCAGAAAACAGTTTTACTCAGGGCTTGTTTATCTTTCATCTCCGCCTCTGTTGTGAGCTGAAAAAGCGTCAATCAAGGCACGAGGAGCGATTTTTGTGAGATACATCCCTGTATTTCACCGCTACACGGCCAGCAAAGCTGTTCAAATGAGTTCCAGACTCATTTGTCAATCACTTATGTAGGAAGGCTACACGGCGTGCTTTCCGCCTTGTCGGACACAAAAATAGCCGCCAGCAGTGGTGGAGATGAAAGATCAACAAGCCCTAGCAATGACGTTGAGTAAAACCTCAACGACAACGGAATTAATTCTGCTCGACAAGAATTAGTGCGCCAGCTGACAAGAAGAAACCTCACCCTCAGGAACATAATATCTGCACGTGCCGCACTGCCGGGGCACCTCAGACATCAAGCAGTTATCCGAGGGGATTTATCATGACACAGCATATTTGTACTCCAGGTTGCACACACGGCATCACAGAAGAAAATAAAAAAGACGTGGTCGAAGAATTTGATACTGCGCGGCGTTCATTTATTCGTAACGCTTTTGTTGGCGGTGGTGCCGCCTCTCTCGGCGCAATGGGCGTGACCATGTCACCCATGAGTTTTGCCGCGGGCGCTAATACACCCATCAATGCTGACGCACCCGGCCAGATGCACTATTACATACCTGCCACCCCTGAAACGGTTCTCTGGGGCTATTTCAGCAAGAATGCCAAACCTACCGTTGAAATCGAGTCCGGTGATTTTGTCACCATGGAAACACTCACCCATCATGCTAACGATGATGCAGAACGTATGGTAAAAGGTGACCCCGGTGCTGAAAGCATTTTTCATTGGGACGCCCAACGCAAAGGTGTCGATAGACGTGGCGCTGGCCCGATGGATGCCAAGATTGGCGCCGGTGGTGGAGCCGGCGTGCATATCTGTACCGGTCCAGTGCGAATCAAAGGTGCTCAACCCGGCGATATTCTTGAAGTTCGCATAGTCGATGTTACCCCCAGACCCAGTGGTAACCCTGATTACAAAGGTAAGACATTTGGCAGTAATGCTGCTGCCTGGTGGGGGTTTCATTACGGCGATATGCTTACCGAACCTAAAAAACGTGAAGTCGTTACCATCTATGAGGTCGATGCAACGGGTGAGCGTAACTGGGCCAAGGCCGTCTACAACTATCGTTGGACACCGCAAACCGATCCTTTCGGTGTGGTACATCCCACTATCGATTATCCGGGTGTGCCGGTTGATCACAGCACCATCACCAAAAAAGAAAATATTCTGCGTGATATCCGTATTCCGATCCGGCCTCACTTTGGCACCATTGGCCTCGCTCCTGCAGAAGCCGATATGGTTAACTCGATTCCGCCCAACTACACCGGCGGCAATATCGACAACTGGCGCATTGGCAAGGGTGCGAAGATTTATTTCCCGGTCGCAGTGGATGGCGGCATGTTCTCAGTTGGTGATCCACATGCATCACAGGGTGACTCCGAATTATGCGGTACTGCCATTGAGTGTTCTTTGACCGGTACTTTCCAGTTTATCCTGCACAAAAAAGCAGACCTGCCCGGCACCTCATTGGCTGAACTCAATTATCCCTTGCTGGAAACCCAGGATGACTGGGTGTTACATGGTTTCAGTTATGCCAACTATCTGGCTGAACTGGGCCCCAACGCTCAGGATGATATCTACAGCAAATCTTCGGTAGATAAGGCGCTACGTGATGCTTATCGCAAGATGCGACACTTTTTAATGACTACTCAGCATTTGGACGAAGATGAAGCGATATCACTGATGACGGTGGCGGTCGACTTTGGTATCACCCAAGTGGTGGATGGCAACTGGGGTGTGCATGCGATCCTGAAAAAATCCATGTTCCCTGCGCGCAACTAAAGATTAACTTTGGTTATGGCATAACACTTGCGAAAGGATGTCTCAGTATTCAAGGAATAAGACACGACCGTGACGGACCTGAAACGCTTTTCTGCCAGTGCTATACCCGCAGATCTACGCCAGCCGGCCTGGAATGAAATTCTTTCCAGGCTCGGTCTGGCGAGTGATGCTGCAAGCTCCATTCGTAATGATGACAGTGGTCATATGGCACTGTCGGTCTCGACACGCGACTCAGTATTTGTACAGCTCACCGCAACGCCACAGATTCTTTCACCGATCGTAGCCAAAGCCAACCAACCCTTACAAGGCACTGTATTGGTGCTCGCTTTACTGGATGGCACCGCGCAGGTGCTGGATGCTGAACAGACGGTCAAATTACGTTCCGGCGACATCATGTTGCTGGATCCGAGCCAATCCTGGCGACTGGCTTTGCAAACCAGTTTTCGCATCATGCTGATCAAACTGGAATCATCCAGTTTTCTGCTCAGGCTGGTACGTACCGGACGGCAGGAAGCAAATCGCATCAGCACACAACAAGGTATCGGCGCGTTATGCCTCAACATGCTGCAATCGCTGACCGAACAGTTGCCTCATGTGGATAACAATGAGCTCCCCGCATTGGAAGTAACGCTGGCCGAGTTACTGGTGGCTTGTCTTTCTCATAAGCAGTCTGCTGGCAATGAAGAAGCTACTGATGTGCAATTGGCCCATTTACGTCGCGTATGCAGAACGGTGGATTCACGGTTGGACGATCCGGATCTGCATATTGAGCAAATCGCTGCTCAGGAAGGTTTATCCGCTAGATACCTACAAAAACTGTTCAAAAACAGTGGCACAACGTTCAGTGAATACTTGAAGAGCCGGCGTATACAGCATTGTTGTGTTGATCTGGCTAACCCTGCCCTCGCACAGTTCAGCATTGCTCAGCTGTGCTATCGCTGGGGGTTTAATGATGCCGCAAACTTCAGCCGTACCTTTTCGCAGTTTATGGGCATGTCACCGAAAAGTTATCGCGCTGCACCGCCTCAGGATCTGCACGAACAACTTCGCCGTGGCTGTCCGCAAACCAAACCGTCAGCCCGTTCCCCTACCACCGATCCGCAAACCTTTTTGCAAGATGATGACATTCAAAAACGTCGCAGACCGTTTCAGGAAGTATTGGATGATCATGCTAAATATGCGCTGTCATTGCGACTCGCACCTAAACGGGTTTCCGACATAGATAACACTGTGGCAGCTCAAACCGACACTCACTCTCCTCGACAATATTACCTGCCGGTGTCCGATAAAACCGTTCACTGGGGGTATTTCAGCAATGCGATCAAACCAGTATTAACCATTCGTTCCGGTGATATTGTGACCATTGAAACCTTATCCCAGCATGCTTCAGATGATTGCGAACGAATGATCGACGGCGATGCCGGAGCACAAAGTGTTTTTCACTGGACTGGTACAACAAAGAATGTTGACCGGCGGGGGGCCGGTCCGATGGATGCCACTATATTTGGCCGCGGTGCCGGAGAGGGTTTTGGCGTGCATATCTGTACCGGACCCGTGTATGTGACCGATGCTGAACCCGGTGATGTGCTGGAAATACGGATTCTGGATATTCAACCTCGTCTCAGTTGCAGCCCTGAACATCAAGGCAAACACTTTGGCAGCAATGCCGCCACCTGGTGGGGTTTTCAATATGACGATCTGCTCACCGAACCCAAAAAACGTGAAGTGGTCACGGTATATGAAGTACATCAACACACCCATCCACCGCATGCCAAGGCGATCTATAACTTTCGCTGGACACCGCAAACCGATCCTTATGGCATTGTGCACCCAACCATTGATTACCCCGGCATACCGGTTGATCATTCCAGTATTGACAAACAATTCGGTATTCTCGACAAAGCCGTTGTTCCGGTCAGACCGCATTTTGGTGTGATGGCCGTCGCACCGCGTGAGACCGGTATGGTTGATTCCATTCCACCCAGCTATTTTGGCGGCAATATGGATAACTGGCGGGCGGGGAAAGGCACCAAATTATTTCTGCCTGTCGCTACCCAGGGAGCACTATTCTCGGTTGGCGATCCCCACGCTTCACAAGGTGATTCGGAATTATGTGGCACCGCCATTGAATGTTCTTTAACTGGTGTATTTCAATTGGTGTTACATAAACAACGTGATTTAAAAGACAGTTTTATGGATGACCTCAGCCATCCGTTTCTGGAAACGCCTGATGAATGGGTATTACAAGGCATGAGTTTCTCCGACTATCAGGCCGAGCTTGGCCCGAATGCCCAAACGCAAGTGTATAAAAATTCCTCTATGGAAGCCGCCATGCGTGACGCCTTCAGAAAAGCCCGTCACTATCTAATGAAAGAACATGAACTCAGTGAAGATGAAGCCATTTCACTGATTTCGGTAGCAGTGGATTTTGGTATTACCCAGATAGTGGACGGCAATCTGGGCGTGCATGCGATTATCCGCAAGGCTATTTTTCCAGACTATAACGTTGATTAAAAATACTTATTAATCACCTTTTCTCAATTAATACGAACACTCTCTCCTCATTAATCTGCCCCATTAAAATTCTTTGTAACCAGTAACTACAGCCTGCCATTAATTCTAAATTTTGTGACGCAGTTCACTTTTACTCAGGTTAATGCGATTAGTTGGATCCGGCGCAAAATGGGTGTTGCCAATCGCGAAACTTCTCGCGACACATCTCTTCCACACCTAAAAATCAAGGAGAAGTCATGGATAAAACCGATCCAAAAACAAACCGAGGTAATGGTGGCGAACCCCATCAGCAAGCCACCGGAAATACCTCACCACTCACCACTCAGCAAGGCGGCCCGATTGCCGACGATCAGAATTCTTTAAAAGCCGGAGCTCGTGGTCCAACATTAATGGAAGATCATATTCTTCGCGAAAAGCTGTTTCATTTTGATCACGAACGTATCCCAGAAAGAGTGGTGCATGCCCGCGGTTTTGGTGCTCACGGCTATTTCGAAACCACCGAGTCACTTGAAGACGTCACCTGTGCTGATATTTTCCAGCGTAAAGGCGAAAGAACCCCGGCTTTTGTACGTTTCTCGACCGTGGCAGGCAATAAAGGATCAGCTGATCTGGCCCGTGATGTTCGTGGTTTTGCCGTTAAGTTATATACCAAAGAAGGTAACTGGGACATTGTTGGTAATAACATCCCGGTGTTTTTTATTCAGGATGCCATTAAATTTCCCGATCTGATTCATTCCGTCAAACAAGAGCCTGATCGTGGATTTCCTCAGGCGCAGTCAGCTCACGATAATTTCTGGGATTTTGTGTCATTGATGCCGGAAAGCATGCATATGCTGATGTGGCAAATGTCAGATCGTACGATTCCTCGCTCATTCCGGTTTATGGAGGGCTTTGGCGTACACAGCTTTAGACTGGTAGATAAAAACGGCAAGTCCCAGTTTGTTAAATTTCACTGGAAGCCAAAACAGGGCTTGCAGTCTGTTTTATGGGATGAAGCGTTAAAAATCAACGGTGCCGATCCGGATTTCCATCGCCGTGATTTATGGAACGCCATCAGTCAGGGAGATTATCCTGAATGGGAACTGGGACTGCAGATTTTCGATGAAGAATTTGCTGAGAAATTTGAGTTTGATGTGTTGGATGCCACCAAGCTTATTCCGGAAGAACAGGTACCAATTCGAATTGTCGGTCGTTTAGTGTTGGATCGGGTAGTTAGTAACTTCTTTGCTGAAACTGAACAAGTTGCGTTCTGTACACAGAATATCGTCAAAGGTATTGATCATTCCAATGATCCCCTGCTGCAGGGCAGAAACTTTTCCTATCTCGATACGCAGTTAAAACGTCTTGGTGGGCCTAATTTCACCCACATTCCAATCAACGCGCCGAAATGTCCAATGCATCATTTCCAGCAGGATGGTCATATGGCAATGAGCAATCCGACGGGTCGTGCCAATTATGAACCCAATAGTTGGGGTGAAGAAGAAGGTGGTCCACGTGAGTGCCCGGTAAAAGGATTTGAAAGCTATCCTGAAGATGTCTCTGGACCAAAAGTCCGTGAACGTTCTGAAACCTTTGCTGATCACTACAGCCAGGGCAGACAGTTTTATATAAGCCAGACTGAAACTGAACAGCAGCATATTATCAATGCATTTTCGTTTGAGCTCAGTAAAGTCAAAACGCCGGCCATTCGTAAACGCATGGTCAGTCATCTGCTGAATATTGATCAACAATTAGCCGAAAATGTTGCTGAAAAATTAGGCATTGATCCTTTGCCTGAACCGGCTGATGCTGCCATGCCAACACGTGATGATCTTCCCACATCTGACAAGTTGAGCATTCTCAAAAATGGCCCTAATAGCTTTAAAGGCCGTAAAGTTGGTGTTTTGATGACGGATGGTTTTGATGCTGATATTTTCAAATCGCTGGAGAAATCACTTGAAGCAGAAGGGGCAATGTTTGAAGTTGTTGCGCCACATACCGGTGAAATCACTAGCAGTGCTGGTGACAGCATCAAGGTTGATGAAAAAGTTGATGGTGGACCTTCAGTGTTATTTGATGCCATTGTGATTTTGCCCGGTAGCGATGGGGTGAAAATGTTGGCAGAAATGCCGCCAGCTTTAACCTTTGTCAGTGATGCCTTTAATCACATGAAATTTATTGGGTACGGTGAAGATGCCATGCCGCTTTTAAAAAAGGCCGGTATCAGTGAGATGTTGGATGAAGGCTGTCTGCAGTTGACCAATAATAAAACCACGGATGAATTTACCCAAAACTGTCGTGATATTCGGTTTTGGCAACGTGCTGGCTAGTTGGTTTTTATGTTGAGATAACAAGTTGAATCAGGTCACCCGTTTGAATGTTCAGACGGGTGATTTTACGTTAGCTTGTAGTTCATCTAAAACGTCTTAGAAGGAGATCAGCATGATCGCCAGACGCTTTTCCTATACGCTGATTATTGTTGTTTTAGTGGTTGTCGCGCTGATCATTGTGCGCCTGCAATTGCCTTCCATGGTTAAAGACTATTTGAACGACAAAATGGCTGAAATGGGTGATTATCAGGGAGAAATCGCTGATGTTGACATCCATCTGTGGCGTGGCGCCTATTCTGTTCATCAACTTGAAATCACCAAAAAAGACCAAGCTTCGGTGGAATTTTTTAAAGCCGAAACCATAGATACTTCTGTCAGCTGGGCATCGCTATTCAAAGGCAAGGTGGTTGCAGATGTTGATTTGGTAAATGCTGAAATTCATCTGGTCGATGACGAAGCTGACGACCAGCCTGAAGAAGAATCCACCTGGCGTCAGACAGTTCAGGAAATTATTCCATTACAGATTGATCGATTAAATATTGATAATGGAGAAATTCATTTTCATAACTTCACCTCTGATCCGCCCGTACATCTGGTGTTTTATCAATTGGATGGTGAAATAACCAACCTAAGCAATGCTGATCGTAGTAATGGACTGGAATACGCTAACTTTGATGTTCAGGGGAAAGTGTTAGATAGCGCTTCGGCTAGACTGGATGGCCGCCTGGATCCCTTAGGCGATTTTCATAACTTTGAACTCAAGTTAAAAATCACCGGTATCAACCTGACCAAACTCAATCAAGTCTCTGAAGCTTATAGTAATTTTAATTTCAAATCAGGCAACGGTGATTTTGTGATGGAATTGCAGGCTGAAGATGCTCAGTTAACCGGCTATGCAAAACCCGTTCTGGATAATGTTGAAATCTTTGATTTGGAGGAAGATCTGGAAGATGGCGTTTTCAGTGCAGCCTGGCAAGCCATTGTCGGTGCATTTGGCCAGATATTCCGCAACGATCCCAAAAATCGTATCGCTACCCAAGTTGAGATACGTGGCAATCTGGATGACCCCGATGTCAGTGCCTGGCAGGCCTTTCTCGCCATTATGGAAAATGCTTTTGTAGACGCATTTGAAAGTGATTTTGCTCGGGAGACAGATGCCGAATCTTTAACATCCCAAGACACACCTTCTGAATCTGAATCTCGCTCTGAGTCCGAATCCAAATCAGAAGCTGAAACCGATGCCGTGAATTGCCAGCTTCGGCCTATGTGGGATAAATGCGACTAAGTGACTAAATAACAGTAATTTTGTTTGAAGATCAGCTGTCACGGATAGCAGTGACCAATTCCGACTTGCTCATCTTGCTACGACCCTTAATATTTAGCTGACTGGCCCGGTTATACAACTCCTGTTTTGTCCGTGACTCCAGGGAGCTATTAGGATTGCCTGTTCCTTTAGTTGTTTTTCTGGGGGTACGGTCTTCCTCACGCCGTTGCTTATTGACGGTGCGAGCCGCAATTTCTTCAGCTTTATCGGTCTTTTTACCGCTTTTTTTCTGCTGATCCTTAATATGCTCATATTGACGTTCATCTTTATCTGTCCACTC
>JGI24661J20069_1000621_pt1 | contig 13316 bp, 10 predicted proteins | sample MalvirmetaMSP144_FD_20069 | JGI IMG/M metagenome (IMG submission 20069) | reverse complement strand
TTGATGGCGAAATCTTTCGTGATAAAGAGGGCCGCCGGACCTTGCGCTTCGAGCTTAATGAACAGTCGTATTTTCTGAAATATCATCAAGGTGTCGGCTGGTCGGAAATCATCAAAAATCTGCTGCAATTACGTTTACCGATTATCAGTGCGCGCAATGAATGGCAGGCGATTCATTTTCTGGAAAAACATGGCATTGAGACCATGACGCTGGCCGGTTACGGCGAGAAGGGCATTAATCCGGCGACCTTACGTTCGTTTGTGATCACCGATGATTTAATCAATACCATGAGCCTGGAATTTGTTGGTGAGCAGTGGCAACAGCGTCCACCAAGCTTTGCCACCAAGCAGGCTTTGATTCGAAAGCTGGCCAATATGGCGGGCACCATGCATAAAAACGGCATGAATCATCGTGATTTTTATCTGTGTCATTTTCTGCTCGATGAACGCTTTGCCGAAAATAATACTTTTACAGATAACACGCCGGTGTATCTGATTGATTTACATCGTGCCACTATTCGCCAGAAAACACCGAAACGCTGGCAGATAAAAGATTTGGGCAGTTTGTATTTTTCGGCTTCCAGAGTACCTTTGACCAAACGGGACAAATTACGGTTTATGCAGATTTATTCAGGATTGCCGCTGCGGACATTGCTGAAAGAGCAAGCTGATTTATGGCGTGAGGTGGAACGCCGTGCCCAGAAGTTATTGGCGGAATAATGGTGATGAAGACTGCTGAAAGTTTATTAAAAGAACTACCTGCTACTTTTCCGGTTGAGCTGGAACTGGGCGGAGTGGTTTATCAAATCCATTCGGTATTACGGTTTCTCGCCGGACGGCGAATCGTGCTGCATGCCAGCGATGAAAGCGGCGAATATGTCCTCAAGTTATTTACTGCACAAGGCAAAGGCGAGCAGGAATATCAACGTGAACTGGCAGCACATCAACATTGCACAAAAGCTGATATTGCCGTCGCACCAATTTTGCAGCATGCCGACGATCAGCAGGGCATAAGTTTTATCGTCTATACCTTTTTACCGAAGGCAGTCACCTTAAATGAATTATCAGAGGATGTGTTCCCGCTGACGGCCTTATTTGATTTGTTTGGCCGTTGCCATCAAAGCCATTGCTATCAGCAGGATCCGCATCTTGATAATTTTGTGTTTTCCAATAACTCACTCTATTTATTGGATTTGGCTTCCGTGGTTTGCCCGAAAAAGCCGTTGAAAATGGCAACCTGCCTGAATAATCTGGCACGGCTGATGGCACAGTTTCCATTGGAGCAGCAAGAGTGGTTGTTAAATGGTTTGCCCGCCTATTTTGCTGCCAGAAATATGGTGCTGGATCCTATTGTTGAGCAGCAATTACTCGGCAAGATTAAAAAAGCCCGTGACTATCGCCAAGCGCATTATCTGAAAAAGCAGTTTCGATCCTGCACCATGACACGTTATCGAAAATCTTTGATGTTCGAGGCGGCATGGCGTGCCAATTTATCTTCCTCTTTAGCAGAGCAGCCGTTAACGGTGTTAAATCAAGCTATGCAGGACGGAATTTCTCTGAAAAAAGGTAACTCTGCTACCGTGGTTAAAAGTGAACTGGCGGGACAGCCAGTGGTTATCAAGCGCTATAACATGAAAACGCCATGGCATTTCTTACGACGTTGTCTGCGTAAAAGTCGTGCCAATGTGTCCTGGTACAATGCCAATCTGCTGGAATTTCTGGGTATTGCCACACCGCAACCACTTGGCTTTGTTGAACAGCGGTTTTTCGGACTGCGGCATAAAGCCTATTTTATCTGCGAGCATATTGCCGGGCGTTCGTTGGCAGACCTTTCTGACTCGGAAATTCAGCAACCTGAGATGCTGCAGCAAATCAGCGATTTGTTTGAACAGTTACATCTGCATCATATTTATCATGGTGATTTAAAAGCCACCAATTGGCTGGTCGATAATCAGCAAAAAATCTGGCTGATTGATTTGGATGCGATGCAGCAAATCACCAAAACCGGTTTCAAGCGTTTGCATACAGAGGATCAGCAACGATTTTTACGCAATTGGCCGGTAGGCGAAACTCGTCACCTGTTAACCAAAGCGATCAAAGCATAAAGGTAGTAATACAGTGTTAAACGGAACGCATTTATGAAGCTGGCGGTATGCCTGTATAAATATTTTGCCTATGGCGGCCTGGCGCGTGATTTTCGGCGGATTCTGGAAATTCGCCGCGATGCCGGGGATGAAATCGATGTGTATTACATTGAATGGCAAGGCGATCCGATTCCCGGTTTTAACCAAATTCCGATTAAGGTTTCTGGGCTGACCAATCATGCCAAAGTAAGGGATTTTTATAATAAATCGCAGCCATTAATTACCGCTGGTAATTATGATCTGGTGATTGGCTTTAACAAAATGCCGGGACTGGATTTGTATTACGCTGCTGATCCCTGTTATCTGGCGCGGGTCAGACAAGAACCCAGTTATATCATCAAACAGTTTTTTGGCCGGGTAAGGTTTTATGAAGCCTGGGAGCGTGCCGTTTTTGGGCCACGGAGCCACACCGTATCAATGATGATCTCATCAGTACAGCGCAAACTGTTTGAGCAGTATTATCAGACACCCCCTGAAAGGCTGGTAGATCTGCCGCCCGGTATCGATCCGGATCGGGTAAGGCCCGATGACTGGCAAATACAACGTCAGCAATTTCGCCAACAGTTATCGTTAAATGATGATGATTTTTTACTGCTGATGATAGGCTCTGGTTTTAAACGTAAAGGCGCTGATTTCGCTATCGAGGCCATGGCTGCATTACCACAGGCTTTACGTGAAAATACACATTTGTATGTGGTAGGTGAAGATAATGCCAAACCCTTTGAACAAATGGCGCAAAAGCTTGATGTCGCTGAGAGAACCCACTTTATGGGTGGACGCGATGATGTAGCGAAATGGCTGTTGGCGGCTGATGTTTTTTTACACCCGGCGCGTTCTGAAAATACCGGTACCGTGATTCTTGAAGCTATGGTGGCTGGACTGCCGAGCATGGTCAGCAGTGCTTGTGGTTATGCCAATTATGTAAAAGACTCGAACAGCGGCGAATGTATCGATCAGCCGGAAGATACATTAGCTTTCAGTCAACAATTGACTAAAATGCTCGATAAACAACGACTGCAAGAGCTATCAGTGAATGCTCTTGATTATGCCGCCACACATGATTTGTATAGCATGCCGCAGCGGGCTGCGTCACTTATTGAAATGTTAGCCACAAGAAAGTAAACAGATAAAATCATTAGATAATTAAATAAAATGTTAAATGCATGAAATCAGTTAAAAGAATAGCTATCGTTCCTTTCCCTGCTCTTGGTGATGTCACAATTTGTTTACGGTTAGCACAAAATCTTACTAATAGTGGTTACGAAGTTACACTGTTTGCAAATTTCATCACTTCAGCAACATTAAACTTCCCTTGGCTCACGCTTGGGAGCTTGCCGAATGATCCTGATATTTTAATGTCGACGTACGATCTGATCCTTCTGGATGTATTGTCGCCATGGGTAAAAAAGCATTTAGTGGATTTAGAAGTTTCTAAAAATATACTACTTTTCACATCAAAAAATTATTCTAAAAAACTACCAACAAAAACGTTTTCAAATAAAGACATAATCTCTCAATCATCAGGTAGTTTTAATAACCGTCCACTGTGTTTAGATAAAAACAGCACAAAAAGTATGATTGACTGGGTTGATGAGTATGGGCTGGTGGTATTAGGTGTTAAAGCCGATTCATCGTTACCTGCAGTTACTTTCCATCAGCCTAAGCAATTTAAAAATTTAGTTGTGATTTTTCCAACAACGCCTAATCCTAAAAAGAACTTTTCTATCAAAGGCTTTAATAAACTTGCAAAACAGCTAGTGAGCATGGGGTTTCAACTAGAAGTTATTGTTATGCCCCATGAAAAAGAACTTTTAGAAGATAAGTTTGGGACAATAAACGTTAAAACATTTCAGGAAATCGCACATTTAATAGAATATCTGCGATCAGCTAAAGTGGTGATTAGCAATGATTCAGGTGGAGGACACCTTGCAGCAATGCTAGGTATCCCCACAATAACCATTACCCGTAAAGATAAAAACTTCGTATGGCGTCCAGGTTATAACTTGGGAAATGTAGTTTCACCAATTATTACTCTGAAATTTGGTGGCGAACATATCTGGCGACCATTTATTTCAATTAAAAAAATTGAAAGCATCACCAAAAAAATTATGCGTAATAGTTAAACTTTGGTGATCAGAATATCTTCCATCACCAGATATTGCAGATCGGAACCGAAGAACATATTAAGAGCATCGGTCGGGCTACAGACCATCGGTTCACCACGGCGATTCAGTGAGGTATTTAACACCACAGCATTGCCGGTCAGTTTTTCCATTTCTTCGATCAGTTCGTAATAACGTGCATTGGTTGCGCGGGTCACGATTTGTGCCCGGGCGGTACCATCTTCATGGACAACTTCCGGAATCCTTGATTTCCAGCTTTCTGCCACATCAAAGGTAAATGTCATATACGGGCTTGGATGCTCGGTTTGCAGAATCTCCGGCGCCACTTTATCCAGCATACTTGGGCAGAATGGACGCCAGCGTTCACGGTATTTGATCTGTGCGTTGATACGATCCGCAACACCGGAGTGATTTGGAGAACCTAAAATGCTTCGATTACCCAAGGCACGAGGCCCAAACTCCATACGTCCCTGGAACCAGGCAACCGGATTACCATCAGCAAGAATTTTTGCCGTGTCGGCACATACATCATTTAAATATTGCCAGCTAACCGGCTGTGTATAACGCTCACAGGCCTCAATACATTGTTGAGTGGTATAGGAAGGACCGAGATAAACATGCTCCATTTTCTCTACCGGTACACCTGCTAATTGTGAAGCATAACTGGCTGCTCCAATTGCGGTACCTGCATCGCTGGAAGCCGGTTGTACAAACAATTCTTTAACACCGGGCATGGCAATAATGCGTTGATTGAGTTTGACGTTGAGAGCCACACCGCCTGCATAAGCGACTTTACCGGTTTCACGAATAATATCGCCAAGGTAAAAATCAATCAGATGTAAAGCACATTTTTCAAGTAACGCCTGAATGCTGGCAGCATAATCAATATAGGGTTCGTCCTTTTCATCACCTTCACGCATCGGGCCTAACCATTCAATGAGTTCAGGGCTGAAGAAATAGCCTTTGCCATTTTTTTTATAGCGGCGAAACCCAACGGTATTAACCAGCTTGGTATTAACTTTGAATTCGCCATTTTCACAATGAATCAGGCGTGAAAAATCAAAACGATTAGGATCACCGTAAGGTGCCATGCCCATGACTTTAAATTCGCCATCAAGCATTTCAAAACCGAGATATTCAGTCATCGCGCCATAAACACCGCCGAGTGAATCGGGGTCATAGAATTCTTTAATTTTATGAATTTTGCCATTTTCGCCATAACCAAAAAAGGTCGTGGCATATTCGCCTTTCCCATCAATGCCGATAATCGCAGTTTTTTCCTGAAAACCACTTAGATGATAGGCGCTACTGGCATGGGCCAGATGATGTTCAACCGGGACAAACTTGACTCGCTTTGAATCAATACCTAAATCATCCAGCAGTTTCATCACGTTTTTGTGGTTACGCCAGTAACGACGATTACCGGAGAATAAAGCCGTTAATGCTCTGTCAGGTGCATACCAGTGTCGTTTGGCATAATGCCAGCGAGCCGGAGATTGCAGACCAATCTGCGCATAGGGAAAGGCGACGATATCGATTTCATCTGGACGGATGCCCGCTTGTTCAAGACAGTATCTGGTGGCTTCATAAGCCATTTTGCCCTTGGCATGTTTGTCACGGAGGAAGCGTTCTTCTTCGGCGGCCGCCACCAGTTTTCCATCGATATATAAAGCAGCTGAGGCGTCGTGATTTACTGCGCCGGAAAGGCCTAAAACGATCATAAATTATCTTCGAGTTGCGTAAAAATGTTGTTCAGTATATCAAGCGTGAGGGGGCAGAGACCATCTAACCTTTCAGATAGTTAGGATTAATCGGAGTAAAGCCTTGCGGGGAGATTTGAAAACCATTTTTACGAGCTTGCTCGATATCGATTTGCACCAATTTATCTAGTGAACTCCATGCTGCTGGTGCGTCACGCAGATTTTTGGGTAACCAGCGATTCGATTTCCAGTTCATGAAGTGAAGATACATAAATTCCCTGTTATCTCTATCATTGGTTAGGTGACCATCTTTCCAGAACCATTGCTGGGGATGATCCGAGCTTCCATCAAGCCACTTAATTGGTGAGAGAACGGTACTAAATTGTTCTTTATATAAAACCCGTCTTTGATAACGTGAACTGTACGACCACAGCTTACGTAACCATAATGGATGATTTTTATGGCGAACAAACAGCTTGGAAAATTTTGACTCATCCAATCCGATATGTTCATCCCTTTCCATTAACTTCTGCCAATCCGGGATTTTACGAAACGCCTGGCGATATCGATCGGTATTACGGAAAATGGCGAGATGACCGGAAAGTCTGCGGTTATGTGTGCCGATAACATCATATTTTTGCAGTAACTCGTCAGTAATAAAGTCTCTTATCTGACCATAAATGATATCGACATCACCCACCGCAAAAAAATCATAATCTTTGATATCGGATTCATGGATAAATCCCAAGGCGGGTTTCAAATCACACAGCTTATAAGGACTTGAAGGATTAAAATTGATAGCTAAACGATCGCTTGCCAAGCGTTTATATTCTTCAAAAGACAGGTGGATATATCTGACATTGGAGCACTGATTCACCGGCTCACCGCAGTCAGTATAAAAAAGCCAATTGATTTGAGGATTATTTTTGCAACTTTCTATATACAACTCGAACCATTCTGGCCACTGACCAAAATATGGAATGATTATGATGATCTTTTGGTGTTGCATTGTTCAATTAAGTCCAACTAAAAATTAATGCTTTCTAGTTCAAGTATTTGACATTAGTTAAAACATATTGCTGTTCTATGAACTAAGTTTTATGCCTGGTTTATGAAAGTCCAAAGGGGGAATTATGCTGTATAATTTGAGGATTTCCAACAAAGCAAATTAGATGGCAAACCGAGATATTTCTGTCCTTCAACTTCATCAAGGCTACAACATAAAGCCGATTGATGTAGCTGACCTTGCTGAGCAGGTAATCAAAGCGCTTCCACCTGAAAAATTCTCCACTACAACATTATTTGTAACTGGCAAACCTAAACCTGGTGAAAAAGAGAGCTGTGCGGAACGAACCATCTACCTTGAACTGCCAAAAAAATATCTAAGAGGTTTGAGACTGCGAGCTCTTTATGAATTATTTAAGATCTTTAGAAAAGATCGCTTTGATGTTGTAATTTGCAACCGATTCAAACCTACCTCATTAATGGTCTGGTTACATTGGCTTATTGGCCGACCTAAATGTCTTTCGGTTGTGCACATCCTTAGTGATTATCGGCCATTTATGCGAAGAATGATGGTCAGGTTAATTGCACATAAATGGCATTTTGTTGCGGTTTCAGAATCAGTCCGACAAGGACTCTTTGATCTGAATTGTGGTTTTAATGAACATAACGTTACCGTCATTGAAAATGCCATCGATTCAGAACAAATGTTATCGCTGCTCTATCCAGCAGACGTTTCCAGAAAAACACTCGACTTGCCAACAGCAAAGACCATAGTGGGTACGATTGGAAGGCTTGATAAGCGTAAAGGCCATATCGACCTGATAAGAGGTTTTGCCAAGATCCATCAACAATTCCCCGATGTCTTAATAGCAATTATTGGTGAAGGTAAAGAACGTAAAACACTAGAAGCTGAAATTGCGAGCCTAGGCTTATCCGAGAAAGTATTTCTTTTAGGTAACGTAGATGGTGCTGCTAGGTATGTAAAAGCTTTCGATATTTGGATTATGCCTTCTCATAGTGAAGGTCTGCCGCTGGCATTAATGGAAGCGATGACGGCAAAACTTCCCATACTGACAACATCAATTCCCTCTATGGATTACATTGTTCGTCCGGCTGGTGGAATGTGTTTTGAAGTTCAAAACCCTGATGATTTAGCAAAAGTACTGAGTGATTGTTTGAAGTTGACTCCAGAACAAAGAGCAGAATTAGGAGAACAGTCCTTTAAATACTTACAGGCTCAGTTCTCTTTACAACGTTATCGAAACGAGTACCTATCTTTAATCGAGAGACTTTTGAATGACCGTTAGAACCTATTTTAGTTGGATGCTGGCATTATTTGTGGCATCTTTTTTAGTGTTACCTACTAGTAAAATGGGGAATAATTTTTATTACATCTTCATTGCAATTCCGGGGCTTTACCTTTTACTTAGAAACTACAAATTACTTAAGCCAATAAATTCAACGGAATGGGTTTTTTTGATTTTATGCTCGGTAATTACCTTTTATTCCGCCTTTTATCATACTAGGGCCATTATTCATGCCCTATATGTTCTGGTATTTGTTTATTCAATATCTCGCTTTGTAGACCCAAACTTTTTCAGCAGTAAAACCTTTGCCAGAATGTTGTTCTGGGGGGGGCTTCTTTACACTNCTGCCTGCGCTATTTCCTTTTATTTAATTGGCAACGANCCATTNGGGACTCGTCTGAACCCCGGTATATCAAGACTCTACAGTCCTATTCAGATCAGTATGTTTATTAGTTGTAGCTTGTTTATAGTTGGTCCGCACTGGATTAAAAATAGAAATTTTTGGGAGGGACTTATTGGTTTTGTTTTGGCATTTTTGGCCATTACTTTAATCCTCCAGAGTCGCACTGGTCTTGTCGGGATGGGAGTATGGAGTGCTTTTATGTTGATCTGTATGGTAAGAGGGTTCGGTTATAAAGGACTGATATTTCTGGTTGCAGGTTTACTGACATTATTAGTTATATCGATTCCAATGTTTGATTTGGCTGGCCAATCTACTGAACTGATTGAGCGTGGTGATTCGCATCGTTTGGCTATCTGGAATGGCTACCTGTTAGCGTGGCGAGACTGTGGAATATTGCTGGGGTGTGGTTTTCCAGAAACACCCTCCCCACACTTGGTATGGCAGCCTGATGGAAGTGAGGTATTTATCACTCACAATATACTTGTGAATTTACTTTATCACTTTGGTATTGTGCCATTAATGATGTTTTCTATCATGATTCTTAGTGTTTTAAATATGGCATGGCAGCAAAAAAACTGGTGGGGTGGATTTCTTTTTGCTGGGGTTTTAACCCTGATGCTTGATAGTAACAGTATTATCAATAATCCTGATGAAGTTTGGTTAATGCTGTGGTTACCTTTTGCCTTAATTCTTGCCAAAGAATGGCAAAGTAAAAGAGAAACTATTAAAAAGACTATAAACTGGTCAGGCACCCCAATTGTCGATGCAAACTAATTTATTTCAATAGTTCTGAGTGATCAGATTTAAGTATCTGACTGAAAAATGTATGTTTTGCTGATTCATCAGAAAAATAGTTTTCAAGTCGTTGCTGAGTTAAACTTTTGGGCTTATTCTCACCATTTGCCAGCTCAGCAATCCTATCGGCAAGCTCATCTGCATTTCCAAGTTTAAATAATAAACCTGTATCACCTACAACCTCTGGTGCACCGCCACAATCTGAACTGATAATCGGCAGGTTTGCTGCCATAGCTTCTAATAGAACCATACCAAACGGTTCGTGATCTGATGCTAAAACGAAACAGTCGAAAGCTTTGAAATACTGTCTTGCTAAAGGGATTTTGCCGAGTAACAACACATTATTTTCAATGCCCAATGAATGGATTAATTTTTTGAGCTCGTTTTCAAGTCGGCCTGTACCAATCATGACCAATAGCGACTGTTCTGGTAATCTTTCAAGCGCTAAGGCAAATCCACGAATTAAAGTTTTGGGATCCTTATCAGGGTGAAGCCTGCCAACACTTCCTACTACCCATGCGGTGTCCGATAATTTCAGAGCCTCCCTTGCCTGAGTTCGGGGTAGGAGTTCATTTCGAACTTTTTCAACATCAAGGTGATTATAGAAAGTGACAATCTGCTCTGCTGGCCAGTGAGATAAATGAAGCCGAATTTCATCTCGAACTGCATTAGATACAGCGAGGATTGTAACTCGATGTTGGAAAAGATTGATCAACCAGCGCCTGCTGGCACGGTCAAAGTCCCCAAAGCTATGCCGGATACTATAAATCGGTAATTTTGTAGCTAATAAACCTACGTAAGCAGATTTAGCCCGGTGCGCAATACAAAACTCAAAAGGATATTGTTTTGCAATTTGGTGAATTTCACGAATAACTTGAAGTTTTAAGCCCCGTAGTTTTTTGCTGGAGTGTCCCAGAAAAATGACTTCATCCGAATCTGCTGCTTTTGCAACAGCATCGTCTGGTTCACCTGTCATAAATACAGTTACTATCCGATATTTTGTCCCTTTAAATATCGCGGAAAATTGACGGGCACAATCAAGAAATGGATCATAATAACAGTGACAAATTTGAAGAATGTAGGTCGTATCGTCATTATCAATAGAGATGTTTTCTTCAATATCCGTCATTACTTATTCACCATTTAGTAACCTTGCCACATTTTAATCCCTTACTCTTTCTATTTTAAGGTGATGATAAAAATCAATTTGTTAAAATCATATCGGTTATGGTGACAGAAGAAATATCCTGCATACATTTGTGATGACCTAACGGACAAGTCCGCTGAAAACAGGGGCTACACTCAACAGGAATCTGCACCAGTTGGGCATTATCAGAGAGCGGTGGGGTAAAGGCTGGCGATGTCGGGCCGTAAATCGCGATTAAAGGTTTATTGAATGCAGCAGCAATATGCATTAAGCCGGAATCATTACTGACAACCTGATCAGCTGTGGCAATTAAATCTATGGCTTCGCCCAGTTGGGTTTTGCCACATAGATTCACAACATTCTGTTTATCGTTTATACCTGCAACGATCTGTTCACCTACCGCTGCATCGGCTTTAGAGCCCATAATCAAAACTTGCCAGCCTTGCTGCGAAAGCTGCTCACCCAGTTCTGCGTAATGAGTCGCTGGCCATTGTTTTGCTGGGCCAAATTCAGCGCCCGGGCATAAAACCAGACGTTTTTGATTTGGCGAATTAACCGTAGCCAGTTCACTGGTGACAGCTTCGGCAATCATTTTCGGCGGAGAATACTCCGGTGCGATATGTGCCTGACTGGCCGGATGTGCCAGCGATACAAAACGTTGCACCATTAGCGGTAAAGCTTGTTTATTGAGTTTGCGAGGATCATTCAGCAATCCATAACGCATTTCGCCAAGCCAGCCGGTGCGAGTTGGGATTTGTGCAAACCACGGAATAAGTGCCGATTTCCAGGAGTTCGGCAGGACGATAGACTGATCATATTTTTTATGCCGCAAGCCCAGACCAATTTTCCGGCGTTGTTTCCAGCCAAACACACCATGGGTTACCGGCATGCTAATCGCTTCCCGGATTTCAGGCATACGCGCCAGTAAGGGACGGGTCCATTCCGGCGCCAGCACATCAATATTGCCATTGGGATAGCGCTGCTTAAGCGCAGCAAATAAAGACTGCGCCATCACCATATCACCGACCCAGGATGGGCCAATAATCAAGATATCGTGTTTATCAGGCATTAATGCAGTGTGCTATGCGCCAGATAGATAAACACCACCCCTGCAGCAATCAAGGAGATTTGCTGGAATGTTTCGGAAGGCTTTACTTTGCTGTGCAGGCCCGGAATCAAATCGGCCACAGCGATATAAATAAAGCTGGAAGCCGCAACAACCAAGATATACGGCAGAATGTGCTGCATATCAGCCAACAGGAAGTAAGCGGCTACAGCACCGACTACCGTTGCCAGACTTGAAAGCATATTGAAATAAAGTGCTTTACGCCGTGAATAACCACTGTGCAACAGGATGACAAAGTCACCCAGTTCCTGCGGAATCTCATGGGCAGCAATCGCCAATGCGGTGACAATCCCCAGATGTACATCCGTTAAAAATGCGGCGGCAATTAACACACCATCAACAAAGTTGTGAATGGCATCGCCAATCAAAATTAACGCGCCAGCGGCTTTTTTGGAATCTTCCTGATGATGGTGGTGATGGTGATCCTCACCAAGTTCTGGAATATTTTCATGACCATGATGGCTGTGGCAGTGACGCCACAACACCATTTTTTCCAACAGGAAAAAACTCAATAAACCAATCAGTAACGTCAGCCCGATATTATGTGGATCAACCACAAATTCATGCTCAATGGCGTGCGGTAGCAAACCCAGGAAGGAGGCACCAAGCAAGGCACCAATAGCAAAACTGACCAGATGTGGTACTGCGTGTTGGCGAGTATTGGTGGGTAGTAGCAGAAAACTTGACGCAATTATTACGCTTAGCAGCCCCCCAAGAATACTGAAAATGATAATCCAGATTAATAAGTCCATATGCACCTGACCGACAAAAATAATGCGCAAATCATACCTTATTCAGCCGCTATCCATATCAGTGTTGCCATTCGCCCGGTTACACCATCCCGGCGAAACGAGAAAAAACGCTGTTTTTCAGTGAAGGTACAATTGTCACCTCCATAGATTGCAGTTACGCCTTGCGCAATCAGGCGTTGTCTGGCGAGTAGATAAATATCTGCCAAATAACGATCGCTATGTGTTGAGATAAAAGCCAATTCAGCCGCAGCATCCATTGCCACAAATCCAGCTTTAACTTCTGGGCCAACTTCAAATGCCTGTGGGCCAATCGCCGGGCCTAGCCAGACAATGATATCTGATGATGGTGCTTTGAACCGGGCCAATGTGTTTTCAATAATGCCGTTTTTTAAACCACGCCAGCCGGCGTGAACAGAAGCCACCTGGGAACCTGATTTATCCGTGATTAATAGCGGTAAACAATCCGCTGTCATGACCGTGCAGACAGTGTCTGGTGAATCACTGATAATGGCATCAGCTTCAATATCGGCTTGCCAACATTTTGCATCGATAACGTCGGTGCTATGGGTTTGCTTAAGCCATAACGGCTCGGCTGGTAATAAAGCCTTTTCAAATAGTCTCTGTCGGTTAGCCGCTACAGCCTCTGGATTATCGCCAACATGATCGCCCAAATTTAACGAAAAATAGGGACCCGTGCTCTGTCCACCGTTTCGAGTGGTGGTAATTGCTCTAATATGTTTTGGAGCAGGCCAGTTTACTTCGAGAAATAATTCAGCCATCACTACGCGGTACATGCAGGTAATCACGCCAGGCGG
>JGI24661J20069_1000619_pt1 | contig 13360 bp, 10 predicted proteins | sample MalvirmetaMSP144_FD_20069 | JGI IMG/M metagenome (IMG submission 20069) | reverse complement strand
CAGCACCGGCAGGTTGCGATCCAGGTCCAGCTCAGTGAGCAGATCGGCCATGCTGAAGGCCGACCGCCAGCCGCCCTCACCCCGGAGACGGGCCGCGAAATGCCAGTAGGTGACGATCACGTCTACCTGTCCCCGCTTGAGAGCCTGGCTGAGCAGCGGCGGAGCAGCGAACTGGATCTCTGCGGATTCGTCCAGATTGATACCCTGCCGCTCCGCGACTTTCTGGAGCAGTATCCAGCCCTTGCTGTCCGGCCCGCCGGCTACGCCGATGCGCTTGTCCGCCAGATCCGCCACCGAGCGGATCGGGGAAGTCTCGGCGACAACGATATCGCCGATCTGGGATGAAAAAGGCACATAAAGGTAGGGCGCTCCTGCCTGAAACCTGGACTGCGCCCACAGCAGGTCGGCCACTGCGCCATTCACCGAACCGCTGGTGACCGCGAGCCTGGAGGCCGGCAGGTTGGCCACCGGTTTCAGGTCCAGCCGATAGCCATTCTCCCGATCCAGTTCCCGATGCAGGATATGGTCAAGCTCCCAGTGGGCCGTGCCGAACTGCAATACGCTGACGGACAGTACGGGCAGCTCAGAGGCTCCCTCCCCGGTCTGGGCACCACCTGCGAGGCTGAAGATAAGACACACCAGGGCGGTCACTCCCTTTTTGATCCAGCGATCGGCAAGAGAGGGTTGGGAGACTAGAGTTATTGTTGGTTGTAGGCTCATTGCTCCACGATACGAAGCCCACAGCCCGGCAAGAATAGTACTTTGGTGCCTGTTTTTTGGTGCGATGGTCGCATTCAACCCGACACCAGGATGGCGTGTAATGAAACCATCACAATAATAAACAGAGGATCGACTCCGACTCCGGCGATTCTCTGCACAGGAGGCCGCTATGCTGAACGAGCTCGATGCCGCACTCTCTTCCGAAAACCGTTATCATGATTCGGAAGCCATTCCCGACACTGAAAACAAACAGGTAGACCCATCCATGGAGCCGGCTTACAAGATCCTGATTGCCGACGACCACCCACTGTTCCGGGAAGCCATCAGCAGCGTTATCGCCTCTGGCTTTGAGGGCAGCGAGATCATCGAAACCGACGATCTGGACAGCGCTCTCGACATTACCCGTGAGAATGACGACCTGGACCTGATCCTGCTGGACCTGAACATGCCCGGCATGCATGGTCTTAACGGCCTGATCACCCTGCGCAACGAAGCCCCGACGATTCCGGTGGTTATTGTCTCTGCCGAGGAAGACAAGCAGGTGGTGCTGCAGGCCATTACCTACGGCGCCTGCGGCTTCATTACCAAGTCCTCGCCCAGGGCCCAGATGACCGAGGCCATCCAGCAGATCCTGAACGGCAATGTCTATCTGCCTTCGGACATCATCCGAACCGGCAAGGAGAGCAATACTCGTCGTAGTCGCAATGAAGACAACCCGATTTCACCGGAGCTGCTCAACTCACTGACACGTCGGCAGCTGCTGGTGCTCGAGCGCATGTCCAAGGGCGAATCCAACAAGCAGATCGCCTATAACCTGAACATCGCCGAGACCACGGTGAAGGCCCATGTATCAGCGATACTTCGCAAGCTCGGGGTTCACAACCGCGTGCAGGCGATTCTCTCTGCCAGCGATGTGGATTTCAGTCAGTATCTGAAGCGGTAATAAGGTCAGGGTTTGACAGGCTAAAAGCAAAAAGGGTCAGGTGACATGTTCATCTGACCCTTTTCGTATGAGACCGCAGTCAGCTTCTCAGTAGATGACTCAGCGCACTGCGCAGCTTCAGAGGCTTCACCGGCTTGTTCATCAGCAGGTGCCCAAGTTCGCGGATATGCTGCTTGAGTTCATTGGTGTAGTTAGCCGTAATCATCACCACTGGCGCCGGACATCTCCGGCGGCCATTGATCTCCGCCACCACATCCACGCCGTTTTCATCGTTGTCCAGATGATAGTCCGCCAGGATCAGGTCCACTGCACTGGTAGCCGGATCCAGCTGACGCTCGAGATCCTCAAGGGACACCGCCGTCACCACCTGGCAGTCCCAACCTTCGAGCAGGGTTTGCATGCCCTGGCAAATAGACTGGTCATTGTCGATCACCCAGATCCGGGCACCGCCAAGACCACTATCGAAAGACGCGGCTCGATTCTGGTCGGCACCCGGTTGCCGGGGCTTCAGTTTGCCGACCGGGACCCGGACGCTGAAGACTGACCCCCTGCCCTCGATGGAATTCACCGTCACCTCGTGCCCAAGCATGCGGGATATCTTGTCCACGATGGCCAGACCAAGCCCAAGGCCTTTATCGGGTTGTGAGCCAGCCGGACGGATGCGTTTGAATTCCTGGAAGATCTCGGTGAGTTTGTCCTCGGGAATACCAGGGCCGGTATCCCACACCTGCAACAGGACATGGTCCTTTTGTCGACGGCAGCCAAGCAGAATCCGGCCGTTGCCGGTATAACGGATGGCGTTGGTCAGGAAATTCCGGAGGATCCGCGCCAGCAACTGGGAATCCGACTCCACAATCGCGGAGCTGGCAACGAAATCCAGTTGCAGCCCCTCGGCCGTGGCCATCTGCCGGAATTCCCGGGCGATGTTATTGAGCAGGTCCCGAAGATCAAAGGCGGTGACATCCGGTTTGATAACGCCGGCATCGAGCTTGGAAATATCCACCAGGGTGCCCAGAAGGTTTTCGACGTCATCCAGAGAGGTACTGACCGACCGAACCAGGCCTTCCGCCTTGGGCCCGAACGACTGTTCCAGCAGAGCACTGGTAAACAACCGTGCGGCATTCAGAGGTTGCAGCAAGTCGTGGCTGACCGCAGCGAGGAACTTGGTTTTCGAGAGATTGGCCCTCTCGGCCTCCAGCTTGGCGTCCCGAAGGCGGGCCTCTACGGCAGCCCGCTCGGTGATTTCCTGGCGTAGCTGGTTGTTCAGGCCGGTCAGGGCCGCGGTGCGCTCCTTCACCCGTCGCTCCAGGTTGTCGTAGGCCTGCTCCAGTGCCAGGGCGGTCTTGCGGCGGTCGGTGATGTCCCGGATCAACACAAAGAAACCGATGATGTCTCCCTGCTCATCGAAATTGGGAACGTAGGAGCGCAGCATGTGGCGCACCTCACCCTGCTCACCGGTCTCCTCGAATTCAAATGTGACATTGTGGCCGTCCATGACATCGAGGATCTGGGGCAGCAGCCGCTGGTAGAACTCGGGCGAATGTACTTCGTTGAGACGTTTGCCGAGTGGCGACTCGCCTTTGCGCCCGTACCAGGACTCATAGACCTTGTTGCAGAACTGGATGGTCATATCGGCCCCGATGTAGGCAATCAGCGCCGGCACATGATCGGTCACCACCCGAATCCAGCGCTCGCTCTCTTCGAGCGCTTTGATCCGCCGGGCCATTTCGCTGTTCTTCACATCGGTGATGTCGGAGTAGAGCACGACCAACCCGCCTTCCCGGGTCGGTCTCTCGGTAACCTGAACCCAGCGGCCGTTGGCCAGCAGAAACACCACGCCTTCCGAATCCGGATGGCTGTGTTCCTCCAGAACCAGACCGCAGGCCACCGCCTGCCGCTTCACGTCTGAAATCCGGGTGCCTTGGCCTGGCGCCTCAACACCGGCATGCCGCCAGTAGCTCCGGAACCGGCTGTTGCTCTGGATCAGGCAATGCTGGTTATCAAACAGCACAAAGCCGTCGGCAATGCTCTCGATGGCATCGCTCAACCTCTGGCGGGTTGTCTCGGCTTCTTCCCGGGCCCGATTCAGGGCCTTGTTGCTGCCCTTGAGCTGTTCCATGGCCTGGTTCAACGCCTCGGTTCGCTCCCGAACCTGCTCGGCAAGCACCACCGAGTGCTCGAAGGCCGCGTAGGGCTCCGGCTTATGGGCAGAGCCGGACTCCACCCGGACAATCAGGGCATCGCGAATCCGCCTCAGACGCTCGTTCTCCGCCTCAAGCTCGGCAATTCGCTGGTCCCGCTCGTCCTCGACGGGTGCTTCAATCTTGTCCGGAACGGACATCAGGCTGGCCAATGACCACCCCCGTAAACGTCTGGTTGATATGCATACCGTCGAACTGCTCGCCATAGGTATTGAAGCCAATCACCTTGTGATGGCGAAGGAACTCCGAGACTGCCTCCACTTCCCCGGTCAGTTCAGCCTCCAGCCGTCGCAGAAAACAATCGCAGCCAATCGTAACCAGGGGCGGCCCCACGACCTGCTCTGCCGCCTCGATCTGGGTGCGAACGCTGTCCAGCAGGGATTCCGGCGCCATCGCCGTCATCACGATTCCCGTTTCCACTGCACAGTAGAAAGTCAGGCTCTTGTCCGGATTCACCCGCTGCACCGATCGGACGAAATAGTGACCGCCGATTTTTACTCCCATGGGCCTGAGTGCGAAGACCTTGCGATCCAGTGCTTCGACATCCACACCAACGGCGCGGGCATAGGCATCAGCTGCCGGCTCTGCATTAAGCTCATACACCGTGCGGCTTTCCGCGCAGGCGTCGGTCACGACCAGCTTTTCACTGCGCTCGACCATGTGGTGCGTGGAAAAAACCCGGAAATCCAGCGGTGTGTTCACCAGCAACACCGTGGCGGCTCCGGTGTGGAACTGGCCATCGTAGAACACATGGGTGTTGGCCAGGCGCTCATCGTCGCCGGCGGAGCCGCCGAACTGGGGAATGGTGCCGAGCGCCGAATTGAGCGTTGCCAGCACCAGCTCTTCACGACTCGACAGACCGTCCAGCAGCGTAATGGCAAAGGTGTTGCCCTTGACCGGCGCCAGCCTGGCGTCCCGACAGGTTGAAAGCAGGCCGTCGATTACGCCCTGGGCATCTTGCAGGGTGAACCGGTCCAGTTCCCGGATCAGGGCGCAATCGATGGCAAAATAGCGGCTGTCAAAGCCGATGGCGGTGATGTATCCACGTCCGTAGCCGTCCGGTGTGATCTCCCCGGCCGAAGTGCAGCCGCAGACACGCACACCCTGAAAACTGTGCTCGAGGGCACTACCAAGTCGACCCAGGTCGTATTCCGCAGAACAGAAAAAAAGCACACAGCCAAGATGCTCGTGGCTGAGCTGGCTGGCGAGATTGGTGGCGGCCAACATAGGATCGCGAACGCTGGAGCTCGCTACCCGGACCGCAGGCAGGGTCGTCGCTGGCTTCATAAACGCGGTTCCCGAAAACGGATGACTTTTCACCGATTCTACGGCATCCGTAAACGCAGCCAATGCGACTTCAGTGCTTTTAATAGGCGCGCCAAAATGATCGTAAGCCATTGATTAAACTGCCTCCTGAATCAATGTCTGATGGCGCTGCCGGTTTGCCTCAAGGCAAACCGGCACTTTAGTCTTAGACAAACCAGCGCAGCGAGAGGCCTCCTGCCACCCGCAACGCCAGGTAGGGCTTAGAACATCACGATGGCGCCAAGGGCGATGGTGTCCGCCTCAGTGGTGGTTGCACCGGTGGTGCGGTTGTTGTCTTCGTACATGTTGTACTCGGCAACCAGCTTGAAGTTGCTGTTTACATCGTGGAAGAACCCGAGCGTTGTGCTCTCGGTTTCCAGATTCAGGATTTCAGCGTCCGTCTCGCCGTAGGAAAGCACAACGCGATTGGCACCGAAGGCATAGGAGCCCTGAACCAGGAAGCCGTCGGCATCGTCTTCGGTCACCGCACCGTTGCCGATCAGAACCGGGTTGTCACCCTTGGAAGTAAAACCGGAAGCAGCCAGGGTCAGTCCCGCGACCGACGCCTTGATACCGTAGCCGAGGCCTGTGCTGTCGACGGTCGTGCTGCCATTTTCAGCAGACTGATAGCGCCCGTTCACCCAGCCGGTCAGGGCCACATCGTTCAGGTTGGCGTTGTAGGTTACCTCGGACTCGAAGCGGGGTGCGGCATTTTCGTCATTGGCACCGGTCACCGTATCGGCGGGATCCAGAACACCGGCCGCGACCTTGAGGCCGCCCATATCCGGCGAGCGATAGGTAATCTGGGCGGAAGGTGTCGGGTACGGATAGCCTGCGCGGATATTGCCGAAGGAAACGCCACCGGCGACGCCCGGGGAACCGAATCCCATCAGGATTTCGTCGAGGAAAATGTTGGAGCGGGCATACAGGCCGAAGTCCTTACCAATCAGCACCTGACCAAAATCGCCGTCTACCGTGGCATAGAACTGACGCACGTCGATGGCGGTGTCTGTGGGTGAATCAAGACTGTCATTGATGGTGGTCCAGAACGAAGAACGTCCGCCCAGGGTCAGATCACCCATATCCTTGCTGAAATTGAAGCCGATGGTGTTCGGCAGGAAGCCCATCTTGATGCGGGAATCCCGAACGTCGTTCTGCTTGTCGTCACGGTTTACGTAGAACGCGTTGAAGTAGCCATCCACGGAAAAGCTGGTGCCGTCCTGGTTATATAGCTCAACAGCGGCGCTGGCTCCTGTGCTGGCACCCATGGCTGCTGCCATGGCAATGGCTAACCCTGACTTTCTGACGTTATTGTTTTTCATAGTTCCCCCGGTTGTTTTTGGAAATCTGGGATCGGAGACCCGGGTTATCCGGACTCTCCAGGCGCGGTCTGTCGCCTGAATTCCATGGTCGGTGATGCGAGGGAGGGGGAAAATGCTTCCAGTGAGCAGGTTTTCTGCTCATTTGGGAGGCACTTGAATTGAAACTTTGGGAGTACGACCCGGCGGATCAGTCGCCGGGGAACTGGGCCAGTTCCTGCAGGCAGTCGTTGAGAAAGTCTTCGGGATCGGCCATCACCGCCTCATCGGCAACGACGCCAAACTGCACCTGGCCGGCGTAGCTGACAATGCTGATACCCAGACCGATATCCCCGGCCTGGGGCACCCAGAACATCTGCTCGGTAATCCGGCAACCGGCAATGTAGCGAGGCTCCGGAGTGCCGGGCACGTTGGACACCACGGCACTGGCCTTGCGATAGAACACATCGGCCAGAGGCTCCCGCCAGGGCTCCGGAACGACCGTGGCACTGGCCGCAAGCCCCCAGGCAATGCCGGGCTGCCAGCTTTTCTTAAGACGGCGGGTTTCGTGCTTGATGCGGAAAAGTCGCTCGAGGGGACTTTCACCATCCACCGGCAAAGGTACAAACACGGTGCCAAAATAATTGCCCAGCGCGCCGGGTGCCGGCTTGAGCTCCTCGGGCAGGCGACTGCGAAGATCCACCGGTACGGCGGCATGCAGCACGGCTTCATCGAGGTCCTCGCCTTCAATGCCCAGGCGGGTGCGCACAGCCGCCGCCACACAGCTCAGCAACACATCGTTGATGGTTACATTGGTAGCTCGGGCAATGTTTCTGAAGCGGTCGAGGGGCACTGGCTCGGACCAGCGACAATGTCGCCTCCCCAGCAACGGCTGCCTGAGATCCGTCGCCGTGTCTTCCGGCTCCACCAGGAACTCCGAAAATTCATTGACCAGCTTCAGGCTCTTCTGGGCGACCCGCTCCAGCAAGCGACCCGCGTCCTGCCATTGATTACCGGCGGACCGGTCTGCATTGCCAGCACCGTGGGATTCTTCAGAAGGCTCTTCGGATGCCATCAGTTGCCCGAACCAGGCCTTTGCCGCAGCCGTCCAGCGTGACAGCTCCGCGATTTCGGGGGCGCCGTAAATGGCGGGATGCTGCTGGGGAGAGGGCGGGCACAGTCGGTCAAAGATGCCCAGCAGAGACAGGCCATCGGCGTAACAGTGGTGAATGCGCAGCAGTAGCACCGCCCCACCCTCGGCATTGGGCGCAAGCCAGAATTTCCAGCGCGGGCGATACATGGGCAGAGGCTGGTTCAGACGCGCGGACACCCATTCCTGAAGGCTGTCGGGCGTGAAACGATCCACAACCACATCAAGGTGGTGGCTAACATCAAACGTCGGATCCTGCTCCCACCACCAGGCAGGTGAGCGCTTGACGGGCATGTACCGGAAACGCTCCCAGGCCATCCAGTACACCCGCAGAAACTCCCTGAAACGGGGCGCAGTAAGCCCATCAACCCGCAACATCACGGTGATGGTCATGGGGTTTTCCGGGCGCTCCAGGGCCAGCCAGGCCGAATCAGCAGGTAGCAGGAGATGCGATTGCTCGTGACTCAAACCCGAACGTCCCTGGAGAAGTAATGAAGAAAGGGGCCCTGGATCCAATGCCAAGCACGAGGCGCCCTAAGTAAAAACCGAACTCCGCATTGTGCCAGACAAGCCGCGCCGTCTCCATATGCGGCACCAGCGCACGCTGTTACAAAAAATTTCACGTGAGTAACTGTTCAGTCCTATACTGGTTATAAGCCTTGGTGCAATGGTTATTAAACGCTGCCGATCCGTGATCGATTGGCCCTGGGACATCAAAAAATCCGTACTCAGAGCCAGTAACATAACGAGATGATCGGGGTACAAAAGGCTTACCAGCACAACCAAATTCCAACAACAGGCCATTGCCGTGCTGGGTGGGAGAACAGTTATGAAAGCGAGCCATGTTCGCAAGCTGATCAAACCGATTGAAAGCGCCTACTCGGAAATGTTTTCCGGGCATGTGTATCGCGTCGGCAAGGGCGCTGTTTCCGTTCGCAACCACAGCGGCAAAGCGGAGCAGACCGTAATTGGCGTGCACGGCTTTCTGGAAAATCACTGCTACTTCACCCAGGCCTATGAAGCGCCGACCACTGAACTGATCCTGCTCACCTGCAGCAACTACCACATCCCGGTAAACGGCGTTACGCCGGAAACGCCGGAATGGGAAGTGCCGATCAAGCAGCTGGAAGGCACGATCGAGTACGACGCCTGCATTCTTAACCAGGCGCTCTCCAGCCTCCCGACTACTCAGAACATCCGGGTTCATGGACATTCCCGTGGCGGAGCGGTCATTCTCGAGGCCATCAAGCAATGGCCCGAGCTCTATGATGACGTGGAAGTGGTTCTGGAGGCACCGGTACTCCCCAACGGCAAGCTCTCAGCTCTGGTAACCACCATTCTGGAACCGGTCAGTCACGGCATGTGGCCCTGGCTGATCCGTCTGATCAACAGCGCTCCGTCGTCGGCCTATGGCCAGACCTTTTTCGGCAAGATGAATCCGCGCAAGAAGCAGCTGTTGAGCAAGCTGTTCTCAGCCACCAAGGATCACCTGACCATTGTTCGTAACATCGAGAACATCATGGACTGGATGGCGCGGACGGACAGCAGTGTCTACGGCCATGTGCGCCACGGCACCTTCCTGATCCCTGCCGTGGATCGCATTCTCGATCGCTCATCCATGCTGGCCAGCGCCCGCCAGAGCCCGACCACCATGCGCATCGTGGAAACCGAGGCACCGAGCCACTTCATTACGCTGGACAGCAAGGAATGGGTTCCGGGGTTCGAAACGCTCCCGACAGCCGCGCAGGGCTGACGCCCGGCTTGCACCCTGCTGCAAGACCACTGCAGCTCCGCTAAACTACGCTCTTTTCCTCAGGTTTAGTGGAGCCATCGCCCATGTACCGTGAGCGCCTCGTCGCTACCGAAGCCCGCTCTGAAAGCGCTCGCCGGCTGCAGCAACTGCTTCTGGACTACCATGATTTCCGGCGCCTGAAAGCCGAGCATCCGCTGATGGAACACGCCGTCTCCGTCGCCGACTGGCAGGCGGAGCGGCTGAAGTCGACCCATGAGGATCTTTATCGCCATCCCGGATATCACCACGGCCTCGAATTTCTGCTGACCGACCTCTACGCCCCGGCCGGCATGACCCGCCGGGACGACAATATTGATCGGGTGTTTCCCAAAATGGTGAAGTGGTTACCAGATAATCTTCTGGACACCTTCGCCGGCCTCGTGGAACTCAACCTGATCACCCAGCAGCTGGACCTGGAGCTCGCCGAACTGTTCCACCAGCAAGGTGTGTCTGCGCGGGCAATCACCACGGACGCCTATTGTGCCGCCTACCGGGAGAGCCGGCGGCTGGCCCAGAGAGAGAAACAGATTACCCTGGTGGCAGACGTTGGCCAGCAACTTGATCGCTATGTCCGCAACCGCACCCTTGGATGGCTGCTATCGATGACCCGGGGCCCGGCAGAGATGGCCGATCTGACGGATCTGCACAGCTTCCTGCACCGGGGCTATTCCGCCTTCCGGAAGATGGACGATGTGGAGCTACTGATCGACCGGCTGGTTTCCCGGGAACAGCGGGTGATGCGCAACATTCTCGACCATCACCCGGACCCGTTCAGCCTGCCGGAAAACCTCTGAGCCGGGGATAGTTGGCTGGCTCAGGCCTTGATGATCTGGTCCAGCTGGGAGTGGATTTCCTGCTCGATCCGCGATTTGAAGGGCCGCAGCATCATGCCCAGCTCCAGGTGAATGTGCAGGTCTGTCGGCGTGATGTTCAGGTGCCCCTTGACGCCACTGCGCTTGAACTTCAGGTGGTCGCCTTCCCACTCATAATGCACGTCAAACTGACTGGACAGGTCTTTGGCAAGGGATTCTGCGGCCTGCCTTGCGTGTTCTTGATCCAGGGTGTGCGGGCGATGTACATCAATTACAGACATGAAGCGGTTTTCTCTCGGATTTGGATAGATTTACAGTTTAGGGCGCTATTTAACTCACCGCCACCCTTGTAGCAACCCCGTCAGCGGTTAGAATACGGGGTTCAGATTCTGACAGGACATGCCCCATGAGCGAGCAGCAAACGCCAGCCAACCAGGCCGCAAACAGCAACGGCCAGGACGACGTAACCCATTTCGGGTTTCGCAATGTGCCCAAGAGCCAGAAAGCGAGCCAGGTGGCCGAGGTGTTCCACAGTGTGGCGGGCAAGTACGACCTCATGAATGACCTGATGTCCATGGGAATTCACCGGCTCTGGAAACGTTTCACCATTGAGCTTTCGGGCGTGCGTCCCGGCCACCAGGTGCTGGACATTGCCGGCGGCACTGGCGATCTCACCATGAAGTTTTCAGACCTTGTGGGTCCGTCCGGCAAGGTGGTGCTGGCCGACATCAATGCCTCCATGCTGCAGGTGGGCCGCAGCCGGCTGACCGATCGCGGCTATGCGGGCAACATTGAATACGTACAGGCGGATGCCGAGCATCTGCCGTTTCCGGACAACAACTTCAATGCGGCATCCATCGCCTTCGGTCTGCGCAATGTCACCGATAAAGACCAGGCCCTGCGCGACATGACCCGGGTTCTCAAGCCCGGCGGCAAGCTGATGATCCTGGAATTCTCCAAGCCGACCAATCCATTGCTGAGCAAGGCCTACGACACCTACTCCTTTTCCGCCCTGCCCCTGATGGGCCAGCTCATCGCCGGCGACAGTGAAAGCTACAAGTACCTGGCCGAATCCATCCGCATGCATCCCGACCAGGACACCCTCAAGGGCATGATGGAGAACGCCGGCCTGGTGAACTGCAAGTACTACAACATGACCGGCGGTATCGTCGCCCTGCACGTGGGAATCAAGCCCTGATGTTTCCCGGCCCCACCCTGCTTTCCGCTGTCTCCGCTATCCTGGAAAGTGCCCTGAACCGGGCACTGGAACTGGATCAGGCGGGGCATAGTGCCTTGATGGAAGCGTTGGCGGGGCCGGTTCAGTTCAATATCACCGACCCGATTGCCCTGACCTACACCCTGGACCGGGCCGGAAACCGCGTCCGCGTCGGCAGTCAGCCGGTCGAACAGCCAGCGCTCGAGATCACCGGCAAACCCATCGCCTTTGCAGCGCTGGCCACCGGCGATGACCGGGTCTTTGCCGACGGCCGTCTTGACGTGACCGGCGACACAGCGCTGGCCCATCAGCTGCAACGAGCCCTGAACCAGCTTGAACCGGATTGGGAAGCCGCCATGGCCCGGCACATCGGCGATGTGCCCGCACACTTCCTCGGCCAACGGGTTCGCGGCGCTATCCGATGGAGTCGACAGGCCTTTCAGTCCCTGAATGCCAACATCGAGGAGTATGTGCACGAGGAAAGTCGCGCCCTGCCCGGTCGGCGGGAGCTGGAAGCTACGTTCGAGGATATCGACGAACTGAACCTGCGCACGGAAAGACTGGAAGCGCGGCTTAATCTGATTGAAAACCGCGGCAAGACTGACGAATCGGAGAACCTGTGACCCGCCTGCAACGCCTGTTCCGAATTGCCTGGGTATTCTGCCGTTACCGGCTGGACACGTTCCTGCCTATCGCAGAGCTGCCCGCGCCCCTGAAGGTGTTTTTCCTGCTGGCGCCCTGGCACCTGTTCCCGCAACCGAAGCTCGATCGTGGCGACCGCCTTCGGCTGGCGCTGGAGGAACTGGGCCCCGTGTTCGTAAAGTTCGGCCAGATCCTCTCTACCCGAAGGGATCTTCTGCCGGACGACATGGCGGAATCCCTGAAGAATCTCCAGGACCGGGTACCGCCGTTCCCGAGCAATGAAGCCCGGAGCATTATCGAAACCTCCCTCGGTGCCCCGGTTTCGGACCTGTTTGCCGAATTCAGTCCGGACCCGCTTGCCTCGGCATCGGTTGCCCAGGTGCATGCAGCCACCCTGCGCAACGGCCAGAAGGTAGTCGTGAAAGTTCTGCGACCGGGCATAGAGAAGGTAATCCGTCAGGATCTGGCCCTGATGTACCTGATGGCTGGCCTGCTGGAAAAATACTGGTCCGAAGGCAAGCGCCTGCACCCGGTGGAAGTGGTAGCCGACTACGATTCCACCATTCACGATGAGCTGGATCTCCAGCGCGAGGCCGCCAACGCCAGCCAGCTGCGCCGGAATTTCGAAAACTCCTCGCTGATCTACATTCCCTTTATCGACTGGGACTACACCCGCAAATCCGTGCTGGTGATGGAGCGGATTCACGGCATCCCCATTGCCGATACTGCGGCTCTGAAGGCCGCCGGCGTCGACATGAAGGTACTGGCTGAAAAAGGCGTGGAAATTTTCTTTACCCAGGTGTTCCGGGACAGCTTCTTCCATGCCGACATGCATCCGGGCAACATCTTTGTGGATACGTCCAATCCCTCGGATCCCCGATATATCGCCATCGATTTCGGCATCGTTGGCACCCTGGCACCGGATGACCAGAGCTATCTTGCCCGAAACCTTCTGGCCTTTTTCCGCCGGGATTATCGGCAGGTTGCGCAGCTGCATATTCAGTCCGGCTGGGTACCGCCCGACACGCCAGTGAACCAGTTTGAGGCGGCCATACGTACTGTTTGCGAGCCCATCTTCGAGAAGCCGTTGAAGGATATCTCGTTCGGCCACTTCCTGTTGCGCCTGTTCCAGACGGCACGGCGGTTCAATATGGAAGTGCAGCCCCAGCTCGTTCTGCTGCAGAAAACCCTCCTGAACGTTGAAGGTCTGGGCCGACAGCTGTATCCGGATCTGGATTTGTGGAGCACCGCGCAACCCTACCTCGAGACCTGGATGCGCAA